>Ga0184615_10001752_pt1 | contig 11651 bp, 13 predicted proteins | sample PLM4_65_coex_FD_133134 | JGI IMG/M metagenome (GOLD analysis project Ga0184615, IMG submission 133134) | Groundwater sediment microbial communities from an aquifer in East River, Colorado, USA - PLM4_65_coex | ecosystem: Environmental > Terrestrial > Soil > Riparian zone | place: USA: East... | reverse complement strand
GTTTTGTACCATGGGGCGCCCCGTCGAGGCCATCAGCAACGCGCTGGGTAACCCGTAAGACGGCGGCATCCCTGGGATTATTCATTCTGCGAGCGCCTCCGGGGTCTGAGGGAGCACCGAGGCGCTCGCAAAACTTGTCCAGTGTTCCGCCAAGTTGGAGTTTTCGTCCTCTTGGGCGACCCTTAGGGGCATGAAGATGCTCGACATCGCCGGCCTGCGCGAGAACACCTCCTCAGGGTTCAAGAGCGCGCTCGCGGAGATGGCGCTCGGGCTCGGGCTCGACCCGAGCTACGTCGCGGCCTGCATGAAGATCGAAACGGGGGGCACCTACTCGCCATCCACCCAAAACCCCTTCACGCGGGCGACGGGGCTCATCCAATTCATGCCGGCGACGGCGCGCGCGATGGGCACCACGGTGGAAGAGCTGGCGCGCATGAGCGCCACTGCGCAGCTCGAGTTCGTGAAGCGCTTCTTCCGGCCCCACGTCGGTCGCATCCGCCCGAACGTCCCCGGCGATTACTACCTCGCCGTCTTCTATCCCGCCTACATCGGACGCGACCCGAGCACCGTGATCTTCTCCGCAGGCGACACCGGCTATGCGCAAAACGCCGGTCTCGATCGCAACGCGGACGGCGTCATCACGGTGGGTGACGTGACGGCGACCGTAGACGGCGTCGTCGCCGCAGCGGCTGCGCGCGCGCCCATCGAAGTAGCCGTCGGTGCCAGCGTGCTCGCGTGGACGTTTGGGACGCTAGTCGCAGCGCTCGTAGGCGCCGCGCTGTACCAGAGGCGGAGAGATGTGACACAGTTCGTGGAGAAGCATGCGCCCCAGTTCTAAGCAGTGGCTGTACGCGGGGCTCTTGCTGGTGGCAGGGCTCGGCATGGTGCGCCTCGTCAACGGCCCCCGCGTCAAGAAGGGCATGCGCGTCTTGCTCATCGGCGACAGTCTGGCGGTCGGCATGGCACCGTACTTCGCGACGCTCGCGAAAGAGGCGGGGGTCACGTTCAAGGCGATGGCGACTATTGGGACCCGCATCGATCAGTGGGCGAGCAACGCCGACCTGAAAAAGCTGCTCGAGACGTTTCAGCCCGAGCTGGTGCTCGTGTCCCTCGGCACGAATGACTCGTTCATGCAGGGCAAGGATGTTGTCACCAAGCAGCAGGCGCAGCTCGAGAAGCTCTACGCTCTGCTCACGCAATGGCCGCGCTCCAAGGACTATGGCCTCGGCCCCGATCACGTCGTGTGGATCGGTCCGCCTGCGCTCCCGAAACCCCCGAACCCAGGGATCTCGAAGATGATCCAGGATGCCGCGGGCGGCACGCTCTCACCGCGCTTCTTCTACTTTCACTCTGAAAAACTCAACATGCCCCGCGGGCCCGACAACCTCCACCCCACCGCGCGCGGGTACGCGGGGTGGGCTGGTGCGATCTGGCATTGGCTCAGTTGAGCGATCGGCATGGTATCCGACCAGCGTGATGTCTCGCTATTCTGGCGAACGAGCAGCCGTTTGTGGCTCAGGCGGACGCTGGACGTGGTCTCGAGCTTTCGGCGCCCGAGCAGCCGTTGTGAACGTTGCTTCGTCGGGTCTCGATCTTGCGGCGTTCGAGCAGCCGTTGTGGGGTGTGGGCGCAGTCGGCGTCGCGCTGGCGGCGCACAGATGTCTCGAGCTTTCGGCGTTCGAGCAGCCATAGGCGCTGGTACGTGCCGGTCCCAATCTCTCGGCGCCTGGGCAGCCGTTGTGATCAACGTAACTAAGTTTTCAAGGATCTAGCAGGCGCCTGGCGAGCGCCTCAGGTTATTCTGCCGCTACGCTCGGCGCATCACCGTCGCGCTCACGGAGCTGGTTGTGACAATTGTTGGCGTCCTGGTCCATCTCCTTGCTGCAGCCGACGCACACCATCAGGCGCGTGAGTGAGCGTTCATTCACGTGGCGACACTCGAAGCAGGTCACCGTGTTGCCATGAGCCGGCGCCTTCACGATCTTGTTCCCCGCAACCTCCGCCAATCGCATCCGGAATTCTCCGGGCGCCGCCGCGGCGCGCGACACACGGAAGCCCTTGGGGCGCGACTCTTCGTCGGGCTCCGGCGTCTTGGCCATCTTCCGCAGGTCGAAGTCTTCGATGCGGATCTCCGCATAGCGGTCAGCGAGACGGCGCGCCCATACCCGGAACAGCTCGTTCCGGTGGGCCGTCGCCTTCAAGCGCTGGTTGGCTTCCCACTGCCAGAGGTGGCGGTTTTTCTGCCGCCACAGCTCTAGGTAGATCGCCATCGCGCGTAGGTCCGACTTGCCGAGCCACGCAAGTATCTCCGGTGCCGGCGCAAACAGGTCCTGCTTGGGCTCAGCGAGTCGCTCTGCGCGCCACCGCTGCACACTGGTGTCACCCTCGAGCAGCTCCCTGGTGAGCCTAGCAGCGACCTTCGCGAGCTTCTTCGGTGAGCGCCACTGCCAGATGTGCTGCGTGTCCTCTTTCATCCACTCCGGCACCTCATGGATGGCCATGTACGCACCGAGCGCGCGGCGCGCGTCTTCGAAGTGGAGATCACGTGCGCTCCGTAAACCATTGCAGAACTCGAGACTGCTCTCGATCTTCGCAGGGAGCGCGAACTCCTGCTCGTTGCCAGAGTCGTCGACCGCGTAGGCCACGCGGCGCGACCCATCGTCCAATGCGCGCCATCCGAAGTTGACGGCGACGGTACCGGCTCCCGGCGCCGACTTCCTCGAGAACGTCTCCGACTCCATCACGATCTGCAGAAAGAACCGACGCTGGCCTCCGACGTTCTGGACCTTGATCCACGCCCATTGAATCTTCGCATCAGTCGGGATGTCGCGGTGGAGAATGACCGGGAGCACGGCCCAGATGGGCGCGCGGCCGTCGCTACCGACCCGGATGTGCACTTCGTGTTGAGCCTTGGGCTTCTTGACCTTGGCAGGCGTCGAGCGCGCCACGAGGCGCAGGCGCGTGTCTTCGCCACTCGTCAGCTCCGCGAGCGACAGGCCGCCCTGCAGCTGCACACCGACGCGCCCGCTGCCCTCGAAGCGCCGGAAACGTGGGTCGAGCTTGCTCTTGCGGGCCTGCTCGATCTGCTTCTCGATGAGCAGGTACGACCCCCAGTAGAGATCGGTCGCGGCGCGCGCGGCCTTCACCTCGAGCTGTGCCTTTTCGTCGACCGCCTGGATAGCGATCTTTGCGGAGGTATCGGCCGAGAATGCCTCGCGCTCGGCTTTCATGCGGGCCGAGACTTCCTTGCGCCGCTCCTTCAGTGCGAGCAGCTCGGGCGTCAACTTCTTCTTGCCCTTCTCACCCTTCGGTAGCGCCTCGATGCCGACGCTCAGCTCAGCGTCGAGCTTCGCCCATTCGGCTTCCAACCCAGCCAATGCGGGCGCGGCTTCGGAGCGCGCGTCGCGGTAGTTTTTGCGCCGCCGTTGTTCCACCTCGATCAGGGTGTTGTAATAACGCGAGCCAAGGAACAGCTGCTCGAGGAGCAGTTCTCCGTTGGTAGTGGGCGCGAGCGCCCCGAAGGACCAGATCTTGGTTGGCGTCGTGCTGGTTTTTCGTTTCATGGTGGCTCTCGGATCAAGGTATTAGTCCCGAGCTTTTGGCGCTCTGGCAGCCGTTGATGGTCTGACGGATCGCTAGGGAAGGATATTCACCCGTCCCAGTCAGCCTCAGCTACGAGCGCGCGCTTACCCTTTGGCATCCGTAGCTCGATGCGCAGCTGGTCACCTCGCGCCACGTGCAGCCCATGCTCTCCGGCCAGCATCTGCGCCGCGGCGCCCGCCTTATAGTCCTTGGCGCGCAGACGCACGCCCGAGAGCCACGCGCCGGTGACGATGGCACCACCGGGAGAGATCCGAAGGTCGGTCATGCGCCCGCGCTCGTGAAACAGGAAGCTCACGAACTGCTTGCCGCCCACGGGTTTGCCGCTCTCGACGACGATGGTCTTCCTGTCGCCCTTGCCGCCCGGCAGTGTCATTGCCCCACTGTTGGTTTCTGGGATGGGCGCCATGCCGTCCGCGAACATCGTGGTTGCGCGATCCGGATAGAGGATCCCGTCCAGATGATCGACCTCGTGCTGCACCACGATGGCGCGGAACTTAGTCCAAACCATATCGAAGCTCTTGCCGTGCCGATCGAGCGCCTGCACGCGTACCGTCTGGTACCGGAGCACTTCGCCTCGGAGTCCCGGGACCGAGAGACAGCCCTCGAACGAAGTATCGGTCGTGGATGTTGCCGGCGTGAGCACGGGGTTCACGAGGATCGTGAGTGGTTTGTCGACCAGCACGATGCGCAGCGACTCGCCAATCTGCGGCGCCGCGAGCCCCGCTGCGTTCTTTTGCCCTTTGAACGTCTGCACGAGATCGTCGATCACCAGCTGGATCGCCGGGGTGGCCAGCTCTTCGGGTGGTACCTCGCGCGAAATCTCGCGCAGGATGAGGGAACCGTCGATCAGAATTGGTCGAATCATGATGCGGGGTACTTGAATTGCGCCACGAGGCCGCAGTCAACGACCAGATCTTTCATGGCCTGGGCGGTCACGACGACGGGGATGTCATGATCCCACCGGATCGGATTGTGCGCTTGCTTGATGAGCGCTGCCGACACGTGACCGTTGGTGCGTAGTTTGCCGTTGATGACGATGTGGAGCAGCAGATCGCTTTCGATGTTGGGGTTGACCACCAGTCCCATCAGAACCACCTGGCACTTGTCCGTCAGTAGCTCGCCCGAGATCGGTTCGAGCTTGAGTGGGCGCGGGTCCATGCCGATTTGGTGCCGCTCGAGGCATTTGCGCTCGAACGGCAGGATCACCATTCTCGAGTGCCACATCCCGATGATTTTTGCCATTACGTCCTGCTTACCGGTCCTGGGTTTACAGTACCCAAGCAACCGTCACGACAAATCTGGTAACACGTTACCAGAACCAACGGCAAGATCAGATTCCGACGCGACGCAGGGCTCGGTCAATCTGACCTGGATTCGCCCATGCGTAGGCCGCTGCGCCCAGCACAGCGGCGCCACCTAGCAGCCACGGCCAAAGCGGCGCGGAGCGCTCGGCGGCCTCCACAAGCGGCTGGATTGAGTAGAACTGGAGGTTCCCGTTCTGGACGAAACGCACCTTGGGTTTGATGCCGGGCTGGTTGCCGTCGATCGACGTCACCATGCCGGTCGCGGGCTCGTAGCTCACGAGCAGCGCCTGGTGCTGAAAGGGCTGAGGCACCACGACGATGTCACCGGGGAGCGGGTGGTCGACGCGCTGCAGGTTTTGCGGCGAGATGAATCCGACGCCCTGAATCCACTTGATGCCCTTGGCGATGCCGGCTTGGTGCAAAGCCCACAGCGCAAAGTACCCGCACCAATCAGCTTCTGGATCACCGCTCACGTCTTGGGCGTACAAGTCACGGCGACCCCCTGGGTGCTCCTGCCATTCCTTGATGGCGGCGCGTACGGCGTCGGAACGAAGGCTCACCCCGCCGAGGCTACACGCACTTGACCTGGGCTCCAAATTACTCGGCTGCTGTCGCCAACTCTGCCGCTGTGAACGCCTCTTTTTCGTAGCTCACGCTCTCGAGTCCTTGTTCGCCGGTCTCGGGATTCTGCGCCCACGTGTCGGTGACGCGCAGGCAACCGCAGTGCATGCAGACTTCCTTGATGATCACGCCGCCACCGTTGCCCCAGACGCCCGGGTTTTCTTCGAGTCCCCCAAGGAGCGCGTAGGGGCTCTGCCAATCGTGCGTCTCGCCGTCCTCGCAGTCCGGCTCGTCCTCGTTCAGTGTGACGGTGTCCGATGCCTCCTCGCCCGTTTCCTCGCAGACGACCTGTACGCCGATCCAAAGCGTACCCTCCGTGTCGTTGTAGTTGCCGCGATCCACGTTACCGCGGGCAATCTCAAGCGCCTCCTCAGGCGACGTGGCGGTCACGGTGTCATACTCATAGCCACCCTCGCGCAGATCCCATTCGCGCGGGCAGTCGCTATCTACGAGAGCCTCGCGGGCCGCGTCGAGCACGGTGTCAGCGGCGTCGTAGCCCAGTTCTGCGGCCTCGGAGATCTCATCAGGAGAGTTTTCCGGGAGATCCTCCCAGGCCATCTCGGCGTCCTGGAAAGCGTTCTCCGCGGCCATGACGGCAGCACGGAGAGGGTGCACTTCGGGGTCCAGGTTCTGGGCGGCGTTGCTCATGGTCAGGTATACGGACTGTATACACTAACCTTCCCTACGGCAAACCGGAAAGATCGTCCCAGCCGGAAACGCGCCTAGCTTCCACAACATCCGCCATTCCGTTGGCCTTGAAGAGCCGACCCTGTCCGGAGCTGGATCCTGGATCCAAGTTGCGCTCCCAGCGGTTCCGAAGGTCGTCCACAACGGCGTCTGACTGGCCGTTGGCGAGGTAGGCGAGCGACAGCAGGCTCAAGGTGTCCTCGCTCAGTCCGCGCACATCCAGACCCAACAGTGCTACGTCGCTTGTGTCGATGATCAGGTCTGGATCTTCCAATACCGCTTGCCACAGAACGTACAGATCAGATCCAGTCACAATGTCGTCCGGTAGCTCCACTACGATCTCTGCGGCGACAAGGTGATGAGCGACAAGCGAGTCATAGCTGTATTGATCGAAGGATCTCTCCGTAGTTTTTTCAAGATCAACGCTCACCTTGTTGACGTAGACGATCTTGCCGTCGGTTTGGACGCAGTCTAGGTCCCCGGGCTCGAGATCGAGTTCGACGTCCTCCTCGCGCTCTTCCTCCTCCTCGACATGTTCCTCAGTGAGGCCGACTTTGAGAGCCATGGCCCACCAGCGATCGGCAGCGCCCGATCGATCTTTAGTGTCCGAGCAGATGCCATTGCCCCCGCGGCCGTACTTGGAAATCTTCACCTGGTTCTTGAAGTCGAGGTGCGCGCCATCACAAATTGCCGAATAGAGCGCGGTGCCGTAACCCATGCCGCTCACCGTGACGCCATCCGGCGTGTGCACCCGCGGGTACCCCGTGGCTTTCGTTGCGTCCTCGTTGTTGTCAGAGAGGTACCCGGTGCCCAGTTTCTTGAGTAACGAGTCTTGCCGTAGGCTGCGAATGCCAACGTAGCTCCCATCTGTGGTTGCGAGCACAGGCTCCTTCGTTTTGGGATTGATGATGAGACCGAGCGTTGTTCGGCCTTCGATCGATCGGATCTCACTGGCCGCTCCTAGACGTGGCGCCTGAAGACGGAATTCCTCATTGCGACGATAACGGCGTGTCACTCGCTCTCCAGCTCAATCTGACACACATCTTCGAGCGTCGAGGCTACTTCCTCGAGCGCATCCACGTGAGCCTCGAGTTTCAGCTCGGTGAGTGACTCGAGTTCGGATTCGACGGTGCTGAGCGCGGACTCAATGTCGTCGAAGATTTCACCCACATCCTCGAGCAGCTTGCGCAGGCGACCGGTCTCTCTGCTCAGCTTTTTGACCGACGCACCGAGATCCTCTCCTTGCGAGTGCGCGCCATCCATCGCCTCACGAGCGTCGCTCACTGCGATGAGCGCGTCGTCGACTCGTTCATTGAGACCTTTGGCCTTGGCCATCACAGGATCCTTTCGCCGGTGTCGCGTCGATAGCGCCGCACGATTTCGAAGCTCTCCGCCTCGGGGTTACGGCCGATGCTCACGACGCGGTCGTGGTCACCCTTCGTGGCACCGATGCGAGCGAGCGCTGACGCGCGGTCGAGCGACATCGGTCCGTAGGGTCCCTCGGTATCGATCGGCGCGTTGCGGTAGTCGAGCAGCCAGACGTAGTAGACGGCTGAGTGGTTGGGGGTGTGAACCGGCGTCACGATGACAGCAGGGATCTCGTCCCAGCCCATGGCCGTGGCGTAGTTCACGCGACCGCGACCGTCCGCGATTGCCACGGCATTGGGCGCTTCTACGATCACGATGGGCGGCATCTGTTGAGGTGAAGCCCATCGCTCGGCGCGTTCTGCCCAGCGTGGGCCACGAAATGACCGCACGTCTTGTTCATCAGCTCCGCTGTCTAGCTCCAGCCAGCTGCTCAAATCGTCGTACTCACCCAGGTCCCGCATCGGGATCATGAGCGGTTCGGTCACGGAGATGTTGCCCTTGTTGAGGTCCACCTCGAAGTCACTCATGTGCTCCAGCGCGGCGTCAATGTCGTCGTCCAGTTGACTCAGGTTGTAGACGGCGGAGTGGTTGGGGGTGTAGCCAGCGCTCGGGTCTTTCTTGTCGCGATGCCCCTGGTTGTAGCCGTCCCACCACGCCTGAGTCTGGGCGTAGTACTTCTTACCGCTGCCCTCTCGGTGCCATTGCCGGTCACCGAGAGCAGCTTGGTAGCCGCGCCAGTAGTTTTCTGACTCACTCGTGGGCTGCAGAGCGATCTGGTACTCGAACAAGCGCGTATCGCGGTGCGGGTCACCAATCACCAGGCGTTGCCCGTGTAGCTCACCCTCGACGCGCCGAGTGTCGCTGATCGGTTCGCCCGTCTCGGCATCAAACACCTGGTACTCGAGATCGACCGTGTAGATCTTGCCGCCCTTAGTCATCTCTTGCGGCACCAGCAGGTAGCCGCGGCGAATGTCGAACCTGCGTCCGTAGATGGTGGAGTTGGGGGTGAGCAGCTTCGGCTTGCCCATGTACAGGATGAGCTTGTCTTCCAGCTTGGTCTTTGGCGGTTTTCCCCACGACCACTGGTTGAAGTACATCAACGTTCCGCGGGCAACGTTGCGTTCGTCCCCTGGTTTGATCGGACTCTTCGTTGCGTAGTCCGCCATGTTTTCCCAAAGCGCTTCTTCAAGCTCGACGGGATCGATGTCCACCTCATGGGCGCTGTCGATGAACATGTTCGTTCCGCCATTGAGTCGCTGGGCTGTGTTACGCGCAGCAATCGCCGGGCTCTTGCCTTTGAACATTTGCTGCACTGCGTACTGCACCACGGTCTGGTTGAGGCTATGGCGGGCGTTCATGGGTACTCGCGGAGGCGCCCGCCAACCTTCGGCAGATCGGTCGTGTAGTGCACTTCGCCGGACCACGCCTTGAACGACTTCCAGATCTCAAAGTCGCTGGCTTCGGGATCGCCCCCGAAGGTGATGACCGCGTCGTACGTGCCGCCACCCTTGGCCATCTGCTTGGCGACCGCGATGGCTTCGTCTTGATCCTGAAACGGGCCGTTCCTGCTCACCGGCACGAACGTCTTCCCGTCCACCGACCACACGTACCAACCGTTGGAAGCGTTGTTCTTCCACTCGCCGAGTGGAATAGTGACGCTGCCTTGATAGGGGATCGTGACTCGGCCTTCGACCTGACAGGAGCCCCCGGTCGTCTCGACGAACTCCTTCGCCCACGCCTTGGCTTCTTTTAGCTCGCCCGGGTCAAACTGTGGCCAATCACGAGTCGAGGCGCCAGTGCGATCCCAGCACAGAACCTGAATGAAGACCGTCATTCGATCGTACTGGCTCTTCTGCCTGGCGGCTTTGTTCTTCCACCAAGTTAGGCTGTGGCCGTCGCGATCCACGCCGGGACCCTTGACCCATTCGAGCTGGGAGGCCGGGTTGGGCTCCAATTCGTCACCCATGTCGTCACGCTCTGCGCTGTAACGGATGACTTGCAAGTCGGGAGTCACTTCCCACACGAACTGGCCGGTGTTGTTGATCGGGCTGAGCGCGTCGCTTTTCTTCTTCGTGGACCGAAACACCGTGTGCCCAAAGGAGTTACCTCGGTACACGTAACATGTCGTGTTCTGCTTCTTCGCGAAGTTGCCAGCAGATACGATGGCGCTCTCGAAGTCGGGTCCGCGCATCGCGCGCAACCTGGATCGACTCAGTGCCGTTGTGTTGGTCGCGTCGAACATTGGATCCCGTAGCACTAGCTTACCGTTCGGTTGCATCTTGATCTCCAGCGCTTCAGCGCACTCCTCACACCACTCCGGGTTCTCCAAGCTCTCGCGCCCCTGCGCGCGCGAACGCGCGCCCACCATGCTGCCATGCGTCTCGCACACGGCCACCCAGGTCTCGTCAGCGTCGAGCCCGGCTTGCTCAGCGACGTACAGGCTCATCGTGCAGCCGGTGTCCGGATGCTTGGTGCGCTCAGCGAGGCCGGCGACGCCGTGCAGGTTGTGGGGCTTCATGGTCGCGGTTCCCAGCCAAGATCGTTGGCGTAGCTGTACTGCCACCGGCCATGCGGGTTGCGGCGCGGCACAGCGAGCCCCAGCGCCATCAGCGTTTGGTCGATATCGAGATCGGGCTCGATGAAGTTCAGGTAGCTCTTCTTGCTCTTCCTCTTCTGCATCTTGACCCAGTGCGCAGACGCCTCCTTATTGGCCGCAGCGCCCCCATCGAACGCGAGCCGGTTGAAGATCTCACGGTACTCGTTCATGAGATCGAGCTTCTCTTGCTCGCGCTCGGCGTTCTTCTGGCTGATGGCGTCGCGCTTGGCTTGACGCACGTCGCGCGCTGCCCGCAGCTGACCCTGACGCACGTCGCGCGCCGCGCGCATCTTCTCTGCCTCTTCCTCGATTGTGCGCACGGGTCGGCGCACCCAGTTCTGAATGAGCGACTCGAGCCGGGCGGCCTCGCGGTTCAGGTTCTGGATGCGGTACTTGGTGCTGCCGATGCGGGAGCGCAGCTCGTCCTTAAACTCCCACCCGTCAGCCGGCGTGAGCACCTTGTACTCGGGCACACGGGCCCAGGCGCCGCTGATGAGCTTGCGTAGCTCGGTCACCTCGCCGCTCTCGAGCCGCTCGAGATGCCGCTGCTGGTTGTCCAGCTGATTGTCAACGAGCTTCCGGTATTGCTCTGTCGCTTCGGTAGAAACCTCGTAGGGCGCCATGCCCACTGCGTAGCAATCGCCGTGGATCTCCCCGTCACCAGGACGCTTGTACCCGTGGTGCACGAGCTTGAAACCCGGTGAGTCGACCGCTGGTGACTTGCTCGCATGTGTGAGCTTGAAGTCGCCTTCGCACACGCCGCACTTGCCGACGTAGCGGGTAGCGGTGGAATTCTGGTACATCTCGCGTCGCACGGGCAAATCCTGCCAGCGTTCGGGGTATGCGGGCAACTTCTGGGATTAGACGGTGGGAACGCCCTGATATTCAGCGGCGCCCGAGCGATGGTGCCCGGCGCTGCTGGTGAAACTTCCGTTTCCGGCCTCCCATCGTGGTGCACTCGCGCAGGGGCGCGGCGCCACAGAAGCTGCAGGTGCGCAGGATGGGAGACACGGCGGTCGTCCTGCGCATCCACGCCTTATCGTCCGGATGAACCTTGCCCGTCACGGGGTCCCGGTGCAGCGCTTCGCGCATGCGCATCACGCGCCTGATGGTGCTAACTCGGAGCACTGACGTGACCTAGCCTGATGCCACGGACACGCGCGTCTTCGTATGACTTGTGACACAGGCTAAGCCACTCATCGAGTGATTGGCCTTCGTAGACGAAGTGCGCCGCAGCAAACCCCACCACGAACGCCGCCACATGGCTCGGCGTGCTGAGTGTGTTGTCCTCGAGGCCTTTGCGGATCCCATCCAAGAACTCCTCACGAGTCAGCTCAATGCGGGCCATGCTAAAACCGCCACCAGTGTTCTTGGTCGGGACGGGTGACGCGAACGAAAGGGATCTCGTCGTCGCCGTCACCAAACCCACCGCCGCTTCCGTAATCCGAGTCGTCGTAACCACCGCCCCCGCC
>Ga0184615_10001750_pt1 | contig 11662 bp, 18 predicted proteins | sample PLM4_65_coex_FD_133134 | JGI IMG/M metagenome (GOLD analysis project Ga0184615, IMG submission 133134) | Groundwater sediment microbial communities from an aquifer in East River, Colorado, USA - PLM4_65_coex | ecosystem: Environmental > Terrestrial > Soil > Riparian zone | place: USA: East... | reverse complement strand
GATTGCCTCATGGACGATGGTTCCAAACTTCATCGGATCAGACTGAAGCGTTGGAAACTTGCGCTTGTATTGCTCGCGCCACGCCCACGGACAATCAAGAAAAACCTTACCCTGAGATGGTGACAGTGGATGCATTACTTCCACTCCTGTACGTTCTTATTATGCGTTAGCCATTGTCTTGCTTGAACAACTGCTGGCGATGTTTTTCCGGTATACGCTCCTGCCTCACATGCCCTTGTAAGTGTATCCAAAACATTCCACACCTTTAGAAATTCCTTTTTGATTGGTTCCATTGGATCGTTCATAGCAGAACTCCAAAAGTATAGAAAGAATGCCCGGCGTCATCGTATGTGATAACGCTTTCCTCGTCAAAGGCGCACGATTTGTTTTGCCAGTCAGTTGACGCTAACTGGATTTTGTCGTGCCTATAACGGGCAGAATTTTGCATCTTAGAATTCCAGAAGTCCTGCCGTATCGGAAGGGTCAGGGCTATCAGCCCCAACCTTCGAGGTATTAGCGGCTGTGGGGATGGTCACACCCACTTCCCCCGTGATAACAGGAACATTAGTTCCCATATCATCCGATACGGCAAGTGGTTTTACTTCGGCGGTAATAATCGGCTTCTCACCAGCCAGTTCCTTTAGCATAGTTTCTACAGTTTGCCCACGGTGCATTGCCACAAACATTTCGCACTGTGTCTTATTCCAGTTGAGATTAGCAAACACATCTTGCAACTCAACAGGGATAAGTATTGTTGGCGCATCTGCTGGCGGTGCCTCAGCAAATTTCTTCTCAGCCTGAGTCGGCATTTCCTCAGTGATATAGATACGCCCAACAGGACCGGGAAAAGCATCTCGGAAACAATGCGCGATTCCAACCTTACGAATCATCGTGGACTCAAGTTTCTTCCACGTAGCCTTGCCAGTGGAATAATCCTTGAGTGCTACTGTTGAGATTATCGGATTCTCAGGTCTGTCAGAACGAAAAACCTTACACCAACCGCCAATCACCGTGTATCCGTCTGGCACAAACTCACCGATGCAAGCAACCAACGGCTTCGGCACAACGTCAGGTTCGCTTTCAATGTCGATAGTTGCCGTTGTTTGACGTTGTAGAATAGTGCCAGCACGAAAACCTTTGTAATGTTCGGATGATTCTGCTTTCTTCATAAATGATTGATAAGCAACAGTTATCTGCGGTCGGAGTTCTCCGTCAACATTTCTCATGCTCAAGAATATTTCTTTTGCACCGGGATCAAGCGCCTGAGAACGACAGAACCACATGAACGTATGGGCCGTCAGATCATCTGCATCAGCACAAAAAAACTTCCGTACAATAGCCGCAGTGAGCGTAATCTGCTGCTGCTCACCCATCGGATTCGTAACCATGTACTTGACAATTCCCTTTTCCTCGTTCCGTTCCTCAGTAGCCACTGTCATCCCCCTTTGATATTGTTTCTACAGTAGAACAGTAATCTTCAATTTTGTCAAGTGCTTTTTCTATGGCGTCTCGTGATAGCCCCCGTGGTGTATGTTTGCCAGATTCCCACCGCTGGTAGGTTGACCAGTTGATTCCTATTACTCCGTGCCTAGCCAGCCATTCCACCATTTTTGTCTTTGTAAGTTTGTGAAGTTCACGAAAAGCCTTTAGCATCTCTGGCACATTATGAAGTGACCGTGCCGTTTCGTACATCTCATTCGTACTACTAAAAACCGTCATGTATTATCGCCCTCTGGCGCAAGCGGGATACACACATAACCCGGTGCGCCTTCGGCTCTGAATCTCACAACTCCAACCTGAACCTCTGGCATCTCGATCTTGAATGTCTCAGTTGGCACCTGTTCCAGCCAATCAAGGACAAGCTTTGCGTTGAACCGCCGCTTCGTTATCCCACCCCTCTCGGTAATGGCTTCGATGCTTTCTTCGTGTGACCCAACTTCTGATACTGCTTTCACGCTTACGTTATTAGTCGTAAACGTCATAGTTACAGAGTATGGGCTATCGTCCTGAATCAGCAACACACCACGAAGCGCATTCGTCATTACTTCTCGTGATATTTCAACCCCGTGATCGTAGCCATTAGGAATGAAACCTTCCCACTTTGGAAACACTGTTGCCAGCAACAAAGTGGAGTATTGCACCGTTTCATTTGAGAGCGTCAGGATTGACCCGTCAGATTCCATCATAACAGAGCCAGAACCCTCAAAAAGATTGATGATCGTCCGTGCTGAATTTAGAGACAAGATAAGCCGTTGATCGGCAGTCGGTGCGCTCTCTGTTGGCATCGAAAGAAACGCCATACGCGCACCATCACTTGCCGCCATCGTAATCTTACTGTCTGCTCCTATCTGTAGACACACGGCAGACAACCCACGAGCATCCGATTTGTCAGCAGCATAACATACACCACGTAGAGCCTCTGCCAGCATCCCGCCGTTGACTCCAAACGGCTCAGCAGACTTCCCTGCAATAATACCGGGCCACTCGTCGGGATTGAGTCCTGACAGGGTAAACTTACCCTTACCACCACCTATTGCCAACAGGTACGCATCGTTTGTTGCGATCTTCACGGCCTCAGCGCCGCTGAGAGACTTGGAAAGCGCAGCAAACTTTTCAGCAGAAACCATCACTCCACGACTAGGAACAGTTGTCACCATTGGTATTTTGATGGACAAACTTTGGCTTAGGTCTGTGCCTGAGATAGTCAATAGGTCTTTGTTTGTCAGCGCATCAAGCCTGACACACGCTACCGCTTGGTGCGTTGACTTTTTCCCTGTTACTGATTGCACCTTACTAACAGCCCTTGCTAACTCACTGCCCTTCACTGTGATTTTCATATGTCTCCTATATCAAACAATATAGCATTTGATCCATGTTTGTCAACTGTCTTTCAGAACCCTCCCATCAATCCCAACCATACAAACGGAAATATTATAAGACATACAACCGCAACAAACATTTGTATTATCCTTTTATACACACAACTTGTTTCAGTGTTGTCACAATCTCCACCAGATCAGTCTGTGCTGCCATGACCGCATCTATGTCCTTGTATGCGCCCGGAGTCTCATCCAATACGTCTTTATCCTTGCGACACTCGACACCAGCCGTCGCCTCAGCATGTTGCTCAAGCGTGAAAGTCTTACGCGCCTGCCCACGGCTCATAACTCGCCCTGCTCCGTGTGAGCAAGACTCAAATGATTCTTTATTACCCTTTCCTCGCACGATGAATGACTTAGCCCCCATACTACCGGGGATAATTCCAAGTTCACCCTCTCTGGCAGACACAGCACCCTTGCGCGTGAGCCACACATCACCGTATTGCTCAACGTAGTTGTGGTGACAGTTGATCGCTCGCTCAGAAATCAAGATAGACTTTCCGAACACCTTATCGACAGCACCTATAACACGTCCCATCATCAAAGAACGGTTGCGGGAAGCAAATGCTTGTACCCATCCTAGAGCCTCAATGTAGTCACGAAACTCCACAGAACCTTCGTCCAGCCATGCCAGTTCAGCATCGGCATCAACCGAACGGTGCAACTTGAGCGCCTGCTCTTTTGCTAGGTTGATAAAATACTGGCCTATCCTGTTCCCAACCCCACGAGAACCCGAGTGCAACATAAACCAGACTTGTCCATCGTCAGCACGGCAGACTTCGATAAAATGGTTGCCAGTACCAAGCGTACCCAACTGCGTCATGGTCTGACGCCCCTTGACAAGAGGATGTTTGGCAATGATCGCATCATACCCTTCATCGAAGTCATTACGCCATGCAGACACGACACTGTTTGGAATGGTTCTTCCCTGTTCCTGCCATGAACCTTTTACACCCGGCCCGCCGACAGGAATAGCCCGCTCGATTGCCTCTCTGATTGCTGGTAACTTACCGTCCAAATCCGAGTCTATCAGCGTTGTCCTGAGTGCCATTACTCCACAGCCTCCGTCTACTCCAACCGCTGCCGGAATGATAGCCGCCCGCTGAGGTATAACCGATCCCACAGTTGCACCGTTGCCCCAATGCACGTCAGGCATTGCGGCAACGTATGGCCCAACAATAGGTAATCTGGCGACGTTTATCAATTGCTGGCGAGCAGAATCCTCTAGCTGTACGCCATCCGTCCAGCACTTGATATTGACACCGCCGCCAACTATGATCTCGTTCATATTGTGCCTTTCATCGGCTATGTGAACACCCGTGAAGCAAACTGTGACACTTCCAATGCACCCATGCAACCCAAATCTCCGCTCTCGTAGGCCATGATATTGCCAACCAGATCGTATTCATCTCGGACTGATTTTGCAGCCGTAAAGAGACCTTTCATCAGGCAACCTCAATCTCTGGCGCGTCCACGATGTCAGCCGCAACCTCTGGCGCATCTTCGGCAACCACAACCACAGCAGCAGCGTCCGTATCCAGAAACTCGAAGCGGAAATCGTCAATTGGCGACAGGTCTAGCTCTTTCTTCACGCCCTCGACTTCATCTGCGGCTTTCTCGCCCTCAATCACGATCTTGTGAGCGTACTTCTGTGCGACCTTGACAGCAGCCAGCAGTTTCTCGCTCTGTACAGCAGGCACCAGAGACTCAATACCCTTCATGGCCTTGATCGTCTCTCGGATAGCCTTTGGGTCAGCCGCCTTGACTGCATCAGACAACTGCCCTGCCAGCAGTGCGATGTCCTGCTTGAGCGCCAGCGCAGCCTCTTGATCGTCCGTCACAATCTCAGCAACCAGAAAACTAGAGTAAAGTTTGCTGTGCTTGAGAGTGGGATTGAGAGTCTGAATAACCTCTCGCACGGTTGCAACAGCCGCATCAAAAGACGGCCTATTTTCTTTCGCACACACCAGCGCCGAACCCATGCGGTAGCAGACCTTTTCTAGCTCTTTGCGGCAATAGACAACAGCCTTATTAGCCCGCTTCAACTCCGATACGCTAGGAATGTCTCGCTTGGCCTGCCACGTCTTGACCGCTTCATCCCCTTCCAGCACTTCCCTCTCGTCAAAATTGGTAATCGAGAGCCCACCTGACCGTGTAATCTTCGCCACTATCAGATAAGACGGCTTCAACGTGATCTTCGTGGTGCCCTGTAACTCTAGGTCTTTCACCTGTTGCCCCCTTGGTGTGTGTTTGACTTCATGCTCTAAGTATACCTAACGCTCTAGTCATTGTCAAGCATAAATCTTACCTCAGATACAGGACGGTTGCTGCTATTAGGTTTCCTAGTCCATGACTCCCTATAGCCACAGCAACATTGTAGAGAAAATCACGCACCATGTTTAGCATTCCCCCTTTCATCGTGTCTCCAAGTCCAGCCCATCGGCTTGCTTTTGGCCGGGCAGCGCAGCAGTCTTACTAGCCCACCGTGCCTTACCTTTTGACCACTGCTCCATCTCAGCGATACGATCAGACGCGCTCTTGCTGGTAGGGATGATACCCTTGACAATTGCAAGGATGTCAGCCGTAGAAACAGGTCGCTTACCATCTTTGTAGGCTGTACCCTTTGCCCCGTTCACAGCAGCCTCAATCTCGACTCCAGAGAACCCGCCAGAGGCCAGCGCCAGCTTGTCCGTATCAATTTTCTTCTCACAGCACTTCACTCTTGCCACATGCACATCAAAGATTGCCTTACGGCCAACCTCAGACGGAAGCGGGATATACCACTTGTCGTCAAAGCGCCCCTTCCGAACCAACTGCGGACGCTCACGCTCGACACGATCCAGATTATTCGTGGTGCCGATAACATAGACTGGCGCTGTACGGTCAGAAAGCCACGTCTGAATCTCTCCAGCCGCACGATTATCAACCTCGTTGATGCTGTCGCCGCCGCCAATCCCCTCGTCAAATTCGTCAATCAGGAGCAAGCACGGAGCGCAAGCCTCAACAATAGCTATGTCAGCCAGTAGGTTCTGTTCCGTTCCACCGTGTAGGCCAGACTGCTGAGCAGCCATGTTCATTCTGACAGCAGGCCAACCCCACTCACCAGCCAGCGCCTTGACAAGCGCCGTCTTACCGTTGCCTGCTGGCCCCCACAGTATGATCCCTTTTGGGGTAGCCAAACCGTACTCTTTGGCATCCTGACTGAAATGCTCTGCCTTGTCTTTCAGGTCGTCTTTGATGTTTTCCAGATCGCCAAGCGCAGCCAGACCGTCAGGAAACGGCTCAAGCCACTCCATACGCCCGCTCTTAGCAATCTTCTGTTTCTTTTCCTGAATAATCAACTTCGGATCAAGTTTTCCAAGTTTGATAATGCTGAGCGCCATTGCAGACGAAGCCTCTTCGACAGTCAGACCAAGCGAAGCACTAATGACATGCTCGCAATCATCCTCAGTCATAGCCTCGCGCATGTCTTTTGACAGGTTGCGCTTCGCCACTTCCAGCACAGCCTTTAGTTCATCTCGATTTGGCAACGGCCACACCAGCTTGTGAACATCTGCCTCAAGGTCTGCTGGAATTGTGATGTACGGAGACAACAGAATAATGGTGCGGGAAACCTCGCGCTTGACACCCTTGAGAGACTTTGCGGCATCACGGAGCATCCGACAGAGCAATGCTTCGCTCAGGTCAGGATGAATGTCTCTGAACACATAGATAGCCCGCTCTTTGGTTTTGATGACATGCTCAACAGCATCAGAAGAATTGCGAATCAGACCACCATCGTCCACCGCTACACCATCACTGTCTGTAATCCCGGTGGTGCGAGACCAGTAGCGGATTGCATATGGCTCAGGAGTGATACCCTCGCCTATGCGCTGGATAATCTTCTCAACACGTCGTTCCTCACGAGACTCGATTGCAATGACCGTATGCTTTGACCGTATCAACTCTTCGAGAGTCTTTGCGGTGCCGTTTCCATCAGCCATTTCGTCAACCCCCATGTGTGTGTTTGACTACCTTGATACCAATATATCAGATGACATACTACATGTCAAGTATAAAGTTTTAGCTTCCACCGCTCACAAAACAGCCCTCAGATACTCAACCTCAGCAGCTAATGCCTCTGCCCGTGTCGGATATGGGCCTAGCCGCCTTGATCCACCGGGAACCCATGCCCTGATCTCAGCCGTCCAGCCGTCACCATCAGGCTCGACATCGCTTGCGCGTTGCGTCATAGATTGACCTAGTGCGTCAAAATATATTTTCAGTCTATCGTCATAAATTGCACCAAACTTACCTGTTTCCAGATCAACTGTGATCTCTAAGGCTTTCATATCCTCAGTATAGCAGATGACACATGGATGTCAAGAGTTATTTATCATACCGGAATTCTGACGATTCTGTAGCCACGCTTGGTTATTCTACGTTCTTTCCGATCAGGCCCACGTTCTCGTTCGTACTCTTTATGCTTTACGCATACCTTGAATTCAGGAAGTGCTGGTTCAAGACAATAGGTACAGAATCCGAGTTGTTGTCTTATTTTCACTCTATGTTTTCGTAATTCATTTGGACGAATACGTTCTGTGGCGTAAAGTTTTCTCCGTTCTTCCTCAGTTCGCGTAACTCGCACCGATGACCAACCTAAACCTCTAGTCATAGTTACAGTTGAGAAGTCCAATGCTTTGACCTAACCCGCAAAAGAAACTCGTTGACCTTTTCCAAGTCAGGCTCATGCTTGCAACCGTCAGCAAGAGCCTCAACCCTCCGCTGCATCACAAGGCACTTGTCTATGACAGCACCGGGAGTCCCTATCTTGTTTTTGAACATCATCAACGTACCGTACTCTTCGTGAAAACGCATATCAACTGGCAGCACACCGATGCTGAGAAGTTGCTCAGCCTGAATCAGCGTCCGAAGGTACGCGCAAGCATATTTCCACGGCCTGTTGTCTTTGTTCTCCAGCAGCTTCTTACGTTGATTCAATCCGTAGCCGATAAACGCATCTCGCACAGCCTTTGGATTCCAGATATACGGAAAGAGCGCCTGTAGTTCTTTGCCCTCTTCTGTAGCCTCGACTATCGGCGCAGCGAACACTTCGAGGATAGTAGGATTGCAATGCGTGGCAAGGTTCAGGAAATGTCCGATCTCCCACGCAGTATCATCTTCTTTCTTGCCAGCCTCGTTCGGCTCTCTGCCCTCTATCCAACTGGTTTGCTTGAGCGTACCGCCAAGCTTTAGGATATCAGCAGTCGGTTGCACAAACACACCACGGTAATCGTAATCACTTTGATCCGTGTGGAGTCCATGCGCCCGACTTCCAACCAGAACCTTCAGGATAGTATTCAATTCACCTTCACGCATCACATATCGCTCTCTTTCACGAATTGGCCCCGAAAGTTTCTCTTACCGGGGCGGGCCTCGACTATAGCAAACTTGTCAGCAGCAACCTTTGCCAGATTGATCTTCAGTGACCATGCGAGCGCCACAGTCAGCACAAACACGTCAGCAATCTCCTGTCCGATGTCGCCCAACTTGTTCTTGTTCAGACATTCAGCCACTTCCCCAAACTCTTCAGTCAACTTTAGCATGTGACCGTCAGGATTGTCAAGACTATTTTTCTCGCACCATGCTTCTATTCTTTCAACAGTTTCATCAAGAGTGTCAAAAAATACGCTCAATGTGATTTCCTTTCACGTTCCACTACTATGCATTCCAGTCGCCCATCAATACCAAAATCTTTAGCAACCTGTTCCAGTGTTCTTTTCCAAAGTTGCGATCTAAACTTCGTTGATACCTTTGGGCCAACCTTTGACCGTGGGACAGAATTTGTGTCTACTTCAACTACCGATGTAGTTGGTATACGGTTGTGTAAATTTATTGTCAGCAAAACCGTACAGACTACTGCTACTGACAGTAAGACTAATGCTATAGCAATAACCTTTTGAACACTCATTCTTTCTTATCCAGTCCAAACCCGTCTCCAAATTTCACAATTTCTTTTTCTCTTGCTGCCATAAAATCATTGACAAGGTTAGCTAGTTCTTGTGACACATCTTCACTGTGACCGTTTGGCTTCCTGAATCTCAGGTCAGGGTCAAACGCACACAGTTTCCAACCAAGTGATTTCTCTATACCAGCAGCACACGCCCGCCATGCGGCTACATACTTGGCACTATCGTATGTCTCTTCACCGTTTGGCATTCGGTATGTTCTGAACGGAAGTGAAGTCTGTTTTCTTTTTCTCATTATAACCTCTCTCTAAACTCAGCAGGATCAATTACAAAGATAGGCGGCATACCGTAAAGAATACCAAACTGTTTCGTCTCGCACATCCTACGGTACAGAAACTTGAGTCCAAAGGGAATACCAAAGTAGTCCCGATTTTCTCTCTCTATGGGCCTCCACGTAGGATCAACCACAGTACCATCAGCCGTTACACACCAGCCATGCCAAACAGGGATGATTGAATTAGCATAACCCTCAACGTATGTCAGGTCAGGCCGTTTCTCAGCCAAGTAAAACGCATTCCGAAAACACTCTTTGATTTTACCGTACTTTACATCTTTTGGTTTCGGCGCATAGGTAAACTGCTTACCTTCGCACAAAACCAAATCATCTACACACGACCATCTCCAGCCTAGCTCAACCTTACGCTTATGTGCCTTTCCACTGGCTTCAACCAGTATACGCATAGATTCAAGGTATTGCTTGACCGTGGTATCTGGCATTATGCTATCTCAAGATTCTCAAAGCGCGATTCGACAGACTCGCCACGATTCGGACGCCGCCATGAAGGAATACCCTCGTCTCTGATGTGCTTACAGTGCGGCTCAAGCGTCACTTCCTTGCCCCTGAAAATAATCGTGAATGGCTTTGCTTCTGCCGTATGGTCAGGAGCCTGAGAACGGCGGTTGATCCAGTCTGGGCAGTCACATGACCATGCCAAAGACTTCCAAAGAGTAACTTGATATAATGCACCAGATGTCCGTGATCTTACAGGGAAAGTTTTTTCAATTCCCCCTGCCATGTCAATTCTATTCAGCGCCATATTTTTTTCAGCCCCCGTGTCAGTAGTATTATCCATCATCACTTTATTATAACTTTCTTTTTTTTCAAATATCTGACAACTGCAATAGCAGTTGCTAGAGTATTCGCTCCTACTAAGTCTCTATTACAAGGCATACATAGAAGTCCGCGTATCTCATTTGTTTCATGGTCATGATCTACTTCAAGAATCTGAGTTTTTACTATTCCATTTACTAGTTTTCTCGTACCCGTTGGCGGGCGTTTGCATATGGCACACAGTCCTTTCTGTTTCCGTAATATTTTCTGATAGTCTTTGAGAGTTATACCATAACTGCGTTTCAGATTCCACTCTCTAAAAAAATCAGGATGTTTCTTTGCCCATATTCTACTAACAGCAAGATACTTTTCAGGATTTTCTTTATAAGCAGCACGTCTATGTTCTCTCTGTCTAAGATTATACTTTTTATCCATTTCTCGGTATTTTTCTGGATTTGCTTTTCTATTTGCTTTCTCCCTCGCTCTTGCTACTTTTACTATATCTGGATTAGCACGTTTATACATACGACTCTCAGCACGGTATTTCTCTGGATTTTTCCAATACCGTTCTTTACGGTATTTTTTACGCTCTTTTACTGTCATGCTGACCGTACTCTAAACTCTCTCACGAATTTCTCAAATCTTGAATTACACAATACATCACTGTTCCTTGCTGTTCTCAGCGCATCTATAACTTTACTACCACTCCATCCGGTTAGTTTTATCAAAGCAATAGCATCTACAAGACCACTTCTGTTCAAACCCATTGCACAATGCGTAAGCACAGCCTTTTTGTCTTTTATACTCTGCGCGACTTTGGTAGTCACGGCATCCAGCACAAACAGGTCAGGCACTTCACCGTCGTCAATATGCCACTGGATAACCTCGCCAGCAAACGGCGGTGCATAGTGTGGCATCTCGCTCACATTCACAATGAGTTGAATGCCCTTTGCTTTGATGTCGTCCCAATCCCTTGGAAACGCCCCCTGCCAGAGCAAATCAGGCACGATAACAGACATGTCGTTTTGCTTTGGAAAGCCAGCAAGCCACATCTTCTCCCACTTGGCCCGCCATGCCGTGTCAGGGACACTATTCCCATCCACGTCAGGGCAATCATCGGCCACATGCCCATCCTCGAAGCACTTATTACACCACAAACTTTCGCCTTTCTCTCCAGTCCAACCCCTTTCAGGGGTCAGATCATCCCAAATCCTTGCTGGTGCTATTCCCATATGGCTCACATCCCTTCTGCGCTCTTGCGCCCCATCTGTTATAAGTATAGCATTTGATATACCTTTTGTCAAGAAATTTCTTCGAGACTTATTTCTCCGATTGGTTCGCCTAGTAACCTGTCTGTCTTTCCGCACTTCTGACAGATAGGCCAGCGTCCAGTCTCGCGCCCGTCGCCACTGAAGTCTGGTTCTTGACACTGACACATTACCGCTTTCCCTTGAGCTTCAATAGCAACTGCTTTGCCTTGCGCCCACGGTCACAAGCACGACAGGAACGCGGTGGGCAGTTTGCCAACTCTGCTACCCCTTCTAACAGACTCAGCAGCGCCTTTCTGTCTTTCAGGCTAAGGTTTTTCACCGTCTCACCTGTTCCTTTCCAACAACCTGATTGTACTCTGGCTTCTCTTTTACCTCGACTCTACCACGGAACAGATCAAGAGTATACGGCTCAGTAGCCGCCTTACAGCCCTTACCCTTGAATCCCTGAGCCTC
>Ga0184615_10001749_pt1 | contig 11663 bp, 11 predicted proteins | sample PLM4_65_coex_FD_133134 | JGI IMG/M metagenome (GOLD analysis project Ga0184615, IMG submission 133134) | Groundwater sediment microbial communities from an aquifer in East River, Colorado, USA - PLM4_65_coex | ecosystem: Environmental > Terrestrial > Soil > Riparian zone | place: USA: East... | reverse complement strand
GCCACGAAGTCGGTCTCGGAGTTGAGCTCGAGCAGCACGCCCACCTGCTGGTTGTGATGGATGTAGCTCACCACCAGCCCCTGCGACGCGACCCGGCCGGCGCGCTTCTCGGCCTTGGCGATCCCCTTCTTCCGGAGAATCTCCGCGGCCTTTTTCATATCGCCGCCGGCCTCTTCCAGCGCCCGCTTGCAGTCCATCATGCCGGCGCCGGTGCGAGCGCGGAGCTCGCTCACGTCTTTCGGGGAAATCGTCACGCTTGCCATGGCTTCCTCTGGTCGATCTCGGGCTGAATAGTAAGACCGCCGCTCAGGGCCCGCACGGGCCAGGAGCGGCGGAGGCTCTCACGGGTCCGGTCCGCCGCGCTTACGCGCCAGCCTCGCCGGCGCCGGCGGGCGCCGGCGCTTCGGGGGCGCCCTCGGCCTCGGGCTTGAGCCGGGCGGCGATGGCCTCCGGCTTCGGCCGGCGCTTGCGGCGGGGACGGCGGCGCTTGCGGTCGGCGTCGGCGTCGCCCTCGGAGCCCGCGTCGGTGCTGTAGGTTTCGGCCTCGAGATCCTCGGCCACCTCGCGCATCGGCATCTGGGCGCGGGCCTCCTTGATCACGTCGGAGAGCGCCGCCGTGATGAGCGAGACCGACCGGATCGCGTCGTCGTTGCCGGGAACCGGCACGGTGATGACGTCGGGATCGGCATTGGTGTCCACGATGGCGACCACCGGGATGCCCAGCTTGTTGGCCTCGGCGACGGCGATCTTCTCCTTCTTGGCGTCCACCACGAAGAGGGCGCCGGGCAGGCGGCCGAGCTGCTTGATGCCCTCGAGGTTGCGGCTCAGCTTCACCCGCTCGCGCTCGAAGAGGAGCTTCTCTTTCTTCGTGTAGTTCTCGAAGTCGCCGTCGGCGGCGCCCTGCTCCAGCTCCCGGAGCCGGCGAATCTGCTTCTTCAGGGTCTGAAAGTTGGTGAGCATGCCGCCGAGCCACCGCTCGGTGACGTAGAAGGCCCCGGCATTCTGGGCCTCGAGCTGCACGATGGCCTTGAGCTGCTTCTTGGTGCACACGAAGAGGACGCCTTCGCCTTTCAGGACCACGCTGCGGAGCAGCTCCTGGGCCTTCTGGATCTGGCGGAGGGTCTTCTGGAGATCGATGATGTAGATGCCCGACCGCTCGGCGAAGATGAACCGGCGCATCTTCGGGTTCCACCGTCGGGTCTGGTGGCCGAAGTGGACTCCGGCCTCGAGCAGGTCCTGCAGTTGCGGCTGTGCCATGCGGGTGTGACGTCCTTCCGTTCGAGTGGTTTTTCGTCCACCGGGTTCATCTTCCGCGCCAACCCCCGCGGGGGCACCAGGCGCGGAATCCGCCGGTGTGAGAGATGGCGGTACGGCGGACGGTCGGTACGGCGGAACCCTTCCGCCCTTCCGCCGTTCCGCCCGCTTCTTACCGCTTGCTGAACTGGAAGCGCTTCCGCGCTCCCGAGCGACCCGGCTTCTTCCGCTCCACCGCGCGGGGGTCCCGCGTCAGCAGGCCCGCCGTGCGCAGCTTGGTCCGGTGCTGCCCGTCGGCCTCCACCAGCGCCCGCGCGATCGCGTGTCTGAGCGCCCCGGCCTGTCCCGCCTGCCCGCCGCCGTCCACATGCGCCTTCACGTCGAACGCGCCGAGGGTGTCGGTGGCGGTGAAGGACTGCTGGATGTGCTGGACCAGCGAGGGACGGGGGAAGTAGTCGCCCAGCGTCCGGCCGTTGATGTCCCACTTGCCGGTGCCCGGGGTCAGATAGACTCGGGCCACACTGGTCTTGCGGCGGCCGACGGCCTGCCAGCGGAATTCGGGTGCCACGGTCATGCGCTCGCCTTGGAGGGGGTGACGGAGAACGGCTTCGGCTGTTGCGCCGCGTGAGGATGCTCGGCGCCGGCGTAGACCTTGAGCTTGCCGCGCAGCTTCTGCCGCGCGAGCGAGGTCTTGGGCAGCATGCCGAAGACGGCCTTCTCGATCACCCGGTCGGGGTGCTTTGCCAGGAGATCGCGAGCCGGCGTGTGCCGCTCGTGTCCCATGTAGCCGGTGTGGGAGAAGTACGTCTTGTTCTCCTCTTTCCGGCCGGTGAGCCGCACCTTCGAGGCATTCACGACCACGACGAAATCGCCGCCGTCCATGTGGGGCGTGAAGGTGGGCTTGTGCTTGCCGCGGATGAGCTGGGCCACCACGCTCGCCAATCGGCCGAGCGGCACCCCCGCCGCATCCACGAGGAGCCACTCGTGGGTGATGTCGTCGGGCGTGGCCGTATAGGTCTTCATGAGCGCTGCCGCCTTGGGCGTTCCTTGGGCGTTGAAACAGGGTCAAACCGAAACAGACTCACAAGATAGCGGGCGGCCACAGGGAGGGTCAAGGGGAGCCTCGGAGGCTACCGGAACTCCACCAACACCTGCCCCTTCTCGACCGCCTCCCCCGGCTGGGCCCGCACCGCCCCCACAGTCCCGGCCGCCGGGGCCTTGAGCTCGTTCTCCATCTTCATGGCTTCGAGCACGACGAGCCCCGCCCCGGCCGCCACCTCCTGCCCCGCCTCGACCAGGATGCGCACGACCAGGCCCGGCATCGGGGCCCGCAGAATGGCGGGACCCCGCTGCCGCGCCGCGCCGACGGTGAGGCTCCGGATGTGACGGGTCCGCTCGTCCACCACTTCCGCCTCCCAGCGGTCTCCGCCCACCCCGAGGCTCCATTGGCCGCGCCCGGCGCTCCTCATGGTGAGGACGGTGGGACGGCCTTCGATCACGAGCTGACGGACCGGCGTGCCGGGAATCGTCCGGAGGGAGGCGGTGCGAGTCGAGCCACCGACGGTCACCAGGTCGCCGTCCACCTCGACCTCGATCTCGCGCCCGGCGACGCTCACGATGTACTTCACGACGCGCGGTCCAGCACGGCGACGGTCTCGACGTGCGCGGTCTGTGGGAAGAGGTCGAAGGCGACGGCGGTCACCAGCCGGAAGCTCGGCATCCGGGTCAGGTCGCGAGCCAGCGTCGCCGGATCGCAGGAGATGTAGACGATCCGCTTCGGCGGGATGCGCTCCAGCTCCGCCGCCACCCGCTCGTCCATGCCGGTGCGCGGCGGGTTGGTGATCACCAGACCCGGGCGGCGGAGCCGGCCCAGCATCCGCTCCACCCGTCCCACGTGCCGCTCGGCGGCCGGCCCTCGGGCCTCGGCCTCCGCTACGGCCCGGGGGTCGGACTCGACGCTCTCCACCGAGGCGCCCGCCAGGATGAGCGCGGAGGTCGTCTCGCCGATGCCAGCGTAGAGGTCCCACACGTGCCGTCCTCGCACCTCGCCCAGCGCGGCGAGCGCGAAGGCGCGGACCTTGTCCCCCACCGCGGGGTGCACCTGCTCGAACACCGTCGCCGGAAACGGGTCCGTCGCACCCGCCACGGCCTCGGCCTCACCGCCCTCGGGCTGGAGCCAGATGGTTGCGCTCGTTCCCCGGCTCGTCAGCTCGCGGTGGAGCGCGTGTGCCCCATCCCAGCGCGCCGTCCCGCCGGTCACCAGTAGCAGGTGAAGCCCGCCGCCGCGGTCGAGCCGCAGCACGATCTGACGGAGCGCGGGTGGGAGGAGCTCGCGCAGCGCGCGGACCTCGGCCCAGAGGGACATCAGCTCGGAGGTCGTGATGTGACAGCGCACGAGATCGAAGACCCGGTCGGGCCGGTCGAGCGGGTGGAGCCCGATCAGCCGCCCGCCATCGCCCACGGCGAGCGTGATCTTGGTGCGGTACTCGAACTCCTCGCCGGCAGGGACGATCTCGGGGTCGGGCACATCGAGCCTGGCGATGCGGCGAAGCGCGTCGCCCACGAACCCGCGGCGCGCCTCGCGCTGCGTGGTGGGGTCGAGGTGCTGGAGCTGGCACCCGCCGCACTCGTTCTGGACGTAGTGGGGGCAGCGGGGCTCCACGCGGTCGGCCGAGGGCTCCAGGACGCGGCTGGATCGGGCGCGGGCGTAGCGGCGGTGTGCGCGGAGCTGGGTGATCTCCACGAGGTCGCCGGGCGCGGTGCGGGGCACGAAGACCGTCCGGCCGTCCTCCAGGCGCCCCACCCCGTCGCCTCCGCTGGCGAGCCGGAGGATTCGAATGGCGGTCACCGGAGCCCCTCGAGCCTCGCGCAGTTGAGCCAATGCGGGTTGACGTGATCGCCGTTGGACACCGGCGGGCGCCGCATCGAGCGCGCCTCGTCCTCGGCGAGCGCCGCGGCGACCGCGAGGGCGACCGCCTGCTGATCGGTCAGGGCCGGCGTGACGAGATCGGACCGCCGCTCCAGGAACTGGATGTCGATCTCGCCTTCCCGGAATTCCGCGTCCGCCATGAGCCGCCGGTGGAATCCCTGGTTGGTGCCCACACCATCCACCACCAGCTCGTCGAGGGCGCGGGCCATCCGGTCGATTGCCTGGAGACGGCCCGGCGCCCACACGATGAGCTTCGCGAGCAGCGAGTCGTAGAACAGCGTCACCTCGTCGCCCGGCTCGACGCCGCCGTCCCATCGGACGCCGGGGCCGCCGGGAACGCGGAGATGCTCGATCCGCCCGGTGGAGGGGAGGAAGCCGTTGGCGGGGTCCTCGCTCGTGATCCGGCACTCGAGCGCCCATCCGCGCGGCTCGAGCCACCTCGGCGGAACCCGCATCGGCTCTCCCGCCGCGATGCGGAGCTGCTCCCGCACCAGGTCCACCCCGTAGACCAGCTCGGTGACCGGGTGCTCCACCTGAATCCGGGTGTTCATCTCGAGGAAGTAGAACGAGCGGTCGGCCGCCAGGAGGAACTCGCAGGTCCCCGCGCCGAGGTAGCCCACCGCCTCGGCGGCCGCGACCGCCGCGGCGCCCATCCACTCCCGCAGCTCCGCGTTCACCGCGGGCGACGGCGCCTCCTCCACCAGCTTCTGGTGGCGCCGCTGGATCGAGCACTCCCGCTCACCGAGGTGGACGGTGCGCTCCCGGTCGGCGAGGATCTGGATCTCCACGTGCCGGGGCCGCTCGATGAGCTTCTCGAGGTACACGCTCGGATCACCGAACGCCTTCCTGGCCTCGGAGGCCGCCGTCTCCAGCGCTGGGCCGAGCTCTTCCGGCGCGCGCACCAGCCGCATCCCCTTCCCTCCACCGCCCGCGGCGGCCTTCACCAGCACCGGATATCCGAGCTCCTCCGCGAGCAGCCGGGCGGGCTCGAGCTCGGTGATCGGCTCGTGCGAGCCCGGCACCACCGCGACGCCCGCATCGCGCATCCGCCGCCGCGCCCCGGTCTTGTCGCCCATGGCGCGGATGGCAGCGGCCGGCGGTCCCACGAAGACGAGCCCCGCCTCGTCCACGGCATCGGCGAACGCGGCCCGCTCGGCCAGAAACCCGTAGCCGGGATGAATCGCGTCCGCGCCGGTGTCGAGCGCGGCCTGCACCAGCCGGTCGATGCGGAGGTAGCTCTCGGATGGGGGCGCGGGGCCGATCTCGACCGCGCGATCGGCGGCGCGGACGTGCGCGGCGGCGCGATCGGCGGCCGAATAGACGGCCACCGCCTCGAGTCCCTCCTCACGACATGCCCGGATGACGCGGAGCGCGATTTCCCCGCGGTTGGCGACGAGCACCCGCTTCACGGCTGGCAGGCGGGCGGGGGCGTATCTCCGAAGAGGAGGAGGAGACTGCTGCAGAGAAGCAGGTTGTGGGTCGCGGCGCGGTCGTAGACCCCGCGCACGTCCACCACCCACGGGGATGGGTTCTGACGAACGGCCCTGAGCAGCTCGTTGACGCTCATCGCCTCGGGTCCCGGAGCCGCGGGACGGCTCACCCGCACGAGGCGGTACGGAAGCCAGGCAAGCGCCGGGACCGCGGCGCTGTCGGTGCCGGGGCTCAGGCAGAGCGGCCGCCGGGGCGCCACGTCGCCGAGGGCGCGCTGCACCGGCAGCGCGGGATCCACGCCCATCGCCTGCGCCATGCGCAGCCGGTAGAGCGAGTCGGTGGCGTAGAGGTCGGGGCGGATCGGGAGGACGTCGAGGGAGGGTCGTTCCATGCTGCCGTACCAGACCGAGAGCGCTTCGAGCTCGCTGCCGGTGAGGAGCACGCCCCCGGCCGGACACGAGGCGAGCAGATTCTCGCCGAGCTCGAGCACGTAGGGCGGCATCCGCGGGGCTGGCTCCCGGCCCAAGGTCGTCCGTGCCGCGGCCCAGCCGATTTCCTCCACGACCACCAGCGCCCGCTCGACCTCCGCGATCCCCCGGAAGATCACCCCCGAGTCCACCGACAGCCGGATGGATTGCTCCAGCGCGGTCGCGGCGAAGTCGAGGTAGAGGAGACCGTCGGGCTCGCCACGGTGCCCGTGGAGATGCCAGTCGCGAGCGTCGTAAAGGTAGAAGCGGCCGAGCTGCAGCCAGGCCCGGCCGTCATCCGGCGCGGTGGCGAGATAGCGGCCGAGGAGGTCGATGGCCATGTGGCGCTCGCCTTCGCGATCGAGCGCGGCCGCGCGCGGCGCCACGTTGGGGTCGATGGCCCCTTGTGGGTGGAGCCGAGCGACGGGCAGGAGCAACGACAAGAGCCCCGCTGCGACGGCGCGGCGGAGCCCCAGCGCATGGGCTGGCGGGGCGGCCTTCGACTGCCGGGAGAGCGCGTGCATGGCCGTCTCAAGATGGTATGGCCGCTGGCCGTTGGCTAGGGGAGCCGGGGTGGCTCCACCCGACCTTCGGGGCGCGCTAGAGCGGGATGTTCCCGTGCTTCTTGGGCGGGTTCCGATCCCGCTTGGTCCGAAGGGTCCGCAGGGCGTCGATGAGCCGGGGGCGGGTGTCCCGCGGATCGATCACGTCGTCGATGTAGCCTCGCGCCGCGGCGGCGTAGGGATGGGCGAACTTGGAGGTGTACTCCTCGATCAGCCGCGCCGTCGCCGCTGCCGGATCGGCCGACTTGGCGATCTCCTCCTTGAAGAGGATCTCGACCGCGCCCTTGGGGCCCATCACCGCGATCTCCGCCGACGGCCAGGCGAGGTTGAGGTCGCCCCGGACGTGCTTCGAGCTCATCACGTCGTAGGCCCCGCCGTAGGCTTTCCGGGTGATCACGGTGAGCTTGGGGACCGTCGCCTCGCAGTAGGCGTAGAGCAGCTTGGCCCCGTGCTTGATGATCCCCCCGTGCTCCTGGGTCACACCCGGCAGAAAGCCCGGGACGTCTACGAAGGTGACGACCGGAAGGTTGAAGCAGTCACAGAACCGGATGAATCGCGCCGCCTTCAGCGAGGCGTTGATGTCGAGCACGCCCGCCAGCACCGCCGGCTGGTTCGCCACCACGCCCACCGGCCGTCCGCCCAGCCGGGCGAAGCCCGTCAGGATGTTGTCCGCGTAGCCCCGCTGCACCTCGAGGAACTCGCCGCCGTCCACCACTCGCCCCACCACCTCGTGCATGTCGTACGGCTTGTTCGGGCTGTCCGGAATGAGATCGAGCAGCGCCTCGTCGCGCCGGTCGGCGGGGTCGTCGGTCGCGCGCTCGGGGGGATCGTCGAGGTTGTTGAGCGGAAGGAAGCCGAGCAGCCGGCGGATCGTCAGGATGCACTCGGGCTCGGTGTCGTGAACGAAGTGGGCCACTCCCGAGGTGCCGCCGTGCACGTCGGCGCCGCCCAGCGCGTCGAACGAGACCTCCTCGTGGGTCACCGTCTTCACCACGTTGGGGCCGGTCACGAACATGTAGCTGACCCCGCGCACCATGAAGATGAAGTCGGTGATCGCGGGGCTGTACACCGCGCCGCCGGCGCAGGGACCCAGAATCGCCGAGATCTGGGGGACCACGCCCGACGCCAGGGTGTTGCGCAGGAAGATGTCCGCGTAGCCGCCCAGCGACGCCACACCCTCCTGGATTCGGGCCCCGCCCGAGTCGTCGAGCCCGACCACGGGCGCGCCGTTCCGGACCGCGAGATCCATCACCTTGCAGATCTTCTCCGCGTGCGCTTCGCTCAGCGACCCGCCGAAGACCGTGAAGTCCTGGGAGAAGACGTAGACCAGTCGGCCCTCAACCCGCCCGTAGCCGGTGACCACGCCGTCGCCGGGAACCACCTGCTGGTCGAGGCCGAAGTCGGTCGAGCGGTGGGTGACGAACCGGTCGAGCTCGACGAAGCTGCCTTCGTCGAGCAATAGGTCGAGCCGCTCGCGCGCGGTGAGCTTGCCCTTCTTGTGCTGCTGGGCGATCCGGGCGGCGCCCCCGCCCTGTTCGGCGAGTGACTGGCGGTGATGGAGCTGTTCGAGGAGTTCGCGGGGCTCGGCCATGGGGAAACAATATAAGCCGCCCCGATCCGGCGGTCGGGAGGGCTACCGCTGCACTTTCCTCCAGCCGACGCTCGGGAGATTGCGGATATGCGCCACGGAGTCGGGCCCGATGGCGAGGGCGAACTCCAGGGTGCTCTCCCCGTCGCGATACCGAATCGTGTAGATCGCCGCATTCGACGAGTCGCGACGGCGCACGTCGGCGATCGGATAGGTGGCCTCCTGCCCGCCGACACCGAGCCGGAGGCTGGTCTCCAAGACCTCGAAGGAGCGGCCCGCGTACCGTTCGGCCGGCGTGGTCCATTTACCGTGGAGCCCCGACGGCGGCGGTAGGCTGGACCGCATCGCCTGCATGAGCGGCGGCGCTCCAGCCGCGCCGGCCACGATCGCCATGGCGGCCATGACCAGAATCGTCGCCCTTCGACGGGTCGTTCCTCCGAGGACAAACGATCCCGCTGCCGATACCTCGTTCTCCTTCGGCGGGAGCCGCATCACCGGTCCCAGCGCCTCGAGGAATTCGCCCAGCTCCCAGGAATCCGCCAGCTCGCCGCTGCCCAGCGGACGGTAGTCCTTCGTGCCGTCCGGCTGGCTCTGGGCGACCTTCTCCGCGCCGGTAGTCAAGTCGTCCACGATCGGGGCCTCCGTTGGGCGTGGAGGATCATTGGCTGAGCGCCGTCAGCACCGGTGTCGGTGCGTCACCGTACTCGGCGGCGTGCGCCGGCCATTCCGGACTTCCGACCAGCTCGAGAAACCCCGCGACCACGTCCGGATCGAACTCGATCCCGGCCCGGTCCGCGATGTACGCCTTCGCCTTCTCGTGCGGCCATCCCTCACGGTAGGGGCGGCGGGAGACCAGCGCATCGTAGACGTCCGCCACGCTGAGGACTCGGGCGAGATAGGGAATAGCCCGCCCGGCGAGCCTGTCCGGGTAGCCGGTGCCGTTGAACCTCTCGTGATGGTGGCGGACGATCGGGATGACATCCTCGTACGCGTGGATCGGCTCCAGGATCCTGGCTCCGATCACCGGATGAGCCCGAATCGCATGGAGCTCGGCATCGTCGAGCTTGCCCGGCTTGTCCAGGATCGTGGAGGGAACGCCGATCTTCCCGACGTCGTGGAGGAGACCGCCACGGTGCAGCTGGTCGAGGAGATCCGCCGACAACCCCAGTCGCCTGCCGATGGCCACGCTCACCCTGGTGACGCGTTCAGAGTGACCGGCGGTCCACGGCGAGACGGCATCGATGCTCCGCGCCAACGCCTCGAGGGTCCCCCAGCTCATCGCGCTCAGCCGCTGGACCAGGCGGCTGTTGGCCAGCGCCAGGGCCACCTGATCGGCGATCTGCCGGGCTCGTTGCACGTCGGGCTCGGAGAATCCGGCTATCGCGGAGGAGGGTGCCGAAAGAACCACCGCACCGAAGCACGTGCCTCGCTCCGAGATCGGCAGCACCAGGTGAGCGCGTCCCTGAGCCGGCTCGAGCGCTCTGAGCATGGCCGGGCCCGGGGTATCCGGCCCCACCAGCCAATGGTCCGGCTCCTCCTGGAGCTGTGCGAAGCTGGAGGCGGGAAGGGAGACATGCTGTTGTTCGACCCGCCCATCGGATGCCGCCCGCCACACGACCGTGGCATCCGGCTCATCGCCCGGCACTCGAACCGCGATGATCGCCCCATCCGTCGGGAGGAGGCGGGGGAAGTGGAGCAGCGCCGCCCGGGCCACCTCGACGTCGCTCCGGCCGACGAGCGCTTCTCGGTCAACTTCGTGGAGTGCGCCGAGCAGCGCGAACTGCTCCCGCAGCCGCCGAGCCATGGCGTTGAAGGAAGTCGCGAGGTCCTCGAGCTCATCCCTGGTGGACACGTCCACCACGGCGGAGAAGTCGCCCGCGGCCACCCGACGCGTCGCGTCCTGGAGCCTCGCGACGGGGTCGAGCCGGTGGCGGAGCAGCACGTTGCTGGCGAGGACGACCAGCCAGAGGCCGAGTGCGAGGGTCAGCAGGACCGAGCGGCGAAACTCGATCGGGGCGCTGAAGGCGGCGAGTGGCTGGGACACCCGCATCGTCCAGGGTGGCGCCGCGAATTCGAAGCCCAGGAATACGTCCGACTTCCCCCCCACCGCCGCCGCGCCATCGGGATCGAAGGCCGCCCCCACGCGAAGCTCCGCCTCGGCGCTCGAGCAGTGCAGCGGCTCATCGACACCCGCTGCGTGCGCGCAGAAATCCATTTCTGCCGGGACCAACGATTCCCTGGCGTCGCCGCCCCACAGGTACCCGGGTGAGACCTCGCCCCAGACCAGTGGAGCGTTCGCGGCGCCGGGCTCGAGCGCCCGTACGAGGAAGACGCCGGGGCTCCCCGCATCGGCGCGGACCATGAGCAGGGTCTTGTCCTGCCCAAGATGATCCCACGCGGAACCAGCGGTCACCGCCGGAAGCGCCTTGGGTATTCCCAGGAGCGCCCGGCCCGGCCCGCCGGGGATCCCGACCGCCACAGCCCCGAACGCTTCCACCACGGGCCCGCTCGCGCCGGGGGCGAAGGATGAGTCTCTTCGTCTGGCCACCACGACGTCGAGAAGCGCCCGCTCCGCTTCGTGGAGCCGGGCAAGCAAGAGGGTACCAGAGACCTTCGCCGCCTGAGCGAGCTGGGTCCGGGCCTGCTCCCGAAGCTCGCGGGTCACCATCCAGTAGCTGGCGGCGGCAAGCGTGGCGGTGGGCAGCACGGCGCAGAGCAGGAAGAGTCCGAACACCCGCCGGGCGATGCGCGTCCTGAGGAAGGCGGCGGGAGCGCGCATGGCGATCAATACCTGGCCGCCAGGCCGATGAAACCGCCGTCGTTGGCGCGGATCACGTCGTCCTGACTCACCTTGGTACTGAGCGGGGCTTTGCTGTCGCCGTCCTTCCCGAGGCTGTAGAGATCGTAAGTGCTGTTGATGGGAACGAGAAACCGGTCGCGACGGGCGCCCATCGGCACCTTGTTGTCTTCGAACTTGTTGTAGACGTACGGTCGCGACCAGGGATCCCGCCGAATCGGGCCGAAGACCGAGAGATCGGCCGGCAGCGAGTCCTGAGTGTCAAGATTGGTCTGGATCGCCTTGATGTCTCCGATGGCTCGGGCCACCCTCGCTTTCTCGACGGCGCTACTGACACGCGGTATCGCGAGCGCGCTCAGCGTCCCGATGATGGCTACGACCGACAGCAACTCGACCAGGGTAAACCCCAGGCGGCTGGCCGGGCGCGGCGAGACACCGAACCGAACACACGAACTCAACAGAACCTCGTCGATGGAGGCTGCCCGGTCGCCCGGGACCCGGGTTGGGCACCTACACCTCAATGTCAAGTTCTGGTCCGCAGAGGGAAACCATTTAGCGGACACGACTTAGCTATAGCCAGGCGGGGCTGGGACAGAGTTGGGGGTGCCGCGAATTGCAGTAATGCCGCGGACCG
>Ga0184615_10001748_pt1 | contig 11664 bp, 12 predicted proteins | sample PLM4_65_coex_FD_133134 | JGI IMG/M metagenome (GOLD analysis project Ga0184615, IMG submission 133134) | Groundwater sediment microbial communities from an aquifer in East River, Colorado, USA - PLM4_65_coex | ecosystem: Environmental > Terrestrial > Soil > Riparian zone | place: USA: East... | reverse complement strand
CGGGCGCTGGCCGACCGGCTTGCGGAGGCCTTCGCCGAGCGACTCCACGAGATGGTCCGGCGCGAGCTGTGGGGCTATGCCACGGACGAGGCCAAGCTGACCAACGATGACCTGATCGCCGAGAGCTACCAGGGGATCCGACCGGCGCCCGGCTACCCGGCCTGCCCGGACCACACCGAAAAGGGGCCGCTGTTCGAGCTGCTGGACGCAGAGCGGCGCGCCGGGATCCACCTGACCGAGTCGTTCGCGATGCTCCCGGCGGCATCGGTCAGCGGCTACTACTTCTGGCACCCGCAAGCCGCCTATTTCGGGCTCGGCCGGATCGGTGGCGACCAGCTCGCCGACTACGCTCACCGCAAGGGCATGCCGGTCGACGTCATGGCCCGCTGGCTGGCCCCGAACCTCGCCGATGACTGAGCGAGAACCGATCTTGCCGAGTCGTCGTATCTTGGGTCGATGCTGACGGTGCGGACGTTCCGCCGCCCACATGCCCTCCGCGGCCTTGCCCAGGTCGCGCTCGCTTGCCTGCTGCTGCTCGGCGTCTCGGCCGGACCCGCCAGCGGGGCGCCCAGGGCCTTCAACCTCGACCTGGGCGCCCGCGCGGACTTCGTTGCCCAGACCAACTTCGTCCAGTGCGTCGGCGCCAGCATGCAGATGATGCTGAACATGATCGAACCGGGCGGCGACCGGACCGCCGCGACCCAGCTCAAGCTCCAGAACCTGGCCCGCGAGTGGAGTGGCCAGCGCCCCGACGGCATGGAGCGCCAGGGCGCCAGCGTCCGGGGCTGGGCGACCGGGCTCAACCTGCTGGGGGCCGGTCCGTATCGGCTGGCCGGGGCCACGACCATCGACGAAGCGCTCCTGGTGGCGGCCCAGGCGATGCGGTTGACCGGCAAGCCGGTCGGGTTGCTGATGTGGCGCGGCCGCCACGCCTGGGTGATGAGCGGGTTCCGTGCGACCGGGGACCCGCTCGTGGCCGGCACGAAGGTCACCGCCGCCATCGTCGAGGACCCGCTCTACCCGCACGGCTCGAGCGTCTGGGGCCCGAGCCCGGCTCCGGGGGCCACCCTGAGCGTCGAGGCCCTGGGTCGCCAGTTCGTGCCGCGCCGCTCGTCGAGTCGGTTTGGCAACGCCCTCTCGGGCAAGTACGTGCTCGTGCTGCCGTTCGAGCTCGATTCGAAGACGATCAGTCGCGTCTGAGCCTCGGTCGGATCGGGCTCAGGCCGGGACCCTCGAGCGGAAGACCGCCACCGCTTCGGCGAATTCGGCCAGGGTCGCCGGCGTGCACGGCTCGAGCACAACGATGACGTGATCGGCGCCTTCGGCCGCGTGTGCCTCGAGGCCGGCTGCGACCTCCGCCGGGTTCCCGGTGAGGGCCGGCGAGGACGGTTCGAACGTCGGCCACATCCGGTCCGGGTAGCCGACGATGACGCCCACCGTGTCGGTCAGCGTGGCCGGGTCGCGACCGACGCGCCGGCACGCCTCCCGGACATCGCCTCGGAGCTTCGCCAGGCGCTCGTCCGGTAGCCCGAACCAGGCCATGTTCCAGGCATCGGCGTGGCGAGCCGTAAGCTCCAGCATTCGCGGGCGTTTGGCCGCGACGAGGATCGGCAGATCGGCGCGGGCCGGTGGCACAAGCACGGCGTCCCGGGCGGTCACGAACCGACCGTCGAGATCCACTCGGCCGTCCCGGATCAGGGCGGCGATCACCGCCAGCGACTCCTCGAACCGGGAGACCTTGTGGTCGGTTGGGTAGCCGAACGCCTCGTATTCCGGATCGTGCCAGCCACAACCGATCCCGAGGATGAGGCGCCCGTCGCTGATGTGGTCGAGCGTGGCCGCCATCTTGGCCAACAGCGCCGGGTTCCGAAAGGCGGTGCACATGACGACCGTCCCGAGCCGGACGCGATCGGTGACCGCGGCGATCGCGCTCAGGACCGTCCAGCACTCGTGGATGCCGGTCGTCTTGCCGTCGAACCGGAAGAGCAGGTGATCGAACACCCAGACCGAATCGAGCCCGGCCGCCTCGGCACCGACCGCGATCTCGCGGATCAACGAGTACGCTGGGGTCCCATGCTCGCCGTCCGCCTCCGAGATGGGCAGGACGATTCCGATCTCCAACCCGGTCCTCCAATGGCGTCGATGGAGGGCCATCATGGCCCATCGCCGCTGGAGGTGTCCGATGTCGATGCCGAGCTTCAGCAAGTCACCACCCGAGCTCGTCGACCGATTCGTGGCGATCACGTCCGAGTTGCCCGACACGGAGCGCCGCCAGATGTTCGGGTATCCCAGCCTGTTCGTCGGCGGCAACCTCGTCACCGGGCTCCACCAGTCGACCTGGTTCGTCCGGCTGTCTGAGGCCGACCGGATCGAGCTGCTGGCACTGCCTGGCGCTCGACGGTTCGAGCCGATGCCGGGCCGGCCGATGGGCGGCTATGCCGTGCTGCCGCCCGCGACCCTTGCCGACGACGACGTCGTGCGGCGCTGGGTCGAGCGCGCGATCGCCTTTGGCCAAAGCCTGCCGCCAAAGCCGTCGAAGGCGGCAACGGGGCGGTAGCCCGGTCAGATCGAGCCCCGCCTGGAACCGCGAACGGTCGGTCCGCCGGTGCTCGGCGGCACCGGCCGGCGGGTCGTCACAGGTACCGATTCGCGAGGGCTGAATGGCGGCGCCGGGATGGGCGGTATGGCACTGGCGGCCCTCTGGCACCGGCGCAACATTGGGTCATCGGCATCGGTCGTCGCGTAGGGCGCGTCCCCGGGTCCACCTGAAGATGCGCGCGGCACCGTGCGACGCAGGAGGCCTGGATGCAGCGCCAGTTCGTGGTCCAGCTCGACAACCGCCCGGGGGAGCTCGCGCACCTGGCTCGTGCGCTCGGAGCGCGAGGCGTCAACCTCACCCACATCTCGTGCGCCGGCACCGGCTCGATCGCCTGCGCCTTCATGACCACCGCCGAGGATGACGTCACGCGCGACGTCCTGCGCGGCCTCGGGCATGAGTTCCTGGAAGGCGAGACGATCGTCGTCGACGTGATGGACCGGCCGGGCGGTCTGGCCGACGTCGCGGAGCGGTTCGCCAGCGTCGGCGTCAACATCCTCGGGACGCTGTGCGTGGGCCGGCGCGAGGGGGTGCTCGAGATGGCGTTCGCCGTGGACGACGGCGCGAAGGCGCGTGCCGCAGTCGTGGAGGCCGAGCTGGCCGGCGTGGGCTGAGAAGCCGGGAAGGACCAGCTCGATGGCTTCCGCAGTCCGCGTCGACAACACGAGCACCAGGCCAGGTCACCGGTTCGTCGACGAGATCAGAGCCGCGACGGCGGGCGAATCCCGGATCGAGACCTGCATCCAGTGCGGGACGTGCAGTGGGTCGTGCCCCTCGGCCGCCGACATGGATCACACGCCCAGGATGCTGTTCGCAATGGCCCGAGCCGGCCTGCGCGGTGAGGTGCTCCGGGCCAACACGCCCTGGATGTGCGTGTCCTGCTACTTCTGCACGGTTCGCTGTCCGAAGGAGATCCACATCCCTGACGTGATGTACGCGATCAAGTCGATCGCGACCCGTGAGGGCGTCGCGCCGGAGGCGACCGCCGCCGACTTCTCGAAGACTTTCGTCGACAACATCCATCGCTACGGCCGAAGCTATGAGGTCGGGCTGATCGCCCGCCATTACCTGCGCCACTACCCGCTCCGCCTGCCGGGTATCGCCCCGATGGGCATCGGCATGGTGACCAAGGGTCGGATGGACTTCGTCCCGCACCACATCCGCGGCCTGACCGGGCTGAAGGCGATCCTCGCCAAGGCCGGCGAGCTCGAGGCGGCCGGCCGGGAGCAGGAGGCGTCGCGGTGAGCCGCTACCTCTACTACCCGGGCTGCTCGCTGTCGAGCACCGCCCGGGCCTACTCCCAGTCGCTCAACGCGATCCTCGCCCCGCTCGGCGTCGAGATGGAGGAGGTCGACGACTGGAACTGCTGTGGAGCGACCGAATACGTGACACTGAGCCCGCTCCGCGGATACGCCCTGATCGGCCGCAATCTCGCCCTGGCGGAACGCCAGCGCGGCGGCCCGGACACGCTCGTCGCGCCGTGCAGCGCGTGCTACGTCAACCTGGTCAAGACCGACCGGTACGTCCGCGAGAGCCCGGTCCTCCGCGAGCAGCTCAACGAGGCCCTCGCTGCCGACGGGCTGCACTACACACCGGGCGCGATGACCGTCCGCCACCTCCTCGAAGTGCTGATCGACGACGTGGGGCTCGACGAGGTCGCCCGTCACGTCACCCGTCCACTCCACGGGTTGCGCGTCGCGTCCTACCTGGGTTGTCTCGTGTCGCGCCCCGACCACGACGGTCGCTGGTCCAGCCGGGAGCAGCCGCTCGAGCTCGACCGGCTGATGGCCGCGCTCGGCGCCGAGGTGGTCGACTATCCGCTCCGGACCGCCTGTTGCGGCGGGCACATGACGCAGATCAGCCCGAACACCGGGTTCGAGCTCATCCGCCGGCTGATCGACGGCGCGGACCGGCTCCACGCCGACCTGCTGGTGACTGTCTGTCCGATGTGCCAGATGAATGTCGACGCCTATCAGGGCGAGATGAACCGCCACTTCCGGACCCACTATCAGATCCCCATCCTGTTCTTCACCCAGCTCATCGGCCTCGCGTTCGGCCTGGAGCCCGATGCGCTCGGGGTCGGCACCGAGCTCGTATCCGCGCGCCAGGCGCTGGGTCGGATCGGGATCGAGGTGCCGCCACCGGCGGAGGAGGAGCCCGTCGCCGCGGGTCAGGCCGGACGACCGAGCCGGAAGGCGAAGCGCGGGCCGGAGCTGCCGATGCCCGCGCCAAGGGAGGGCGTTCGATGAGCGACCCTCGTCCGGACGAGACGATGCCCGTTCCATCGGTGACGCCCGACGGCCCGCGGGTCGGCGTGTATGTCTGCCACTGCGGGACCAACATCGCGGGCGTCGTCGACGTCGCGGCGGTCCGCGACTGGGCCGCGGAGCGCCTCGCGCCGCACGGCGTCGTCGTGGCGCGCGACTACCCGTTCATGTGCTCAAGTCTCGGGCAGGACCTCATCGAGGACGACATCCGCGAGCTCGGGCTCGACCGCGTCGTCGTCGCCGCCTGCTCCCCTCACATGCACGAGAAGACGTTCCGCGGGGCGTGCGCGCGGGCCGGGCTCAACCCGTATCTGTGCGAGCTCGTCTCGATCCGCGAACAGGTCTCGTGGGTCCACACCGACCACGCCGCGGCCACGGCCAAGGCGGAGGCCATCGTCGCCGGCGGCGTGCTCCGCGTCCGCGAGCACGCGCCGCTCGAGCCGTTCCGCGTCCCGATCAACGAGGCGACACTGGTCGTCGGCGGTGGCATTGCCGGGATCACGGCCGCCCTCGAGATCGCCGACGCCGGGTTCCCGGTCCACCTCGTCGAGCGGCAACCGTCGATCGGTGGCCACATGGCCCAGTTCGACAAGACGTTCCCGACACTCGACTGCGCGGCCTGCATCCTCACCCCGAAGATGGTCACCGCCGGCTCCCACCCGAACATCACGCTCCATACCTGGAGCGAGGTGACCGACGTCTCCGGCTACGTCGGCAACTTCACGGTCAAGATCCTCCACCGGCCGCGGTACGTCGACACCGACCTGTGCACCGGCTGCGGGATCTGCGAGGAGAAGTGCCCGGTCAAGGTCGTGGACCCGACATTCGAGGCGGGGATCGGCTACCGCAAGGCGATCTACCGGCCGTTCCCCCAGGCCGTGCCCAAGTACCCGGTCCTCGACCCGGACAACTGCACCTACTTCGAGCGCGGGACGTGCAAGGCGTGCGAGAAGCTGTGCCCGCCGGTGGCCATCCGCCTGGACCAGCAACCGGAGGAGATCTCCCTCCAGGTCGGCAACATCGTGCTGGCCACCGGCTTCGAGGCGTTCGACGCGCGGCGCGTCGAGCAGTACGGCTATGGCCGCCTGCCCAACGTCTTCACCAGCCTCGAGTTCGAGCGGATGAGCAATGCGAGCGGACCGACCGGCGGCAGGATCGTGCTCCGCGACGGGGTGACGGTTCCACAGAGCGTGGCGATCGTCCATTGCGTCGGCAGCCGGGATCGCAACTTCAACAACTACTGCTCGGCGATCTGCTGCATGCAGAGCATGAAGTTCGCCCACCTCGTGCGCGAGCGCACGGACGCGACGGTCTACGAGTTCTACATCGACATCCGAGCGCCCGGGAAGGCCTTCGACGAGTTCTACCAGCGGGTCCAGGACGAGGGCACGATCTTCGTCAGAGGCCGCGTCGCCGAGGTGACGGACCTGCTCCGCCTGCCCGAGGAGGCGGCCGAGGACGGACGGCTCATCGTCCAGGTCGAGGACACCCTCGTCGGCCGGCTCCGCCGGATCCCGGTCGACATGGTCGTCCTGTCCGTCGGGCTGGAGCCCCAGCCGGACGCGCACGAGGTCGCGCGCCGGTTCGGGATCACCTGCAGCTCCGAGGGCTGGGTCATCGAGCGGCACCCAAAGCTCGATCCGGTGGCCACGATGACCGAGGGCGTCTTCGCCGCCGGCGCCGCCCTGGGTCCGCGCGACATCCCCTCGAGCGTCACGACCGGCGCGGCGGCGGCCGCACGGATCCTCGGCCGCATCCAGCAGCGCGAGATGGCCCTCGAGCCGATCCGCGCGGTGGTCGACGCCGAACGCTGCTCGGGCTGCCGGATCTGCAACGACCTCTGCCCGTTCAGCGCGATCCTCTTCGACGAGGCCCGCGCCGTGACCGAGGTCAACCCGGCGCTCTGCCAGGGCTGCGGCGTGTGCATCGCGGCGTGCCCGGCGGGGGCGATCCAGGGTACCGTCTTCAGCGACGCCCAGATCCTGGGCCAGATCGAAGGCATCCTCATGGACCTCGATCGGCGCGGGCCGCCCACCGCGGACCGGCGGCCCCAGGCGGTGCCGGCATGATCGCCGACGTCCTGACCCTTCAACGCGACGATGCCCAGGCTGCCCCGGGAGTACCGCCGTATGAGCCGGTCGTCCTCGCCTTCAGCTGCAACTGGTGCAGCTACCGGGCGGCGGACCTGGCCGGGACCGCCCGTGTCAAGTACCCGCCCAACGTTCGCCTGATCCGGCTGATGTGCTCCGGTCGCCTCGACCCGACGTTCGTCATGAAGGCCTTCGCCTGCGGGGCCGACGGCGTGATCATGACCGGCTGCTGGCCGGCCGATTGCCACTACCGGGTCCAGAACGTCAAGGCGCTCCGACGGTTCGAGCTCCTCCACCGGGTTCTCGAGGGCCTCGGCATCGAGCCCGAGCGATTCCAGCGCTTCTATGCCAGCGCCGCGGAGGGCCAGCAGCTGGCGGCCGCGTTCACCCGGATCGTCGAGGAGCTGCGGCCCCTCGGGCCGCTCGGCTGGGGGCGGTTGCCGGAGGTCGCCCGCGGCGAGGCGGCCCTGGCCGAGCTCGGCGAGCTGGTGCAACTCGAACCCGACGCCGTGCCCGAGGAGGTCCGCTCGTGAGCGCCACCGGCCGCCACCGGTTCGCCATGTACTGGGCCGCCGGCTGCGGCGGCTGCGACATCAGCGTGCTCAACCTCAACGAGGCGATCCTCGACGTAGCCGACGCCTTCGACATCGTCTTCTGGCCCGCCGTAATGGACGCCAAGTACGCCGACGTCGAGGCGATGCCCGACGGCTCGATCGACCTGACCTTGTTCTCGGGCGGGATCCGCAACAGCGAGAACGCGGAGATGGCGCGGCTGCTCCGGCGCAAGTCGACGATCCTCGTCGCGTTCGGCTCGTGCGCCAACGAGGGCTGCGTCCCGGGTCTCGCCAACCTCGGCACGGTCGAGGACATGCTCGACCTCGTGTACGAGGGGCCGACGATGGACAACCCGGACCACGTCCGGCCTGCGAGCATCACGCAGGTGCCGGAGGGCGAGCTCTATCTACCGTCGCTCGGGCGCCTGCTCCAGACCCTCGACCAGGTCGTCGACGTCGACTACCGCGTCCCGGGCTGCCCGCCCGAGACCGAGCGGATCGCCGAAGTCGTCGGGCTGCTCACCGCCGCCCTCGACGGCAAGGCCGAGTTGCCGCCACGCGGCTCGGTTGTCGGTGCCGGTCATTCGACCGTGTGCGACGAGTGCCAGCGCGAACGCCACGTCAAGCGGATCACGCAGTTCAGCCGGCTCCAGGCACTGCCTCCGCTCGATCCCAGCCTGTGCCTGCTGGAGCAGGGCATCCCATGCAATGGCTCGGCGACGCGTGACGGGTGCGGAGCGAAGTGCCCGCTGGCGGGCGCACCGTGCATCGGCTGCTACGGCCCGGCCGACGGCGTCGTCGACTTCGGGGCGCGGCTGCTCTCGGCGTTCGCGTCGGTCGTCGATGCGACCGAGCCCGACGAGATCGATCGAATCCTCGACGGATTACCCGATCCGGTCGGCCAGTTCTACCGGTTCAGCCTCGCCGGCTCGCTCCTCCGCGGCGCCCGTGCCGTGCGAACCGTGGCTGCGACCCAGGGAGCAGCCCGATGACCCGCCTGACGATCGACCCGATCACCCGTCTCGAGGGCCACGGCAAGATCGAGATCTTCCTGGACGACAAGGGCGACGTCGAGCGGACCTACTTCCAGGTGCCGGAGCTGCGTGGGTTCGAGTCGTTCTGCGTCGGCCGCCCCGTCGAGGAGATGCCGACCCTCACCAACCGGATCTGCGGCGTCTGCCCCGAGGCCCACCACCTGGCTGCGGCCAAGGCTGCCGATGCGGTCTATGGCGTTGATCCGCCGCGACCCGCGAAGCTCCTCCGCGAGCTCCTCTACTGCGCCTTCTTCGTCACCGACCATACGACCCACTTCTACGCCCTGGGCGGGCCGGATGTGCTGGTCGGACCGGACGCCCCGGTCGCCGATCGCAACATCCTCGGGGTCATCCGCAAGGTCGGTCTGGAATTCGGCAGCCGGGTGATCGAGACGCGCCGGGGCGGCCACCGGGTGATCGAGATCATCGGCGGCCGGCGGATCCACCCATGCACATCGGTACCCGGCGGGCTGACCAAGGGGATCAGTGAGGACGAGCGCGCCGAGATCGAGACGATCGCCCATTCGATGCTCGACTTCGCCGTTTCCAGCCTCGACGTCTTCGACCAGGTCATGACCGACGGGCCGACAAGGGACCTGGTGCTCGGCGATCTCTTCCGTCACGAGACGTACTACTCGGGGCTGGTCGATGACGCGGGCCGGGTCGCCCTGTACGACGGTCGTGTCAACGTCGTCGCTCCGGACGGCGAATCGCTCGGGTCGTACGCCCCGGCGGAGTACCAGGATTGGATCGCCGAGCACGTCGAGCCCTGGACGTACCTGACCTTCCCGTACCTGCGCAAGATCGGCTGGAAGGGCTTCGTCGACGGCAAGGACTCCGGGGTCTATTGCGTCGGCCCGCTCGGACGGCTGAACGCGGCCAACGGGATGGCCACGCCGCGCGCTCAAGAGGCCTACGAGCGGTACTTCGCGACGCTCTCGCCGGCGACGAACGGCCACCGGCAACCCGTCCACCAGCGCGGCGCCAGCCACTGGGCACGACTGATCGAGATGCTCTACGCCGCCGAGCGGATGCTCGAGCTGGTGGCCGACCCGGAGATCACCTCGGCCGACGTCCGGACGGTCCCGACCGAGACCCCGACCGAGGGCGTCGGCATGGTGGAGGCGCCACGTGGGACGCTCACCCACCACTACTGGACCGACGAGCGCGGGATCGTCACCCGGGTCAACCTGATCGTCGGGACGACCAACAACCACGCCCCGATCGCGATGTCGATCGACCGGGCCGCACGAGGCCTCATCCGGGCCGGGGTCGTCGTCGACAACGGTCTCCTCAATCGGATCGAGATGGCCTTCCGCGCCTACGACCCATGCTTTGGCTGCGCCACCCACACCCTGCCCGGCCACATGCCCCTCGAGGTGACCATCCGGGACGCCCGGGGAGACACGATCGATGTCCTCCGGCGCGACGGCTGAGCGGCGCTCGACGACCCTCGTCGTCGGGCTCGGCAACCCGATCCTCGGCGACGACGGGGTGGGCTGGCGGGTCGTGGATGCGCTCGAGGCGCGGCTGGCCGGAGACCGGGCGACCCGCCTGGCGGTCGGCGACGTCGAGCTCGATTGCGTGGCGGTCGGTGGACTGAGCCTGATGGAGCGCCTGGTCGGCTACGACCGCGTCGTCCTGGTCGATGCGGTCCTGGGCGATGACTGGCCCGGAGCGGTCACGATGGCCTCGCTGGCCGAGACCGCGTGCCGCCTGGCCGGCCATCTCGACGCCGCGCACGACGTGCCGCTGACCGAGGCGCTGGCCGTTGGTCGAGCGCTGGGCGCCGAACTCCCCGACGACATCACCGTGGTCGGGGTCGCCGTCGAGCGGGTCGACGTGTTCGGCGAGCGACTATCGCCCGAGGTCGCGGCGGCCCTCGACGTTGCCGTCGACGCGATCCTGGTGGCGCTCGGCCGGCGGCCGGCGATGGTCGTCTGATGCACGAGCTCGGGATCACCAGTCGTCTTCTCGAGGTGGTGCTCGAACGAGCCGCTGCCGCCGGCGCGACGCGGGTCAGCGACGTGCACCTCGAGATCGGCGACGAGTCCGACGTCGCCCGGCAGGCGCTGGAGCACTACTGGCCGCAGGTGAGCGATGGCACCCCGGCCGCGGGGGCCCGCCTCGTCTTCAGCGTCGCACGCGACGCGTTCGCCTGTCGGGTGGTTGCCATCGACGTGCCCGACCCGAAGCCGGAGCCGGCAGCGGAGCCGCGGCTCCCGGGAATCTGAACGGCGCCGCCCCAGCGACGCCGTTCAGGGTTGCGCGGTCGAGCCGTCCTCAGCGGATGGCGACCGACGGCCGGATGTTCTGGTTGAGCCGGAACAGGTTGGCGGGGTCGTAGCGGCGCTTGATCTCGGCGAGCCGCTCGTATGTCTCGCCCGGATACGCGGCCCGGACGCGGGCGTCGCCCTCGCTCTCGAGGAAGTTTGAGTAGACGCCGGTGTCGTGCGTGGCGAGCTTCTCCCACAACGCCACCGTCCAGGCCACGTGCGCCGGCTCCGTGGTGGGGTCCGCGTACTGGGTGATGACCAGGAGCATCACGTTGGCATCGCGATGGGCGAATGCCGTGGCGTCGGCGGGCACGCGGGCCATCGCGCCGCCGAGGATCCGGATCTGGATCATCGTCGTCGGCGAGCTCGGCTCGGCCATCGCCGTCAGGATCGCGTCGACCGCGTCGTCGTCGATCGCCTCCAGGAAGCGCGAGCGGTGCACGCCATACGCGCGCTTCTCGGCCTCGGCGAGCAGCTGGTAGATGCCGGGGTACGGCATCGGCATGACCGCTTCGGCGAGCGGGGTCGCCAGCCGGCGGAATGGCTCGAGCGCGACCTGTCCCTGCTCCGACTCGCCGGACCAGACGAACATCACGGCCAGCGACAGCTTCCCGACCTGCTCCGCCGGCACGAAGGGCATCGGCGGGATGCGCATCAGGAACGAGATCGTGGTCAGCTCCTCCGGGGCGGCCTGGGCGATCGGCACGAGGCTGCGAAGGACGTCGCGGGTCGCCGGCAGGAAGATGGCACCGCCGAGGATCTCGCCGACCGGGTGCAGCCGGAACTGGAAGCGGGTGACGACGCCGAAGTTGCCGCCGCCGCCGCGAACCGCCCAGAAGAGATCGGG
>Ga0184615_10001746_pt1 | contig 11673 bp, 8 predicted proteins | sample PLM4_65_coex_FD_133134 | JGI IMG/M metagenome (GOLD analysis project Ga0184615, IMG submission 133134) | Groundwater sediment microbial communities from an aquifer in East River, Colorado, USA - PLM4_65_coex | ecosystem: Environmental > Terrestrial > Soil > Riparian zone | place: USA: East... | reverse complement strand
GCAACGTCGCTTATACGGGAGTCAACACACCGGCCATCAACGATACGCTCGTCCTAACCTCCAATGCCAACGGCCCGGCCACCTACCATGTCACCGCAGCAATCGGCTCAGGTACCGAAGCTCTCGTTAACACTACCGGCGCATCGGTCTCCGACGGCGGCGGTTTCGACGTTATCCTCGGCGCGTCGGTAACCACAGACGGCGCCACCGTTCATAACTCTACCACCACCTTGGTCATCCCTGCACCGGACGCCGCCCACATTGGGGGTACTGGACCAAGCAGTTACATAGTGAACGGCATCGGCCCTGGCTCTGCAATCATCATCAATAGCTTACCCAACAGTGTCGCAAGCATCGCTTTAAATGCGGACGGAAACTACACCATCACTCTTAGCACCGCTCTCGGCGCCGCTGTTGGCACGGGTATACCGGTTTTCGAACAGAAGACGTTCGCCGGCCCCGCAGCCCCGGTCATCACCGCTTTGCCGGGCACTGTCGTCGCCCTGGGCTTCGACATTCACGTGTTTGCGCAGGCCACCGTGACGAACTCGACCTTTACCACCACCAGCAACGGTGGCCTCTGGGTGGACAATGTTTGGACAACCGTCGCAGCCTCCGCGACGCTCCTCAAATTCGTGCGCAACGTCACCACTCCCGTCGCGGGCGCTTTCCCTCTGCGCAGCTTCACCATCAATTCCGTTGCGAGTGACTTTTACCCGAACGGGCCGGCCAACCAGCCCTCGGGGGTGACCGGCAAGCCGGGCGAAGTCCTCGAGTATGTGCTCCTGGCCGGCAACACCTCCACCACAACCGATCTGAACAACTGCGCCATCTTGGACATCATCCCCACAGCATACGTAACCTTCCTGACCGGCGGCGCGGCCGGCGGATACGCCGGCGCTAATAACGACGTCTTCTACTCTCCGGACGGCGCCGCGGGAGCGTTTTTAACCGCCGGTCCGGCGGGCTCAAACCAGGCATTCATCGCCCCCTGGCCGATCGTGATTCCCAACCCGGCCAGCACAACCCTTAAGGTCAACGTGGGAACCGGGGCGAACAGCACCACAACCGGAACGATAGTCAGGGAAGCGGTGGCCGGCACGCCGACCAACGCCTTTATAGCGTACCGGGTAACAATCAAGTAGGAACGAATTAAGGAAGCGATATGCTTAACGGCTGGATCAACAACCTCTGCAACAACCTTTCCGATGTCATCACCGGGATGGTTGCCGGCGTCCTTCAAGGCCGCCGGAGCGACCGTGGCGCGCATGCGCCGCGGCCACATGCAGAGGTGCGTCCAGCTTTCCACCAGACCTGCGTCAAACCGTTTCACATGATAACAGCGATAGCGGCGGCACTCCTTTTCATCATCCTGTCGCCGCTTTATGCCTTCTCCGCCAGCCAGGGAGACCAGATTATCAACTCCGCGCAGCTTAACTCCAGCGGCAGCCCCATGGCTAACACCTCGGTAAACGTAAACGTGGTAATCAGGACTCCATCCCATACGGAGTTTCTGAAATATGCCCCCGGCGCAACTCCGGTCAACGTTGACCTCGGCGCGTACCATAGGGCCGGCGACCCTGCGGCGCAATTTACAGGCTTGGCCCAGCCGGCGCTCCCCATCAATCTGCCAAATCCGGTGCCTCTCACTGCAGCACCATTCTTCCACCCGGGCGAGCCGGTCTTTGTCCGGGTTACCGACCTTGACCAGAACCTGGACCGGACCAGGAGAGAAACTGTCTTCGTCACCGTTACCGACAGCAATACAGGCGACAGCGAGGTTGTGCTCCTGACCGAAACCGGCCCGGACACCGGCGTGTTCGTCGGCTACATCCCATCGATCACGGGATCTTCTCCCGCCCCGCAGTTTAATGGGACGCTCTCCATAAACCCAGGGGACAACATCGGCGCCACCTATACGGACATCGTTGACCCGACCGACGTCTCACACGCCCTGGTGGACCCCTTCGGCGTTGTCTTCAACAGCTCCACCGGAGCGCCAATCGACGGCGTGAGGGTAACCCTGTACGACGTTGACCACGACATAAAAGCAACAGTCCTCGGCGAAGACGGCGTGAGCATATTCCCATCCACCGTTACCACCGGCGGCCACCCGACAGACACCAGCGGAAGAAGTTATGACTTCCCCCCCGGCGGTTTCCATTTCCCCTCCGTCCCCACCGGAAACTACCGGTTTATAATCGAACCGCCGGACCTCTTTGCGGGACCTTCAGCTTTGTCATACTCTGACCTCAATGCCAACTGGGGCGAGTCTTTCATCATCGCCAACCCCGGCTCCAAGCTGGAGCCGTTTGCGGTAAACGCCGGCCCGCCGGTTCGCATAGACATACCGCTCGACCCGGGCGCCTCTCCCCTCTGGCTAACCAAGAGCGCGGGTAAAGATACGGTGGCGGTCGGTGATTTCCTCGCCTACGAACTGGACATCCAGAATAACGAAAAACTCGTGGCGATATCAGGCGTTGCCATTACCGACACCCTGCCGCTCGGCTTCCGCTTCCGGAAAGGCTCCGTAAGGATCAACGGAACGGTTGCCCCGGACCCGGCCATTTCCGCCGACGGCCGCACGCTCACCTTTAACGTGGGAGACCTGGCGCCCCTGGCGGTTGCCGCCGTCCGCTATGTCGTGGAGGTCGCCGCGGGCGCCAAAATAGGAATCGCCACCAATCTGGCCACAGCTCGAAGCGGCTCCGGCATCGCCTCCAATCTCGCCAAGGCGAGCGTCCAGGTAAAATCGGATTTCCTGAGCAGCCGGAGCATCCTCATGGGTAGAGTGGGACGTGGCCCCTGTAATCTGGATTGGGACGAAGGTGTTGAAGGGGTCCGCATCTACATGGAAGACGGCACCTTTGTGAACACCGACAAGCGGGGGATGTTCCATTTTGAAGGGATGACGCCGGGGACCCACGTAGTACAGCTTGACCTCGATTCACTTCCCGAAGGGTTTGAAGTTTACAATTGCGAGGAAAATACCCGCTTTGCCGGCCGTTCCTTCTCGCAATTCGTCGATGTCCAGGGCGGATCGCTATGGCGGACCGACTTCCGCGTCGGCAGACCGGATGATGTCGCCATCTATGAAAAGAAGATCGCGGAACGCAAAGCCGCTGAACTAAAGGCTACGGAAGCGGCCAGGAAAGCGGCGGAAAAGCCCGCGAAAGACGCGCAAAAGAAGGCTCAGGCCGCCAAGGAAGAAGAAGCAGCGGAGAATGCGCCGCCAGCGGAAGACTGGCCGGCGGAAGCCCCCAAACAAGCGGCGGCCCCCACGGTGAAAGAAGAGAAGGAAGAGGCCCACGTTGATGACTGGGCCGCTCCGGTCGCCGTTGCAGATGACAAAAAATCGGCAATCGCGGAAACGAAGCCGGAAAAACCCGCACCGGTGGCAATTGCCGTTTCCCCGCAGGGCCCGTCTTCCGAGGCGCCGCGGATTGCGGCAACTCTTCAGCTCATGAGCGCTCTGGAACAGGGAGGAGTTGTTGTCACCCCGGCCATGGAAGTATCCCGTACCGCACTGGCTACCGGACGCCTGGAAGTTGAACTCCCTGACGGGCTTCTCTTCCGCCCCGGCAGCGCAACAAGAGACGGGATTTCCGTGACGGACCCGGACATTCATGGCAAGACCCTCGCCTTCACTGTGGGTTCCGCTGCTCCCGACAGTAGAATCAAGTTTCGCTTTGCCGCCGATTTTACCCCCGAAGCTGTGTCGGGCGAATACATAACCCGCGCGGTCCTACTCTACACCACCGACAAGGGGACTTCCGGGCGCACCTCCTATGCCGACAATGTGCTCGTGCGGATAAAGGAAGAAGAGCGGGAGGCGCTTCCCTCCATGGCCGTTTATCCGAAATTCGAAACGTTTGCCGATGAAGTGGGCGCCCAGGATAAAAAGATGCTCGAGGAAACCGTTCAAATGATCAGGGTCCTCAAAGAGCGCCATGTCCTCACGGTGCGTCAGTTACTGCTCGTCGGCCATACGGATAATCTCCTGATAGCCAGAAGGAGCCGCCACATCCACCGCGACAACCGGGAGCTCTCCATCGCCCGCGCCAAAAGCGTCGCCCTTTACCTGAAAGAACAGCTGGGTCTTACGCCGGCGCAAATCTCCGCATCGGGCAGAGGGGAGAGCGCCCCGGTGGCGAATAACCGGACAGAAGATGGACGCGCCCGGAACCGTCGGGTGGAGGTCATCATCCTGACCGAACAAGTGGTGGAGCGGGTAAAGACCACCGTCAAGAAAGACAAGAGCGACGTGCAGCGCGGTGAATTGCCGGCAACCCCTGCCGCCGCTGCGCGCGCAACTAAAGAAGACTCGGCAGCCATCAGCACAGTCCCCGCCGACGCTCCCCGGCAATTCGCGATCTTTTCAGCAGCCGGGTCCGCGGCGCCCCGGCCTGATTTCAAGTGCTTCAAGCCATCGCCGCGGAAATCGCAGCCGGCGTCTTCGGGCGTAGTGGCCGGGCTTCTGCTGCCGGTCGGCATGCCGGCATCCCTGTTCGCCCCTGTCGAGGGCGACTCTTCGGCCGACGCAGTTCCGGCGGCAGCTCCTGCGGATTCCGCGGCCGGGGAACCGGAAAAAGAAGAGCAGCGCCTGACGACCGTCGGCATCCTGTCGCCCGCGGACGGCGCCAGGCTGCCGAACCCGATCTCGGCCGTACGGGTTGTTCTCGACGCAAAGCTGACGCCACAACTCGTCGTGGATGGAGTGGAAATCCCATCCGACCGTATCGGCTTTACGTTGAAGGATAATAAGACCGAAAAGACCCTCTACAGTTATATCGGGGTCAATTTCGGCGACCCGGGCCAGCACAAGCTCACGCTTACCGGGAAAGACCCCTTCGGTATCGTCCGCTTCGAGAAGACCGCCACTATCACCAGGACCGGCGCAATCGCGAAAATTCGCTTCGTCAGTGCGGAAGGAAATATGGCGGATGGAAAGACGCCGGTGCGCATGAAGCTGGAGTTGTTCGATGCCGCCGGGGTTGCAATCAATGCCCCGACGGAACTGCAGATTGTGGAAGGCACGCTCAGGCCGTTAAAGAAGGATTCCCTTTTCCCGGATTCCGTCCAGGATAAGGGGGATAAAGGGGATAAACTCCAGGTTGACGCCGACGGCTACGCGCTCTTCCAGCCGGTAAACGCCAGCGGCCTTTACCGGACCGTGCTGAGCTCCGGAAAAACTACGGTGGAAGCGGAAACCTACGTGAAGCCGATGATGCGGGAATGGATACTGGTCGGTCTCGGAGAAGGGAATGTAGGCTACAACGCCGTTGCCGGACACATCGAAAACCTGCGCGAATCCGACCAGGAAGAGCACTTCTACGATAACGAACGGCTCGCCTTCTACGCCAAGGGAAAGGTGAAGGGGGAATGGCTCCTGACCATGTCTTACGACAGCGCCAAGGGGAAAGGGGTCGCGGGGAATACGAGCCTGTTCCAGAACATCGACCCGAATACCTATTACACCCTGTACGGCGACACCACCCAGCAGCAGTACGATGCGGCGAGCGCCCGGAAAATATACCTGAAGATCGAGCGCGACCAGTTTTACGCAATGTTCGGCGACTTCGACACCAATCTTACGGTCACCGAGCTTTCCCGGTACAGCCGCCGGATGAACGGCGGGAAAGCCGAATACCAGGGCAAAAACCTCGAGGCTAACGTCTTCGGCACGGAAACCGCCCAGGCATACGCCAGGGACGAGATTCGCGGCGACGGTACATCCGGACTCTACCACCTGTCGCGCAAAAACATAGTGCTGAACTCGGACAAGATCACCATCGAAACGAGGGACCGGTTCCACAGCGAGATCATCATCACCTCCGTGGCGATGAACCGCTTTACCGATTACAGCATCGACTACGACACCGGCGCCCTCTTCTTCAAACAGCCGATTTACAGCCGCGATGAGAACTTCAACCCGATCTTCATCGTCGCCGAATACGAAACCAATGGCGGCGGCTCCCAGGCTTACACCTACGGCGGCAGGGTCGGGGCCAAACTCTTCGATCAGAAGCTGAAGGCGGGCTTTACCTACATCCACGAGGGACAGGTCAGCGGCAACGGCAACAGCTACGGCCTGGATGCCAAGTACAAGATAATGGACGGGACCACCCTGAAGGGGGAAGTCGCCAGGACCGATACGCGCTTCGGCAACCTGGGCCGTGAAGGAAACGCCTATCTTGCCGAATTGGAGCACCGCTCAAAGAACCTGGAAGGCAAAGTCTACATTCGCGAGCAGGATGAAGGTTTCGGGCTCGGCCAGCAGAACGGGAGCGAGACAGGGACCCGCAAGGGGGGAATAGACGCGGCATACAAATTTAGCGACTCGATCACTCTCGGCGGACAGGCCTACCGCCAGTACAACCTCTCCACCGGTGGGGTCCAGGACGTAGCCGAAGGAAAAGTAAGCTACACTTTAGGTCCCTATAGCGCCCATCTGGGGCTCCGCCATGCCAGCGACAAACTGGGCGACGGCACAATAAACTCCTCGGAACAGATAACCATGGGGGGGAGCTGGCTTACCCTGAACAAGAGACTGACCTTGCGCGTCGATCATGACCAGTCCATCGGCGGCAACAACAACATCAGCTTCCCGACCCGCACCTCATTCGGCGCGGATTTCAAACTGACCCAAAAGGTTTCGCTCTTCGCCCAGCAGGAGATTACCTCCGGCTCCGGAGCAAATACCAATACGACCAGCGCCGGGATGAAAGCAAACCCCTGGGAAGGAGCATCGCTCAATACCTCGATGGGGCAGAACCTCAATGAGAACGGCGACCGGATGTTCGCCCTGTTCGGTCTGAAGCAGACCTGGAAGATCACCGACAACTGGAGCGTGGACGGCGGCCTGGACCGCAGCCAGACCATAAAGAACAGCAAGAATTACACACTCAACGTCAACGTACCTCCCGCTTCCGGAGACAACCAGGATTTTACCGCGGTTTCGCTGGGGACCACTTATACAGAGAAGAAGTGGAACCTGAGCAACCGCCTGGAAGTGCGGACCTCGGATACGGACGACAAATGGGGGATCGTGAGCGCGTTCGTCGGCGAACCCAAGGAAGGCTGGGGTTGGTCGGCACGTTGCCAGATTTTCGACACGAAATCAGCCGGCGGGGCGAAAACCGTGAACGGCGATCTGCGCCTCGGCATGGTTTACCGCCCGCTGCTCACCAACTGGATCGTTCTGGACCGGCTCGATTTTCTTTACGACAAACAGACGAATGATGCCGTGGCGACAACGGGAACGGCCACCACCTCGTTCAATTCGGAGAACCGGCGCGTCGTCAACAATCTGAGCGCAAATTACAAGCTCGACAACAAGACCCAGATATCTCTCTTGTACGGCGCAAAGTATGTACTGGAGACCATCGACGGCGCCGATTACAGCGGCTTCACCGATCTCGTCGGAGTTGAAGGGCGCTATGACCTGACCAAGAAATGGGACATCGGCCTTCGCGGAAGCGTACTCCACTCCTGGAATGCAGGCCAGTTAAGCTACAGCGCCGGTCCGTCAGTGGGATACAACGTCATGCAGAACGCCTGGGTCAGCCTCGGTTACAACCTCGTCGGCTTCAGCGACAAAGAGTTCTCCGCAGCGGAGTACACGGCCCAGGGGCCCTTCGCCCGCTTCCGCTTCAAGTTCGACCAGAACTCCGTCAAGGACGCGGTCGCCTGGATCAACCACCTCTAAACCCACCAGATGCAGGCGATCTGATTTCTCCAGAGGTGAAAATCATTGGTGGTATTCAGGGGATAAAATGGTATGATTTAAAGAAACAATTCCGGGAAGGGTACGCAGCATAACCTCAATGATAAGGAGCCAACATCATGAGTAAAGGCATGGACAGCAAAAAGACCTCCAAAAAGGAACCGGCAAAAACCCCGAAGGAAAAAAAGGCCGAAAAAAAGATCAAAAAGGAAGAGAAGAAATAATAACTTCCTCTCGTAGCGGTCGTTCAGCACTAAAGTGAATCACCTCCGGCTTTGCGGGAGGTGATTCACTTTACCCATTCTCGACATCAAGAATAAACAACCCATCATCGACAAATCCGACAATCGACCTGAACTCGACCGAGATGTGTGAATCGTCCGCCTCCGTGTCTTCGCATTTACCGAGAAGAGTTCTGAGCATCTCAAGGCATTCCCTGGCGTCCCCTCTTATTGCCCGCGGCTCCATCCGATGGATATGCTTTTAGGTATCTTTCCTTCGCTGAAAAGAATATTTTATAAAGAAGGTACTAAAACAATAAATGCGGATTATATACAACCGTCAGTCACTGCCATCAAAGGAAATTCCGAATGACCTGCTCCTGCGGCGACATGCATAAAGGACATATTTGCTGGCTTACTCATATGGGACTTCTGAGTGAGGTATACCATCTGACCTGCAGCCCTACAGTAACCTGTAAAAAGTGTGGAGCTAAAGCAAATCTACCTCACAACGTATGTTTTCCAATATCTATAGAACCCTTCACTCCGAAAAACAGCCCCATTTTGAAATTCCGGTAAACGCAGTCCACATCCGCAAAACCCGCTTCCCTCAACCAGAGGAGCTGGTCATCGAGCAGCGCCTCCTTATCAAATGCGAGCCGCCTTTCGATCCCCGCCCGGATCTCTTCCTCGGAGGCCCCGGCCCGCCTCATCTTTTCGAACCAGTTCTTGCAGTAGAATTCCTCCAGTACAGGGGTCGGCCCCCTGACCAGATCGATATTGATGAACACGCCACCATCCCGGAGAATGTCATGGATACGGCAAAACAGTTCCCTCTTCTCATCGTCTTCGAGATGATGTATAGAGAGGCTCGAAATGACCAGATCGAAGCTGCCGGCATCCCGGAGGTTGCGGTAATCGTCAACCACGTAGCGAAATTGCTCCGGATGGTCGCAGAAACGCTGCCGGGCCACGTCGAGCATCCTCCCTGCCACGTCCCAGAGTACAAATCGCGCCAGCGGGTACCTTTCCAGCACCTGACCGGCAAAGAGCCCGGTCCCCGCCCCCAGATCGAGCACGTCCAAAGGTTGATCCGATGTAAATGGGATAAGCTCGTTCGCCACTGCAAAAAGGTCGGCATAGCCGGGAACCGCCTTCCTGATCCAGCTGTCATAGTACGCAACAGTCTCGTTAAAAGCCTGGTCTATTGCCAATCTCCGGCACTCCTTTCATCAACTTCGCTTTTTTGAGCCGGACTGGGTGAAATCCGGTCGAGATATTATTTGTAGCGCATAAAACCGGAGAGTTCAGGCCGTTGCACTGCTTTGCTCTGCACATCCGATCACGCAAGATGATGCTAAAAAGCCTTCCTGTGAGACTTCGCTTTTCGTTCGGCAATCATCTGCTCGTATTTTTTCCGCTGCTCCGGAGTGAGGAGAGCACCGATCTTCGTCTGCGCCTTCTCTAAGGTCGCCTCCATCTGGGGACGGAACTGGCGGCGAACCTGCCGGACCTCCTCCTGGGTCTCGTGGACTATCGCCCTCACCTGCTCCTTTTGGCCGGCATCGAGATCCAGCTTCCTGTCAAGCCGGTTCACCAGCCGCTCTTCCCTCTGCTGGCCCCTTTCACCGATGATCGAATCCATCCGACATTTGTAAAAGAGGTGCGTGCCGAGAGTTCCGCAGAGAGTGCCCAGGATAAAGACCACCAGTATGCAGTATATGGGTCTTACGTTTTTCATTCTACCCTCCGGCAAGCATGTTTGTGATCTGGTAGTCGTCATCACTGCTGCTAAATGTCGCAAAGAGATCACTGGAACGGACCGGATCGATCGTGAAGCTGCCGATGCCGACAATGACAACGAATATGGCAAGCCACGGAACAAGCCGCCAGCTCCAGGCGGACCAGAGGGCCTGATCATTCCTTTTTTCTTCCATAACCGCCAGAAGGCGCGTTTCGAAATGCTCCTCCACAGAGCCGGTATCCGGCTTCATAAACCGTGCTTTCCGAAACATTTCGTCTAGAAGTTCGTCCTTTTCATCTTTCATGGTGTTTCTCCAGGATGCGTTTCAATTTCTGCCTGGCCCTGAATGCCCGGACCTTGACATTTACCTCGCTCCAGCCGGTCAGCTCGGCAATCTCCCTGACCGGTTTTTCCTCAAGCTCCAGAAGTGTTATAACCAGCCGCTCGGCAGGTTTCAACTCCGCCAAGCCCTTTCCCAGAAGGCTTCGCGCCTCCTCCGCAACCAGTAACTCTTCGCCCGATTCGTCCGCTATCTGGTAATGAATATCATCCAGGGGTATATGCCCCTTTTCCCTTCTTCTTTTGCGCAGCGCATCGTAGCATGTCCTGATGGCGATCCGCGACAGCCAGTGCTCAAACGGCGCGTCACCGCGGAATTTGCCCAGATTCTCGTAGACCTTTATGAAGATATCCTGGCAGATATCGTCCAGGTCATCCTTGTCCCGGGCAAAACGCGCGGTCATGGCGAATACTTTCCGCCTGTATCTATTGACCAGTTGAATGAACGCCCCGTCTTTACCGGCAAGGACATCTTCGATGATGCGTTCGTCAGAAAGGTCGTTTTCCGTGAAATTCATAATCTGTAACTATGTCCGGTATTTCATGGCCCGCCGGCGTTTACCGGGAAGCGAAGCAGTAAAGTTAACACCTTGAGAATTTTCATTTTAGCTCACCTCATATCGTCTTTGTATATTAAGACGTCAGGAAAGCCGTAAGGTTACATATTTCTTCGTTTCGGCAGGAAATTGTTGTGTCGAAAAAACCCTTCGTAAATCAGGCCTATTCCCACTATTCATTCTACAACTCAGGGGGCCGTCTTGGCGGCTGCTTTAATCAATGTCTTGTCAAAAGAGAAAACCTGCATTGCATTGTGCCGGGCCTTGGCAAGGAGGACGCAGTCAACCGGATCGAGATTGCTTTCCGCATAGAGGGCAAGGGCCGCGGAAAGCGCCGCTTTATCCCTGTTCACCACCCCTTTGTACTGCATCACTCCGGCAAGGGTCTGCGCCGCCTCTTTTCTCGGGACATTGTAAAACTTGGTCAGAATATACACGCACTCAACCAGCACGCTTTCGAGAAAGACCATCTTCTTCTTGCCGGTTCTGATCTGCTCGAAAAAATCGGTCGCCTGCTCAAACTGCTCCGGTATATCCCGCAGAAGATAGCGCAGCACCACATTGGTATCCGGCAGAATATCAGCGCTTTTTGACATGGGCCACTTCCTCCCAGACTTTTTCCCGTATTTCATGCAGCGGCGCTTTTTTACCGGCGTATTTTCCCAACGCGCCGGCAACGCTTCTGACCGGCTTCAGGCGCACCTCATCATCAATCACCTCGATCTCCACGGTATTGGTGTCAAGGATTTTCCTGACCGCTTTCGGCAGAGTCAACTGACCTTTGGAGGTTATTGTCGCTGTAACGGCCATTTTTATATCTCCTTACTTATTGAACATTGGATTACTTTATTCAATAGTAATGTATTATATGTATTGCGTCAATTGTGTATTTTGCCTTACGTGTTTCCTTATGCTATCGATACGGGAAAGGCGTAGCCGGGGGGAGGCAATGGGGTCTTGAATGTTTGAATATAGGAAAGATTGAAAGCGATGAGGTGCTGGAAATCAAGTTATCAAGTCCTGAACTTATTGACTCTCCCCTTGGAAAGGATACGGATCTGCCAGAATGTCCGAAACTTTAACCTG
>Ga0184615_10001743_pt1 | contig 11684 bp, 12 predicted proteins | sample PLM4_65_coex_FD_133134 | JGI IMG/M metagenome (GOLD analysis project Ga0184615, IMG submission 133134) | Groundwater sediment microbial communities from an aquifer in East River, Colorado, USA - PLM4_65_coex | ecosystem: Environmental > Terrestrial > Soil > Riparian zone | place: USA: East... | reverse complement strand
GGAGACGCCGACACCCCAGACGTTTCAGGTGCCGAGGGCGAAGTTCGACGAGATCCTGCTCCGGCATTCCGCGAGCTGCGGGGCCGACGTGCGCGAGGGGCACCGCGCCCTGGACCTGGCGTTCGACGCCAGCGGCGTCACGCTCCGCTTCGCCGACGGGGACGGGGCCGAGCAGAGCGTGCGGGTGGGCGCCATCGTCGACGCGTCCGGCCGCACCGGCTTCCTGGCGAAGAGACTGGGCCGGCATGAGCTCGATCCGCTGCTGCGCAACATCGCCGTACACGCCCAGTACGAGGGCATCCCGCGTCTCGAGGGCCGGCGCGCGGGGGACATCCGGATGCTGACCCGGCCGGACATGGGCTGGATCTGGCTGATCCCCTTGTCGGAAACCGTGATCAGCGTCGGGGCCGTGATCCCGCAGGCCGTCCACAACCGGGAGTCGAAGCCGACTCCGGAAGCCAGCCTCGACCACTACCTGGCGAGCACGCGGGCGGCGCCCACGTTGATGAAGGACGCGCGACGGGTCTCACCCGCGCGCTTCGACGCGGACTACTCCTACCTCGGCACCCGGATGGCGGGGGAGCGCTGGGTGGCGGTGGGGGACGCGGCGGCCTTCCTGGACCCGATCTTCTCCACCGGTGTGCTGCTGGCGATGCAGGGAGGCCTGGACGCCGCCGAGGTGATCGACGCGGGGCTGCGCGCAGGCGACCTGTCGGCGCGGCGCTTCGCGGACTACGAGGCGCTGGTGCGGCGGCGCTACCATCATTTCCGGCGCTTCGCGGTGGGCTTCTACAACCCCCACTTCCGCGACCTGTGGTTCAGGCGCTCGAGCCGGTTCGGCCTGTACGAGGCCGTCCTCTCGATCATCGCCGGGAACTGGCGTCCCTCCCTCGCGACCCGGCTCAGGATCGGGTTGTTCTTCGCTCTGGTCGCGCTGCAGCGCCTGTTGCGCATCGCGCCCCGCACCGCCGAGGCGGCCGCCCTCGACGACGGGCGGTAGTCAAGACCCGTGATGTCAGAGCACGACGCCACGCGCGCGACGATCAAGCGGCTCATCGTGGAGAGCTTGAACCTCGAGGGCATGTCGCCCGAAAGCATCGGCGACGACCAGCGGCTGTTCGGCCAGGGCCTGGGCCTCGATTCCGTGGACGCCCTGGAGCTCGTGGTGGCGCTCGAGAAGGAGTTCCAGATCAGCATCCAGAGCGACGAGATCGACCGCCAGGTGTTCGCTTCGGTCGCCGACCTCGCAGCCTTCGTCGAGAGGCTCCGGGCGGAACCGCCGTCCGGGCCTCCGCATGCCTAGCCGCGCCGCCGCCTCCGGGCGCCGTGTCGCCGTCACGGGACTGGGGGCCGTCAGCTCGGTGGGCTGGGGCGTCCGGCCCCTGTGGCAGGCGCTGCGAGCGGGGCGCACGGGACTGGGCCCGTTCTCGCGGTTCGATCACACCCGGCAGCGCACCCACGTGGCGGGCCAGGTCCCCGACGCGCCGGCGGACGGGGCTCGCCACCAGCGCCGGCGTGCGCGGCTCTCCTACTGCGAGCGCTTCGCGCTGTTCGCGGCCGACGAGGCGGTCGAGCAGGCCGGGCTCGAAGCACCGCTCGAGACTGTCAGGACGGGGGTCTTCTTCGGCACCAGCACCGCCGGGCTGCTCGAGAGCGAGTGGTTCCTGGAGCGGCTCTGGCGCGGCGCAGGCGGCCGGCCGGGCCTCGGGCTGATGGCGTCCCACCAGCTGAACACCCCCGGGGACAGTGTGGCGCGCCACCTGCGGTCCACGGGCCCGGTCGAGACCATCTCCTCGGCCTGCGCGTCGGCGGCGCTGGCGATCGGGTCCGCTGTCGGCGCGTTGCGCGCGGGCGAGGTCGACGTGGCGATCGCCGGCGGCGCCGACTGCCTGTGCGCCATCACCTACTCGGGCTTCAACTCGCTGCGGTCGGTGGACGAGGTCCCCTGTCGTCCCTTCCGCCAGGGCCGAGGCGGCCTCTCCCTCGGAGAAGGAGCCGGCGTGCTGGTGCTCGAGGCCCTCGAGCACGCCGTCGGGCGCGGCGCGCGGGTCCAGGCGGAGCTGCTGGGCGCCGGGTCCTCCTGCGACGCCAACCACATGACGGCGCCGCATCCGCAAGGCATCGGCGCGGCCCAGGCGCTCCAGCACGCCCTCGACGACGCGGGGGTGCCAGCCGAGCGCGTGGGCTTCATCAACGCTCACGGCACCGGCACGCCCCTGAACGATGCGTCCGAGTGGGCCGCGTTCGTGCGGACCTTCGGCGAGCGTGCCGCGCGGCTGCCGGTGAGCGCCACCAAGAGCATCGTCGGGCACCTGCTCGGTGCTTCGGGAGCCATCGAGGCCGTGGCCACCGTGCTCTGCCTCGAGGCGTGCGAGGCCCACCCCGCGGCCGGCGCCGGCCCGATCGACCCGGCCATCCCGGTCGACCTCGTCCTCGACGAGCCGCGCCGCCTGCTCCCCGACCTCGCCGCCGTATCCACGAGCCTCGGCTTCGGCGGGGCGAACGCCGTGCTGGTCCTGGCGCGCTACTCGGGCGAGGCGGTGTGACACGAGCGGTCGTGATCACCGGCGGCGGGACCGTCGGGAGCTTCGGGCTGGGCTTCGACCGGCTCGCCGACGCGCTGCGCACGTCCACCCCGAGCCTGACCGAGGTCGACCGATCGGCGGGCTACCACCGGGCGAACGGCGCTCGTCTCGCCGCCCTGGCGTGCGCCCAGGACCTGGGGCAGTGGCTCCCCTCCGGGGCAGGCCGGCGCATGAGCCCGCCCTCCCGCCTCGCGGTGGCGGCTGCACGCATGGCGCTACGCTCGGCGAGCCTCGACGCGGACGGGGCGGGGATGGCCGACACGGCCGTCGTGCTCTCCACCACCCTGGGCCCCGCCTCCTTCACCGAGAAGCTGTACCGGGCGATCCTGACCGACGGCCCGGAGACGGCATCGCCGTTCCTGTTCACCGAATGCGTGGCGAACGCCCCCGCCGCGCAGGTGGCGATCGCCTGCGGCGCCACGGGACCGAACGTGACGGTCGTCCAGCGCGAGGCGGGCGCGCTGATCGCCCTGGGCCGCGGCGCGCGGGAGATCGCCAGCGGGCGCGTGAGCCGCGCCCTGGTGGGGGTGGTCGACGAGCTGCCGCCCCTCGCGCATGCCGTCCTGGACCGTTACGACGCCCTCGCCCGCGCCACGCCCCACGGGCCCGAAGCCGCGCGTCCCTTCGATCGTCGCCGCAACGGCTTCGTGGCCTCCGAGGGCGCCACGGTGCTGGTGCTCGAGGAGGAACGGGCGGCCCGCGAGCGCTCCGCGCCCCCCCTCGCGTGCATCCGCGGCTGCGGAGGAGCATTCGATCCCAGCGCGTCGCGGGTCGGCTGGGGCACTGGGCTGGGCCCGCTCCGGGATGGGTTGCGGCGGGTGCTGACCCGCGTCGGCCTCCTCCCACGCGACGTGTGCCGCGTGGTGTCGGGGGCCTCGGGCTCGGTCGCGGGGGATCGCCTGGAGGCGCGCGTGCTTCGGGCCGTCTTCGAGGGGACCGCGCTGCCCCCGCTGCTTGCCCCCAAGGGGGTGACCGGGGAGTACGGAGGTGGCTTCCTGGCGTCCGTGGTGCTCGCGGCTCAGGGCCGCGAGTTCGGCGCGACCGCGGGCTTTGGCGAGCCCGACCCGGAGCTTGGGATCGTCCCGCATGCAGGCGGGGAGCTGCCTGCCCCGAAGACCGTGCTCGCCTCGAGCCTGGCCGCCGGAGGAGCCGCGGCCTGGGTCGTGCTCGGCGCGCCATGACTCGCCTCGCGGTGGCGATCCCCGCCTATCAGGCGGCGCCGTCGGTGGCAGACTTGGTCCGGCGTACGCTGGCCATCGTGCCCGCCGTGCTGGTCGTGGACGACGGCTCCACCGACGGCACGGCCGAGGAGGCCAGGAAGGCCGGCGCGGAGGTGCGCGTGCTGCCCCGGAACGCCGGCAAGGGAGCCGCCCTGCTGGTCGCCTTCGAGACGCTGTTCGGGCGGGGGTTCGACGGCGTGATCACCCTCGACGCGGACGGTCAGCACCTGCCCGAGGAGATCCCGCGCCTGCTGGAAGCCGCCTCCGCGGCCGAGCTCGTCCTCGGCACGCGGGCCCACCTCTTCGCCGAGATGGGCTCGCTGCGCCGCGCCAGCAATCGCCTCTCCTCCTGGGCCATCTCCGCGCTGGCCGGCCGGAGCCTGCCCGACATCCAGACCGGCTTCCGGCTCTACACCCGCTGCCTGTTCGAGGCCACGGGCTTTCCCGAGAAGCGCTTCGACGCGGAGAGCGCCGTGGTGGTGCGCGCCGCCCGCCGCGGGCTGCGGATCGTGCCGGTCCCGGTGCGGCTGGGCTTCGCGGACGGCCGGACGACGAGCCACTACCGGCCGGTGGTGGACAGCCTGCGCATCGCGCGGGCGGTGGTCCGCGCCCGCTGGGAGAGGCCACGATGACGCCGAGCGGCCCGGTCCTCGTCACCGGGGGCAGTCGGGGCATCGGCCGTGCGGTGGTCGAGGCCCTGGTGGCCGAGGGGTGCTTGGTCGCCTTCACGTACAACAGCGACGCGGCGAGCGCCAGGGCCCTCGAGGAGTCCGCGCAAGGCCGCGCCCGCGCCTTCCGGATGGACCTGCTGGACCACACGCTGCCGAAGGCGCTCGTGGCCGAGGTCGAGTCCGTGGTGGGCGACCTGGACGGCCTGGTCAACAACGCGGGGCTGCGCCGCGAGTCGATCCTCGCCATGACGTCGGATCGCGACTGGGAGCAGGTGCTCGACGTCAACCTGGGCGGCGCCTTTCGGTGCTGCCGGGCGGTGCTGCCGGGGATGCTGCACCGGCGCCGCGGCTCGATCGTCAACGTCTCCTCGCTGAGCGCGATCCGGGGCCTGGCCGGTCAGACCGCCTACGCCGCGACCAAGGCCGGCATCCTCGGCCTGACCCGGTCGCTGGCCCGCGAGGTCGGGCGTCGCGGCGTGCGGGTGAACGCGGTGCTTCCCGGCTTCGTGGCCACCGACCTCACGGCCTCGGTGCCCCCCGAGGTAAGGGCGCTCCTGCGCTCGGCGCAGTGCCTGCCTCAGGAGACGACGCCTGCGGACGTCGCGGCGGCGGTCTGCTTCCTGCTCTCGGAGCGGGCCGCCGCGATCACCGGCCAGGCGCTGGTGGTGGATGCCGGGGCATCCGCGTGACGACGCCGCCGGCGTCCGCGCCACCCCACGCGCCCGCCCTGGGCTGGAGCCGGAGGCTGCTCGGGTCGTGGCACGTCACCGGCGTCGTCTGGTTCCGCAGCGCCTACTGGCTCATGACCTGGGCCTCGGATCGCACGCTGCCCGGGTTCGTGCTCTTCTTCACCACGGCCTTCTTCCTGGCGCTGCGCAAGATCAGGACCGCCGTCGCGAAAAACCTGGAGCCGGTGCTCGGCCGCTGCGGCTTCTGGGAGCGCCAGCGGCGGATCTTCCGCACCCTGCACGCCTTCGCGTGGTGCTACGCCGAGCGCTACCAGTACCTGCAGGGTCCGCAGCGCTTTTCGATGCGGGTGGAGGGGAGCGAGCACCTGGAGTCGGCCACGCGTTCGGGAGAGGGCCTGGTCTTCGTGACCGCTCACATCGGCCACTGGGAGACCGCGTCCCATCTGATGCCCGCCGGCGTCGACCGCGAGGCCCACGTGGTGCGCGAGGAAGAGCTCGATTCGCGCTCCCAGGAGTTCATGCAGGACATCCTTAGCCGCAATGGCCACCCGCGCTATACCACCCACTTCGCCTCGGACGACCCGCGGCTGGCCCTGGTGCTGAAGAGCGCGCTGCGCCAGGGCCACGTGGTCGCGCTGCAGGGGGACCGGCCCCGGGCGGGCGGCCGTTCCCTCACGGTCACGCTCTTCGGGCGGCCGATGCCGCTGCCCGTCGGCCCCGCTGCCCTGGCCCGCGCCGCTTCGGTGTGCCTGGTACCGGTGTTCAGCTTCCGGGACGGCCGGCGCAGCTACCGGGTGTGGGTGCGGGAGCCGATCCGGGTGCCTGCGGACGTCGAGCGCGACGCGGCGGTCGCGCAGGCCACGCGGCGACTCGCCGTCGAGATCGAGTGGGCGATACGCCACGCGCCCCACCAGTGGTTCTGCTTCCGGCAGCTCTGGCCCTGAGGCCGCGGGCCCGGCAGCGGCCAGGGCGACGGCGGGCGGTCAGTCGGGGACGCTCGCGAACGTCACGCGGAACGACCTGGCTGCCTCCAGGACGCCGGGGGCCGCCGGCCCTCGCAGCTTGGCGGTGCCCCTGTCTTTCTCCTCGAGGCCCTTCTTGCCCCTGAGCGTCAGCAGCGCCTGACCCGCCTCGTCGAGGAGCGTCGCCTCGTAGCTCACCATCTGGTCCTTGCCCTTCGCGCACTCGAAGTCGAGGGAGAGCTCGAGCTCGCCCGGCCTGGGGGTGTTGAAGCGCGCGCCCCGAAGCGTGATCGGGCCGACCACGGGCGAGCCCACGTCGATCCGGTCGTTCAGCCGGAACGGGTGGCCGGCCGGTCGCGGGGGCGGGGCGGGGGGCTGCGTCGCGGGCGGGGGTGTCGGTTCGGGAGTCGCCGTGGCCGGGGGCGGGCTGCTCGCGTTCGCCGCGACGGCGGCGCTCCGCGTCTTCGAGGTGGCCAGGGCAGGCTGTGGGGGAGGCACCGTCGGCAAGGGCGAGGCCGGGGCGGGCCCCGGCGACCGCGCCTCCGGCCGCGGCAGCGTCTCGGGGGTCTCGACCGGAACCGGCTCCACCTGAGCCGCGCCCGGCGCGGCGGGACCCTGTGCGGCGCGGGCCATGGGCCGGGGTGAGGAGACACCGGCCGTGCCCGGCCCCGGCCGTAGCCACAGCCACAACAGCGCCACGATCACGGATCCGCTCAGGAGCACGGCCAGGCCGAGGAGGAGGACCCAGGTCAGCACGCTGGATCCGGCCCGCCGGACCTCGGCCGCGGGCGGGCGGCGCACGGGCGGGGCTGCGACCGACGTGACGTCCGGGGGTATCGGTGCGGCTCCAACCTGGGTGGTCGCCGTCGCCATCCCCTCCTCGAGCGCGTCTGCGAACTCCGCCGCCGTGGCCCAGCGCTGCTCCGGGTCCTTGGACAGGCACTTCAGCAGCGGGCCAAGCATGGACTCGGGCACGAGGTCCGGAGGCGGAATCGGGATCGGCGCCGAGACCTGCTTCATCAGCACCGCCACGGGCGTATCCGCCATGAACGGGGCCGCGCCGGTGAGCAGCTCGTAGGCCACGATTCCGAGGGCATAGATGTCCACGCGGTGGTCGAGACGGCCACCGGTGGCCTGCTCGGGGGCCATGTACTGGGGCGTGCCGCTCACCACCCCGGTGCGGGTGATCGAGGTGCCGCCCTCCACGATCCGGGCGATCCCGAAGTCCGCCAGGTAGACCCGGCCGTGCTCGTCGAGCAGGATGTTCTGCGGCTTGATGTCGCGGTGGACCACGCCGAGGGCGTGGGCGTAGGTGAGGGCTTCGGCGACGGCCCGAACGATCCCCACCGAGCGGTCCCGGTGAACGCCCTGGCCCTTGAGCGCGCCGGAGAGGCTGCCGCCGCCGATCAGGCGCATCGCCATCCATGGGATGCCCTGCTCGATGCCGAAGGCGAAGATCGGGACGATGTTGGGATGCTCGAGCTTGGCGATGACCTTGGCCTCGCGCTCGAAACGCGCCGCGAACTCCGCCTCGTGCAGGAACTCCGCGGGCAGCACCTTGAGGGCCACGTAGCGGTCCAGAGCGGCCTCGTAGGCCTTGAAGACCGTGGCCATGCCGCCGCGTCCCAGGGGTTCGATGATCCGATACGCTCCTAGAGTGCTGCCCGGCGTGAGCCTCGACATGCCGGCCGGGATGATACCACCCGCTCGAGACGTGGAGCCGAGACGCTGCGGCGCTACTCCGACGCCTCGAGCTTGCGCCGCTCGCTCGGGTCCGTGAGGTCGAACAGGCCGGAGGGCACCGAACGCTCCTCCACCTCCTGGATCGCCACGTCCGCCGAGCGCTTCGGGCGCAGGGCATCGCTGATATGCAGGCGCCGCGGCCGCAGGCGGCCCTGCTCCTCCCACTCCACGAACGCCACCGAGCCGGTGGTCTTGCCGCTCGCGGCGCGGAACTCGACTCGCACCGGCCGCTGCAGCTCGCGGCGCACCACGTAGCGCACCCGCAGCCAGGGAGCCTTCGGGTTGCGCGCCTTGAGCTCCAGCACCACCAGCGCGCCGCCCGCGTCCTCCGCATCGCTGGCGCTCTCGATCGCGTAATCGCGGGAATAGCGCGTGCCGAGCATCTCGTCCAGGGAGGCGGCGCCCAGGCGGTAGGCCGGATCGAGCTTGACCGCCTTCTTGGCCCGCGGCGAGAGGAAGAAGAGCGCGTCCTCCAGCCGCAGCAGGTACTTGCCACGGTCCTTGGGGGCCAGGAACCGGACCAGGGTCCGGGACTCGCCGGCGCGCCACACCTCCAGCTGCTGCGGCTGCCCGCTGGCGGGCGTGACGAGAAGCCGCGCGCGGAACGACTCGGGAGCGAGGCTCGAGATGTCGCTCCGCCGCAGCAGATCAGCGTGAGGCTCCGCAGCGCCCGCGGCGGCCGCGGCCACGGCGAGCCAGGCCGCGAGGGCGGCCACGGGCAGGCAAGGGCGGCGTTCACACATGGCCCAGGGCATCCACGATCCGCAGCCGCGTCGCCCGCAGGATCGGCAGCAGGGCCGAGACCGCCATCACGGCCAGCATCAGGCAGGTCGCGAGCAGGAAGTCCTGGGGCGCGAGCTCCAGCTGCAGCGGAAAACCGCTGACCGCGCCCGGCGGTGGCGGCATCTCGATCCGCAGCGCGTTGAGCACCCGGGCCAGGGCGAGGCCGAGGGCGTCGCCGGCGAGGGCTCCCAGCAGGCCCAGCCACAGCGCCTCGCTCAGGAACAGCGCGCCGATGCCCGCGCGGCTCGTGCCAAGGGCGAGCAGGGTGCCGATCTCCCGCACCCGCTCCATCATGGCCATCAGCAGCGCGCTGGAGTTCGAGAGGCACACCAGCAGGAACACGATCCCGCCCAGGAACCAGAAGATGCCCGAATACAGCGAACGCACTTGTCCGTAGAACGGCGCCCGGCTTCTCCAATCGAGGAGCGCCAGGCGCGGGTTGCGGCCGGAGAGCCGGCGCAGCAGCTCGGCCCGGGCCGGCTCGAGGGCGGCGCCGTCTGCAAGGCCCACGACGATCGAGGAGACGCCCTCGGTCTCCGCGAGGCGCTGGGCGCTGGCCAGATGCAGCTTGATCAGCCTCAGGTCCAGGTCCTGCAGCCCGCTGGTGAACAGGCCGCACACCGTCATGTCCACGGCGTTGAGCATACCGTCGGGCGTGACCACCATCAGGGTCACCGCATCTCCGGCCCGGGCGCCGATGGCGCGAGCCAGGCCAAGCCCGAGGAGCACCCTGTCGGCGCCCTCGGCCGGCGGCTCTCCGGGGAGGTCCTCCCCTTCGCGCAGCTTGACGTCGAAGCCCATCCGGCGCTCGCGATCGGGCTCGACGGCGAGGGCCAGGAAGGCCGAGGAGCGGTCGCCCAGCCCCACTACGCCGCTCAGCTGGATCACGCCCCCCGCGGCCCGGACCTGGGGCGCGGCCTCGATCGCAGCGCGAACGGCCTGCCAGTCGGCAAGGCGCGGGAGCGCGGCCCGCTGGGTGGAGGCCAGCGCCGCTTCGTCCTCCAGGACCACCTCGAAGTGGCCGAGGCCGCCGCGGATGATCGCGTCCTCCAAGCCGCTGAAGGAGAAGCGCACGAAGCCGGCGGTGAGCAGGAGCGCGGCCGTCCCCGAGGCGATCACCAGCAGCGACAGCACGGTGCGCCGCCGATTCCGCGCCAGGTTCCGCAGGGCGATGGCTGCCAGCTTCATCGGCGGACGTCGGCCGTGATCTGGCCGTCCGAGAGCTGGACCGTGCGCTGGGCGTGTTCGACGATCGCCGGGTCGTGGGTCGCGAGCAGGAAGGTCGTGCCGCGCTCGACGCTCAGGCGCGCCAGCAGGTCGACGATCGCCCGGCCGGTCTTCGAATCCAGGTTCGCGGTGGGCTCGTCGGCGAGGACCACCACGGGATCGTGGACGAGGGCGCGGGCCAGCGACACGCGCTGGCGCTCTCCGCCCGAGAGGTGGTCGGGCCGATGCTCCATCCGGTGGCCGAGGCCGACGCTCTCGAGCGCCTGCGCGACGCGGCGCGCCCGATCCGCGGCCGGGACGCCGTCGATCCAGAGCGGGTACTCGACGTTCTCGCGGGCCGAGAGCACGGGGACGAGGTTGAAGGACTGGAACACGAAGCCGAACTGTCGCCGGCGCAGGCGCGCCCGCTCGGATTCCCTCAAGCTGGCGAGGGGCGTGCCGTCGAAGACGATCCGCCCGGCGTCGGGCTCGTCCAGGGTTCCCAGCAGGTTGAATAGCGTGGTCTTGCCGCTGCCGGAAGGGCCCACCACCACGACGAAGTCACCGCGGGCAACGACGAGGTCGACGCCCCTCAGGGCCGGGACGCTGGTCTGCCCCAGGTGATATGTCTTGTGGACGCCGACGGCCTCGAGTATCGGGGAGCTCGACACGCTGAGGCGAGCGCCCCTACCTGGCGTCCTTGAGGGTCGCCAGGAAGGCGCGCCCGGCTCGATACGTGCTGACCTGGGCCGACAGGCAGGGGATTTCTCCGTGGAAGAGGCGCACTTCGTGCATCGCGAGGGGCGATGCGCCGCCGAGGAGTCGGACCTGTGCCCTGAGCTCCTGGCCCAGCGGGATCTCTCCCATTTCGAAGCGGCCCTCCCGGATGCCGACGATGTAGCCGATTTGGGGGCCCGCGTTCGGGAAGTCGCGGCGGTGGCGGAGCGCCTCGAGCGCCGCCGCCGCCTGCGCGGCCAGCTCAAGGCCCACGAAGCACGGTGCTGCTTCGCCGTCCGCGAACGCGCTGTCGACGGGGATCCGCCCGACACACTCCAGCCGGTCCTCGCTCATGGCTACCACGCGGTCGACAAGGAGCGCAGGCCCCCGGTGCGGCACCAGGGCCTCGACCGGCGGGAGCTCTTCAAGCACGGGCATCCGCCCTCACCACGAGCATGCCGCTGCTGGCCAGGGTCTCCGCGCAGCGCAGCTCAAAGCGCAGTGCTCCGGCCTCGAGACCCCGTGTCACGATCACCTCGATGTCTTCTCCGGGCTCCACGAGCCGCCGGAATCGTATGCCGCGGACGCCGACGAGGGTGAGCTCCCGATCCTCGAGGCCGCGTGCCCCACCGAGGGCTAGACCGAGGTGGGCAATGGCCGGGAGGACGGGGTGCCCGGGGAAGTGCCCGGCGAACAGGGGGCTAGCGGGCTCGAGCCGCAGCCGGGCGCGATGGGCCCCCGCCGCCCCCGAGGCCTCGAGGAGCGTGAAACCTCGATAATGATGCATAGCCTGGATTCTACTCCAGGGCGATTGGCCCACGGCCGGCCGCTCCACGGGAATGGAAGGCGCGGGATCCGACTGGTAGGATGGTGCCGGCCGGAGGCTCAGCGGATCCGCCCGAGAGAGCAAGGAGAGAATCCAATGTGGCTCGACCCTCGACGCGCGTTCGCCGTCGCCGCCGTAGCCGGCCTGCTGGCAGCGGGGCGTCCGGCCGCGGCTGCCGGCGTGAACCGGACCTTCCCGTTCGAGACCGACAAGTGGTACTCCCTCGCCGACGCCAAGGAAGGCCCGGTATCGCTGCACCGGATCCAGATCGCCCGCCGCGAG
>Ga0184615_10001741_pt1 | contig 11689 bp, 9 predicted proteins | sample PLM4_65_coex_FD_133134 | JGI IMG/M metagenome (GOLD analysis project Ga0184615, IMG submission 133134) | Groundwater sediment microbial communities from an aquifer in East River, Colorado, USA - PLM4_65_coex | ecosystem: Environmental > Terrestrial > Soil > Riparian zone | place: USA: East... | reverse complement strand
TCATGGCCTGAATACTTAGCTAAGGCTGTCGGCGCGGCCCTGGTAGTCTCGGTGCTCGCCTCTCCCCTGTGGGGCAGGCGGTTTGATCTCTTCGGCAATGCTGTTTCCCTTGGACTGATGGCCGGAGTTTTTATTGCCGGCGTCCTGCTGGTCATCAGAAGAGTGGATGGGAAGGAGTTGATACGGAACCTTGTCGTTACTGTTTTGCTCGTCAAGCTTTTTTGGGCCTCTTTTTATTTCCCGTATTATGCGAAATTCTTCAGTCATTACCGGGATGCCGCGAAAGAGATCAATGCCCTGGTTCCTCAGGGAGCGAGTCTGTGCGACTACGCTGTCGATAATCAGCATCTTGTATATTACCTGGAGCGGCCTGTTACAATGGTTGACACCCTGACACAGGATGCCCTGAAACAGTGCGATTTTGTCCTCGCGAAGGAGGGCAGTTTGGACGGACCGTCATACGGGTTGCATCGTGTCGGAGCACCGGTCAATGCGAGAAAGAGTCTCCTCGTGCTTTATGAGGTGGGCAAACAGGAGCGGCCTTTCCAGGGACAATGAAAAATATTTTTCATCAGGAGGTGTTCTTATGATACTTATCGTCGGCGGGGCCGGGTATGTCGGCTCCCATGCCAACAAGTATTTTCACAGCAAGGGATACAGGACAGTTGTCTTTGACAACCTTGTCTATGGCCACCGGTCGTTTGTAAAGTGGGGAGATTTTGTCCTGGGCGACCTGTCGGACAAGGGACAAATCAGGCTCTGTTTTGAGCGGTATGCCATTGAAGCCGTTATGCATTTCAGCGCGTTTGCCTATGTGGGAGAATCTGTCACAGATCCGGCAAAATATTATCGTAACAATGTGGCCAATACCCTTAACCTGCTGGATGTCATGCGGGAATTCGGCATCAGGCATTTTATTTTTTCATCGTCTTGCGCAACCTATGGCATGCCGCGGGAGATACCGATTACCGAGGACCACCCCCGGAGCCCGATCAATCCCTATGGCAGGAGCAAGGCGATGGTCGAGGATATCCTGAGGGATTACGATGCTGCCTACGGCATTAAGCACGTTAACCTGAGATACTTCAACGCTGCCGGAGCTGACCCCGAAGGTGATCTCGGCGAACAGCATGATCCGGAGACGCATCTCATACCGCTGACAGTATATGCAGCGCTGGGAAGACATGAAAACGTAAAAATCTTCGGTACAGATTATCCCACAAAAGACGGGACCTGCATAAGGGATTATGTCCACGTAACCGACCTTGCCGATGCGCATCTTCGCGCGCTTCAGTATCTGCGGGAAGCGCAGGCTAGTGACTCTTTCAATCTGGGAAATGGCAATGGTTATTCCGTGAGGGAGGTCATCGAGGCGGTGCGCAAGGTCAGCGGCCGGAATATCGCGGTGACCGAAGCCGGGCGTCGCGCCGGTGACCCTCCTGTCCTCGTCGGCAGCAGCAGTAAGGCGATGACAACACTCGGGTGGAAGCCGCAGTTTGGTGATCTGGAGTCAATTATCTCTACGGCCTGGAGATGGCACTCAGAGAAGGGGTAGAGAGCGCCCTTTCTTGCGGGTAAGTTCCCATAATTTTGCGTATTTCCAGAATGCGGTGAACGAAGCCCCCACGGCCGCGACGAATCCATGAAAGCCATCCAGAAACCCCATTTTGATGACGTAGGTCTCGATAAATTTCCAGAAGGTCTTCAGGGGGATGAAGAGGGGGGATATTTTTCTCCCTTTTCGCGCCAGGGTCCCGGCGGCTGCTGTTGAATAGGCATTCTGCCTGGCTACATACTGGGAAAGAGACGAATAGGTGTAATGGACAAGCGGAACAGGGATCGTGCTTATCTTTCCCTCTATTACCACCTTGTCATGAGGGTCTATCCCCCTGTACTGTCCCCGTTCCTTTTTAAACAGACGGAGCACGTGGTCAGGATACCACCCGCCATGCCGCATCCACCTTCCCAGAAAGTAATTCTTCCGGGGGAAACGGTATCCATCAGCATCCCGAACTTCTAAAACCTTTAGTATGTGGTCTCTAAGATCTTCAGGAACGCGTTCGTCGGCATCAATGTTGAGGATCCAGGGATGGACCGCATGATCCATGGCTACCCGCTTTTGTTCATTCATGCCGGGCCATGGATTCGTCCATATCCGGTCGGTGTACTCTCTGCAGATCTGGGTGGTTCTGTCGATGCTGCCGGAATCGACAACAATGATTTCGTCGGCCCATTGAACGCTTTCCAGGCAGTCCCTGATATTGCGTTCTTCGTTAAGGGTGATGATCGTTACCGAAAGTTGTTCTCGTGGCACTTTATTCTCCGCAACTGCATAATTGCCATCATTTTGCTGTGTTGCAGCACGGACCCGAAAAAAGGCATTGCGGGACGTGTGCGTACAGGATATTGGTTAACGGATTATAGACATTACGTTGACAACAGGTCAACACATAGCCAGTTTTGTCTGCTGCAGGCAACAACGAAAACATCAGCTCAGGGTGGACAGCAATATGTTCAGTTGTGCCAAACGGTAACGTGCATGTTTTTCTAGCGTTATCTGGCAAAGTCTATGGTGTTTTGACGGCCCAACTCCAGTTCGAGAGCTGCCCGGACAATCTGAATGTCTGTGATCAGCGTTCCTGCTATAATGAGGGAAACTTGTGTGCCAGCCCTTTTATGATTATAATAAAGTCACTGGGGTGAACTTGCACGGCGATCGCTTTCTCAAAAACTTTTTTATTAGTGCGCAATACGAGTCAAAAATCTCATTTGTCTCTACCTTAGTTAACATTTCCTGCAATTCAAATTGAAGTTATATAAAGCGTGACAGTTATTTAATGATTATGGTATAAAAATGTAGATGGAGTTATGGTTGCAAAGAGGATAGAGGATTTTATAAGGGATAAATGTCGCAATTTTATATAAATCAGATACGAAAAAGTATTGAGTTAATAATTATATCTATTGCAGATGCAGCTTCTCTCTTTTTAATTTTTAAGGTTGCGGTCTTAATCAGAGAAGGTTTGCCCCTATTTTTTCACGTGCCGTTTCCTGATAACGCATCATTAGCGGGTTTCGCCAGTGTCTGGTGGATATTACCAGTCTGGATTTTCTTTTTTTACTATGAAGGGCTTTATACAAGGAGGTTTTCGTTCTGGGATGAGATAAGAATTTTATTGAAGGTGATTTTCCTTTCGACGATAGGAATTTTTACTATCGTGTCATTGGGGAAAATAAGCGATCAAATATCAAGAACTGTCATAGTCCTTATGGGGATGATAGCGATTGTGCTGCTGCCCTTAACAAGGATGACTCTAAAAAAATTACTCAGAAGATTCGGTCTTTTGAAAAGACGTGTCCTTGTTCTTGGCGCTGGGAAGACAGGCAGACTTATAGCAAACGCGCTTGTGAGGGAACCTAATTACGGTTACGAAGTAATAGGTTTTGTTGACGATGATCCTGCAAAATTTGGAAAGAAGATAGAAGGCGTTAAAATTCATAAAGGAGTAGACAGGGCGTTGAATTACATAAAAAGGTGTCACATTGAAGACCTTTTCATTGCGATGCCAGGAGCAGGCAAAGAACGTCTTCAGGAACTGATCAATAATCTCCAGCATAAAGTGGAAAATATACTTTTTGTGCCGGATGTGTTCGGCATTGCTGTATTGGGGACCAGCCTCCAGCACTTTTTCCAGGAGGAGGCCTTTGCCTTTGAGATGAAGAACAACCTCTCGCGGTCAGTCAATATATTTATCAAAAAAGTTTTCGACATCCTGCTTAGTATGCTCATCCTGCCGTTTTTGGTGGTTCTCCTGATTTTATTTGCCATACTTATTAAAGTTGACTCCAAAGGACCGGTCATTTTCACACAAGACAGAATCGGGAAAAAGGGTAAAACATTCAAATGCTTCAAATTCAGAACTATGCATGCGAATGCAGACAGAATGCTGCCGGAATTTTTCAGAAAAAATCCATTCGCGGAAGAAGAATGGGTCAGGTACTGGAAGCTTAAAGATGATCCAAGAATTACACGGGTTGGAAAATTTCTGAGAGCCACATCTCTGGATGAACTTCCACAGATATTTAATGTCCTCAAGGGAGAAATGAGCCTCGTGGGACCGAGACCCGTTACGCAAATAGAAATCGACGAATATTACCGTGAAATGGCTGGTTTGTGTTTCAGAGTTCCACCTGGCATCACCGGACTTTGGCAAGTTTCCGGGAGAAATCATGAGAGCTATGATCACAGAGTTGCCTTAGACTGCTGGTATGTGAGGAACTGGAATCTGTGGCTGGACATCGTTATCCTGCTCAAGACGATAAGGATAGTGATAAAGCAGGAAGGTGCATACTGATTAACGAACTGGCCCTATGCTATCAATAAACTCGTGTAGACTTCAGATGCTTGTAGTATGATTGTTTCCTTGGAATGCTTGCAACATGTTAGAATATACGCCGTTAGCATAAGGTGCTTGCCTGAAAATTGCAAATGAGTAAGCTTCCATATTATAAATGGATAGCGAGCGATATTCCCGTAGTCTTGCCGGAGGGAATCTTCAATATGCTGCCGACAAGCATTTGCAAGGTCAAATGAGTAGAAATTATACTGCTGATGGGATATATAAATGAGTGAACTTGTTTCCATAATCGTGAGAACAAAGGACAGGCCCCAGCTTCTAAAGAGGGCGCTGTGGAGTATTTTTGCGCAGACCTACAGGCCTATCGAAGTTGTTCTTGTGAATGACGGCGGATGTGAGCTGGACATCGATGAGATTAAAAGAACCCTTCAGGACGTCTCCCTCAACTACATCCGTCTTGAGAAGAACACCGGAAGAGCACATGCAGGCAACGTCGGGATAGACAACACGAAAGGCGAATACGTCGGCTTCCTCGATGACGACGATGAGTTTTATCCCGAGCATGTATCGGCATTAGTTTCGTCACTGAAAAATACGGATTGCAAAATTGCATATACAGACTCCGAAATCATTTTCAGATCTTATAATTTCGAGACGATGGAATTCACGGAGACCGGCAGGCGCATCTTCTCTTCAAAGGATTTTTCCATGAGTGCTCTGCTCATCGAAAATTATATCCCTCTCATTACGATTCTCTTTAATAAGGATGTGTTATTGGTTGAAAAAGGCTTCGATGAGGGGTTTGAGGCATATGAAGACTGGGACCTGTTGATCCGGTGCGGCTTAAATTGTCCTTTTTACCATATCAAGAGGGTAACGACTAAGTATGTTCAATGGAGCAGGGAACTCCAGATCGCTCAAAGCAGCGAATACGCCGTCATTCTGGACAGGGAATACGACAGAGTGCTGCAAAAGCACGCCGTGAAATATGTACCAGGTGTTGTGCGGTATTGCAGGGACTCTCTTGCCGGACTCAATGCAGCGGTCATCGAAAGGGACTCCGCACTTTCCGAACAGGCGAGGGGTATAGCTCAGCTGAAATCCACTATTGGAGAAAGGGATGCCCGTATCGGGACCCTTCTGACGACGAACAAAGACCTTCAGTGTAAGGTATCGGAGAGGGATGAATATATTCGCTTTTTGCAATCCGGCCGCGGTTGGAGGCTGCTGTCCAAATACTATAAAGTGCGGGACCGGCTTTTAAATGTGTTTCACTGACGGCATGGCTTAAGCTGTTAGAGTCGGGGCAAAGCTTTGAGAAAGAAGGAGTCATATTTAGAGATAAATGCCGAACACAGCCAGGGAGATGAAGGACATCACGGGAACAGCAGCGCCGAAGGTGAGCGTCATAATACCGCTTTACAATCACGAGCATTATGCGCGTGAAGCCGTTTGTTCTGTTTTAGGGCAGACGTTTGAGGATTTCGAACTCATCATCATAAATGACGGGTCAACGGACAAGTCAGAAGAAGTGGTGAGAGGCATAAGCGACAAGAGAATAAAGTATCTCTGCCAGGACAATCGTGGAGCAGCCAATACTATAAACCGTGGCGTGCAGCTTGCCAGGGGAGGGTTTGTCAGCATCCTCAACTCGGATGATATGTATGATACACATAGGCTTGAGGAGTGCGTAAAAATTCTTGAGAACGACCGCTCTATTTCTGCCGTGTTTAGCTATCTGGAGTTTATCGACGGTGAGGGAAAATTCATTAAATATCTCCGCGGCGCAGAGGAGAACTGGGCGGACCATGAGCCTGAAACGTCGTTTAAGGGCGAGCACAATATTGTTCTCGATCTTCTCGCAGGGAATTTCTTAACAACCACATCGAACCTTTTCTGCAGAAAAGACGCATTTGATACACTCGGCAATTTTTCAAACCTGCGTTATGCTCACGATTACGATTTTTTTCTGCGGCTCTGTCATCAACAGAAGGTGCATATAATCGAGAAGCCGCTCGCGAAATACAGAATACACAATCTGAATACCATCAAGGAAAATGAGTCGGCGGTTGACTTTGAAGTAGGGCTGGTATTGGCCAATTTCTTTTTAAATTATGATGTGCACAGATATTTTGAGGGGAAAAATGGTCTCTATGAGAGCATGATGAAATTTCTCAGTTCCATCAATACCTATAATGCGGACAGAATGCTTGTGGTTTTGCTTCTGTTCGGCATGAAGTATCCGGAGATCAGAAAGGATATCCTGACATTATCCCTTGAAAATCACGCTGATGCGTTCAAGCGTGTTTGTATCGGGCAACTCAAGAAAATTAACGAAGGATGGAGCCAGTGGCACGAGACAAACGACAGACTCATCGCCATGGAGAAGGAACTCCTGGAGGGATGGACGCAGTGGCGCGAGACGAACGACAGACTCATCGCTATGGAGAAGGAATTCCGGGAGGGATGGACGCAGTGGCGCGAGACGAACGAGCGGCTGGTCGCGAAGGACAAGGAGTTGCCGATGGGATGGGAACAATGGCGCGAGACGAACGAGCGGCTGGTCTCCGCGAACGGACAACTGGTCGCGGTGAGCGGACAACTTGATGCTGCAAATCAACAGATAATCGAAAAAGGTAAATATATCCAAGCCCTGCTGAATTCTCGTTCTTACCGGTTGGGGCGTTTGCTTACGTGGCCATTAAGGAAATTGCTTGGCAGAAATTAATTTTCATGCGAGACCATGAATAACGAAAAAGACAAATTTGACATTTCAGTTGTGATAACCGCTCATCGTGAAGGCCGTCTCGCGCACCATACGATGCGCAGCGTCTCCAGGTCGAGGCAGTATGCCCAAGAGCGGGAATTGTTGACTGAAGTCATTATTGTCCTCGACAGGCCTAATCAGGCAACAACAAATTATTTTTCCGCTTACGCGGGTTCTGATATGCTTAAACTTAAAGCTGATTTCGGCGATCCGGGCCTTTCGCGTAATTACGGGATAGCCCATTCTTCCGGACGCTATATTGCCATCCTTGACGCCGATAACCTGATCGCAGGAAACTGGCTCCATGACACGTTCCGGTTTCTGGATGACAAGGAGAAGGAGGTCGTGGCCCATCCCGAATACCAGATGCTTTTCGAGAACGAGAATCTTGTATTCCGGCAGATCTCATCGACGGACCCGGAGTTTAGCATATCGAACACTATCGAGTATAACTATTGGGATACGGTGTGTGTGGCGAGGAAGGATATCTTTCTCAGGCATCCCTATGAAGAGACGACAGGTGGCCCGGGTTTCGGTTTCGAGGACTGGCACTGGAATTGCCAGACACTTGCGGATGGCATTGAACACCACGTAGTGCCCAACACCGTCCATTTCATGCGTATGAAGAAGAACGGTTCGAATTTCCGTTATCATGTGGGAACAAGCAGAATAGTGAGGCCGTCAAGACTTTTTGACCCGGCGATTTTTTCGCGTGTGCTCGGGGCTGAACAGCTGAGGAACAAGAAATGACCTTAAGCCGTATGTCTCGCGAATTTGCATACCGCTCGGCCAGATCTTTATATGGGGTGTTCAAAAAAATTCTCGGGCCGGCTGTCCGTTCGCGTCCGAGGCTGCACCACTTTATATTGGCTCAAAAAGAGGCCTTCAGGGAACTCTTAAGGCCCCTTGTCGTAGTGTGCAAAACACCTTTACAAGGGGCTCCTTTGGCTATACCGGCTCGGGAGACCGCGGCCGTACCTAACCATGTGCCACGGAGCTGTTCGCCCGGATGGTTGGTGGAAGAATGGCGGGAGATCCATGAGCTTGAGCCCGAGTTGTTCCCAGACCCCAACATCGAGTTTCACATCATTACTGATTTCATTCGTCCGTCACTTGTTGGACGGCATTACCTCGATCTTTGTCAACTCTATGGAGAAAAGGCAACTCATGTATTAATGGTGCCATGGCTGAAGAGCGGCGGCGCCGATCTTGTAGTCCTGAACTATGTCAAGGCGCTGAGTGCTCACAAAATGGCCGAAAGGGTTGTGGTAATCTCGACCGAGAACGCTGACTCGCCGTGGGCGAAGAAGCTCCCGATGGAAGTGCAGTTCATAGAATTCGGAAAGCGCTATTCTCACCTTTCTCCAGAAGAACAGGAGAAACTGCTCACCCGACTGTTTTTGCAGCTTCAGCCACGTGTTATTCACAACATTAATTCTCTGCTGGGCTACAACATATTCATTAAATATGGGAAAGCGATAACAGAGACCTCACGTTTATATGCGTGCGCGTTCTGTGAAGATGTAACCCCTGAAGGCAGGTCTATCGGGTATCCGGTATGTTTTTTGCCGCGATGCTTCGATTCCCTGACGGCGGTGCTTTCCGATAATCAGCATATTCTTGACAAACTCCGCGATACCTTCGCCTTTGAACGGGAGAAACTGTTTGTGCATTATCAGCCGATGACTGTTGATACATCAAGGCCTGAGTCTCGCGATGCGCGTACGAAAAATTCATTGGATATCCTCTGGGCGAGCAGGCTTGACATCCAGAAAAGGCCGGACGTCCTGATAAAGGTCGCTGAAAAGTGCAAAACAATGCCCTTCACCTTTCACATATATGGCTCGCCGGTTTACGGGACTTCAGAGCATGAAGTAAAAAACTTTATCGACTGCCTCAATGCGTTGCCTAATGTACGATACTATGGCCCGTTCGACGGCTTGCCTTCATTGCCGACCGAACGCTTTGACCTCTTCCTTTATACCTCGCAGTGGGACGGCCTGCCGAACGTGCTGTTGGAAGCCGTATCCCTGGGATTGCCAGTCATCGCATCTTCCACAGGAGGAATTTCCGAGCTCATCAGCGACGGGGAGACAGGTTTTATCGTAGACCCATTTGATAATATCGACGGCTATGTAGATACCCTGAAGAAAATCCATCGGGACCGTTCAGTCTTGCATGTGATAGCCGGCAATTCTCTGAAATTGCTGGAATCTAGACATTCATGGGAAAGATTTAATGAAGAGTTGAAAAGAGTCCCCTTCTATGTTTCTGATGTGAGCGAAGGAGTTCAAGTAATTCGAAAACGGAGGAGAAAGTAATACACGACATGAGCGATGCAAAAAATTACAACGATGCACTCTGCGAAGTAAAAAGTTTTTGGGACAGAGAATTATCTCTGGAAGGGGAGTTTAAGGACTTCATAATGAAAAGGATAGATCCTGTCAAGAGAAGGGAAGAATATCCTTCAGGATATTTTGATCGTTTCATGACTATTCTGGACCGGCGGTTCCCCGGAAGCAGGCCTTTTAAAGTCATAGAACTTGGTTCTGGTCCCCTACTATGTCCTTAATCTTGCCGCGATTATATGAGTAAAATTCAGGACGCAGTCGGCAGTCGTTGGGGTAACACGCAAGATTTGCTCCATTTCCTGTTGATCATTCTTTTTGAAGTATGTTTATATCAGTTCTTCTTTCTGAAACATTACAGCTCCGACTGTTATATAGTTCTTTATGATCAGAAAAATGTGATGGTGAATTATGCGTCAACCGGCAGGCCTTTGTCGGCGCTCTTTGTTTTCCTGGCCGGCCGCCTGGGGATCAATCTTGTGCGCTCTCAAATTATTTTTACGGCGATATCGGTGTTTATCCTGTCACTGGCCATTTTTTATATTTCAAAGGCCGCACTGACCCTCAAAGGAGAGACTTCAGTCTATTACCGGATTTTTTTTACCCTGTCGGCTGTTTTAATATTCAATAATATTTTTTCTATTGAGCACTTCGTATTTTCTTTTCAGACGCCGCTGTTTTCCATTGCTATGTTGCTCGCGGCACTTTCTGCGGGAATCCTCCTTAAAGGCACCTCTCCTAAGAGGGTCCTTCTATATACAATAACTGTGAGCACTGTCGGTTTTATCTATCAGGGTTTTGGAGGAGTATTTGTGCCTTTGGCACTGGTCTTCTTACTCTACCAAAGCGGAGATTCCTGGAAAAAATATGCAGTCTCGGCGGGATGGGTGCTCACTGCATACTTTGTTTCGCTTCTCCTGAATGCGGCCTATATAAAAATCGTTGATTTTTTCAGCCTTTTCGGGCATTACAGGGATTTTAATGCTGTTAACCTTGAAAAGATAATGGGCAATATTACCCATATAATAAAGAACCAACAAGACGTCTGGATAACCCACTGCAATATGTTGCCAAAGTATTTTTTTCTCTTATCTGTTATTGCGGCAATCATTCTTTATGCTGTAACACGGAAAGACCCCCTTATGGAGAAAATGTCGACGCTGGGCCTGCTGGCCGTCGTGCTGTCGGCGGTTTTCGTCTCGTTCGTGCCCCATATCCCGTCTCCTAGCATCGGGCTGGCTCCTCGTGCGTTGACAGGGATCTCCGCCTTGCCCGGCCTAATTTTTTATGCCGCGCTTTTAATCAGGCGGACTAAGCACGAAAGCTTGAAAGAAGATGTCTTTATCGGGGGAACGATGCTGATTATCGCGGCGGTTCTCTTTGTTTATACCAACAGGATTGCGGCTGATCACATTTATACAAACAGGATGGACCGTCAGTACGCGAGACTTGTCATTCAGGAGATATCTTCCCAGGAAGAAAAAGCCGGTGTGACCGTTTCAAAATTGGCCTTTGTCCCTGATAAATACCCTACCTATTGTTACGAGGGTGCGATTTGCTATGATTTTTTGAATCTAAGCATAAGGAATGTGCGCTGGGGGTTCCCATATTTATTGAAGATGGTCTCCGGCAGAAATGGCAAAGTAGTCGAGATGGACCCCTCTGTTTATGAAACTTTCTTCAAAGACAAAAATTGGGATAATTTCGACAAAGAGCAGGTGGTTGTAAAAAATGATACGGCGTATGTTGTAACGTATTGATCCCCCTTACTGATTTGTGCAGCACCCCGATTCCGATTTTCATATTGCAAGTGCTATAATTATGTGATGTCACTATTTACAACGAATAGATTTTCAAAGGACCTTATCTTAAATAATCACGAAGGCAGATGTTGAGGTAATCGGTGACTTATAGCATCTCTGTCATCATAAGGACAAAAAACGAATCAAAATATCTGGGCAAGGTTTTGTCCCGGCTGAAAGAACAGCAGTATGACGGTCCTGTCGAGATCATCCTGGTCGATTCCGGTTCCACTGATGAGACAGTCTCGATTGCGGAGGGCTTTGGGTGCCGCATTATCCTCATGAAACCGGAGGAGTTCTCTTTCGGGCGGGCGCTGAATATCGGCATAGAAAAAGCATCGGGGGAGATCATCATAAACCTCAGCGGACACTCTGTACCGGAAAACACGGACTATTTCAGCCTTATGGTTAAAC
>Ga0184615_10001740_pt1 | contig 11690 bp, 12 predicted proteins | sample PLM4_65_coex_FD_133134 | JGI IMG/M metagenome (GOLD analysis project Ga0184615, IMG submission 133134) | Groundwater sediment microbial communities from an aquifer in East River, Colorado, USA - PLM4_65_coex | ecosystem: Environmental > Terrestrial > Soil > Riparian zone | place: USA: East... | reverse complement strand
TCTGCGGCGTAGTCAAGGGGTGGTCCGCACGGATTTCCAGAAAGATGACTCGCCGCTGCATGATCTGCTCGTCGTGGCTCGTGGGGGCACGAGTCATCCCGTGGTGTTGCATGGGCCGACGCTGGATATGGGCAAACGGGTGGAGCAGGTTGTCCGTGATCATCCACACCGTCTGGTGACGCCGAAACAGTTGCCATTCCTCCCCGGTATTGGCGATCAGCCCCTGCATCACGTAATCCACGGGGAGCATATAGGCGAGAACCCTGGTGGTGTTATCGCCTCCCATCAAGCGGAGACGTTCAGCGACGCGCACGTTCGCAGTGACGTCCGAGAGGACCTCCTGGGCCAGCGCCAGCTCAGCACGGATGAGGGTGATGACGTCGATCTGCCCCAGGCGGGCCAGCGGGAGATGGGCCACCGTGTAGGCCCGCAACCCGAAGCCGATGGCGATTGCGCCGCCGAACAAAGCGGCCAACACGAGGAGGGCCGTCTGGACTCGCAAGGGATGCAATGGCGTAGGTCGTGTGCTCAGGCGCGGCCAGAACATGCCGGTGCGATCACGGTACTGCTTGTAGGTTTCGCCGTAGCGGCTGAGCATGCGGCACTCTTCATCGTAGGCGAGGAGGTAGTACAAGAATAGCATCAGCCCCAGGAGCACCAGCGTGAGAAAGCGGGGCCACAGAATCGTCAGCCCCGCTCCGGCCAGGGCCAACCCGGCATACTGGGGATGACGCACGAGCCGATAGCAGCCGCGGGTGGCCACTCCCCAGTTGAGGAGTTTGCCCAGGTAGACCTGGCCTGCGCAGACCAGGAACACGAGGCTTCCGCCGATGAAGAAGCCCGACCCAAGCACCCGGAGGCGCGCCAGCAGGCGCGTTGGTGGCATGAGCAGGTGCGGGAGGAAGAACGCCGTCAGCCACCGCGTCGAGGGCGATCGCGCCAGGCCGTCGAGGATCGGGTGAACGACCGAGTAGAAGACCAGCGCGAATGGGCTGACCATGATGATAATTTCGAGGGCCACGAGGAAATACGTCACCATGGCTGCCCCGATCAGAACACCCATGCGCCCAGGTTTCTCTTGGCCAACAGGACTCATACTCTGCCATCTCCTTCAACGAGGGGGCACTCCCTCGCAGGGGAAACATCACGCTTCCCCATAGCCGCTCTGGCCCATGAATCCGCCGGACCGATGGCCATTCCCCTACCGGAGCTTGTCGGCTACCTCCGTCGCCTCAAGCCGGTCCTGAAGCCATTGGATAATCTTCTCGTTGTAGGCAAGCAGCATGACCCGCAGGTCAGCGGTCAAGGCGGGATCGACCTCGACCTGCCTGCGCTGGTCCTAGTGAAAGCGGACCTCGTGTTGGAGGCTGGCGAGGCGGGTGGCGCAATAGTCAGGACTCATAGCGTTTGCCCGTCCGAAGTGAAGCTTACCTGTCACAACGCCGCTTCCTGAAGTCAGCGCCAATCTAGCCTCGCACGTGGAGAAGCTCACCGCACTCGTACCCGGCGTGAATGCCTCCCCCGACTTGCCTAGCAGATCAAAAGCCCGCGCACCTCGAACCGCTCGATCCGGGCCGTCGCCTCCCCCGGGGAGATGAGCCCCTCGATGAGAACCACCTCGCAGTCGCGGCGGACGGTCGCCATCAGTTCCTCTAACTTACGGTCGCTTGCCAGCGTGATGACCTGGGCGGTCCCCTGGACCCTGAAGCCTGTGGTGCCCTCGCGGATAGTGAGCACCCCAAGCGCCTCAAACCGGATCCAGGTCGGCGTCAACTCGACGCCAGCGACGGCTCGCCGGAGCTTCGCCACCTCCAGGGGCTGGCCTGCTTTGAGGGTGAGCCTCGCCTGCGGGGGCTCGACACTCACCTGTACAGTGGCGACGCCCTCGACACGCGAGAGGGCCTCTTCGAGCTCAGTCGCACACTCGGGGCACATCCCCTCGACGCCCAGCCGGACCTCTCTGATCTCCGCCAGGGCGACGGGAGCCCAATACATGACCAGCCCCAAGGCCACCCCGATCCCTGAGAGTCTACACGCTTGCCGTCGCATCGGATTCCTCCTCGCCGTCTGCTTAGCAGGTCGAGTGAAAGAGGCCCCCACACGCTCCTTCTCCCCCAGTTCGTTGTAGCGGCGGACCGCGTCTTCGGTCTGGAGGATGTACGCGGGGATGCCTTTGGTTTTGAGCATCTGGAGCGTCTCTGGACACACTTGAAGGCGCTCGTAGATGCCCTTCGAGAGTACTACCACCGGAACGCCGTGTTGCAGTAACTCTTCGACATCGGCAGGTTGGATCCCCGGCACATGGTTCGTCCCGGTCTCGGGAAAATCCCACTCGCGTGCCCCGCCGGGAAAGAGCTTCGCGTCCTTGAAGGACTGGCGGCCTTCCACGTCGAGGCGTCCCCAGGAGAGGTGGGTAATGCGGATAGAGCGAAGACCTGACGGCAACGGCAAAATCGTGTCCGGTGACCGTGGTCGGTGGCCCAGGGCACTGTGCGGTCCCACCCGGTTGTACTCCTGCCACCAGCGGTCCCGCAGCCGTACTCGCGCCTCAGCGATGGCGAGGGTGTAGTTGCCCACCTTCTCGCGGCAGTTAGTCGCGATCAACCTCGGATCGTGGGTCCGACTTGGCGCTAACCCAGGGGCCTCCTGAGGGTCCCATCAGTGATCTCTACAAATCACTGGAAGCGTGCCCTCGTTGGCGGCTGGCGTCCATACGCCGATAAGGGGCGCGCGCTCAAGAGGGTCGGACTCCACCACCGACACAACCAGCAAGTTTGTTCCGGCCGGAACGGTGACGGTGACCGTCCCGTTGCTGTCCACGCTCTCACAGCCGCCTGGAGGATACCGAATTAGGACTCGCAGTCGGTCAGTGGGAACGCCACAAGTCTGCTGGAGCTTCATGGTGATGGCCTGCGCTTCAATTTGCTCCGGGAGGGCCAGCAGCGCACTACCCAGGAGGATCGCAAAAACACTGACTCCACTCAGGGCGTTACGCTTCATGAACTTGCCTCCTTCGCTGTTTCGTAAGCTCTCGCTCACTCAGCGATTCAAGTAGCTCGCAAGCCCTCTTGCCCACTCATCACGCCGAGCGAGCGATCCGCCCCTGAAACACGAACGCCTTCTCCGATCGGATTGCACCAATGGGGTGGCGCCGCACCGGCGGGGTTACCAGTGCCGCACGTCGCTACGGCTGACCCACTCCCATTTGACTGCCTTCCTGCCTTTGGTTCCCGGAAGCCTCACCGTCAGGACGGGGCAGGGCGCATAGCGCACCACGCGCTCGGCCACGCTCCCCAGGAACGCATGCGCCAGCCCGGCCCGGCCATGTGTGCCCATGACGATGAGGTCGATCTTCTCCTTGGCTGCGAACGCAGTGATCTCCCTGTACTCCACCCCCACGCGCACTACCGGGGGGGGATGACCTCCGGTTCCTTGGTTTTTTCGACCAGCTTCTTCAACCTCTGCTTCGCCTCCTTCACTAACCCGTTGAGGACCTGGCTGATGGCGTCTCCGGGCAGGCGCAGAGTCTGCGGGGCCGTGTAGGCAGGAAAGTAGACCACATGGAGCAGATACAGCTTCGCGCCGAACTCACGGGCGAAGGTGCGCGCATACTGCAAGGCGTAGTCGGCGTTCTTGGAGAAGTCCGTGGGTACCAAAATCCGTTTGAGTTCCATGCGCTCCTCCCAAGTTGGCCAGGCCGATACTCAACATGGTTCCCCCCTCCAGGGGTGGCCCAAGAGGCCCCGCACCTCATACCGCTCGATCCGGGCCGTTACCTGCCCTGGTGGGATGAAGCCCACGATGAAGACCAACTCGCAGTCGCGGCGAACGGCTTGCAGGAGCTCCGCTAACTTCGCACTGCTTTCCAACGGGATCACCTGGGTTGTCCCCTGTACCCGGAGGCCGGTGGTGCCCTCGTGCAGGGTGAGCAGCCCCACCGCTTCAAACCGAATCCAGGTGGGCGTGAACTGCTTCGCGGCGAGGGCGGTCCGCAGCGTCTCGACTTCCAGGGGCTGGCCCGCCTTCAGGGTGAGCGTCGCCTGAGCTGGCTCCACACTGACCTGCACGGTGTCGACGCCCTCCACGCGCGAGAGCGTCTGCTGAAGCGCCGCCGCGCAGTGGGAGCACAGCTCTTCGAACCCCAGCCGGACCGCCGTAATCTCCGCCGAAGCCACCATTGGGAAGACCACCGTCAGGGCGACGGCCAACCCAATGAGGCACAAGCCTTTCTGCGGGCGCCGTCCCATCTCGTTCCTCCTCTCAACCTGCACATCCGAGGATTCCAGCCATCGAAACAAACTCCCTCTTTGCACCATCCGGGAGCAAGCCCAGTGCCAGCCAAGTGGCCAGACGTCTACTTCATATGAAAGAAAGGCAAGTAAGTAACCACTGAATTTTGCAGATATTTGGTGGAGTACGATGAGCAATGCAGAACAAGGAGACGAAAGCGAGCTATGGCCGAGGAGGACTCGATGCCCCAGCAGCTAAACGGGAAGCCGGTGGCATCAGCCGAAATGGCCCAAGAAATTCGGCACATGCCACATAGGGGGCATTCTTGCCTCATCCCGGCGATGAATGTCCCGATTAGCCCAGCAGTGAGGGAGAATCGACCGCACATGTGATGACACTCCGTAGGCCGTCAAGAAAGGAACGGCAATCGCCGGTCCTGGACTACACAGATGTTAGCTCGGTCGGGCGCTGCTCCCCGCGAAAAGAAAACGGCCTCCCGGAGCTTCCTCCGGGAGGCCGTACTGGTTTAGGGCCAAACTCGCCCGCTTAGGCGATGGTGACGCTCGCGGCCTGCTTGCCCTTCGGTCCTTGCACCACGTCGAACTCCACAGTCTGCCCTTCGTTGAGCGACCGGAATCCACTTCCAGAAATCGCGGAATAGTGCACGAACACGTCGTCGCCGTCCTCTCGCGCGATAAAGCCGTAGCCCTTCGCATCGTTGAACCACTTCACGGTACCCGTGACTCGCATTAGACTCTCACCTCCTTCCCTCTGAACTCTCGGGGCCGTGCCCCGACAAACAAAAACCGCGAAAGCTTCATTCAGCAGCTTTCGCGGTTTTCTCGACTTCCACAACAAAAGCCTACTACGAAGGCAAAATTACTATACCAGGTACCACTCTCGATGTCAAGGACGTTTCTCGCCTCATCGAGTCGCGTCGGGATTGCATTTTCACGTCACAGTCTGGCTGCGGTTTGCTGCATTCTGCAAGGCTAAGTAGCTGAACTTGTTGATTCGTCAGTATCTCGTTCAGGACTTTTAAGCAGAGAGTCCGGGGGTCGAGTCCCCGACGAAGCCAGCCTTCCGGAGTACATCCGCATTCGCCATCCAGGCAGTAGCTATCCCGCATTCAAGACCAGCTTCCGGCGGTAAAGCCCCCCCCCTTGAATCCACAGGCCATATGAGCCTCCCTTTGCGGACCCCATCTGCAGAACACGGACAAAACGCAGACAAAATGAAAAGGGGTAAGCTGGATCAATCAGCTAACCCCATGATTCCAGTGGTTGCGGGGGCAGGATTTGAACCTGCGACCTTTGGGTTATCAGCTTGGGGTCCACAGCATCCAGACCACGGTGGACACCTACGGGCAAGTCAGCCCAGGGGCAAATAAGGCCGCGGTCGACCGACTCGACGACGCACGCGAACGCACCCACCACATTATGTCAACTAGAAAGCCCACCCGGCGAAGCGCCAAGCGGGCCAAGAGATTCAACGAGTTCGGAGTGGCTGGGGGGCAAGGATTCGAACCTCGATAAGCAGATCCAGAGTCTGCCGTCCTACCATTGGACGACCCCCCAACAAAAATGAACATCCAAAGGGAGGCCCTTTGGACGGACACAATATGAAAGAATGGGGGAGAAAAGTCAAGGTCAAAAGCTCAAGCGATGCCCTCGGCGTGGCTTCAGCAAAGAACGATGAGATTGCCACGCTCCCGCTGGTCGCTCGCAATGACGACAGATTGGGGCGTCGCTCGCAATGACTATACTAATGTGAGTCCGTATTATCGGCGCCGCCTTTGAGGCTCTCGTGGAGCGTCTGAAGCTTCAACACCTCGCAAGCTCTGGCGCCACCCGGCGTCCGGATCACGACCCGATCCCCAACCTGCTTGCCGATGAGGCTTCGGCCGATCGGCGAGGCGACTGATATCCAGCCACGCTTGCCATCCATCGCCTCCGGAAAGACCAGGGTGTAGGCGGTTTCTTCGCCAGTCTCCTCATCTTCAACGAAGACGGTGCTCCCGAGGGCAACCCGATCCGTCGGAACCGATCGGAGGTCGATCCTGCTGATCTCGGAGATGCGCTGCTGAAGGAAGGCCATGCGAGCTTTCACGAACCCCTGCCGGTCCTTGATCGTTTCATACTCGCCGCTTTCCCTCAGATCACCCAACTCCCTCGCAGCCTGGATTTGTTTGGGAAGCTCCTGTCTGAATTCCCGCTCAAGCTCCTCGAGTTGCTTGCGAAGCCCATCAAGCAGTGCCTCGATCTTCATCCGTCCTCCTTCAGCGCCTCTTCCACCCGGCGCCGCACCAGGTTCCATCCCATCAGTTCCATCATGGGGAAGATGGGAGGGCTGACGGTTTTCCCAGACAGCGCGACCCGGAACGGTTGAGCCACATCGACGAGCTTCAGGCCAAGGGCGGCCGCCCTCGTCCGAAACAGCGATTCCAGAGCGGCAGCGGTGAAGCTTGGTAGCGTCTCGATCTCCTGCAGGAGCGTGCGGAGCCGGTCCTTCGCCTCCTGGGTGAGGATCTTGCGGACCGCCTCCTCGTCCCGCTCGATCTTCCCCTCAAACACGAACTGGGAGGAAGAGGCAAGCTCCGAGAGGGTCCTGGCCCGCTCCTGAAAGAGGCCGGCGACCGCCTGGAGCCACGCATCGCCCCTCCTGTCCAGCCCCTCTCGGCTCATGCCACTCGCCTCCCAGAAAGGCTTGAGCAACGCCGCCAGTCGGTCAGGGACGGCCCGCTTGATGTACTGGCCGTTCAGCCATTCCAGCTTGACCGGGTCGAAGACAGCGGGGGTCCTGCCGACCTTCTCAAGGGTAAAGTGCCCGATTAACTCTTCCTGAGTGAAGATCTCCTGGTCGCCGTGAGACCAACCGAGCCGCGCCAGGTAGTTCACCATCGCCTCCGGCAGGTAGCCCATCTGCTGGTAGGCCATGACGCCCATGGCACCGTGCCGCTTGGAGAGGCGAGATCGATCCGGCCCAAGGATCATCGGGATATGGGCGAAGCGGGGGACCGGCAGACCCAGAGCCTCGTAGAGTTTGATCTGGCGCGGCGTGTTCGAGATATGATCGTCACCCCGGATAACGTGGGTAATGCGCATCAGCACGTCGTCAACGACGACGGCGAAATTATACGTCGGCATCCCGTCCGAGCGAAGGAGGATGAAGTCGTCCAGTTCGGCATCTTCGAAACGGATGGGACCGGGAACCAGGTCGGCGATCTCGACGACCCCCTCTCCCTGCATCTGTAAACGGACAGCGGCGCCCAGCAGTGCGGGAGGGCGGGAACCTCGTCCGCGGCAGCGGCCGTCGTACTTGAGCGACAGGCCGGCAGCCAGCGCCGCCTTGCGGCGAGCCTCCAGTTCCTCTGGCGTGCAGACGCAATAATAGGCCTTCCCGCCATCGAGCAGCCTTCGGGCATGCTCCCGGTACAGGTCGAGTCGTTCGGCCTGCCGGTAAGGCCCGAATGCGCCGCCGACCTCCGGTCCCTCATCCCAGTCCAGGCCCAGCCAGCGCATCGCTTCCAGGATCCCGGCGACCGATTCGTCGGTGGACCGTTCGGGATCGGTGTCTTCGATTCGAAGGATGAAGACCCCATTTTTATGGCGGGCAAACAACCAGTTATAGAGAGCCGTCCTTGCCCCACCCACATGCAGGTAGCCTGTGGGACTTGGCGCGAACCTGACCCTGACCTTCGACGTACTAGCGTCCGACGCACTCCCTCCAGATGTCAAGATGGCTCCCTATTTTTTCGCTGGAGGGCCCTGTTCCGCCTCGTCGATCAGCATCACTGGAATCCCATCCCGTATCGGGTAGCGCCGCCCGCAGGCGGTGCAGACGATCCTCGCAGCTTGCTCCTCCAGCACAACATCGGCTTTGCAAGCCGGACAGGCCAAAATCTCGAGAAGCTCTTTATCGATCATTGTTCCACTCCTTTTCCTATGACCATCACTGCCCACATGCCCACCACTCAGCCCCTCACCTCGCCTCTCCCCCTCGTGAGGGGAAGAGGAAACACGTGGGAGAAGCGCCTCGTCACAATAAGACGGCGGCGGCCACCTCTAACCGAACCGCCTCGACCTCCTCCGCCGTAGGCGGCAGCAGCGGCGGCCTGGGCGGCCCGCCGTAGTACCCCCGTATGGTCATCGCAGCCTTCAGGCCCCCTATCCCGAACCGCGAAGTGACGGTGCGAGCGAGCGGCAGCAACCTGAGCTGCAGCCGCTTCGCCTCCTCCTGCTTGCCGTCCTCGAAGAGACGCTGGATCAGCACGCACTCCTGCGGGGCGATATTCGCCAGCGCCAGGATGCCACCTCGTGCCCCCAGGCACAGCGCGACGTAAAAGCTCAGCGCGCTCCCGATGAAGAGCTGGAAAGAGGGAGGGGTCACGCGAATATATTCAGCGAACATCTCCATGGCGCCAGCGCTGTCCTTCATGCCGATAATATTCGGATGCTCGGCCAGCTTGGCCACCGCGTCAGATCCCATCGTGACGCCGGTAAATTGCGGAACATTATAAAGCAGAATCGGGATCGGCGCAGCATCCGCAACGGCGGTGAAGTGCGCCACCAGCTCCCGGCTCTTCATCGCCCCCTTATTATACCACGGCGTCACCACAAGGGCCGCCTCGGCCCCGGCCGAGGCCGCCTGCTTGGTCAGGGAAATGGTTTCTCGCGTCGTTTCGCAGCCGGTCCCGGCGAGGAACCGCTTCTGGGCCGGAATGTGTTTCCTCGCCACTTCCCAGATCCGCAGCTTCTCATGTTCGGTGAGGGCGGCGAACTCTCCGTTCGAACCCGTCACCAGATATCCGCTGAGGTCGGTTCGATTCCACTGCTCTAGATTCGCCGCCAGCTTATCGTAGGCCACCTCTCCATCCTCCCGAAACGGTGTCGGGATGGGAGGCAGCACCCCTTTCAGCTCTATCGGCATCTCCTCTCCTCCAGGCCCCGTCAGGCTAGTATAGTGCGACGTCCTGGCTACACGGCCAGGTACTTCTTCACGACCTCTTCGTCCCGCCACAGCTCCGCCATTGCGCCCTCATAGGCGATCGCTCCTTTCTCGAGGATGTAGGCGCGATCCGCCACTTCGCGGGCAAACTTCAGGTTCTGGTCCGCCAAGAGGATCGTCACCCCTCCCTTCCTGATCCGCTCGAGCGCGTCCAGGAGCATTCGGACGATGAGTGGGCTCAAGCCCTCCGACGGTTCGTCCAACAGCAGCACCTCGGGGTCAGCCATGAGCGCCCGGCCGATGGCCAGCATCTTCTTCTCCCCTCCGGAAAGGAACCGGCCTTTGCGATGTTTCAAATCCCGGAGAGGTGGGAAGATCGCCTCTACCTTCTCGATGTTCCAGCGGCCGTTGCCCCGCCTAAGCACCTGCGTCGGAAGCCGGAGGTTCTCGAGCGTTGTCAGGTCAGGAAAGATCCGGGTGTCATCGGGAACATAGCTCACCCCCAGCGAGGCGATGGCGTAGGCGGGACGGCCCGCGACCTCCTGCCCGCGGAGCTGGATGCTCCCTCCCTTGGGCGGCGTGAGGCCCATGATGCTCCGGAGCGTCGTCGTCTTGCCCACCCCATTCCGACCCAGTATTGCGACCACCTCTCCGCGCCGCACGAAGAGCGAGACGTCGTGCAGCACGTGGCTGAGCCCATAGCACGTGTTCACCTGGCGGACGTCCAGGATGACGTCGCTGACGGGGCCGGCGAGCGTCGATGTCCGTGCCTCACCCAGGACCGCTTCGCCCAAGTAGACGTTCCGGACCTGCGAGTCCTGCTGAATGGCCTCCGGCATGCCATCGGCGAGGACCCGCCCCTGGTGCATGACCACGATTCGCTGGGCGAGTGAAAAGACCACATCCATGTCGTGCTCGACCAGGAGGAACGTCGCTTCCCTTTCGCCCGCCAGCCGGCGGATCTGCTCCAGCACTTGGACGCGCTCTCGCGGGTTCATCCCGGCCGTCGGCTCGTCCAGGATCAAGAGGTGCGGATCGGTGGAGAGGGCCAGAGCGATCTCCAGGAGACGTTGGTCGCCATGGGAGAGCTGGCCGGCCAGAAGGTGGGCCCGCGGGAGGAGACCCACCTGCTCGAGGATGGCGTTGGCCCTGGCATGCACATCGGACAGGCCGTCCAGAGAACGGAACATGTCGCCCGCCAGGCGGCGGTGGGCCAGGACCGGGATCACCACGTTCTCGTGCACCGTGAGGCGTGAGAAGATGTTGACCAGTTGGAAGGATCGCCCCATCCCGCGGCGGACCCGCTCGCTGGGACTAAGCGTCGTGATGTCCTGCTCATGGAAGGTGATCCGCCCGCCGTCAGGGATCAGCCTTCCGGTCAAGAGGTTGATGAGCGTGGTCTTGCCGGCGCCGTTCGGCCCGATCACGGCCGTGACCCCGCCTGGGGGAATGATCAGGTCAACGCCGTCAACCGCCATGAACTTCCCGAAGGCCTTCTTGACGCCTTCGGCGCGCAAAAGCGCCTCCATCATTCCTCCGCCGGCGACAGCGGCACGTTCGCCCGCGCCACCCGCCGCAACAGGAAACCCACCACGCCCCCTCGGAAGCCAAGGACCAGGATGAGCAGGACTGCCCCGAAGATCAGGAGCCAATACTGAGTGAATCGGACGATGACCTCCTTGAGCCCGATGTAGATCAGCGATCCGACGATGGGCCCCGCAAACACGAAGGGGCCACCGATCAGACTGGCCATGACCGGTTCGGCCGACTTGGCCCAGTGGGCCGAGGCGGGCGCGACGGTGCTCTCGAGAGGCGCCATCAAACTGCCCGCCAGTCCCGCGAAGAGCCCGGCGATCGTGAATGTCCACCAGAGGTAGCGGCGCGCCGAGATCCCGGCGAATTCGACTCGGCCGGCGTTCTCTCGCATACCATTGAGGATGAGGCCGAATGGGGAGCGGCTGATGCGGTACAGGGCATACATCCCCAGCAGGGCGAGGATCGTCAGGAAGTAGTAATAGTGAGCCAGCGGACCCATCTGGATGGTGAAGAGGCCAGGGATGCTCAACGACCCTCGGGGAATTCCGACGAGACCGTCATCTCCGCCCGTGACCGGCGTCCACTTCCACACGATGGCGTAGACCATCATGCCAAAGGCCAGGGTCAGCATCGCGAAGTACACATGGGTGTGCCGCACACAGAAAAAACCGATGAGGGCGGCGAGCAGCGCGGCCACCACTGTCCCCATGATCACCGACGGCAGGAGGGGAACCATCCCCGTGCGAAGGAACAGCGCCGTCGCGTAGGCGCCGGTCGCATAGAAGGCGGCATGTCCGAAGGAGAGCAGGCCGGTCATCCCGAAGAGGAGATTGAAGCTCAGCGAGAAGAGAGACAGGAGCAAGATGTTGAGGGTCAGGTACTGCCAGAAACGGCCAGCCACCTGTGGGACCGCCAGGAGGACCAGCACGATCCCCACCACGAACACGCGCAACCACAATTTCCCGGATGCCGAGGCG
>Ga0184615_10001739_pt1 | contig 11694 bp, 7 predicted proteins | sample PLM4_65_coex_FD_133134 | JGI IMG/M metagenome (GOLD analysis project Ga0184615, IMG submission 133134) | Groundwater sediment microbial communities from an aquifer in East River, Colorado, USA - PLM4_65_coex | ecosystem: Environmental > Terrestrial > Soil > Riparian zone | place: USA: East... | reverse complement strand
GTCAACAGCGAGGAGGCGCACGACCAGCTGATGGGAGCTCTCGGGAGCGTCGAAAAGGGAGTCAACGCGCTCGGAGAGACGCTCGGCCGGGTGAGCGACCTGAAGATCGGCCTCGGACTCGAGAGCGCCTATCTCTCGGAGCTCGAGGATTCACGCACCGCCTTTCGCCTGGATCTTCTGCCGCATGGCGACGAGAGTCCGCACCTGTATCGCTTCGAGCTGGTCTCCGATCCACGCGGCCGCATCTCCGAGCGGCGAGAGACGGTCACGGTCACCCTGCCGGATGGGTCGGTCGCGACGACGGTGACCGACAAGCTGACGCGCGAGACGCGCCGCAACAACTGGTCCGGGCTCTTCGGATTCCCATTCGCAGAACGGCGGGGAGCCCTCTGGGCGGGCATCATCGAGAACACGGGAGGAGTGCAGGTCGACTACAGTTTTCCCGGGCGCCGGCTGACGCTGTCGTTCGAGGCCTTCGACTTCAGCCGCCAACGGGATCTCGATCCGCACCTTCGGCTGACCGGGCAGTGGAATGTTTTGCGCAGCTTCCACGTCAAGGTGGGCTACGACGATCCGCTGGTCGAAGAATTCAGGTCGCCCTTCGTCGGTGTCGGTATCCGCTGGACCGATGACGATCTCAAGTACCTCATTGGATCCGTACCCAAGCTCTGACGATGGCGACCCAGCACACGCTTTACGCCTGTCAGACCTGCGGCTACCAGTCGACGAAGTGGCTGGGCCGCTGCCCCGAATGCGGCACCTGGTCATCGTTCGTCGAGGAGCTGCGCGAGGCCCCGAAGCGCGGGTCCCGACCGGGCGAACGCCCGGGCGCCCCGTCGGGTGCAGTGCCCGTCGCCCTTGCCGACATCGATCAGGATCAGGTCCTGCGGACGCCTTCGGGGCTACCGGCGCTCGATCGCGTGCTTGGTGGCGGTGTCGTCGCCGGCGGCACGGTGCTGCTCGCCGGCGAGCCGGGAATCGGCAAGTCGACGCTTCTGCTGCAGCTCGCCGACCGCCTCGCTGGACAGGCGCGCAAGGTCTTGTACGCCAGCGCCGAGGAATCGCCCCGGCAGCTGCGGCTGCGCGCGGAAAGACTGGGGTGCGCCACCAGCGACGTGCTGGTGGTGGGGGAGACGCGGTTGGAGTCGGTGCTCGACGCGGCGCGCGCGGTGTCGGACGGGCCGCTGGCGGCGCTCCTCGTGGACTCGATCCAGGCCATCGCGAGCGACGAGCTGGAGAGCCCTCCGGGATCGATCGGCCAGGTGCGGCACTGCGCGAATCGGCTGGTCGATTTCGCGAAGCGCTCCGAATCGACGCTCTTCCTGGTCGGACACGTGACCCGGGAAGGGACGATCGCCGGTCCGAAGTCGCTCGAGCACCTCGTCGACACGGTGCTCAACTTCGAGGGCGAGCGCGAGTCCGACTACCGGATCCTGCGCGCGGCGAAGAACCGCTTCGGCCCGACCGGTGAGATCGCCATGTTCGAGATGCGCGAGTCCGGCCTCGAACCGGTCTCGGATCCGTCGCAGGTTCTGCTCGCGCGGCGCCGCCGGGGAGCTCCGGGATCGGCAGTTCTGCCGACCCTCTCCGGCGCGCGCCCGCTGCTCGTCGAGACGCAAGCGCTGGTGAACCCGACAAATTTCCCCTCACCGCGGCGCATGAGCGTCGGTCTCGACCCTAACCGGGTGATCCTGCTGGTCGCCGTCCTCGAGCGTTTCGCGCGCCTCGGGTTAGCCGATCGCGATGTCTTCCTGAACGTGGTCGGCGGCCTCGCGCTCAAAGAGCCTGCCGCCGACCTCGCCGTCGCTGCTGCGCTCATCTCCGCCTACCGCGGAGTCGCGCTCCCGCCCGACGCCGTCTTCTTCGGCGAGATCGGGCTGCTCGGCGAGGTCCGGCCGGTCAGTCAGGTGGAGGCCAGGTTGCGCGAAGCGGCGGCCCACGGCTTCAAGCAGGCTTTCCTGCCCCGGGTGGAGGGTCTGGCGCGGCGGGCGAACCTCGAGCTGGTGCAAATCTCGACCCTCGAGGAGCTCGCCGAGCAGTTACCCTCCTGACCGGGCTACCGCGAGGTGCCGGGCCAGATGAGGTCGGGGGCGGGGCAGGCGGGGCGGCCGAGGAGATAGCCTTGCGCGTAGTCGACGCCGGCCTCGACGGCGGCGTGGAACTCGGTCGTGGTTTCGATCCCTTCGGCGATCGTCTTGGCGTTCATCTCCTTGCACAGCGACACGATCGAGCACAGCAGCTTGAACGGGCGATTCCCTGGCGCGCAGCCGATGATCAGCTCGCGGTCGAGTTTGACGATCTCGGGCTGGAGGTCGGCGATGTACTTCAGGTTCGAGAAGCCGGCTCCGAGGTCGTCGATGGCGAGCGACATCCCCTTCTGACGGATCTCGGCCAGCACGCTGTGGCACTGCGTGAAGTACTTGATTGGCACCGACTCGGTGATCTCCACGGTGATCGGATGGCGGTGACGGAACATCGGGTCGTCGGGGCGCACCAGCCAGCCGTAGTCGAACTCGTGCGGGTCAATGTTGAGGAAAAGCGGGTAGTGCGGACAGAGTTTCACCGCCTGATCGCGGTGCAGGTATCCGAGCTCCGCGACCCGCCCGGCCTGAACCGCCGCCTCGAAGATATCGGGCGTGCCCTGGAAGAGCGGATTGGTGTTCCGCGCCAGGGCTTCGTAGGCGAGGATCCGGCGCTTGTGGATGTCGGCGATCGGCTGGAAGACGATGCCGACCTTCGCCCCATCGACGAGATCATGAATGGCACGTATCTTCTCGGCGGTGAGCATCTTCAGAGCCTGGGCTCGCGCCCGGCCAGTCGGCGAAAAGCCTCGATGTAGCGCTCGCGAGTCCCGATGACGACCTCCGCCGGAAGCTCGGGAGGCGTGGACTCGTGGTCCCAGCCCGACGCGTCGAGCCAGTTGCGGACGAACTGCTTGTCGAAAGAGGCCGGCTCCGATCCCGGCTTCCAGGCGCACGACTCCCAGTAGCGGGACGAGTCCGGGGTGAGCGCTTCGTCGATGAGTACCAGCTCCCCGGCGATCGTGCCGAACTCGAACTTCGTGTCGGCGAGCAGCAGACCGACGGACTCGGCATGTCGAGCTCCGGCGCGGTAGAGGCCGCAGGCCAGTTCGCGCAAGCGGCTCGCTGTCGGGGCACCGACGCCGGCTTCGAGCACCGCAAAGGCGACATTCTCGTCGTGACCTGACTCGGCCTTCGTGGCCGGCGTGAAGATCGGCTCTGCGAGCCGGCTCGCCCTTTCGAGGCCCGTGGGCAACGGGATGCCGCAGGCTGAACCGGCGGTGCGGTATTCCCGGTAGGCACTCCCGGCGAGAAATCCCCGCACCACGCACTCGAAGGGAACCACCGCCGCCTTGCGAACAACGACGGCTCGCCCCTCGAGCACGTCGGCATGGCGGCGAAGGGGCGCGGGGAAGTCGTGGACGTCCGTCTCCAGGAGGTGGTTCGGGACGATCCCGGCCAGCCGCTCCATCCAGAAAGTGGTGAGCTGCGTGAGGATCTTGCCCTTCCCTGGAATGGCCGGACGAAGGATGTGGTCATAGGCCGAGAGGCGATCCGTCGCGACCAGCAGAAGGTGGTCTCCGAGGTCGTAGATGTCGCGCACCTTGCCGCGGCGGGGCGCCGGCAAGCCAGGCAGGTCGGTCTGCCAAACGGAGCCTCTCCCGGCTGAGCTCAATGTCGTGACTCTCCTTCGCATCCAGTTGCGAACACCCTCGACACCCCCGAGATTCTCAGGTACTCAGCGCGGAGCTGAACTCGCGCTCGATCAGTTCCATGAGGCCTCCTCGCAGCTCGACGAGGGTATTGTCGCCCCACAGCGAGGCGTCGACGATCTCATAGACCGGAATTCGGTCAAGTCCCTTGAGGTTGGCGACTCCGAGCTTGCGGACGCCGACGAGCAGGCTCCCTCCCGGAGAGTCGATCTTGACGGCGACGTAGGTGCGCTCGCCGTCGAGCAGGCGGAAGATGCGCTTGGTGACGGACTCCTTTTCCAGCAGCGAGATGAAGTCCAGAGTGGCGACGATGCCCTCGTTGACCAGCGAGCCGTTGGGATTGATGTAGGAATAGAAGCCGCGCGACTCTTCGCGCTTGTTCACCACATCCAGGTTCTGGCGTGTCATCGGCGCGAAGAAGCGATTCACCACGGCTTCGGGGTATCCGAGGGTGATGAGCAGCGTCGTGATTTCGTTGATTTCGCGTGACGCCTTTCCCGAGGTCAACCGGGTCAGCTCGACCACGCCATGGCCGAAGAACTCGTAGCGATCGCCGCCCTCCTCCTTGCCTCCGATCTGGATGGGAAGAAGCCGGTATTGGCCGTGGTTGAGCGCAATCCGGAGCCCCTTGGAGAACGGGAAGCCCTTGGCCAGGGCTTCGCGGTAGGCGCGCTGAATCTGCAGCGCCAGGATCAGGAGAAAATGGGCTTCGCGACTCGAGTAGAAGGCGCCATCGCCGAGATACTTCTCAAGAGTCGCCTTCAGTTGGGAGGCAAGCCGGTTCACCCGGCGCTGGAAGCGGAACATCATGCGAAACGAGCGGTCCTGCTCGAGGGAGCCCGAGCGGCGGAGCAGCGAGACCGTCTCGGTGAAGTCGGAGATGTCGTAGATCAGGCCGAACCGTGCGACCAGCGGGTCCACCACCCAGGGCGCCATGAAGTCGAGTGGGCGCGTGCTGGCCGACAGACGCAGCGGCGTGGGCGTGGCCCCGAGGCGCGTCGAGAACTTCTCGCGACCGAGAATGTGATCGCCGTCGCGCTCGACGCCGACGATGCTCTTGCGCAGGGCGTTGAAGAGCTCGAACTCCTTGAGCTTTACCAGCAGGCTCTCCCATACCTGGATCCACGCCGGTGGCAGCAGCCGGGTGCTGTCGTAGGTCGGCCTCCCGGCGAGAAAGGTCAGATATCCGGGACGATTGAGATGCAGCCTGGGATCCTCTCCCGGCGCTTCGCCGAGGAGTTGGGAAAGCTGAACGAGCTCAGTGTCGCGGCGTAGAAGGTCCGAGTACCATTCGTGCACCTGCATCAAACGAAGGCGGAAATCGCGCCCGTCGAGCCGGAGACAGCCGGAGAAGTACCCCGCCAGCTCGGCGAGATTGGGGCTGATGTGGTCCTCGGTGAAGATCAGCACGTTGTCCTTCATCCGCGTGAGCAGGGTGGGAAATATCTGCTGTTCCACCTCCTCGGTGTCGCTGGAGAGCCGATTCACCAGGTCGTAGGTGAGATTCGAAAGGCGGTCGAGGACGCGCAAGTAGACGCGGTAGCGGAACTCGTCGCCGTTCTGCCTGGCCCAGACCAGGTCGCGACGCAACAGGCGTTTCGTGGTCTCCTTGAACCCGCGGGCGATGGCGCCCGAGTGATAGAGCCAGAGAATTCCGGGAAAGCTCCGGCCGTAGCTCGCGGTGATGGCGTTCTCCGTCGCGCGCGTGAGGAGTATGCGGTAGCGCTCCCAGGCGCCGGCGAACGCCGACGAGTCAAAGGCGACGTGTTGCAGGGTGGCGTATTCGGCTTCCTCTTCCTGCGCGAGGTAGTTCTCGAAAGCGCGATCCAGTGCGGCGAGCTCGGGAGTCAGGAGAACGGGATAGCCAAGGAGGGGCGTCGCGTTCTCGTCCTCCTGGTAGATCCGCGACTGCGCCGGGAGAATCTGCTCGGCGTCCGGGAGGAGCCGGCGTAACTCGTCGGGACTTCTGCCGAGAAAGTTGAACGGGCCGGATAGCAGCTGTAGAGCGTGGAGCATGTCTAGATTGCTACAATAGCGCGGCTGCCCCCGGGGCGGCCCACCCATGAGCTCGCTCCCCCCATTCCAGTCCGCGTCCAGCGCTTCGGGCGCTGCGGTCGCCGGCGTCGACTGCTCGGTTCTCGTGCCGGTCCTCGACGAAGCCGATACCGTCCTCGATCTCGCTCGGCGGGTGAGGGCGGCGATCGTCCCCTTGGGGCTCTCGTACGAGCTCATCTTCGTGGATGACGGATCGCGCGACGCGACCTGCGAGAAGATTCGGGAGGCGCGGACGATCGACAGTAACGTCAAGCTCGTGCGTCTGCGGCGCAATTTCGGCAAGGCGGCGGCGCTGTCGGCGGGCTTCGACAAGGCTCTCGGCCGGTTGATCGTCACGCTGGACGGAGATCTCCAGGACGACCCGGGCGAGATTCCGCGCATGATCGACACTCTGGAACGGGGCGGATTCGACCTGGTCTCGGGATGGAAGCACGAGCGCCAGGATCCGCTGTCGAAGACCCTGCCCTCGCTGCTCTTCAACTGGGCCACGCGCAAGCTCGCGCAGGTCGACCTGCACGATTTCAACTGCGGGTTCAAGGTCTACCGGCGCGAGGTCCTGGAAGAGGTGCCGATCTACGGTGAGTTACACCGCTACATCCCGGTGCTCGCCAGCCGGCGCGGCTTCGCCGTCGGTGAGCTCGCAGTGCGGCATGATCCGCGCCGCCACGGTGTGAGCAAGTACGGCTGGGACCGTTTCTACAAGGGCCTGCTGGACCTCCTCACCGTGCTGTTCATCACCAAGTACACGCGTCGCCCGTTGCATCTTTTCGGAGCCATGGGCCTCGCCGGTCTCGGCTCGGGACTGCTGATCAATCTCTACCTCGCTCTGCGGTGGTTTCAGGGTGAAACGCTGTCGAACCGGCCACTCCTGCTCTTCGGTTCACTCCTCATGCTGCTCGGTCTGCAGGTTCTGATGACCGGGCTGCTCGCGGAGATGATGACCCATCGCACCTTCCGCCGCACCGACAGCTACTCGATCAAGGAGTCGCTCGATTAGCGCCGCGGCCGATCTCGGGGCGCTCGAGATTCTCTTCCTCACCCAGACCTATCCACGGCGGGCTCATGACAGCGCGGGCCCGTTCATTCGCGACCTGGCGCGCGCCCTGGTCCGCGGCGGCGACAGGGTGCGCGTCTTGGCGCCGCATTCCCGGGCACTGGCCGACTCCTCGACCGAGGAGGGCGTCGAGGTGAGGACCTTCCGCTATGCGCCCGAGCGCTGGGAGAGGCTCGGCTACGGCCGCTCCCTGCATGCAGACGAGCGCATGGCCGTCGCGGCGGCGCTGGTGGCACCGCTCTACCTCCTGGGAGCGCGGCGGGCGCTGCGCGGCGCGCTCGCTCATGGGCACACGGATGTCGTCCAGGCGCACTGGGTTGTGCCGAATCTCCTGGCCGCGTCCTTCTGCGGCGGTCGCGTGCCGTTGCTCGTCGGGCTCCACGGCAGCGATGTGTTCATGGCTGAGAAGGCGCTGGTGCGTCCCTGGGTGCGACGCGCGCTACGCCGGGTGGACGGCCTGACCAGCTGCTCGCCCGAGCTTGCGGCGCGGGTGCAGAAGATCGGATTTCCGGCCGAGCGCTCGCGCGTCATTCCCTACGGTGTCGATAGCGATCTCTTCGCGCCCGACCCTGCTCGCCGGCACACCTGGCGGGAAAGGCTGGGAATTCCATCCGCGGCCCCGCTGCTTCTGGGCGTCGGGCGCATGGCGACGAAGAAAGGCTTCCACCTGCTGCTCGAGGCGCTCCCCGACCTCTTTGCGAGCCTGCCCGAGGCGCACCTGGTTCTCGCCGGCGGCGGCGACCGGCTGGAGGAGTTCCGCCAGCGCTCGGCGGCCTTCGGCGGGCGAGTGCATTTCCCGGGGCCTGTCCTGCACGACACCTTGCCGGATCTTTACCGCGCGGCCGATCTGTTCGTGCTGCCCGCGGTGCACGACGCCAAGGGCAATGTGGATGGCCTGCCGAACGTGATTCTCGAGGCGATGGCGAGTGGACTTGCGGTGGTGGGGTCGCGCGTCTCCGGCCTTTCCACCGCCATCGCCGAGGGGGTGAACGGCTGGCTGGTCGAGGAGGGAAGCGTCGACGAGCTTCGCCGCATCCTGCCGCGGGCACTCGGCGATCCCTCGCGCCGGTCCGCTTACGGCGCCGCCTCGCGCTCGCGCGCGCAGGGGGAGTTCTCCTGGGACGCGGTGGCGGCGCGCTACCGCGAGGCCTACGTCGCGGCGCGCCAAAGACAGGGACGGGGAGGCTAGCGCAGACGAAGCTCGACCGCGACGGGCTTGCCCGCGCGCAGGACGGAGAGCTGGATCGAAGGTGTCTTCGCGCTCTCGAGCAGCGTGAGGAGCGCCGCCACCTGCGTCAAAGGCCGGCCATCGGCGCGCAGCACCAGATCATCCCTGATCAGGCCGGACAGCTCCGCGAGCCCCCCGGCAGCGACTGACTCGACCAGCAATCCGCGGATGCCGAGCGGCGGGTAGTCGACGGCGGTGAGCTGCGCACCCAGATTCCGCTTCGTCGCCTTCGGGCGTGCCGTGGTGCGGCGGGCGTCGGTGCCGTCGCGTGGAACGCCGGCGCTCCCTGTTCGCTGCGCCTCGAGGCGGGCCAGCGCCGCCGCTGCCTCCGTCGCCGCGGGATCCAGAGTCACCGCCCGGCGAAAGCTCGCTTCCGCTTCCGGGTAGCGTTTTTGCGCGAGATAGGCGGTGCCCAGGTTGTGCGCGATATCGGCGCGATCCGGAGCGACGGCGACCGCCTTCTCGAGGCTCTGGGTGGCCTCCTGGAGGCGCCCCAGAGCCTGCTGGGAGAGACCGAGCAGCGCCCAGGCGCTCCCGTCGTCGGGTCGCATGCGGACCGCGACCTCGGCGGCGGCGACGGCTTGGCCGAAGTTCTTCGCCGTCAGGGCAGATTGAGCGCGCGCCATCGCGGCGCGAAATCCCGCACCCTGGATGTCGGCGGGGTCGAGCTCGATGGCCTTGCCGAGGCTCGTTGCCATGCCTTCGAGGTTTCCGAGGCCGCGCTGAGCTTCGCCGAGCTGCAGCCAGAGCGTGGCCGAGTCCGGATGTGCTTGGGTACCCGCGAGCAGAATCGCCACGGCTTCCATCCACCGCCCGGCGCCGGCGTAAGCTCGACCGAGCTCCGAGGCAATCTCGGCGTCGCGTCGATCGAGCTCGTGTGCTCTGCGCAGGGCATCCAGGCCGGTGCCATCGAGATGGAGCTTCTGTCGGGCGAGCCCGAGATTGAACCAGACGCGCGGATCTCCGCCGTTCAGCCGGGCCGCCTCCTCCAGGGTGTGAGCGGCGTCTTCATACTGCTCGCGCCCGAAGTAGATGACGCCGATGTTGTTCAGCGCCTGCGCCTTGAGCTCCCGCGGCAGCTTCTCCGGTGCATTCCGCTCGAGAGCGAGGACTCTCTCGAATCCCGCCAATGCCGCGTCGGCCAGCTGCTCCCTGAGGTCGACCTGGGCGAGGCTGAAGACGGCCCGCGGCAAGTCGGGTGCGAGCTCGAGGCTCTCGACGAGCAAGCCACGTGCCGCGCGGGTGTCGCCGGCTGTGAGAGCCTCGATCCCCTGCTTGAGCTTGCGCGCCGCGCTCCGCTGCCGTTCCAGCATCGCATCGCGTTGCGCGTTCTGAAAGAGCTCCAGGAACTCCGGGCTGTAGATCCCGGCTCGGGGGAGATAGCCAGGATCCTGGAAAAGCGCCGCGGTGAGCTCCTTGCCGGCTCCTTCTGGATTCCCCTGCTGAAAGAGCAACCAGGCGGCGGTGACGCGCAGGCGCGAGCGTTCCGCAGCCACGGGATGCGCTGCGCCGAGCTCGTGATAGAGATCGATGGCGCGCGCCAGATCGCCCTCCGCGAACGCCTGCTCGGCCGCCGACTCCTTGGCCGCGGCGGGATCCTGCGGCGGCTGCGGATGCACTGCTTGTGGCTCCAGATCGAGCAGGTCCTCGCTGGTCACGCCTCCGGCCGGAGTTCCCTGCGCGACCGCGGGACAAGTGCAGAACAGGAAGAGGACGAGGACCGGGAAGGAAGACTGCTTGCGCATCGGCGGGGGGATCCTCGCCGCGACTCTAGCAGAGGCTCAGTTCGGCAGGATCGACTTTTCGGAGAGGCGCTGCGGGCTCCGGCCATCGAGGTCGAAGGTCAGAATCGACTCGCTCTCGCTGCGGATCGCCACACTCTCTTTCACCAACACCGGCGACGCCGGATCCGGAGAGGCGACGATCTCGACGATGTGCGGACCCGGCGCGATCCATCTCCCCCGCAGCGGCGTCGCGACGGCCGGCGCGCCATCCAGCCGTACGAAGGCCTGGCGCGCATTGATGTGGGGTTGCACAGTTAGGCGGCCCGGCTTGGCGATCGGCGACGCGAGTTGGCGGACCTCGCCTTCCGTGAGGTTCACGGTCGTCGCTGCGGAGTGCGAGAAGACCGGGGTCGCGAGCGCGAACTTGAGCTTGTAGCTCCCGGGCGGGAGCTCGATCCGGCGTTCGCGGTCGAGCGTCCAGATCTTGCTGCCCAGGCGGACGGTCATCGTGGCGTCCCACGCCGGCGCAATCGTGAGAGTCGCCGGCTTCGGGTCGGGCGGCGGAAGGGGCGAGACGTTCTCCGCGGCGAGGACCGGCGGCGCGGCCAAGGGGGCCACTGGAGAAGTGGTCTCCACGCTGGAAGCCCGACGCGCCGCGGTGTTGGCGGTCGCCGGCGCTGGCGATACCGGCATGGCGGTCGGAGGCATCGCCGCCCTGTCCGACGCCGAGAATCCCGGGACCGGCCGGGTCTCCTGCCAATAGCGCCAGCCGCCCCAGGCGGCAGCGGCGACGAGAGCGATGGCAAGCAGGCCGAGGCCGCGCGCGCCACGTCCCCGAGGGTGCCTTTCGAAGGCGAGCGTGACCAGCCCCTCACTCTGCGAGTGCGGCACCGCCTGCCGGATGTCGAGCTCGATTTCGCCCACGTTCAAGGGACGGGTCGACGAAGTGGTGCTCTGGGCGACCTCCGAGGCGGGTGGATCTGCGGCGACGGTGTGACTGGTGAGCTGCGCCGTCGCGTGCGTGTCCGCAGCTTCGCGCGGGCGCCGATGGGCGAGCTCTTCGATGTCGTGCAACAGCTGTGAACAGCCGGGATAACGGTTCTGGGGCTCCTTCTCGAGGCAGCGGCGAACGATCTTCTCGAGCTCCTCGGGGCAGTCGGGCGCCTTCTCCCGGAGGGATGGTGTCTCCTCGTTGAGGATTTTGTAGAAGACGGCCGAGATTTCCGCTCCGCGAAAGGGACGTTCCAGAGTGAGGAGCTCGTACGCCAGGATGCCGAAAGAGAAAATGTCGGTACGCGCGTCGAAGGCCCCGCCGCGGATCTGTTCGGGAGCGAGATAGGCGGCGGTTCCGAGGGTGATCCCCGCCTGCGTCAGCGACTCCTGGTGCTGGGCGAGCTTGGCGATTCCGAAATCCATGATCTTCGCGGTGTCGTCGTCGAGAATGCGGATATTCGCCGGCTTGACGTCGCGATGCACGACGCCGCGCGAGTGCGCATACTGCAGGCCCCTGGCGATCTGCATCAGGTAGAGGAGTTTCTCCGGCAGGCTCAGGAACTCTCGCCGCTTGATCTTGCGATCGAGATCCTCGCCGGAGAGATACTCCTGGACGAGAAAGGGAACACCATCCTTGAATCCGAAGTCGTAGACCGTGACGATGTTGCGATGGTGGAGATTGCCGGCGATCTCGGCCTCGCGCATGAAACGCTCGCGCGTCTCGGTTTCCTCCGAAGTGCAGGTCTTGATCGCGACGTGGCGTTTGATGAAGGGGTCGTATGCCTTGTAGACGACGCCGAAGCCGCCGACGCCGATCTTTTCGAGGACCTGGTACTTGTCCAGCATCTCCATGAGCGGGGAACCAGATCGTAGCATGGGGTTGCCCCGCGGGCCGTCCCAGGAGTCG
>Ga0184615_10001738_pt1 | contig 11696 bp, 16 predicted proteins | sample PLM4_65_coex_FD_133134 | JGI IMG/M metagenome (GOLD analysis project Ga0184615, IMG submission 133134) | Groundwater sediment microbial communities from an aquifer in East River, Colorado, USA - PLM4_65_coex | ecosystem: Environmental > Terrestrial > Soil > Riparian zone | place: USA: East... | reverse complement strand
GCCATTTTCAACGAAAAATGGGTTACGCAAACATCGCGTAACCCATTGATTGTGCATGGCTGTTGTGGCTGGATTTGAACCAGCGACCTTTGGGTTATGAGAAGAAATCCAGCCCCCAAAGCAACCAAGGCCTACCAATAAACGCCAAAGAAAACAGCCACTTCTCCCCTTCCCGTTCGGTTCCTGTAAGCACCCTTCGACAGCGGTTCACGGACAGAAGACGGACAGATTTTAGGATGTGGCAGTGATGTGTACGCGGAGATCAGCTGCCAAGTGCCCCAGATCGGGGAACAGGTTTGCTTCTCGGATTCCGAGCAAGAATAACTCGTCCCGCAGTCTCCCCTTGGCAGCACACGGAACCCGATACGATTTCAGGAAGCATTCTTTATCGGGCAGGGCCTCTAACGGCGTGTGCGTTCCGTGGATCGTAAAGGCGGACTGCTGCTGTAGCATACGAAAATCTATCTCCGTTGCGAGAACAGCGATGATCCCCTGCGGAACGCCAGGCGGGTCCTCTCGTGCAAATGGCAGCTCAAAATATGGTGCGATTTCGTTGGGGTGAATGAGATCAGGTGCTCCAATATGTGACGTGATATTAAGAGCTTCGGGAGAGAGCGCCCAGAGATAGCTGTCTCCAGGGTTCTCAGGGTCGTTGCGGACTGCAAAGTAACAACCGATTAGCGGAGATTCGGTCCAGTCTAAGAGGCGGGTCGGGAGTCCATAGTGTTGCATCAGGAAAAGCCAATCAGAGTGTTGTTTATCGTCCGGAACACGAGCATGCCTTGTCCTTGCCCTTTGGACAAACTGAGGGGTCCGAAGCCACTCCATCCGCCGATTCGCACTGTCGCGATACGCTTTGGGGATCAACTCCTTGCCTGCTGGTTGCCCTCGCCACCAAGGTTTCCCAAGGGCTGTCACGGCATCTTCCACAACGACCTTCAGAAGGTCTTGAGAGGAAGACACCACTGTCTCTGTGTCTGCCATCAACCCCTACCTCGGATTTCGGGAGGTGTGAGCGTAAGCCTAGCGGGGGGGCCGAGGGAGTGTCAAGGACAAAACCAGGGGAATCTGCGCCTCGGGCGTTGGGTTGCCGATCCAACGTGCGCCTCCAACCTCTTGTCATTTTTGACCGATAATTAATGGCCACTGTCCGTGAACTGTCCGTCTTTCAAAGAAGACCACGTGGCGAAAATCGGTGGAGCTTAGGGGGAACCGACACGATGCCCACGCGAGCCCCGAGCCACATGGGGACCTGGACGGCACGGGACGCATCGCCCTCGCCTCGCCCGCCCGTGCCTCTCACTTCCCCTGGCCCTGGTGCCCGCCGTGCTCACCGGACACAAGCTGTCCGTCCGCCTGCCCCCACTCGACCGCTCTGCCACCGGTCCGACGCCTGCAGCGGTAGGGGTCTTCGCCACAGATCTCCCCTTCCCATCGGACTCTGACCGCGGCGCCTGGCCGAGCCAGATCGGGCACTCCCCCACAACCGAGCCATCAACAGCAGGATCGCCCAAAGAAGCCGTTCTGGAGCCTCCACAGCAGGGAAGGGATTGGGTTCCCTGAGCCGATCAAGGATCGGTCCAAGGGGACTCAGGTCAGAATAACGGCGATAGATGGATCGAGCCGGCACGGCAAGTGGAGGCCCTCCCCTGTCTCTGTGCCTCGCTGGGAGCAGCGAGGTCCGACCAGACGTCAGGCCACGACCGAATTCCAACGGCAGTGTCAGGCAGGTGAGACTCTCGATGGCGTGCTGCGGAGATGAAGCCAGACAAAGGGCAGACCGGGGCGGACGGGCAGAGTGCCTGCAGCCGGAACCGGATGGAGAAACCCCAAGGCCGACTTCCAGAAATCGCATTTCCGCCACAAGATTTTGGGCCAAAACCCTCAACCTCCGGCGACCGCCGGGCCAGTGCCGCCCACAACTTGCCTCCCCGTCTCCAGGTCTCCCGACGCCTTCTCCGATGCCCCTCTCCTCCTCGTCCCTCTTCATCCCCCCATGGCATTTGGCCACAGGGGGTGACCTTTGACTCAATGCCTTTGCACCCCCCGGAGGCATCTGATATAAGCAAACAACCATTCCGTGTAGGACTCATAACCGGAGGGGGCCCCACGATGGCAGCCAAAGGGCCACTCCCGACCCCCACGGCCATCGATCCTCATTCCCTGTAACTGGCAGCTATTTCCTGGATCCCATAGAGGCCTAATAACCCAGAATCTGGAGGGGGCCATGCAGGAAGGCGGCGCCGATTCTCGTGTTGAGGATCGGCGTTTTCTGTTCGGCGGCGATACTTCGGGCACGGATGCCAGCTTTGAACAAGTGCGATAAGTGTGCCCCCATTATTGCAAGAGCGCTGGCGACAGCGGAACGGCAATAAGTCCACTGAGTCAACAACGTCCCGCATTACGCCCCGCTTCCTGACTACGTGGGGCCGCGCCCAGTCTCCAACTTCCTATCGGGTCTTCCGCCGACCCGCTTTCGAGAACCCAAAGAGCCCAGCCGAAAGGCTCTGAGCGAGGCGATCCCCAATTTGTCGTGGAAAGTGCCCGATAGTGGTCTTATATCAACCTCTGGCCGGGTCTCAAGATAGGGCGGGACATTGCCACGCCAGCCTACGGTAAGAAAAGTTCAAACGAGCTGGGAGTAAGAAGGGTCGAAAGTGATTTCTGGTCTTTGAGCTTTGCTATCCGGTGGGGCATGGGACTCTTCCCATAGACCCAAGTGCTGAAGGATCTTTTTGATGACCTCTGGTTGATCGATGATATTGACGACAATGTCAAGATTCCGCGCAAATCAACACGCACGTCACCGGGCCGGGCACAGAAAGCGCACCTCGTAGTCCAGGCAGCCGCCCGGATTGTCCGCATTCAGGCAGATGCCGCCGCCCTGGTTGCCCTCGATCGCGCATTTGTAGCGCTGACCTGTCTGGCGCCAGTCGCGCTTGTCGGCGCGTACCCGGCACTCCACGGCTGTCGGCTGCGCGCAGGCGACCTCGTTGTTCGGAAAGCTCACCCAGTCGTAATCGGCAGTGGCACCGGGATCGTCCGGGCTGATCCACGCCGACCAGTTGCCGCTCTGTGCCGGTGGAGTGGTGATGGGCGGCGGAGGCGGTGTGCCGGCCACGCCACCTGTGGCGCCCTTGATGGCGGAAACGCTACCGGAGTGCCGCACTACGGAGTCGATGCGCGAAACCAGATAACACATCGCGGCATCGCCGGCTTTGTAGCCTCCGGGCTTCACCCACGTCCAGCCCCGGCAATTCGGGTCTTTCTGACAATCGACATCGCATTCGGGATAGCTGCCTCGCGGGTAGTAGCGCAACGTTTGACCGGTAAACGACAGGCCGTCGTACGATGTGTTCGGCGTCATTGTGGGTGTGGCAGCCGCGACCGTCCTTGCCACCGCGGCATCCACCTGGGCCATGGCCGTGCCGGGAATCGTGGCAAGCAGCAGGGCCAAACCCAGCATCCAGGAAAAAAAGCGGCTGCGGCGCGTGGTCATGGCGGCCTCCGTTTAACGTTGGTGATTGTACTCGGGGATAAAGACATCATTGCGGGCCCTCACCGGGGTCGCGTCCTGCACGGCGCGCCGGTTGGCTGGGGCTCGCCATGGCGGATACACACTGCGGCTGCCCCCACTGTCACCGGGCCGGCCGGCGTCTCGACGAGGAACGCGCTCTCGGCTGCCGCAGGCTGCCTTGCAATAGCCTCGATCGCGCCGCGCTCCAGGCGCACCCGCGACACGCCGCGCTGGGTTTCATCGCGCAGCGTCAGCAACTCGACTTCCGTGTCGTGCATCAGCTTCAAGCTGCCGCCATCGGCCAGGCGCAGCACAAGCGTGCTGTTGCCGCCGGTGCGCAGCCGGGTGAGCGGGCCAAACGAATCGGCTCTCGCTACCGGCACCCAGGTGCGGCCGCCGTGGCGCTCTTTGTGCCACGCCTGGTCACTCAACGGCGAGCGCCAACTTGCCTTGCCGCTGATGGCTTCGACACGGGCCAGAAACGAGGGCATGGCCGTGGCATGGACGAATTCGCCCGGCGCCAGCAGTGCCGCGAAAACCAACGCGCTGACAGCAGCGGCGACCCATGAATCAGCGCAATGGGCCCGGGTGTTCATGATGAACCCAGTCAGTTCGCAACGACGGTCAGGCCGCTGCGCGCGGTGCGTCGTAGCCATCGTTGAGTAGATAGCGAAACTCATACTGACCGGGTGTCTGCGGCGCGGTGAACCTATGGCCGCCCGCCGTCTTGCCATTAGTGTATGCCCATTGTCCGACCGATAAGTGATAGGAATTTAGTGATAGGAATTTCCTTTGAGACTCAGCCACTGAGAACTCAAAGAGCCTAGCAGAAAGGGTCTGAGCGTTGCTGCCCCCCAATTTGTCGTGGAGAGTATCCAATATGTGGTCTTATGTCAACCTCTGGCCGGATCTCAAGATAGGGCGGGACATTGCCACGCCAGCCTACGGTAAGAAAAGTTCAAACGAGCTGGGAGTAAGAAGGGTCGAAAGTGATTTCTGGTCTTAAAGAACACGACAAAGACTATGCCACAGTAGCTTCACCGATCCGCCTAGATCAAATTTTATCGGCAAAACTTCAGTTTGTACCGCGAAGACTCAGCGCAGTAACAAATATCGCTAAGTGAAATATGAGGAAAAAGCCGTACAAGGACTCAGGCAAAATCCTTCAGCGCTAGGCATTCGCCGATCCCTGACAGACAAGAAAGTTGCATGGCGATCCCCGCGAACGCCACCACGCCGGGGATCGTCGCCCGGTACATGACCCGCCCTCCGATCACACCGGACCTGTCTGCCGTGCTTGCCTGCGCGCCGCGCGCAAGCAGGTCGGCACAGGCAGGGCGGATGCTCGGAGAGGCGAGCCAGGCACGGGTCATCTACCGGGCAGACGCGGTCCACCCGCGACACCAGGCGAACTTCCGTAATGCGGGACGTCTTTGACTAAGTTGACTTGCCGGGCAAGGTCGAAGACTCGCGCGGGCCCCCCTTAGGCTCCTCTGGTTGAGTCAATCGTTTCAAGCTTAATGGGGGACGTAGGTTCTAAAGCAACTTGTTGCGTAGCGCCCTTACGAAAATCATTTCCGCTGACCGGGACGTCGGAGCGACTAAAAGGGCACGTTGTTCCGGTATTGCGGAAAAGCGTATGCTCTGGCGACAAGAAAAGAAAGCAAAGACCACCTTTCTCCCTGGGCAGTCTTCGGCGGCTTGGATTCACATGGAGATTGATAGCCCTGCCGTGGATGCGATGTGCGTCCATGGTCGCCACCGCAGCCGAGAGAGCATTCCCCGAGATGAGGAACCACAAAAAGCAACAGCCTCCCGGAGGACCAGGAGGCTGTCTTCCTACTCTTGGTTGCGGGGGCTGGATTTGAACCAGCGACCTTTGGGTTATGAGTTCGCGGACGCGAATGCTCCAACGTCGCGCCATTTCGATAACCTCTTGATTGTCCTCCATTCCTCACTTCCAGCCGAAACCACTCCACGCCAATTCACGCTCAATTTGCGCGGGCATGTGGGCCGGTTGATCTTGGGGAACCTGGGACGCCATTGCGCAACGAACCATACTGTTCTGCAACTCATGCAAGGACGCCCCGATCAATCCGCCCCGGCCCCCGCGAGCGCCGGCAATCGCCGGATCTTCCGGATCGCTTTGGCGGCCAGCGCGTGGGCCGCCTAGTAGAGGTCCCAGGCAAGCTGCAGGTTGAGCCGGAGCTGCGCTTCCATCCCGAAGAGGCGCTCCAGTCTAAGGGCCGTGAAGGGGGTCACGCCCCGTTTTCCGTGGATGAGTTCGTTCACCTGCGGGAACGAGACCCCGATCCGCTCGGCCAGCTCCATCTGGGTCATTCCCAGCAGATTCAATAACTCTTCAAGGAGCATGGCTCCCTCGGATGGCTCGGCGGGCCATGCGTTGGAATGCGCACCATTGCCCCCCCCTCCTCAGTGATGATGATGCCGTGCGGGTTCAGGAAGGCCGACACCCAGACGTTGGTGTCGATGACTACCGACGGCGGCGCGATCGGCGAGCCTCCCGGGCAGCGAGGCTGATCTCGGTCTCAATTTGGCTGGGAGGCAACGTGGATCGACGAGCATGGACACGCCGGAGCAGTGCGCTCAACGCTTGGGCCCACGCGGCCTTCGGCAGGACGGCAATGTGGACGTGCTCGCGGTTCTTGAGCGGCAGTGCCTTCTCCGGCTTGAGGACGCCGTCCTCACAAACCGCCGGGATCACATGTACCCGCGCCGATGCTGTAGAAGCCATAGGGATCCCCTTTCAATGGAACCATTCATTCGTCGCGTCGGGACCGCAATCGCGCACGGATCGTCTACGGGGGCAAGATCCGCCCGCTGGCAGAGTGGGGCATTGTCAGGAGGTGCCGATATTCAGGGGGGACCCGGCCGTTTCTTCGTTGTCGGTTTGCGGATCCCCTCTAGGAACTGCGCCCCCGCCGGGTCACTGGCAGCCGGGCTGATGCCGCGCGGTGTTTCGCCCCGCCGCCTGCCCGGGGTACGCCTCGCGTGGTCCATCGCTTCGCAGCGGAGGAGCATGGTGGGGGGAGATTGGCACAAGGTGACGTAGACTGGTCCCCTCTTCGTCCCCTCTTGGCCCCTCTTTCGGTCGGTGCGGGCGATGAAAGTCGGCGGCTCACCGCAGCTGCTGGTGTGGGCGTTGTGGATGGTCACGAGCGGGGAGGCGTCCATGCGTGACCTCCAGTGTGGCAGGGGACGGAGGCCCGGGAGTCGATCAAGGGATTCTAAATTTGGCCCTAGCCCTCTTCGATATTAATTGGGTGGAGATGTTCGGCTCTGGCGGCCCGGACGAGCTGAGTATCGGCTGCGATAAACGTGGTCTCCTCGGTCAGGGTGCGGTACAGGTAGAGAGCGGAAGCGAGGTGGATGGCATCAAACCCTCGCAAGGGGTGGCGGCGCGTCAGGTCTCGCGTCATTGCAAGGATGTCGTCACGGAGATCGATCCTGAGGTATCCCGGCCATTCCGCCTCGAATTGTTCAACGGCCAAATCGTATCGAGTGCGCGAGAGGGTGCCCTCACGGCGCTTCCGATTGAGGGCCGCATGAACCTCGGCGTACGCGATCTTGGCGGTAGCGAGTTCCGGCGCACTCCGGAAGAAGGTGTCCAGCCGGTTGGACCCCGGTTCCTCGGCGTACCGCTTCACGATCGCGCTCGTATCGAGGTAAATCACCGGCGGTCCTCGAGGACGACCTTGGATAGGGGGGTACCGGAAACCCGAATCCGCCGAATCCGCAGGAGAAACTTGCGGGTGGGAAGGGTCACGGCTCCTTGGGCGGCCAATTGAGCGAGCCTGGCCTCGCGACTGGCCGTCGGCGTGGCAGTCTGGATGGGCTGAAGCAGGGCAATTGGTTTTCCGCGCTCGGTCACGACGACCTCTTCGCCTTGCTTGGTCAGGCGAAGGTAGTGAGTAAGCCGGTTCTTCAGTTCTTTCACGCCAACACTGCTCATGATGCGCCCCCTTCCTTAGGTAGCTATTGTAGCTACTTGGTGCGGAATGTCAAGGGCTGTGGCTCGCCAAAACGGTCGAGGCTGAGAGGGCACGTTGTTCCGGTATTGCGGAAAAGCGTATGCTCTGGCGACAAGAAAGCAAAGACCACCTTTCTCCCTGGGCAATCTCCGGCGGCTTGGATTCACATGGAGATTGATAGCCCTGCTGTGGATGCGAAGTGCGTCCATGGTCACCACCGCAGCCGAGAGAGCATGCTCTGAGATGAGGAAACACAAAAAGAAACAGCCTCCCGGAGGACCAGGGGGCTGTTTTCCTACTCTTGGTTGCGGGGGCTGGATTTGAACCAGCGACCTTTGGGTTATGAGCCCAACGAGCTACCGGACTGCTCCACCCCGCGAAAGCATCTTACGAGTGCAGTACGGGAGTGTCAAGGCTTTTCTCCGACGGACAAACCGCCAAGACCTGCCTGCGCCGCGGCCGCGGGCGCGGCAGGCAGGCGCCAAGAATTCCAACGCTGGCTTTATCCGCAGATTTCGCCTGTCTGCGTGCGGACACGCCCAGGCAGGCAGATTGCGCAGATTTCACGAGAGAAAAACGTCGAAAGACGATCGGTGTCCATCTGCTCGGCGGTTCAAGCTTTCTCCGCTCGCAGCATCCCGCAGGCGGCCGAGATGTCCCAGCCGCGACTCTCCCGGATCGTGGCAGTCAGGCCGGCGTCATGGAGGATGCGCTGAAAGGCCTCCACCCGCTCCCGGGGCGAGGCGCGATCGGGGAGGTCGGGCGTCGTGTTGAAGGGAATCAGGTTGATCTTGCACCGGATGCCGTGCAGGAGACCCACCAGGCGCTTCGCGTCCTGGCGGGAGTCGTTCACCCCGTCCAGCATCACGTACTCAAACGTGAGCCGCCGCCGGTTCGGCAAGGGGTACGCGCGACAGGCCTTGATCAACTCGGCGATGGGCCAGCGTCGGTTGATGGGCATGATCTGGTCACGCACCGCGTCCGTGGTGGCAGTCAGGGAGACCGCCAGGTTCACGCCCAGGTCTGACGCCGCCAGCTTCCGGATGCCCACAACGTGTCCCGCCGTGGACAGCGTGATCCGACGCGGCGAGAAGTTCGCGCCGCGCTCGTCGCACAGGATCCGGAGGGCGCGGTCCACCTGAGGGAAGTTCAGGAGCGGCTCCCCCATCCCCATCAACACGATGTTGGAGATCCATTCGCCCTGCTCCAGTCGATCCTGCAGCGCCAGGACCTGCCCCACGATCTCCCCCGCCACCAGGTTCCGCCGCAGACCCATGAGCCCCGTCAGGCAGAACCGACAGGCCAGAGGACACCCCACCTGCGTCGAGATGCACGCGGTCAGGCGCCCGTCATCAGGGATCAGCACGCTCTCGATGTCCTCGCCGTCCGAAAGCCGCAAGAGAAACTTCCGTGTGCCGTCGCTTGAACGCTGGACCTGGGTGATCTCCGGGCGACTAATGCTGATGTGGTCCTTTAGAATTACGCGGAAAGTCTTTGATAAATCAGTCATTTGGTTCATGTCAAGAGCCCGGCACGCATGCACCCAATGGAAGAGCTGCCGCCCACGGTACCGAGGTTGGCCCAGCTCCCCCATCAGGGTCTCCACCTCGGGCAGCAAGAGCCCCACCAGATCCACCCGATCCCTGCTCATCCCCCTCCCCCACTCCGAGCCCGGATCGCACCCAGTTCATCCACGGCGGCGGCCGGAATCTTTAGCCCCAGGATGCCGTCCTGTAAGCTCTCTCCCCCGTCGAAGTACGGCACCCCCCAGAGCCGGGCGCCGCTGATGGCGCAACTCAACTCCAGCCCGGTCACGTCCACCCGCAGGTCGATGATCGTCAGGAGATGTGGCTCCACGTACGCCTTGGCTTCCTCGAGGCTGCGGGTGCACCCGATGACGGGTGCCGGGCCGCCGGCCTCCAGACGAACCAGCTTCTGGGTGAAGATCTGGCCGGGATCTCCGAAGTAGGAGGCATTGTGCAGTTCGAACGCGGTCACGTACACCCACTCAACAACCGGCAGGTGACGGGCCAGGGCTGCCTGCTTTGGATCCTCCCAGCGAGTGGCGTAGCTTACCTGGAACGCCCACAGGGGGAGATGGAGCAGCGCTTTCTCTGAACGGAGGGTGGCCTGCGCCACCGAGCCTTGCCTTTCGACGAACCCCTCCCCCACCACCTCGTGCGGCACGTGGCACTCCCTGCACCAGAAGACCACGTCTTGCTGCGAGCCGGAAAAGGCCGTGCCGCAGTGCGGGCAGCGAAGGGCCAGGACGGTCGGACCGGCCATCTCAGCCTTTTCCCCGGGGCCGCGTCCCGAAGCCCAGCAGCCACTCCGCGAGCCAGGTGCGCATCCCCTCGAAGACCCCTGCGTTCCAGTCGGGAGCGGGAACGGCCTTGGTGGTCTCTTCGCCGAGAACCACATCCCCTCCTTGACGGAATACCATCCATCCCATCCATCCGAGAAACAACGCCGCCACGCCTCCCGTCATCAAGGTCAGGAGGACTCCCAGCATCCCAACGAACCAGCCGGATGCGGCGCCTCCAGCCAGGCCTGCCTGGAGGAGCTGCCGGGTCGGACGGCCGAAACAGAGGGCTGCCAGGCCCAACGCAACCACCGTCATGGCGGCCGCCTGGCGAATCTCCATCGGCGCCCGGGCACGCAGGACGGTTCCCGTCACCCCATCCACCGCAATCTCGTACTGGCGGCCCGCATGACGATAGCGCGCCTGCCATACCGGGTAGTAGAGGATTTTCAGCCGTTGCTCAACGACCCCGGTGTGGTCGGACCGCACCCTGATGCGGAGTTGTGACTCATCGGTGAACCTGGCCGGCGGCTTCGTTGGAGCAAAGACGACCGCACGGCCCTGCAGGGCTACCAGGTCATAGGGCTCCAGGGCCACGGAATTCGCCCCGCGCCGCATACTCTCCAGGTGAATCTGGTCGACTCCCAGCTCAGTCAGGTCGCACGCCGGCCCGATCCGGACGAATTCCTGCTGGATGACCCGGGTGTCCTCTTTCGTTTCGCTAGGCTCCTGCAGCCAGCGCTGGAACTCCGGATCTGGTCCCCCGTCCCCCACGGCCAACGGCGGGGCCTTCTTGTCCTCCCGAAGGAGAAAGGTGCCGAGCCGCGTTCCCGTGAACTCGTAGAAGGGCACGTAGAAGAGCGACAGGTCCTGGATACGCCCGCGCTCGCGAAGGACGCGCGGGAGTGCCGGTCCCGTCAGAAACTGCTGGGCGGCGGCACGGGCGGCATCGCGGGCGACCCCGAGGGCAACCGCGTGGCGCGGGATCGCGTCCGGGATCAGGACCAGGTTCTCGCCCCCACAGTAGCGGCAGGATACGATTCGCTGCCCTTCCGCGAGGGACAGGGTTCCGCCACAGGCAGGGCAGCCGAGATGAGTCAGTGGCATGTCAGAACATTCCCTGGCGGTGTATGTCCGTTCAGGTGCTGTTCACGAGCACCCGGTACACCGCCACACCTATCACGCCCACCACGACGACGGCGAGCCACAACGGGGGGACCAGCATCGCCCCCAGGAACATCCCGAGAAGCCCCAGGATCGCTGTGGTCACGCGTGCCGCCTGGCGCGCCTCCGGTTCGCGTGCGCCCGCGGGCATCCGGTCCGGATACACCCAACCGGAACATGCCTCCAAGCTGACCTGCATCCGGTGGAGGCCGATCATGACCTGGCCCTCAAAGAAGGGCACATGGACCAGATCCCCGGCCCCCACCGCGACAGCGTCCCCGCCGAAGACCCGCTGGCGGGCCGCCGCCTCTGCGACGTTCGACTCGACCACGCGGCCTCCCCCGACGGCTGCGGGATCGTAGATCACCTGCTCTGCCGGAGGGGCCGGGACGTCGGCCCACCTCGACTCGAGCGCGGGCCAAGCCGGAACCAGTCGCGGGCGTCCCTGCGCCAGGAAACGCCAGAACGGACGGAACACCAGGTGGAAATTGGTGGGGCCGGAGGGCGGGGGCAATCCCTGACCATCGCACCAGCGGCGCAGGAGGGGTAAGATCTCCGCCGGGGCGTGGCGGGGCCGATATAGCAGATGCGGGCGGACGCCCGTGAGATCCAGGACCAGGCTGGTGCCGCAGAAGTGGCAGGCGACGAATCCGCTCGTCTCCTGGAGCTGCACCTCTCCGCCGCATTGCGGGCAGGGAACCTTCACGGCGCGGGAAAAGCG
>Ga0184615_10001737_pt1 | contig 11703 bp, 10 predicted proteins | sample PLM4_65_coex_FD_133134 | JGI IMG/M metagenome (GOLD analysis project Ga0184615, IMG submission 133134) | Groundwater sediment microbial communities from an aquifer in East River, Colorado, USA - PLM4_65_coex | ecosystem: Environmental > Terrestrial > Soil > Riparian zone | place: USA: East... | reverse complement strand
GGTTAGTAAACAGCGCGGCGTCGAAGTGGCACTCCTGCACCCTCTTCCTGTCGATGGCATGTGAAGAAACCTCCATCGCCGCAGTGTCGACTCCCGAATCCCTCATTTCTCTCAGCATCTTCATAAGATCAAGAGATTCCGGGGTTGTCATCGGCGCCTCGACCCTCTTACCGCCGTACCTGTACTCGATCGTGCCTATGACGCCCGGATTCCTCTGCTCCTCTTTCCAAATGGATTCGAGAAGGTAAGTAACCGTCGTTTTTCCGTTCGTTCCGGTTACGCCCGCAAGGCAGAGCTCCATTGAGGGATTGCCGTAAAAATTGGCGGAAGCCTTTGCAAGCGATTCCCTCGAATCCCCTGCCCGGACCACGGAAATTCCGGGATAGTACCTCTCAGGCGCATCCTCGACCAGCAGGGCCTTTGCTCCGTTCCCGAGCGCAGAATCTATGTACCTGTGTCCGTCCGTCTTCTCTCCCTTGAGAGCGGCGAACAAGTACCCCTCTTTTACTTTATTCGAATCGATCGATATACCCGAGATCTCTAACCCGTCGTCTCCATCGAACTTTTTTATTTTTATTCCTCGAATTATTTCCCTTAGAATCATATATTCTGTTTAAGCTCTATAGAACATACCATACCTTCCTTTATCATATCCCCCGGAGACGGGCTCTGCCCCGTCACATAGCCGCTGCCCTTGACCTGAACCTTGATGCCCTCCTGCTCGGACCACTTAAGGATATCCCTCACGCTTTTCCCGCTGAGGTCGGGCATTATCTTTGCCCCGACGAGGTCTTTCCTGGGCGATATGCCCATATGAAAAAGCACCTTCTCCGTTATCTGTTTGAAAATCGGCGCGGAAACCGAACCCCCGTGGGTCATTTTCTTAGGCGCCTCCACTACTACGACCAGGGTTATCCGGGGGTCGTCGGACGGCGCGAACCCTATGAATGAAGCGATATACCGGTCGTGATAATAACCGCCGTTGACAGGGTCCGGTATCTGCGCGGTCCCGGTCTTCCCCGCGACTTTATAACCCGGGATAGCCGCCTTCTTTCCCGTACCCTCTTCCACGACCCTTTCCAATATACGGGTCATCTCCTGAGCGGTGTCATAAGATATTACACGGCTTTCGACCTCGGAGACGTTGTCCCTGATCACGTTCCCGTCGGGTCCGATTATCTTCTTTACCATGTGCGGCTTCATGAGGTATCCGCCGTTGGCTATCGCCGACAGCCCGGACGCAAGCTGGAGCGCCGTGACCGACACCCCCTGCCCGAACGAGATAGTGGCGAGCTCGATCCTGCCCCACGATTTCGGGCTCGAGAGCCTGCCGCTCGATTCGCCGGGGACGTCTATGCCTGTCTTGTCTCCGAAGCCGAATTTCTTCAAGTAGCTATAGTATTTCTCCTTACCGAGCAGCTCCCCGATCTTGGTAGCACAGATATTGCTCGAAACCCTTATTACGTCCGCAAACGTGAGTGTCCCGTAGGGATGAACATCCTTTATTATCTTCGCGCCCACCTGCCTCCTGCCGTTCTCGCAGTAAAATTCCGTCGACGGGTTCGCCACCTTCTCCTGAAGCGCGCTCGACGCGAGAAACGTCTTCATGGTGGAGCCGGGCTCGAACGCGTACCAGACGGGGAGGTTCCTCCTGTAATCGAGCGGAAAGTCGCCGTATTTGTTCGGGTCGAGAAAAGGATATGAAGCCATGGCGAGCACTTCCCCGGTCTCCGGGTCGAGCAGTATGGCCATGCCCCTCTCGCCGTTCATTTTCTCTATGCCGTCCTTGAGCTCCCTCTCTACGATGTGCTGAATCTGTGAGTCTATGGTCAGTATGATGTCGTGACCCGCGGTCTTCTCCTCGCCGAAGTCTTCTACTATGCCGGGGTTATTTATTATCTTTCTTCCGCGCGCGTCTCTTTTTAAAGTGATCTTCCCGGGCTTCCCGATTAAGAGTCCGTCATAACGGTATTCGATGCCCTCGATGCCGGTCGAATCTATATTCGTGAACCCGAGCAGCTGACCCATGAGGGGCCCGTTAGGGTATACGCGCTTGGGCTCCTCGATGAATCCGATCCCGTCGATGTTCATTTTTTCGAGCTCCGTCGTAACGGCGGGATCGACGAGTCTGGCGAGCCATACGAACGAGGACTTGGAGGTCAGCTTCTGCAGAACGCCCTTTTCCGGCAACCCGAGTTTGGACGAAAGTATCTTCGAGAGCTCCGCAGGATTCTTTACCGCATACGGGTTGGCGAAGACGGATTTTATCTCGACGTTCACGGCGAGCTCCTTCATATTCCTGTCGAGGATTTTTCCGCGGCGGGGGAGGAGGGTCGAGCTCCCATGGTGCTGTTGTCTGGCAATCGTGAAGGCGCGTTCACGATCCAATACCTGCAGGTCGAGGGCTTTAATACAAACCGAAGCGAAAAGAATAAGCATAAAAGTCCCGACGATCACAATCTTCCATTTCGGTCTGTCGAGTTCCCTTCCCAGGGATATCCTTTTCGAGCTCTTCTTGGGCTTCATTGTTTGCCGTCGGCGACCGTCGTCTCTTCCACGTAAATTATGTCTTCCTGAGTCGGGTACTTGAACCCCATCTCGAGAGCGGACTGTTCGAGCCTGTCTGGAGACTTCGCGCTCATAAACTCGGACTGGAGTATCCGTTTCTGCTTCAGGAGCTCGTTCGTCTGCCTGTTGTTCCGTGAAATCTCATAGCCCACCCGCAGCTCTTCGACTTTAAACCTGACATAGAAAAGGGCGAGCGCCAGAGCGACCAGGACGAGTATCACAAACCCCGTGGAGAGACCCGTTCTCTCAGATTTTTCCTTCTCTCTCGACCCGAGGGCCTTTACGTGAGCCATTCCTAAACCCTTTCCCCAACCCTCATTTTGGCGCTTCGCGCCCTGGGGTTGTTCAATATCTCTTCATCGCCCGGAACTATGGGTGTGCGTGTGATTATTTTGAGGACACTCTTCTTACCGCAGCCGCATTCGGGCATTCCCGGGGGACAGATACAGGGGGATGCCATGCGGAGGAAGCTCGTTTTAACGAGCCTGTCCTCGAGCGAGTGAAAGGATATGATTACAAGCCTGCCCCCCACCCTCAGGCGGGAAACGGCTTTCCCGATGAACTCATTTATATTTTCAAGCTCGTTATTAACGGCTATACGGAGCGCCTGGAAGGTCTTCGTCGCGGGGTGTATCCTCGCCGGGTGAAATTTCCTCGGTATGGCGAGGGACACGACCCTGGCAAGCTCAGCGGAGGTCTTGATGGGACTCTCATTCCTCGTCTCCACGATCCTCTTCGCAATCCTTCTCGACCACTTCTCCTCCCCGTACATCTTGAGAACCCTCGATATCTCGTCCATGGTCATTTCGTTTACGAGGTCGTAGGCCGTAAACCTCAGTCTCGGGTCCATCCTCATGTCGAGCGGCTCCTCTCTCATGAAGCTGAATCCCCTTTCGCTCGACTCGATCTGAAATGAGGACATCCCCAGGTCGGCAATGATCCCGTCGACCTCTCTTATGTCGAGACTGTCGAGGACCTTATCTATATCGGAAAAATTACTATTGCGGTAAATAACGTGGCCGTTATATGCGGAGAGCCTCCCGCGCGATATCGAGATCGCTTCCTCGTCGACATCGAGTCCTATGACGAGACACCTGGAATGGGTATAGTCGAGAATCGATTTGGTATGGCCGCCCATGCCCAGAGTGGCGTCCACGTATACTCCCTCCGGCCGGGTGATAAGGTGACCGACAACCTCGTCGCTCAGCACCGATTGATGAACCGGCTTTGAAATTTCCACGACCGCGTTTTCCATCTCCTTATAGTCCTTGTCCCGCAAGAATCTCCCTGCTCTTTTTGAATTCTTCGTATGCGCGGCCCTGCTCTTCCTCCTCCCACACTTCCTTCGCCCAGATCTCGATCCTGGTGAGCATGCCGATCATGACAAGCTCCTTATCGATACGGGCATGGCTCCTGAGCGACTGGGGTATAAGCACCCTCCCCTGACCGTCGAGGGGGCAGTCTACGGCCCCTCCCATCAGGTATCTGAGGAATGAGATTACCTCCTGCTTGAACTGAGGGAGGGAGGACACTTTCCTTTCTATCTCGTTCCATTCCTTTAGGGGATACGCCACGAGGCATTTATCAAAATTCGTAATGATCAGAGTCTCGTCCGCGTACTTTTCCCTGCACACCTCACGAAACTTCGCAGGGATACTTACACGTCCTTTATCCGTCATCGTATGTTCGTATCGTCCTCGGAACATATCATACCATCTTATGCCACTTTATGCCACTCTCAACCACTATATAACTGCGTCTTAAGTTTGTCAAGTAAGTTTGTGTTATTTTTCAATTTTTTAGTCTGATCGGGGGTTTGAAATAAAAACATGCGTAATTAACTTACGTCTTGGCTCGAAAAGACCGCTTTTTAAGGCTTATCGGAAAGCGCTTGCTTTAATAATGTCCTGTAACATACTACAATCACAACATATAATCTTTGCCAGTTCTGAGGAAATAAAAATGCAATAATGCCACTCCGTACCACAAGATAACTAAAGTCATTTCCGTCATCGATTTAATCCGTGAATATTAGCTGGAAGGAATCGGAAAAGGGCATAAAGTTGTATATAATCTCTACTTTAAAATACAAAAGCCGACTCTATGCCCACTATATCGATAAGGCTTAAAAATAACAGTGAAAGCGTATACTTCCAATCCATCATAGGCACTTATTCGCACATCGCATGGGTAAGGACTGATGACCCGGAATCGGGGATCATTCAGGTGATAACTACTGATGACCTCCTCCAGGAGACCCGTAATATCCTGGAAAGATTGGGAAAAGAGATAGAGTTCGAGGAGGTGGGCCCAGCCGGGCAGTGATTTAAAGCACCCGCCCCCGTCCGATATGAGCGATAAACACGAAATAGCCCGTTCAGCCGGAGTAATAGGATTCCTCACGCTCCTCAGCCGCATCACCGGGTACATACGGGATATGGTAATGGCCTACTTCTTCGGGGCGACCGCGTTCACGGACGCATTCTGGATCGCTTTCAGGATACCGAACCTCCTGCGGAGGCTCTTCGCCGAGGGGTCCCTTACGATCTCCTTCATCCCAATATTCACGGAGATGCTGGAGAAGAAGAACAAGGAAGAAGCCAAGAAGGTTTCGGACATAGTCTTCAGCCTGCTCTTCACGATAACGATAATCGTTTCAATCCTCGGGGTTATTTTCTCTCCCTACATAGTAAAGCTCTTCGCATACGGCTTCGACAGGGAGACGTTCGAACTCTCGGTCGCGCTCAACAGGATAATGTTCCCATACATATTCTTCATTTCCCTCACCGCCCTATCCATGGGGGTGCTGAACTCGCTCAGGCATTTTTTCGCCCCCGCATTTTCTCCGGTGCTCCTGAACATATCTATGATAATTGCCATATTCGCCCTTTTTAATAAATTCGGACTGCCGATCTATTCGGCCGCCGCGGGAGTAATCCTGGGCGGGGTATTGCAGCTCCTGATACAGATCCCGTTCCTCCGGGCAAGCGGGTTTCTATTCAGCTTTACGCCGACCCTGAGAAACCCCGCGGTCAAGCGTATAGGGTTCCTCCTCGTGCCCCAGCTCTTCGGACTCGCGGTTTATAACCTCAATCTCATAGTAAGCTCCCAGTACGCGTCATTCATGCCCGAGGGCACGATATCCTATCTATATTTCGCGGAGAGGCTGACCGAATTCCCTCTCGGGATAATCGCCGTATCCATAGCGACCGTGCTCCTGCCGAGCCTTTCGAGCTACATAAGCAGGGGGGACTACGATAAATTCCACGAAACCTACTCGTTCACACTCAAGCTCATGCTCTTCATTCTTATCCCGGCGCTCGCCGGGCTGATCGCGCTCCGCATCCCGATATGCAACCTCCTCTACCAGAGGGGGGAATTCACTTACGAAGCGACCCTCGCTACCGCACAGACACTTTCCGGATACTGCCTCGGGCTCTGGGCCGTCGGGGGGTTAAGGGTTACGGCCCCGGCATTTTACGCGATGCAGGATACGAAGACGCCGGTCGTCGTAGCGTTTTTCGCATTCCTCCTGAACGCCGCGCTGGGATTCGTGCTCGGGTTTACGCTCAAGCTCGAGCACACGGGTCTCGCGCTCGCGAACTCGGCGTCTTCCGTATTCAACTTCCTGACGCTCATATACCTTCTCGAAAGGAGGACGGGGGATCTCAAAGCGAGGACGATCTTCCTCTTCTGTCTCAAGATGATCGTCGTCTCCGGGGTGATGGCGGGAGCGGCCTGGACGATCTCGACTTACGCCGACTGGACGGGGTCCGATTTCTCCGTGAAAAAAATAGCAGTGCTGGCCCTGTCTATTTGCGCGTCCGGCACGTTATTTATTATTCTTACGAGAATTTTGAAGATCGAGGAGGCGGGGTTTCTCCTCAACCTGATAAGGAGAAAAATGCCGGGGGGAAAGAAGACTGAATAGCCCCGCTCCCCCCGGAAGATTTCAAATCTTCTACCGGTTAGCGCAGAATCCGAAATTGACGGAGCTCCGTGCGCGTACTATGATAAAGGACTATATTTCAATTATTTGTCTTATGTTATGATTTAGATTTGCCGAGCCCGAACAGAGTGATAACGCACGCGGTTCGTTTAGCCTTTAGCCCCGGCAGAAGACTTTTTTGACTCCGATTTCAAGTATAAAGTAATATCAGAACGACCATGCCCGGAGATAATTACTCGACCGAAGACGATCTCGTCAAGTTCGAAGAAAAGTACGCAAGAATCCTGACGCAGGACCCCTCGTCCGTAGCGTTTATTTTCCTTGCACAGGTCCTCTACAAGCAGGGAAAAATCGACAAGGCCATTAATGTATTGATAAACGGTTTGAAGTATAATAAGAAGAGCGTTACGGGCAGGTTTCTATTAGGGAAAATCTACTACGACAGGTGGCTCATCGAACGGGCCAAGAGGGAATTCCAGACCGTCGTAGAGCTCGCTCCGGACAACCTCGCCGCATGCAAGATGCTGGTGCAGATACTGAAGAGCGAGGAAGCCTACGGCAAGGCCCTGGAACTCCTGAGAACGGCATCGGCATACCATACGCACGACGTATCCATAATGTCCGAGCTCAGGGAGATCGAGGCCTCGCTTTCGCTGGCAAAGATAAAGGAGAAGGAATTTCAGTTCGCGAGAGAGGGCATAAAGACGGCGCTCGAATCGAAGAGCGTCGAGGATCTCGAATCGAGCGTGGTAAAATACGAGAAGGAACTGCTTACGGAGACGATCGCCGACATCTACACCGCTCAGGGCCTCTATGAAAAGGCCTGCAAAGTGCTGGAGGCGATGCTTGAGAAAGATCCCGGAAACGACGCCGTCAGGAAGAAGCTCGCGCAGTCGAGGCTATACCTGGTAAATAAAAGCGCCGGGTTCCTCCGAGGAGAGTGAACGCGTACATGAAGATACTCATCATACACGGACCGAATCTGAACATGCTCGGCAAGCGGGAGCCTTCTATATACGGCGCGGGCACGCTCCAGGAAATAAACAGAATCCTCAAGGAGGAGGCCAGGAGGCTCGGCGTAAAGGCCGAAGTTTTCCAGTCGAACTCGGAAGGGGAAATCGTGGGCAGTATCCAGGACGCGATGAAGAAATCGGACGGAATCCTCATCAACCCAGGGGCGTATACACACACGAGTATCGCCATCAGGGACGCAATACTTTCGGCCGGGCTGCCCGTGGTCGAAGTCCACATCTCCAATATTTACAAGAGGGAGGACTTCAGACAGAAGTCGTTTATCTCGGGGGTCTCGGTCGGGGTCATATCCGGGTTCGGATCGGACAGCTATATTCTCGGCCTGAACGGACTCGTGAACTACCTGAGGGGCCGCGATTCGGAATGAGCCCACGGGAATAAAAACAATTTCATCGATAGCCGGCCGGCTGAAAAACCGCGGCTCTATGCCCCGGATAGAATTTATCGTGCAGCTTTTATTTCCGCTCCCATGAAAAAGAACTGGACAATAAAAAAGGAAAACCCGAAGCTGAGAGAGAGGATTTCGAAACACCTCGGTATCTCGCCCCTCACGGCTCAGATCCTCATCAACAGGGGGATCGGGAACGAAGCCGAAGCGAACCTGTTCCTGAACAGCACGCTCTTCGACCTCCCATCGCCTTACCTCATGAAGGGAATGGACAAGGCCGTAGAAAGGATTAAACGGGCGATCGCGGGCAAGGAAAAAATAGCGATATACGGGGACTACGACGTGGACGGTGTCACGTCCACCGCACTATTCTATACTTTTCTAAAGAGCCTCGGAGCGGACGTGGTCTTCTATAACCCGGACAGGATGAAGGAGGGGTACGGCGTCAATATCGAGGCGGTAAAAAGGCTGGCCGAAGGAGGGGTGACTCTCTTTATCTCGGGGGACTGCGGCATAACGGCCGTTAAGGAAGTCGGGGAAGCGAAGAGGCTCGGGGCCGATTTCATTGTGACCGACCACCACAAGCCGCCCGAGGAGCTTCCGGACGCCGTGTCCATTCTGAACCCTCAGCTCTCCGACTGCAAATATCCCGGGAAAACTATCGCGGGCGTGGGAGTGATATTCAACCTGGCTGTCGCGCTGAGACGCGCGCTCAGGGAGGACGGCTTCTTCAGGCAGGGCGAGCCGAACCTGGCCGACTACCTGGACCTCGTCGCTTTAGGGACGGTGGCCGACTGCGCGCCGCTCACGGACGTGAACCGCATATTCGTGAAAGAAGGAATAAAGAGGATGGAGAACCCGAAGAGGACCGGGCTGCTCGCGCTCAAGGAAGCGAGCAGCATCACGGGACCGGTAAACACGTTCGATCTCGGATTCAAGCTGGGTCCGAGGATAAACGCTTCCGGAAGGATGAGCACGGCAGGAAAGGCGGTCGAGCTCTTTATCTCGGACGATATCCGGAGCGCGAGGGACATCGCGAAAGCGCTCAGCCGCGAAAATTCGGAAAGGCAGAACATCGAGGGGGAGATATTGGCCGAGGCCGTGAGGCAAATCGAATCAGAGCCCGGGATTCTGAAGGCCAATTCGATCGTGCTCGCATCGGCTGACTGGCATCCGGGAATAATAGGAATCGTGGCCTCGAGGATCGTGGAGCGATACGAGAAGCCCGCAATCCTCATCGCGATCGGCGGGAACGGGATCGGGAAGGGCTCGGGAAGGAGCGTCGAGGGAATAAATATATACAGCGCGCTCTCGGAATGCCGGGAGCTGTTCGAGCAGTTCGGCGGGCACGAGCAGGCGGCGGGGCTCTCGATAAAAAAGGAAAATATAGAGGAGTTCAGGGCAATGTTCGAGAAAGCTATCGCGGGTTCGGGTCACGCCTACGTGCCCAGGCTCGATATAGACGGCGAAGTGGAATTCCAGGAGCTCACGGACGCGCTCCTCACCGAGTTCGGCATGCTCGAGCCCTTCGGGATCGGGAACCCGGAGCCCGTCTTGATCGCCCGGTCGGTCGAGGTACTCTCTCAGCGGATATTCAAAGACAAGCACCTCGGCCTCAAGCTGAAACAGGGGACGAAGTCCCTCGATGCGATATGGTTCAATGCCGGGGGAGTCACGGGGCTGCCGGACAGAATCGACCTCGCTTTCACGCCGGAGTTCAACAAGTGGAACGGTAAAAAAGATATAAGGCTCAGGGTGCTCGACGGAAGCTGGTAGCCCGTCATGCAATATCCCGCTCATAATGTAAGCTATTTCCAGCTATATTATTAAGCTCACAACAAAGAAGCAAAGGGGGGTTTCGTAATGTCGATAAGACCGGGTTTGCAAAATTTTAATTTCCTGTACCCGATATTGATCATCGTGATAATAATTCTTGCCACGAGCTCGTTCGTTATCGTGGAGAGCGGCCACGTGGGCGTCATAAGGACGCTCGGGGCCGTACAGCCCGTACCGCTCTCGGAAGGTTTTCATTTCAAGAAACCGTTCATCGATAAAATCGAGCAGATCGACGTAAGGCTCACCAAGGCGCAGTCGAATTCCGCGGCCGCGTCCAAGGACCTGCAAACAGTCCAGACCCAGGTCACCGTGCAGTACTCGATCATGGGTCCCACGGCTCCCGAAACATATCAGAAAATAGGTAACCGCGACGTGGTGGCGGCCACGATAATCGAGCCCGCGATCCAGGAATCGGTAAAGGCGATAACCGCTCAATACACGGCCGAGCAGCTCGTAACGAAAAGGGCGGAGGTCAAGCTCCAGATACAGGAAGCCATAGACAACTTCATCGATATAACACTGAAGGACAAGGGCGTCCCGACGGCCCTCAAGATCTCAAACGTCGCTATCACCGATTTCGAATTCTCCGAGGAGTTCAACAAGGCGATCGAGCTCAAGGTCAGGGCGGAGCAGGAGGCCCTTCAGGCCAAGAACGAAAAGACTAAGAGGGTCACGCAGGCGGAAGCCGGGTACCAGGAACAAAAGCTCGCCGCGGACGCCGCCGCGTACGATATCGAAGTCCGCTCGAGGGCGAAGGCCGACGCTATAGAGAGGGAAGCGAAAGCGCTGAAAAACAATCCCGAACTGATACAGCTCAGGCTCTCCGAGAAATGGGACGGCACCCTCCCGAAGTTCACGGGGGGAGAGGCGATTCCGTTCATAGACATCAACTCGGTTATTAACGATAAGCAGTGAGGGGGAGTTTTCCAGCTCGGGGAATAACGGTTGAGCGGCGTTATTCCTCGTAGGACTTTATATCCGGGCAGGTGCAGACCAGGTTCCTGTCGCCGTAAGGGTTATTTATCCTCCCGACCGGCGGCCAGAATTTATTCTCTTCGAGATAGGGGAGCGGGTAGGCGGCCTTATGCCTCGAATAGTGATGAGTCCATGCATCCCCCGCCGCCTCGCGGGCCGTGAGGGGGGCGTTCCTGAGCACGTTGTCTTCTCTGTCGGCCGCACCTTCGGAAATCTCCCTTACCTCTTCGTTTATGGAAACGAGCGCGTCGCAGAAACGGTCGAGCTCTTCTTTCGCTTCGCTCTCCGTTGGCTCTATCATGACGGTCCCGGCTACAGGCCATGAGACCGTAGGCGCGTGGAAGCCGTAATCCATGAGCCTCTTGGCCACGTCATCGACCTCGATACCGGCGTCCTTCTTAAAACGTCTCATATCGAGTATGAATTCGTGGGCCACCCTTCCGCGCGAGCCCGTATACAGCACGTCATAAATTTTTTCGAGTCTCGATTTTATGTAGTTAGCGTTCAGTATGGCGTATTTCGTCGCGTCCGTAACGCCGTCCCTGCCGAGCATCCTGATATACGCATAGGAGACGAGTAATATGCTCGCGCTCCCCCATGGGGCCGAGGCCACGGCGTGAATCGGTTTCTCCCCTCCGGTCTTAACCAGCGCGTGGCCGGGAAGGTAAGGCGCCAAATGCTTCCGCGCGCATATAGGGCCCATTCCGGGTCCGCCTCCGCCGTGCGGTATGCTGAACGTTTTATGCAGGTTGATGTGGCATATATCGGCGCCTATTATAGACGGGTTCGTCAAACCCACCTGAGCGTTCATGTTTGCCCCGTCCATATATACCTGCCCGCCGTTTTTGTGGACGACGGAGCATATCTCCTTAATCTTTTCCTCGAAGACGCCGTGCGTCGACGGGTAAGTGACCATGAGCGCGGCAAGCTCGTCCCTGTGCTCCCGGGCCTTTCT
>Ga0184615_10001735_pt1 | contig 11711 bp, 17 predicted proteins | sample PLM4_65_coex_FD_133134 | JGI IMG/M metagenome (GOLD analysis project Ga0184615, IMG submission 133134) | Groundwater sediment microbial communities from an aquifer in East River, Colorado, USA - PLM4_65_coex | ecosystem: Environmental > Terrestrial > Soil > Riparian zone | place: USA: East... | reverse complement strand
TGCGTCGCTCGACAACCTCTATCGCGATGACGACAACAGGCCCGTCGACAAGCCGATACTGCTCACTGGCTACTGCCTCGCCCGGCCCACGCGCTACGTCATCGTCGTCAACACCCGCCTCTCAGCGCGTGCCCAGGAGGAAGTCGTCCTCCATGAGTACGCGCACGCGGTCGCTTATCCTCTCCAGGGCGAGAGTCGAAAGCTGCTGCATGATCGCGTCTGGGGCATCTGCTACGCGCGCTGCTGGCGACACTTCGGGATGTGAGGGAGCGATGCCGTGAGCGACGACGCGATGTTTGCCATCTGCCTCACGATCGGCCTTCTGGCGCTCATCGTGATACTGTCCATTCGGGCCGTATGATGGCCAGGCAGCGTCTCGTCGTGAACTTTTCACCCTGGGCGATCCTCGCCCTCTGGGCGCTCTCGCTCGCGATCTTGCTCGCAACCTTCGCGGGCTGAGGCGCAGTCATCCCTTCTTTCTGCGCCGCCGTCTGGGCCCCGCTGCCACGTCCGTAAAGCAAGAATTGCCGTCGAGCTTGAACCAGAGCAGCTCGAGCGCCGCATCCGGCATCGCGCGATACGCCCCCGTGGTCGGATCGCGAAGCCAGGACAGCACGGTATACCCGGAGACGCGCGCCAGGATGGCGACATCTTCTTGGTCAATCGCGTGCCGCTCCATGAGCGCCCGCAAACGATCCGCATTGTCCTGTCGGCTCACGGCGGCCGAGTCTACACGGACGACCATCAAGGGCGCGCGGGGAGCTCTACGATCTGGAGCGCGTCGCACACGTTGCACCGCAACGCCGCACGCCGGCTCACCGGGAAGATGTCGAAGACCGACAGGAAAGAGCCGCATTCACAGGGTCGCGGCGCAACCGTCGGCAGATCAGCGCGAGCGCCGACGTTTGCCACCGGAGTCGGCTCTACACCCTGAGCGCGCGCGGCCGCGAGGATCTCCACTTGGCGCTGCGGATACTTCCGCAGGCACCAGTCCAGATGCTCGGGGTCGAGCTTCCCCGTCCAGCCGTGAGCCGGGCAGCAGTGGAAGCTAGGGATCTTCGGGCTCGTGCCGCGCGTACACGTACAGGGCCGCGCGGGACGCGCCGGAGCCACCGTCAGTTCAAGTCCGATCATCTCGGCCTCCATCGCGATACATTGTATCAAACGATGCGCCGTAATCAAACCCAACCAACCGAGGAGACATCATGCCCGCCGCACTGCTGACCAAGAGCCACATCGTCGCGCTGGGAGACATGGATGGCGGATTCGAGGAGATCGTCACCGGCGTTACCCCCGGCTCGAGCCCGCTCACGTACACTTCTCGCCTCTCGAGTGTCGAGGGCGTGAATTTCAACGCGGACGCGACCGCGGCTACGCTGACCGGCAATGCCTATCAGGTCGCGACGCTGACCGCGATCACCGTCCACCTTGACGCCGGACAGTTCTCGCGTCCCTTCACGATGCGCCTGTACGGCAAGCGGTAATGGGCGGCATGATCCGCGCCAAGTTCAAGTGCCAGTCGGTCACGAAGGCGCTGGGCTGGAATCGCGGTCCAGATCAGCCGGTCGCGCCGTTCCTCTACACGGCGAAGTTCGTTCCCGTAGTCGGCGACTCGGACGAGAACAAGCGCTTCTGGGCCGCGACGCCGTCCGGTCAGATCGAGCTCTCGAGCATCCTTCCCGACGCCTTCGAGCCCGGGAAGTCGTACTACGTCGACTTCACGCCGGCGGACTGATGCCCCTCCCTCGTGAGTACGCCGACTTCATCGACGTGCTCGAGGCGGGAGTCGCCAAGGCTCGGGATCTCAAGCTTTGGCGCACATCCGAGCGCCTCCAGGGCGCGCTGCGCGAAGCCCGTGGCGAAGCGCCCGAGATCGCAAACGACGCGACTGTCGCCTTCCGCTTCGGACCCGTTCGCGAGCAGACCAGAATCCCATGAGCCCCGCAGCGAACGCGGAGCTCGACGACATCGCAATCGCGACCGCGGGCCATGTGCCCGGCGAGTCGCTCATGGAGAACCGAGTGGCCCTCGTCATCACCGACACGCAGGAGTTCGATGTCAGCATCGAAACGGTCAACCGCCGCGGCAACCCCGCCCCGGTCGAGAACGCCTCGCTCACGAGCTCTGACCCGGCTGTCCTAGAGATCGTCCGCGATCCGGCCGGGCCGGCCGGGCCGGCCGAGGTCTTCATCGGCCGCGCGACCGGCGTGATCGGCGTCGCTCAAGTCCTCTACCGCGCCGACCCCGTGATCGGAGAGGGCGAGGGCGAGATCATCGGCATGGCCGACGTCGAAGTCGTCCCGAGCCAGGCTGTCACCGCCCGCGTCACGCTCGGTGCGCCACGGGAGCAGGTTCTGCCCGAGCCGGCGTAGGCCGATTCTCGCAGTAACCGCATACTTCCATGGGACGGAAGCGAAAGACGCTCGACGAAGACAAGCTCGTCGAGCTCTACGCGCGCGGCGGAACCTACCTCGAGTGCGCTCGGTCGCTCGGAATCGGGGAGCGCACGCTCTACGAGAAGCTCGACGCGAACCCAGCACTTCGCGAGCGCTGCGAGGTCGCTAAGACCGCGGTTGACGATCAGGTCGTGGGCGCAGCGTTCGAAGTGGCGACGCGAAAGAGGATCTACATCCCTCGGCATCAGTGCGACAAGATCCACTCGGGCCACGCTGTCTGCTCGGAGTGCCGCGCCGACATCGTCGTCGAGCAGCCCGATGGCGACCCGCGCGCGCAACAGTTCTGGTTGAAGAACCGTCGCCCCGATCGGTGGCGCGACAAGATCGTGGTGGAGAACTCCGTCCCGCCAGAGCTCGTTACGACCTTCGCGCGCGCCATGGCCGAGGCGGTGAATCTCTATGTCGAAGACCCAGGAGTTCGGGGACGGATCCTCGAAGCCTTTGACGCTGCGTCAGCAGGTCTCGAGCATTCTCCGCGAGTGCATTGATGTCCCGCCGCCAACAGCGGACGAAGACGAGTTCATACGGTTTGCGCGGCAGAACCTTTTCATCAGAACGACCGACGCGAAGCTCGTCCCGCTCGTCCTTCGTCCCGTCCAGCTCGAGTTTCACCGAGATCTGACAGGCCGCGACAACGTCTCGAAGTCCCGCAAGCATGGGATCTCGACCTACATCGCGGCTCGCTTCTACTGGAAGCTCACGACGGGCAAGAATCTGTCGGCCGCGCTCGTTGCGCATGACCCGGCCGGAACAGCGAGCCTCTGGCAGATCGTCCAGCTCTTCTACGACAACGATCCACGCGTGAAGAGCGGCGAGCTCACAACGCGCTACGCATCGACGATCGAGCTCTACTTCGACCAGCTCAATTCTCGCTTCCGGGCGATCAACGCCAGCGAGGGATCGGGCCGTGCGAGCACGACGAATCTGCTCCATATCTCGGAGCTCGCCTTTTGGAAGGGCAGAGCGCTCAACACGCTCATCGGCATGCTGGAATCTGTACCGCCCAGAGAGCGCGGCTCGGAAGTATTCATCGAGTCGACTTCTAACGGCGAGGGCAATGATTACCACCAGCGCTTCGTCGCGGCCGTGCAGGGCGAATCATCGTTCGCGGCGCACTTCTTTCCGTGGTTCGAGCACCCGGAGAACGTCGCGCCATGGGAAGCGGGCGCGCCAGACTACGACGACGAAGAGCGGCTGATCGCAGCGCGGTTTCGGCTGAGTCCGGAGCAGATCGCCTTTCGTCGGGTGAAGATCCGCGACCTCGGACGCGACAAGTTCCGCCAAGAGCACCCGCTCACATGGCAGGAATCGTTCCTCGCGTCCGGCCGCCCGGCGCTCGATCGCGACGCACTCGAGGCGCTCGAGCACCTCTGTGCACGCGCGCCGCTGAATGAGACGCGCGAGGATCAGAACTACGCCCGGGTCTTCGCGGCGCCGAAGCCGGGCGGGCGCTACGCCGCTGGCATCGACATGAGCGAGGGCGTGCGCGGCGGGGACGCGCAAGACCTCTCTATCATCGACGCTGTGACGCTCGAGGAAGTCGCGAGCATGAACGGCCGGTGGCCGATTCACGTCTTTGCGCGCAAGTCGGCCGCGATGGTGAACGCCTATCAGGCGTTCACTGCGGTCGAGGTCAACAATCACGGTCACGCGCTGCTTGAGCACTGGCTCCACGGCAAGGATGCGCTGCGCGTCGATCGCGAGCTCCTCTACCACCGCAAGGACTACGACAACCGCGGCAGGGCCATCAAGAAGCCGGGCTGGCTCACGAACGAGAAGACGCGGCCGATCATGGTCGCGGACTTCGACGAAGCCGTCCGCAAGCGATGGGTCAGCTTCCACGATCGCGAGTTCTACACCGAGGCGCGCGCGTTCGCGTACCAGGACGACGGCAAGCCGGCCGCTCCGCCCGGAATGCACGACGACCGCGTGATCTCTCGCGCGCTCGCGCTCCAGGCGCGGAAGGAAGCGCTGACCACGGGCGGCTTTCGGGGTGGGCCGATTCACGTCGGGCTCTGAGGGGAGAGATACTCGTGCTCGAGGCGCCCCAGAAGCTCAAGGTATCCGTGCTCCAGTCGAAGCACGACGACTACGACGCTGGCCGTGACTCGGACCTATGGGCGCTCTACGAGGGCGGCCGATCCGTTGTCGCGCGTCAGTTCTTGATCCCTCGCCGCAAAGAGCCGAAGGAAATCTACGAGGAGCGCTGCAAGCGCTTCTTCTATATCGGCTACATCGGTGAGATCATCGACTCGTTCGCATCCCAGCTCTTCATGTCCCCGCCGACGCTCGCGATCGGAGACGAGCGCACGGTGCTGCCCGAGTTCTGGGACGGGTGGACGAAGAACGTCGACCATGTGAAGACTGGCCTCGCGTGGTTTCTGCGGGACCGGCTGCTCCACGCGCTCGTGCAGCGTTCTGCTTACACCTGGGTTGATCTCCCGCCCTCTCCGGTCGAGGGCCAGATCTCGATCGCCAAGGCCGAGGAACTCGGGCTGCGCAGTCCGTACCTCGTGCCCATCGACGCCTCCGAGCTCATGGACTTCGCCCGCTCAGACTCGGGCGAGTTCGAGTGGGTCACGCTTCAGCAGTTCCGAGACTACCGCGCGAATCCGTTCGGCGAGAAGCGCGTGCGGCGGTACTTCTGGACGACGCTCGACCGGGAGAGCATCGCCAAGTACCTGCTCGAGGTCGAGCTCTCCTACGACTCCTCGGCGAAGTCGTGGCGCGCCGACGACAAGGCGATCAACGGAAAGGAAGCAGATCTCCAGGGCGCGGTTAGCCGGCACAAGTTCGGGCGTGTCCCGCTGTGCCCGCTCGCGCTTCCATCCGGGCTCTGGGTCGGCGGAAAGCTCGAGAGCGTGCAGCGGCAGATCATGGAGCTCGACAACGCCCTCGCTTGGCAGCAGCTCATGTCGCTCTTCGCGATGCCGGTCATCAAGAGCGACAAGAAGTTCGAGCAGATGATGGGCGAGGCGTACTACATCCAGCTCGAGATCGGCTCCGAATTCGGCTACGCCGAGCCGAGCGGCAACGCCTTCGACGCCACGCTGAAGCACCGCGAGGCTCTGAAGCAGGAACTCTTCCGAATCGCGCATCAGATGGCGCAGAGCGTCGGCAGCGACGCATCGACTGCGGGCAGATCGGGCGAATCGAAGAAGCGCGACCAGAACCCGCTGCTTGTCGTGCTCGACGCCTTAGCCGGCCGCATGCGCGATCACGTCGCCGACGTGGCCTCGCTCATACAGGCAGTTCGCGACGAGGAGCTCGATCTGGCGATCGGCGGCATGGATGAGTTCGACCTCGAGGACGATTCGAAGTTCCTTGCGGATGCCGCAGTCTCGCAGTCGATCACGATTCCGTCGCCGACCGCAAAGCGCGAGATCGCAAAACGCGCGGTCCGCTCGCTGGTGCCAAAGGTGACGCCTGCGACGCTCGCGAAGATCGATGATGAGATCGACAAGGCGCCCGACGATGCCTTCGCGACGTTCGATCCGATGCTGGGCGGGCCGCCGGGTGCTGATGATGAAGACAAGTGACCCGGAGCCGCCGCAGGGCGCCGATGTCATCTCGCTCGACTCGCATCGCCCGCATGTGACGATCCTCGTCGAGCATGCGGACGGAGCCGCAGTGCACATCATCCCGGTCTTCGTTGTGCGCCGATGGGCCGATGGCTCGCTGCCGTTGCCAGAGCCGGATCTCATTCGCGCGTTCATTGGCCTCTGGCTCGACCACATCGAGTCGGAAGGTTTCTCGGACGATGGCCCCATCGGGGCCTAGCAATTCCACCGCGACCCGACGCGGGCGGCTTCACCAAACGGTGTAGCTGCGCATTCGGGGCACCCGTCGACGGGGGTAACGGTCGCACTCCACCAGGAGGACTCTGTGCCACTCACGGACGAAGACAAGAAGGAAGTCGCAACACTCCTCGCATCGGCGCTGGCCGGGGAGGATACGGCGAAGCAGATCGGAAACGCGATCCGCAAGATCGTGCCCGGGATGCTGACGACGAGCATGGAAGCGGCGACCAAGCCTCTTACGGACGGGCTCGCAGCGATCACGGCCAAGCTCACGGAGCAGGACGAGAAGCAAAAGGCCGCGGACGACGAGGCAAGCCAGAAACACAAGAAGGGAGATCCTGATCCCGAAGTCGCAAAGCAGCTCAAGAAATTGAGCGATGAGCTTGCGGTCGAGAAGGGAAAGCGAGAGAAGGCCGAGGGCGAGACCAAGGCGAAGGAAGAGCAACGCAGAGCGGGGGTTACCCGCTCCGAGTTCATGCGCTCCATCGTCGAGCTCGGCGTCGATCCGAAGCTGGCAGACATCGCCTACTCGCATCATGCCGCGAGCCTCGCGCTCGCCGATGACGGGGTGTCCGTCACCGGCAAGAGCAAGAACGCAGAGGGCACCGAAGAGACGCAGCCGCTCGGCGACTACTTGGGCGGGTGGCTCAAGTCCGACGTGGGCAAGCATTTCATCAAGACCGACGCAGCCGGGGGTTCCGGTGGCGGAGCGGGAAAGAAACCGGGCGGCGGGGGAGCACCCACGCTGAACGAGGTTCTGGACAAGGTGATCGCTGGGGGAATGTGAGTCTCTGACTCACCCCCAACTGTCACGCAATAAGCGGCTGCGCCTACCGGCGTGGCCGTTTTCGTTTTGGGGGTAAGTCATGGCCGCAACGGTAGACCTGTCGAACGTCACGAATGCGCTGTCGCAGATGTTCGAGAACGATCTCGCATACCAGATGAACCGCGTGCAGGTTCTTCTGTCGCTCCTTCCCAAGCGTAAGGGCTCGGGCAAGAACTGCGCGTGGGACACGGAGATGAGCGCCGCGGCCGCCGCGGCCTACGCCGACGGCGCCGACGTGGCCGGCGGCGAGTACGGCACGGATGACACCGTGCCCGCGACCCTGGGATGGGGTCTGTACCGCTCGCCTGGCAAGGTGTCGGGTCTCGCGCAGGCGGTGGCGGAGTCGAGCGACTCGCCGACGGAGCTGCGCGACCTGATGAAGCAGAAGATCTTCGGCAATGCGTCGAAGCTCGGAAGCGTTCTCAACGCAGCGCTCTACACGGGCGTTGGCACCACGGGGCTCGTCGCTGGGCTCACGGGCGGTGGCGCGCTCGCGTCGACCGGCACCTACGCGACGATCGACCGCGCGGTCTTCACCGAATGGGCGGGCAACCTGCTCGCGAACGGTGCCGTGCCGCGCGACGTGACGTTCGCGCTCATCGACGCGGCGCTCGAGGCCGTCTTCAACAAGGCGGGCGGAAGCATCGACGTCATGGTGTGCCCGCCGGCGATCTACACCAAGATCGGCCAGCTCTTCGGGTCAAATCGCCGCTGGACTCAGCCGATGATCCAGACCGCGGCTGGTGAGATCAAGCTGAGCGCCGGCTGGCAGGCGCTCGACTACGCGGGCATCCCGATCCTCCGGGACAAGGATTGCCCGTCGGGCCGGATCATCGGCCTGTCGACGCCGAATCTGCGCGTCGAGTTCCTGCCGACCCGCAAGGGCCAGGACAACAACGGGCCGGACGACATGTTCATGCTCTCCGACGAGCGCATGAAGAGCTCGATGCTGCCCGCGCGCATCGAGTTCCTGGGCAAGACCGGCGACACGATTAAGTGGGTCGTGAAGAGCTACTTGCAGCTCGCCGTCAAGCGCCCGAACGCCTTCTTCCGGCTCGAGGACTTGCAGTAATCGAGCGAGCCCGCCTGACACGCAGTTGTGTTGGGCGGGCTCGTCTCTTTTTGATCAGGAGATCCAATGGCGCGAGTGGACGAAGCACGCAAGGAGAGCACCGCACCGGAACCGGCTCCGCGGCTGGCAGCCGACGCGGCGCAGCCGGACGAGGTCGTCCAGACGATTTCGACGCCTGCGGCGGCAGCACACGCTCGCGCGATCAACGCCGTCTCGCGAGGTGACAAGGACGATCCGGACGGTGATGAGCTCGGCGTCGACGTCAACAAGGTCCCGGACGTGCCACCCGGCGGCGGAGTCGCGCAGATCATCCATGCCGTGCAGATGAGCGAGGGGGCGATGGGTGACATCGAAACCTTCGATTTGCCCGGCGCCCGGAAGGCTCCGAAGCCGCGCGAGCAGTGGAACAATCCGACGGACGCTTCCGTCACCGTGATGGCGCATCCGCCGTTTCGCGTTCGCGCGGGCGGGACGTTCACGATCGAGAAGGCGTACCACGACGCGATGCATGACTGTGCGCCGCAGATTCGGTGCTCCGGCGGCGATGCCTGTTCCAAGGTCACGGCGCACGCGCGGCTGCTCGAGCAGGAGAAAGAGGAGCGCGCCCAGCGCAAGATCGCGCGCACGGTCCTCGGGCAGTAATCCGTGGCCCTCTCCGCTCGCGAGCGACTTCTTCTGTTCGAGGTCTTCGACATCCCCTCGGGCTCGACGGCCTTTGAGATCTGGGGCGTGCTCGGCGAGGGCGGTACGCCGCAGAACTTCACGTTCACCGTCGCCTCAGATGCGATCGACTACCTGCTCGGCCTGCTCGACTCGACCGGCGAAGCGCGCCTCTCCGAGCTTCTGGCCAAGTGGGACGAGGTCTCGCTCGAGCCTACCGAGATCGAGGAGGCCGAGGGGGCGAAGGGTGTTCTCGAGAGCAGCGAGGGACGACGGACGCTCTTGAAGCGACGCATCCGGATGCTGGTCCCGCTCTACCGCGATGGCGAGATCGCGAAGGTCGAGCGCGAGGTGACGGGCGGGGGGAATCAGATCCTCCGGGGGTAGTAGATGGCTGCTCCCGCCGTCCTCGCGACAAAGCTCACGAGGGAGCATGCGCGAGAACTGCGCGGGATCGAAGAGGAGGAGGTCAAGAAGCTCCTCCGCCTCTACGCGCGGGCGCGGATCGACTTGCTCGGGCGCTTGGCGACGCTGCCCAGCGATAGATTCTCTGCACAGCAGGTTCGCATCACGCTCGCGCAGGTCACAGCCGGGATGCGGCAGCTCAACAAAGCACTCGGCGAGAGCTGGGACGCAACGCTAGAGCGGCGGCTTCAGCGCGGCGTGACGCAGACGCTGCGAGAGATCGCGGTCCACGATCCAACCTTCCGCAGAGCGCAGGGCGCGATCCAGACGAACGTTGTCCGTCACCTCGCGGCGCCGAAGAAGCTCCTGCTCTCGCAGTTCCAGAGTTCGATCGCGGCTTATGGCAATGGCCTGATCCGGCAGATGAGCGGGCAGCTCGCCCTGCACGCGATCACGCAGAGCCCGATACGAACCACCGCTCGCGCACTCGCGCGGACGATGCAGATGGAAGTCTGGCGTGCCGAGCGGATCGTTCGAACAGAGACGATCAACGCCATGAACGCGGGGCACCAGGCTGCGCTCGAGGGCGCGGCTGAAGTATTGCCGCGGCTCAAGAAGCAGTGGGATGCAACGGAAGACGCGCGCACTTGTCCTACATGCAACGCGCTCGACGGCAAGATCGTCGAGATCAACCAAACGCTCGATGCACACGGGCGAGCGACGGCGCATCCGCCGGCACATCCGAGATGCCGGTGCCGTCTGATTCCCTGGCGCGCCGAGTGGGCCGAGCTCGAGTCCGGGACTGATCCGCTGCCAGAGCCGCGCCCCGCCGTCACTCCACGCCCAACGCCGCCGAAACCCACCACCGTCGTGCCGCGGCCAGCGCCACCCGCCCCCATTCCGGCCCCGGTGCCGACACCAATCAATGTCCCGCAGATCAACCCGCTGGAAGCCGTCGTCGCTGCGAAGTCCGCGACCATCGACGAGCTCCGCGCCACGGTCGAGCAGCAGAAGCAGAAGGCCACGGCTGCAACGACAGCGCTCGCGAAGGCGGAGCGCGTAGCCGCGCGCGCCGATGGATTGAAGCCGGAACTCGACGCTCTTCGAATCGATCGCGACCGAGCGAAAGAAGAGCTCAAGGCGGCCCGTGCCGAGCTCACCGCCCTCAAGGCGTCCGCGAAGAGCGAGGCCGAGAAAGTGGCCGCACTCGAGGCGAAGCGTGCCGCAGTACGCGCTCGCGCACTCGAGAATCGTCGCATCGAAGAAGCCGAACGCGGGATCCGCCGGAATGACTACGAGACGGCAGTCGTTTTCAACCCCGACGGCACGGAGTTCTTTCGAAAGCGCGGTGGGGAAAACTACGTCCTCTTCGAGTCCGAGGAGGCGGCGAGTTTCCGCGGGCTCAGGTTCACCCACAACCATCCGTCAGGCGGCAGCTTCTCGCCTCAAGACATCACCCTGGCGAGCGTTCACGGGATCGCTGAGATGCGCGCAGTAGGCCGCGAGTTCACCTATTCCATGCGCGCGCCGAAGGGCAGGAATTGGGATGCGGAGTTCTTGAGTGAGACCATCGCCCCGGCGGGAAATGATGCGTATCGCGAGGTCTACGCGGACCTTGACGCGAAAGTGCATCGTCGAGAAATGACAGTGGACGAGGCAAACGCGGAGTTCTGGCATCTTATCTGGACGCTCGTATCCAAGCGGACGGGCATTCGCTACTCTCGGACGCCGGTATGAGTAGGCTTGCGCCTCACGCCGAGTCTGTTCTCGCTGACCTCTTTGGCAAGAGCGTCACGGGGCCGGAGATCCGTCTCGACGAGGAATTCGAGCGACTGACGAGGTCGCTCTTCGTGGCGCCGGTGATCGACGATACAGCCCGGGCTGCCGCCGAGCTCGAGAAGCGTGTACCCGACGACTCAGAAGCAAGCGCCTCGCTCGATCGCGCGATTGTGGATGTCGAAGTCGCCGCTCGTAAGCTGGCCGAGGATAAGAGCGCCGCAGCCGAGATCGCCGAAATGGAAGCCGGGCTCGCCGAGCTCGAGGCCCTGGCTGCGGATCTGCCAGAAGCTCTACGCGACGAGCTCGCCGAAGTGCGCGAGCTCGCCGAGCGCGTGAGGGTCGCCGATGCCGAACGGAAGCACCGGCGACGCCCTCGCAAGCGCGGCAAGGACTCTCCGAGCTAAGGCGATTCGTCGGCGCGCCCTGAAGCGCGTGTCGGATCTCCTGAGCTCTCCCGACTACGTCGACGCATTTGTGCGTAAGGCCGTGCGAGAGATCGTCGCGCCGCAGAAGCTGGCGCTTGACGCGCTCGATCGCGCGATGCGCTCAACGTTTCGCTGACGATCTCCGTGATCTCGCCGGACTCTTCCGCACCGGGAGGTGGCAGGGTGATCTCGTCGCTCTGCCGAATCGCGCTGGGCTTCGCGTGGTCCTCCGCGAGCTTGCTCTGCGCGGTGATCTGGCGGCCTTCAACGAACTGCACGCCATCGACC
>Ga0184615_10001734_pt1 | contig 11711 bp, 14 predicted proteins | sample PLM4_65_coex_FD_133134 | JGI IMG/M metagenome (GOLD analysis project Ga0184615, IMG submission 133134) | Groundwater sediment microbial communities from an aquifer in East River, Colorado, USA - PLM4_65_coex | ecosystem: Environmental > Terrestrial > Soil > Riparian zone | place: USA: East... | reverse complement strand
TCCCGACGCGGTTCACGAAGTAGTACGTGGAGAAGTCGCCGAACGCCCCGACCTCCTCGTCGGCGGCGATGGTGGCGGCGTCGTCCCAACCGGTGCCGTCGAACATGAAGATCGGCTTGCCCAGTAGCGTCGGCGTCGGCTCGGTGCGGATCAGCTCCTGGAAGACGTGGATGCCGGCGGCGGTGGAGCCGATGGCGGCGAGCCGGGCCATGACCGAGCTGGTCACGAACCACGATGCGCTGGCCTACTTCGCCCGCCGCTACGACCAGGCGATCGAGGAGCTGCAGAAGACGTTGGCGATGAACCCCGAGTTCCTGGGCGCCCGCCTGGTCCTCTGGTGGGTGTATGTCGCGAAGGGAGCATACGAGGAGGCGATCACCGACATCCGGCGGGAGGCCGAGCGCCCCGGGTTGCGCACCGTCAAGAAGCTGATGTTGGGATACGCCTGCGCCGCCTCGGGGAACAAGGAGGAGGCCAACGGGATCCTGTGGGAGCTGGAACCCAAGCTGGCGGCCGAGGACCGGTTGGCCCTGCTATCGGCGCTCCTGTTCACGGCGCTGGATGTGAAGGATCGGGCGTTTCAACAACTGCACCGGGCATACGAGCTTCGCGAGCCCGGCCTGGTGTTCCTGAAGGTCGCTCCCTGGCTCGACCCCCTGCGGTCGGACCCGAGGTACGGCGCATTGCTCGAGAAGCTGGGCCTCGGCTGACCGGCCGCAGATTACGGCCGCGGCGGCCGAGGGCACACGGAGGCTGGTTATGTCCACGGGCGCCGACCTGGTTGAGCTGCTTGCGCGTTTCGCCCAACCCTGGGCGTCGCTCTACAACGACAGCCCGGCGATTCAGACCACGGTCACTTTTCTCCATCTCGCAGGCATCTTCCTGGGTGGCGGCTTCGCCATCGCCACCGACCGGGAGACGTTCGTCGCGCTGCGAGCCGCGCGACTCTCGGGCCAGATCCGCCACCTGGCCCACCTCCACACCATCCACCGGCCGGTGATGGTGGGACTGGTGCTGGCGCTGAGTAGCGGGTTCCTGCTGTGGGCCGCCGATGTCCAGACCTTCACGCGCTCGCCGGTCTTCTGGGTGAAGATGGTCTTTCTCGGTCTCCTCCTGGCGAATGGATACATCCTGGCCCGGACCGAGACGGCACTCCGCGAGGGCGCACCCGACTCACCGGTGCTCTGGGCCCGCCTCCGCTACATCTCGGCCGCGAGCATCGCGCTCTGGCTCGGCCTGATTTTCGCCGGCACGGTGCTGATGAGCTCTGCCTGACCGCTGCCCACTGAAACGTCGATGCAGCCCGACCACCAACAGGCCTCACCTCCCTACGCTCGCTGCGGGATTTGCGGGGCGGCGCCCTCCCGGCGCGACTTCCTGCGCGAGGCCGCATCGCTGGTCGCTTGCGCCTCGGCCCTGGGTGCTGCGCCGAGCAACCCCCTCCAGTTTTCGGTCAAACTCACTGCCGCGCTCCGCCTCCTCGGCGGCGAGGCTGTCTATCCGATCCCGCAGCAAGATGGGGCGACCATCGACCGAGACCACGAGGTCATCCTCGTCCGGTACCAGGACCGGGTCTACGCCTTCGGCCTGTCGTGTCCGCACCAGCGCACAGCCTTGCGCTGGCAGGACGAGGAGCGACGCTTCCAGTGCCCGAAGCACAAGAGCACCTTTCAGCTGGATGGTACCTTTCTCGCGGGTCGTGCCACCCGTAGTTTGGACCGGTATGGCGTCCGGCGCGAAGGGGACACCGTGGTCGTCGACCTGTCGACGCTCCTGCAAGAGGACAGGGATCGCGAGCGCTGGGTGGGGGCGGTCGTGCAATTGTAGCAGTAGCGCCGGCGTGGCACCGGGACGGCGGGCTCGCCGCTCGGAGTCATGCTGCGGGAGCCACGGGGAGCCAGATGAGTACGCCGCGAAGGAATGTCATCGGTGCAAGGCCGAGGAGCTGGGTCTTTGCGGCGGCGACCTTGGCGTGCATGCCGGGGTGTAGCCGCCCCGCCGGCAAAGCAGCAATTCCCACCGTCGAGCCGGCCCCGCCCCCGAGCTCGCCGGCAGCCACTCCCCCGACCTCGACCCAGGAAGCATCCCGCGACAAGCTGCTCGTCACGGAGACCGAGTACCAGGGATGGAAGTACTACGCCGTGTACTGCGAACGCTGCCACGGCCCGGACGCGCTAGGCACCGCCGACGCCCCCGACCTGCGCTACTCGGTCTCGCCCGAGGGAGAGGTCACCGCCGACTCGTTCCAGGTGATCGTGCGCAACGGGACGGAGAACCGGGAAATGAAGGGATTCGAGGACCTGCTGGACGATCAGCGCATCGGGCAAGTGTATGCCTACGTCATGGCCCGCAGCGAGGGGCGCCTCGCGGCCGGACGGCCGCGCCGGGCACCCGGGCCTCAGTGACGACGGCGGCCGGCGCAGGTTCCATCACCTCAGATCTGGGAGGATCAATCATGAGCGGCTGGTCGGGGCTCCCTCTCCTGCCCGTTACATCATTGCGGCTAGTGGGCCTCGCGGCCTGCCTCACCCTTGGTACCGGTTGCAGCGACAGGCCGGATGCCAGGGCGTCAGGGACGGACCAGCCGCCGGCTGCCGCCGGCGCCGCCGATGCCAGCGCCAAGCCATTGATTGCCCTCATTCGCGCCGCCGACTGGATCGGCCGCGAGTGGAGCGAGGACGCAATCAAGCTGGGGCTGCGGGAATCCGATATGGAGGCCGGCCGGGACTACGAGCTCAAGATCTCGAGCGCACAGGGTGATTTGGCGACGCTGCCGAGTCTCATCGACGCGGCCATCGACGACAAGGCGCGGGTCATCGTCACCCTGCAGGACGCGACCCTGCAGGCGGCCGTGCAACGCGCCAAGTCCGTGCCGGTCGTCTTCAATCTCCTGTCCGACCCGTTCGCGGCTGGTGCCGGAACCAGCGATACCAACCACCTGCCCAACATCACCGGCGTGTACTCGCCCGGCTTCGGGGATCCGGAGCAGATCAAGCGGGTGGAGCTGATCCGCCGGGTCGTGCCCAAGGCCCGTCGGATCGGGGTTCTCTTCAGTCCGGAGGAGCAGCTGTCGGTCGACTTCAAGGACCGAATGACCAAGGCGGCTTCCCGGGCAGGCTTGCAGGTGACCGCCGTGCCGGTGAGCAACGTCGGCGAGGTCGGTGAGGCGACTCGATCGCTCTGCGGCCAGAAGGTCGATGCGATCGAGCTCTTCGGCAACGCCGCCCACGCGGGATTTCCCGCTCTCATCAAGGTGGCGAGAGAATGCAGGGTGCCGGTGTTCTCCCCCTCGCCATTCGAGGTGATGCAGGGAGCCGTTGCCTCTTTCTACCCGGACTTTCAGGAGGGTGGAGTGGAGGCCGGCAAGATGGTCGCGCGGGTGCTCCGGGGCGAGAGTCCGGCGTCCATTCCCTTCTACCGGCTGGAGAGCACCAGGCTGGTGGTCAATCCGGGCGACGCAGGCAAGATGGGAGTCCCCCTGCCTCCGGACCTCGTGAAACAGGCTGACTCGGTGGTGGGCGAGGGCGCCACGAAGGAATGAAGATCGCGGCCGCTCGGGAGGGAGGCTCGGCGCTCCTGCAGCTGGAGGGGCGCCTGGATCGGGAATGGGCCGAACACCTGTCCACCACCCTCGAGAACCTGGTCCAGGATGGCGTCCGGTCGCTGAGCATCGACTTCTGTGGGGTGACCTATGTCAGCTCCGCGGCCACCAGGGTCCTGACCCGCTGGCACCAGGAGCTGGCCGTCCTCCGGGGCGAGCTGCATCTCACCTCCCTGCCGCCGGCGGTGCGCGAGGGGTTCGCGGTCGCCGGATGGGATTCGCGCTTCGACGCGACCGGAGGTCCGGAGGCCGCGCCGATCGACTTCCGGCGGTCTTCCTGGCATTCCCGGGCGGACCTCGCCGCGAGCGGCCAGTACGAACTCTCTGCCGGCGTTTCCGGGGGCACGCTGACTTGTCGCCTGCACGGCGACCCCGATCGGCTCACTCGGGCTCCCTTTGGGCCGGGCGACTGTAGCATCGCTCCACTTCCGGACGGAGTCTTCGGCCTCGGCCTCGGAGCGATCGGCGGGGGCTATGAGGAGTGCCGTGAGCGGCTCGGGGAGCTGATTGCGGTGGCGGGGTGCGTCGCGTACTTCCCCAGCGACGGCGCCCGGATGGCCGACTACCTCGTCGGTGCCGGTCGGGCCGCCCCGCGTGCGGTGCTGGCGTCGGGTCTGACCTGCGAGGGCGGCTTCTCCCAGCTCGTGCGATTCAACACCAAGCCCGAGGCGGGGGCGGTTCCCCTCTCCGAGCTGGCGACCATCGCGCTCGATGCGGTCGGCGGCAGGGTCGCGGGACTGGTCATCGCCGGCGAGACGGCCGGGCTGTGTGGGGCGAGGCTCCGGCGGTCACCGGCAAACGGCGGTGCGCCGGTACGATTCGAGGTGCCCGGCGTGCGCGAGTGGCTGTCATTCGCCCCTGAGCGTACCTACTCCACGACGACGACACTCATCGCCGGGGTGATCGCCCGGGCGCCGGAGGGCCCCGTCGCCGCCCACCTCCGTCCGCTCGGGGGGACCGGACGGCTCTACGGGCATTTTCACGCCGCAGTCTTCTCCTACCATCCCCTGCCTCAGCGCACGGTGGAGCTCACCGCTCTGGTGAGGGGGCTCTTCGCGAACCATCAGCTCCGCGATGTCCTGCACCTCGTATGGGACGATCGGGGTGAGGCCGCAGTGGGTGAGAGCGCGCTCGTCCGCGGTGTCGGCTGGGTCGCACCCATCACGCAGGTCTGCTGAGCCCCGGTCGTGAACCTGCTGATCGGAGCGGCGACGATGGGCCTCATTCTCGCGCCGCTAGCTCTCGGCGTCTTCATCAGCTATCGCATCTACCACACCCTCGATCTCACCGCCGACGGGTCGTTCGGGGTGGGAGCGGCCGTCGTCGCCGCGCTCCTCGTGCGAGAGTTCCCTCCACTGGCGGCGACCGCCCTTGGCACCGTGGCAGGCGTCGTCGCCGGGGGAATCACGGGGGTGCTCCACACCCAATTCCTGGTGAGTGCCTTGCTGGCGGGAGTTCTGACGAGCACCGCACTCTATTCGGTAAACCTCTTCGTCATGGGTAGCGGCAACCTTTCCCTCGCCTCGGCCGAGAGCCTCGTGAGCTTGGCCGAACGGCTGGGACAGCGACTCCTCGGGCTGCCGCCCAGTCTCACGGTGCTGGGCACGACCGTGAGCGGAGGGAGCCTCGCCGACCTGGTTCTGATGGGACTGCTGGCTGGCGGGCTGGCCCTCGGTCTGGCGCTCTTCCTGGGAACCGATCTCGGGTTGGCGATGCGAGCCGCGGGCAACAACCCGCAGATGGCCAAGGCTCTCGGCATCGACGTGGATCGCATGGTCGTGGTCGGCCTCGGTCTCTCGAACGGCCTCATCGCGCTGGCGGGGGCCCTCTTCGCTCAATACCAGGGCTTCGCGAACATCCAGATGGGCATCGGGGCGGTGGTGACGGGAGTGGCGACCCTCATGGTCGGGGAGACGTTGCTGGGGAAGCGCCCCATCGGGCGCTGGATCGCGGGAGCGGTGGCCGGCGCGGTGGCCTTTCGCCTGGCTGTCGCGGCCGCGGTGAGGGCTGGGCTGAACCCGAACGCGCTCAAGCTGGTGACCGCGCTCTTGGTCCTCATCGTGCTCGTGCTCCCGGTGCTGGTGCGCAGGGCCCGCCGCCGACCCTCGGCGGAGCGTGCTCCGAGCCATGCCTGAGATCGCCCTCCGGCTGGAGGCCGTCTCGCACGTCTTCCATCCGCGCACGCCGAACGAGGTGCGGGCGCTCGACGCGGTCGATCTGGAACTCGCAGGGGGCAGCTTCACCGTGGTGCTGGGCACCAACGGATCAGGGAAGTCCAGCCTCCTCGGTGCCATTGCCGGCAGTCTGAGGCTCACGCGCGGCAGGGTGTACCTGGATGGGCGGGAGGTGACCCGCTGGACCGAGCAGCGGCGGGCGCACCTGATCGGCCGGGTGTTCCAGAACCCGTTCACTGGCACGGCGTCCGACCTGAGCGTCGCCGAGAACCTGGCCCTGGCGGGCCGGCGTGGCGGGCAACGGTGGCTCCATCCGGCTCTGGGTCCCGATCGCCGGCGGGAAATCCGGGAGAAGGTGGCCCGGCTGGGGATGGGCCTGGAGGATCGCCTTGATACTCCCATCCGGCTGCTGTCGGGTGGCCAGCGTCAGGCGCTCACGGTGCTGATGGCGACGCTGGTACGCCCGACCCTCCTGCTGCTCGATGAGCACACCGCCGCGCTCGACCCGCGCAGCGCGGAAGTGGTGGTCAGGCTGACGCAGGAAATCATCGCCGCGGGCGGGCTCACGACGTTGATGGTTACCCACTCGATGGCCCAGGCGGTGCGGCTGGGAGATCGAGTCCTCGTCATGCACCGGGGGCGGCTGGTGTACGACATCGCCGAGGTCCGACGGCAGCGGCTGGCGGAAGAGGACCTGCTCCAGCTCTTCGACCAGCTCCGGTGGGCCGACCGGCTGGACGACTCGGCCGCCGAAATGCTGCGACGCGGGTACGTTTAGCACTCTCGGTAGCCATCCACGCGGCGCGAGGATCCAGGTTCTGATCTCCCGGGAGGTCACCGATGCGACGACCCTACGTAGTGCTCCTCACACTGGCGGCGCTTTCGCCAGCAACCGTTGCTGCTCAGGCCGCAAACGACACCCTGCCAGAGCGCGTGGTCGCCCGACCATACGAGGCCTTCAACCGCCACGACGCGGCGGCCTACTTTGATGCCTATGGCCCACCGGAACCGCCGGCTCGTTAGGGTATGAATTGGTGACCGGGGTGCGGGAGGTGCTGGCAGAAGCTCTGAGCGATCGCTACTCGCTCGAGCGAGAGCTCGGGCGGGGCGGCATGGCGACCGTCTATCTCGCGCGTGACGTCCACCAGCGAGAGCCCGTGGCCGTCAAGGTCATGCACCCCAATCTGGCCTCTGCGCTCGACAGCAAGCGGTTCATCCGCGAAATGGGGATCGCGGCCTCGCTGGCGCACCCGCTCATCGTGCCGCTCTACGACTCCGGAAGTGCCGGCGAGGTGCTCTACTACATCATGCCGTACGTCGAAGGCGAGTCGCTCTACGAGCGGCTGCAGCGGGAACGGCGACTCTCACTCGAGGATGCGCTCCAGATCACGCACGACGTAGCCGGGGCCCTCGGGTACGCCCACAGCCGCGGGGTGCTGCACCGCGATGTGAAGCCCGAGAACATCCTCCTCGCGGGCGGACATGCACTGGTCGCGGATTTCGGGCTGGCCCGGGCGATCGGCGCCGCGGACTATCAGAAGCTTACCGAGACCGGCGTCATCGTAGGGACCCTCTACTACATGAGCCCGGAGCAACTCCGCGAAGACCGTAACCTCGACCAGCGGGCGGATATCTACAGCCTCGGATGCATTCTGTACGAGATGTTGACCGGCGGGCCGCCGTATACCGGACGGTCGCTCACCGAGGTGGCGACCCGGATACTCCGCGCATCCGTTCCCTCGATCCGGCGGCTGCGCGCCGAGGTGCCGGCGGCGGTCGATCAAGCCATCGGCCGGGCACTCGCCAAGTCCGCGGCCGACCGATTCGCGACCATGGAGGAGTTCGCGGCCGCGCTTCCCCGACCTGGCGGATCTCCGATTGACCGCCCCTGATCGCCTCCAGGAGAGTATGCTGTACGACACGGGGAACGGCGGGTTCAGCCTGGGCCTCGACTACGCGCACAAGGACCTCGGCGTCCTCGGTCCGACCAACTTCTTCAGCTTCACGCTGGGGTGGTAAGCCCGAGGTGTCTCCGTCCGTGGCGGACACGAGTGGTTTCTCCCACATTGGTATCGGTCGGATCGAGCCGGCGCTCGTCACTTCGACTGAGGGCGGCCGCGATTGCGGTCGCACGATGTATGGAGGGACGTGACCGCCGGGACTCGCGAGTGGCGCCGCAGGGCCGTCTTCGGCAGGGCTGGCTGGGGTTTTACCCGACGATTCTCCCCGAGGTGTGGTACCCCCTGCATACCGCCCAGGGCAATCATCCGATCTACGTGTGGCTGGAGACCTCCCACGGCATCACCCGGGTCCAACGCACGGACGTGGAGCTCCGGGACGCGCCGTGATGCACGGCTGCGCGGGTCGCGGGTTCGAGTCCCGCCCCGGCTATGGGGGACATGGCCCGTCCACCGTTCCCCACACGAACGACATGGCGGAAGATGTAGCGCGCAGGATGAAACAGCGGGGCGGGCCACCTTCGGCCGCCCCGTCTACTTTCCAGCGGATTCAGACTTCCGCGGCCCAATTAGCCCGGCACATGATCGAACAGCGAGGCCTGCCTATCGGCGCCTTGTACCCCCGGGTACCCACGCTATAATTGAGCATTCAACCACAAATACTGAGGGCTGGACCGCAAAAGGCCTCTGGCCTCCGCGCTGGGTTTTGGACCAGGCTGATCGGTCGTCGCGCTGGATCAGGGCTTACAAATTGCCGCGCTGATATAGGCTACGCTTGGTCATAGTGGGTCATCCGCAGGGGCATCCTCGCTAACACCGGGCGCGACTTGAAGTTCTGTCGCTACTTGGTCCGGTGGCCAGGGACTGGCGGGTGGGTGATTGTGGTGTGTGCGCCACATTCCAAGAGGTCTGGCCATGAAAGCCCTGGTCCTTGCGCCCCACCCGTTCTTCACCCCTAGGGGAACGCCGTTCAGTGTGTACTATCGCACCCTGGTCACCGCCGAACTGGGTGTTGAGATCGACCTATTGACCTACGGGGAGGGCCAGGACGTGGTCATTCCCGGTGTCCGGCTCATCCGCATCCCTCGCCTCCCCTGGACCGGCAACGTTCCGGTCGGGCCGTCGCTCAAGAAACTCATCCTCGATTGCGTGATGGCGGTATGGACCCTCGGGCTGCTGCTGCGAAAGCGGTACGACTTCGTCCATGCCCACGAGGAGAGCGTGTTCTTCTGCCGGCTGCTGAAGCCGCTGTTTGGATTCAAGCTGGTCTACGACATGCACTCGAGTCTACCGCAGCAACTCAGCAACTTTCGGTTCACGAAGTCGCGCTTGCTGGTCCGCCTGTTCGAGCTGCTCGAGACCGCCGCCCTCCGCGCCGCGACTGCGGTGATCACGATCTGTCCCGATCTGGCCGAGGCCGTTTCACCCAAGCTCCAGGATCCCTCGTCGCACTTCCTGATCGAGAACTCGATCTTCGAAGACGTGGGACTATCCGGCTCCGCCCCTCCGGGGCACGCCGAGCATCTCGCCATGATGGCCCTGCCCAACCCGCCTCTGGTGGTGTACACCGGCACTTTCGAGGCGTATCAGGGCATCGACCTCTTGATCGACGCCTTCGCCCGGGTTCGCGAGCGGCGGCGTGACGCGTCGCTCGTGCTGGTGGGAGGGACACCCGCGCAGGTCGAGCAATACCGTGCGCTGGCCGAATCGCGCGGGCTCAACGGCACTTGCACGTTCACCGGGCGGGTGTCTCCGGCGACGGCGAGGTGTCTGACGCGGCGGGCCACGGTGCTCCTGTCACCTCGGGTGTTGGGGACCAACACACCCCTCAAGATCTACGAGCAGCTCGCGAGCGGCATTCCTCTCGTCGCCACACGCATCCACTCACATACCCAGGTCCTGGATGATGAGGTGTGCTTCCTGGTCGAGCCGACGCCCGAGGCGATGGCTGCGGGCATCCTCGAGGCGCTCACCGACACGGCCCGCGCCGAATCGGTGACCCACCGGGCGCTGGCGCTATACGAATCGCGCTATTCCCGGCCGGTGTACGAAGCGAAGATGCGCGGCCTCATCCAGCTCCTGAGCTGATGTGCGGGATTGCGGGCGTCGTGCCGCTCAACGGCGGCACGCCGGCCGACGGAGCTCGGCTGGATGCAATGTGCGCGACCATCGTACACCGGGGTCCAGACGACGCCGGCTGCGACATCCGGGACGGTGTCGCGCTCGGTATGCGGCGCCTGTCGATCATCGACGTGGCCGGCGGGCACCAGCCGATCTTCAACGAAGACCGGACGGTCCGCGTCGTATTCAATGGTGAGATCTACAACTACAGAGAGTTGCGGGTCGAGCTGGAAGCGGCGGGCCACCGATTCACCACGGCCAGCGACACCGAGGTCCTGGTCCACCTCTGGGAGGAGCACGGGCCGGAGTTCGCCTCGCGGCTGAACGGGATGTTCGCGGTGGCGCTGCACGACAGCCGCCAGCAGCGATTCGTGCTGCTGCGGGACCATGTCGGGATCAAGCCCCTCTATTACGCCCTCACCCCACGGCATCTGATCTTCGGCTCCGAGATCAAGGCCGTCCTCGCCTCCGGCCTCACGTCCCGCACCCTCGACCTCGACGGCTTGGGCCAGTTCCTGTCCTGGGAGTACGTGCCCGCCCCGCAGACGCTCCTCCGCGAGGTCCGGAAGCTCGAGCCGGGTGCCATGCTCGACGTCGACCTCGCCACCTCCCGGGTCACCCAACGAACCTGGTGGCACCTGCCGACGGTGGAGGGTTTGCGTGGGACTGCCCGCCGGACGCCCGCAGAGTGGGAGGAAGCGGTGGACGCCACGGTGCGCCAATGCGTCCGCCGCCAGCTCGTCAGCGAGGTCCCCCTCGGGGCTTTCCTCTCGGGAGGGGTCGACAGCTCGTTGGTGGTGTCGGCCATGGGGCCGGCCCAGACGTTCAGCATCGGGTTCGACGATCCCAGCTACACCGAGGTGGCCTGGTCGCGGCGGGTGGCCGAGAGTCTCGGCGTGAGCCACTCGGTGGAGATCATTCGGCCGGACGTGGTGGGTTTGTTCCAGCATCTGATGCCGTTCCTCGACGACCCGATCGGCGACTTCTCGATCTTTCCCACCTACCTGGTTTCCCGGTTGGCTCGGAAGCAGGTGACCGTGGTGCTCTCGGGTGACGGCGGCGACGAGTTGTTCGGCGGCTACGAGACCTACGCGGCGCAGGAGAAGGCGCGCGCGTGGAACCGGATTCCCGGCGTTCTCCGCCGTTCGATTCTGGAGCCCGCGATCGCCGGTCTCCGGCCTCGGCCGGAGAAGAAGGGTCTGGTGAACAAGGCCAGGCGGTTCGTGGAGGGACTCGCGCACGACGAACGACTGGGGCATGCCCGCTGGAGGCTCTTCGTCGGCTCGGCGCTCCGCCACGAGCTGTTCGCGCCGGACGCGTACGAGGGGCTGAGCACGCCGGTCGAGGCCCATGTGCTCGCTCTCGCGGCCGAAGCGGGACCGCGTCCGGAGCTCGATCGGGCGCTCTACGTCGACCTGAAGAGCTACCTGAGCGACAACTGCCTGGTGAAGATCGATCGGATGGCAATGGCCTGCTCCCTCGAGGGACGGGTTCCGCTGCTCGACCCCGAGCTGATCGAACTCGCCTTCCAGATTCCGACGGAGCTCAAGCTCCACCGGGGCCGCACCAAGCCGCTGCTCAAGCGGGTCGCCGCCCGGCACGTGCCGCGGGATTGCGTCTATCGCCCCAAGCAAGGCTTCAGCATTCCGATCAAGCACTGGCTCGACGGGGAGCTCCGCCCGCTGGTTGACGATCTGCTCGCGTCCGACCGGCTGCGGCGCGAGGGGCTGTTCCGGGTCGAGACGGTGGAGCGACTGCGCCGGGAGCACACGGCCGGCACGGCCAACCACAGCCACGTGCTATGGTCGCTGCTGGTGTTCGAGGACTGGCGCAGCCGGTGGGGTGTCTGAGGAGCGG
>Ga0184615_10001732_pt1 | contig 11723 bp, 12 predicted proteins | sample PLM4_65_coex_FD_133134 | JGI IMG/M metagenome (GOLD analysis project Ga0184615, IMG submission 133134) | Groundwater sediment microbial communities from an aquifer in East River, Colorado, USA - PLM4_65_coex | ecosystem: Environmental > Terrestrial > Soil > Riparian zone | place: USA: East... | reverse complement strand
TCGAGGAGGTTGCTCATGCGCCGCCTACCGTAACCGGCCGCTGGCGGCGCTAGCCAGCCCGCGCAGGTAGACGCCCGCCGGGCCGAAGGCGTCCGCCGCTTCGAGCGCCTCCGCGACCTCGCGAGCGACGCCCTCGCGGGCCGACGCCTCGTCGCAGACGCGCAGGATGGAGCACTCGTCCGGATCGTCGTCGAGCAGGTCGTCGATCAGCTGGAAGGCCAATCCGTAGGCCAGCCCGAAGCGCTCGAGATGTGCGAGGTCACCCGCCGCGCGGCCCGCGAGCGCGCCGGGCGCCCAGGCGGAGAACTGGAAAAGCGCCGCGGTCTTCCGCTCGTGGATCGAGCGCACGAGCGCCGCGGTCGCGTGCTCGGGCCGGAACGCGAGGTCGTCGACCTGCCCGCCGACCAGCGCGCGCGAGCCCGCGGCCTCCGCGAGTCGCGCGAAAACTGCCGGCGGGACGTCCCCCCGCGCGAGCGCGCCGAACGCCTCGGCGAGCAGCGCGTCGCCGACCAGGATCGCGTTCGCCTCGCCGTATTTGATGTGTACTGTCGGCCGGCCCCGGCGGACGCTGTCGTCGTCCATCGCGGGCAGGTCGTCGTGGACGAGCGAGTAGGTGTGGACGAGCTCGACGGCCGCGGCGACCGGCAGGGCGCGGTCGGGCACGAGCCCGCAGGCGTGCGCGGCGGCGAAGACGAGCGCCGGGCGCAGGCGCTTCCCACCGGAGAAGACCGCGTAGCGCATGCCCTCGTGCAGCGGCTCCGGCGGCTCGCTCGCGCGCGGCAGCACGCGGTCCAGGTACGCGTCGATGCGCGCGAGGTTCTCGTCGAGGAACGCGCCGAGCTCGTCTTTCGAGGTCAATCGTCGTCTCCGAGCGCGAGCGCGCGCTCGACCGTCCCGCTCGCGCCGGCCTCGAGCTTCTGGATGCGCAGCTCGGCGGTTTCGAGCCGGCCGGAGCAGAGCTTCGCAAGCGCAACGCCTTCCTCGAAGGTGCCGAGCGCCTGCTCGAGGTCGAGCTCGCCGCTCTCGAGCTTGTGGACGAGCGCTTCGAGCTTCGCGAGCGCGTCCTCGAAGCGCGGCTGGGCCTCGGCCGAGCCAGTCTCGGGCTTGGCGTCGCTTCCGGCGCGGCGGGCAGCCATCAGTCCTCCAGGGACTCGCGCACCGTGGCGCGGAGCCTGCCGCGCGCGAGCCGCACCAGAATAGCCTCCCCCGGGGGAGCCTGGCGCGCCTCGCGCAGGATCGCGCCGTCGGACTCGCGGAAGGCCAGGCCGAAACCGCGCGCGAGCACCGCCAGCGGCGAGAGCGCATCGAGCCGGCCCGCGAGCCCGGCGAGCCGCGCGCCCGCGCGCTCGAGGGCGCGCACGGCCGCGGCCGAGAGACGCTGGCGCTGCTCGCGCAGTCGCAGCGCGCTCTCGGCCAGCCGGCGCGCGGGATGGACGAGCCCTCGGCGCAGCGCCTCCAGCCGATGCGCGAGCTCCCGCAGAATCGCGCGCGTGCGCGTTGTCAGGCGCAGCTCGAGCTCGTCGACACGCTGCACGAGCTGAGCGGCGTCGGGCACGACCAGAGCCGCCGCCGCGGTCGGCGTCGCCGCGCGCGCGTCGGCGACCAGATCGCAGAGCACCCAGTCGCTCTCGTGGCCGATCGCGGAGACGATGGGCGTCGTCGCCTCGAAGACCGCGCGCACGAGCTCTTCGCGGTTGAAGTTCCAGAGATCCTCGAGCGAGCCGCCGCCGCGCGCCAGCACGATCACCTCGACGGTCGGATCCGCGTCGAGCAGATGCAGCCCGCGCACGATCTCGCGCCAGGCGCCCTCGCCCTGCACGCGCGCATCCCAGACGACAACCTCGCTCGACGGGAAGCGGCGGCGCAGCGCGCGCAGGAAGTCGTGGATGACGGCGCCCTGGATCGACGTCACGAGGCCGATACGGCGCGGCAGGAACGGCAGCGGGCGCTTGTGCTCGTCGTCGAAGAGCCCTTCCGCGGCGAGCTTTGCCTTCAGCTTCTCGAACGCTGCGCGCAGCGCCCCCTCGCCGCACGGGCGCAGCTCGGAGAGCACGAGCTGCAGCGCGCCGCGCTCCGCGTACACGTCGAGCCGCCCGCGCGCCTGCACGAGCATGCCGTCCCGGGGCTCGAAGCCGATCGCGCTCGCGGCGGCGCGGAACATCACCGCGCGCACCAGCGCCGCGTCGTCCTTCAAGTCGAAGTAGAGGTGACCCGGCCGAGAGCGGAAGAGCGACGCGACCTCGCCCTCGACACGCACCTCGCCGAACGCGTCGCGCAGCGTCCCGCGCAGGAGCTCGACGAGCTCGGACACGCCGAGGATCGGCACGCCGTCGGCGTCAGTCGCGGGATCACGCACGCCACGACCTTACCGCAGCGCTCCCGAGCAAGCGCGCCCGGAGGGCACGCGCGCAGTGAGGCGAAGCCGAACGAAGTGTGGGTGGCGCGCGGCCGCCCGCGCGCCGGGCCCCACGAACCAGGCCCCACTAAGACCCGCCGCCCTCCGTGTTCAGCTTCGAGAAGATCGTCCAGCTCTTCAGCAGCTCGACCGCGCGTGTGAGCTGGCGATCGACGCCCACCTGCTTCTGGAAGCGCGCCTCTTTCGCCTCCTCGGTGTTCGCGGCCTCGCCCTCGGGCTCGGCGCTGGCCTCGGGTGCGGGCGCTTCCGCGCCCGCTTCCTTCGGAGCGGCCTCCGGCTTGCCCTTGTTCTCGAAGTGACCCTCGAGGTCGACCTCGCCCATCGAGCGGCGGCGCGCCTGCTCCTGGGTCTCCTTGGCGGCCGTGAGCTCCGCCTCGCTGTAGGGATCGACGAGCACGTCCGGCTGGACGCGCACCTCTTGGATCGAGCGGCCGCTCGGCAGGTAGTAGAGCGCCGTAGTGAGCCGCAGGCCCGAGCCGTCCTCGAGTGGGATGATGGTCTGCACGGAGCCCTTGCCGAACGTCTGCGAGCCGAGCACCAGCGCGCGCTTGTGATCCTGCAGAGCGCCCGAGACGATCTCCGACGCCGACGCGCTGCCGCCGTTCACGAGCACGATCATCGGATACTCGCCCTCGTTGCCTTCCTTCTTCGCATGCCACTCCATGCGGTTGCCGCCGCTGCGGCCCTCGGAGAAGACGATCAGCCCGTCGCTGATCCAGACGTCGCCGACCTTCACCGCCTGGTCGAGCAACCCGCCCGGGTTGTCGCGCAGGTCGAGCACCATGCCGCGGAAATCGCCGCCCGCGAGCTCGTGCGCCTTCTTCAGCGCGTCCTGCAGGTCCGGCTCCGTGCGCTCCTGGAACTGCGAGATGCGCACGTACGGGATGTCCTTCTCGAGCATGTGCAGCTGCACGCTCGAGACGCGGATCGATGCGCGCTTGATCACGAACGGCTTGGGCTGCGTCCAGCCCGCGCGCAGGATCTGGATCATGATCTTGGTGCCGCGGGGACCGCGCATCAGCTTCACGGCCTCGAGCAGGTTCATGTCCTGCGTGCCCTTGCAGCTCTTCTCGGTGGCGTCGGGGCAGACCGCGACGATCTGGTCCTTCGCGTGGATGCCAGCGAGCGCCGCGGGCGTGCCGTCGATCGGCGCGACGACGGTCACGAAGCCGTCGGATTTGTCGCCGTCGCCCTTGGTGATCTCGATGCCGAGCCCTTCGAACTCGCCCTTCGTGTCGCGCTGCATCTCCTTGTACAGGTCGCGCGAGAGATACGACGTGTGCGGGTCGAGCGTGTCGAGCATTCCTTTCAATGCGCCTTCCACCAGTTGATGCTCATTCACGTCCTTCACGTAGTGCTGCTGCACCAGGTGCAACACGTTCGTGAGTAGGGCGAGATCCTCGTAGCTCGGTCCCGCCGGGCTCGAGCGCAATGTCCCGGCGCCGCCCGCGACCAGCGCCGCGAGCAGTGCCAGTGGCAGCGCGACGCGGACGATCTTGCGGAGCCGGGTAGGTTGCGTGCTCATGGATGCTTTCCTAGGTAGGGGCTCATTTCGCGAGCCAGAGCGCAGGATCGACGGCCTTTCCGTCGTGTCGAATCTCGAAGTAAAGCCCGGGTCCGGACGCCGAGCCAGTCTCGCCCACCGCTCCGATCGGCTGACCGGGCGCGACACTGTCGCCCGCTGCGACGTGGACCTCGTCCAGATAGCCCGAAACTGAAAGGTCGCCAGCTCCGTGGTCCACGATCACCATCTGGCCGTAGCCCCGGAACCAGCCGGCGAAGAGCACCCGACCGGGGGCAACCGCGAGCACGGGCGAGCCGGCGGGCGCGGAGATCTCGATGCCGGTGCGGAGGGTCTGGGTCTGGAACTCGGGGTCGGTCTGCCGGCCGAAGCCGGCGCGCGTCCTTCCGGCGACCGGGCGGGTGGTCTTTCCGCGCGCGAGCCCCGGGCCCTCGGACGCAAGCTGCGGGCCGCGCGCGGCGGGGGCGTTCGGCGCGCTCTTCGGCATGCGGCGGATCGCCTCTTCGAGCTCCGTCGCCGCATCGCGCAGCTCAGCCGCCGCCTTCTCCTCTCGTTCCGCCCGCGTCTTCAAGAGCGCCACCATATTGCGGCGCTCGACCAGCCGCTTGCGGGCGCGCTCCTCGCGCAACACGGCCTCGCGCCCGGCTTCGGACACCTCCTGCAGCAGCGCCTCGCTCTCGCGCCTGCGCGCCTGGAAAACCGCGCGCTCGCGCCCGTGCCTGGCGAAGAGCGCCCGGTCCTGCGCCAGGATGCGGGCCATGCCCTCGCGCCGGCGCGCGAAGCTCGCGAAGTCGCCCGCTGACCAGAGCGACGCCACGCCACCGCTGGCGTTCCACTTGTAGAGCGCTACGAGCCGCTCCTCGAGACCGCGCTCGGTCTCCGCGAGCGCGCGCGCAGACGCGTCGACGCCCTTGTGCGCAGCCGCGAGCTCGCGCGTCGCCTCGCGCTCGCGCTCGCGCAGCAGCTTCGCACCGCGGCGCGTCTCGGCAAGCTCTCGATCGACCGCCTCGAGCTCGCCGAGATAGCCCTGCGCTTGCGCGCCGAGCTCGCGCGCATTGGCCTCGCGCGCCTCGATCTCTTTGCGCAGGGTCTCGAGGCGCCGGCCTTCGTCGCCCGCCACAGCCGCGCTCGCGAGCGCGAGCGCGACCCCCGCCGCGGCGAAGGCCGCGACACGCGCGCGTGTCGTCACGGTCGGTCCTCGAGATTCAAGAGCGACATCAGCGCGCCGCCCAGACCGAGACCGACGCCCAACGCCACCAATCCCAGCGCTTCCGGCGGCCCGAAGAAAACCAGCGTCTGCGCGCCGACCAGCCAGCCGAGCGCGTCGCCGAGCAGTGGCAGACCCAGCGCGTAAAGCGCGCGCAGGAGCAAGAGCGCCGCGAGCGCCGCGAGCCCGCCCTGAAGCGCGCCTTCCAGATAGAACGGGAGCCGCACGAAGAGCCCGCCCGCGCCGACCAGTCTTTGGATCTGGATCTCGTCGGCGCGCGCGTGCAGCGAGAGCCGCACCGTGCCCGCGACGATCGCACCGAGCACGAGCACGAGGAACGCGCCCAGCCCCGCGCCCAGCCATTCGACCATGCGCACGATGCGCGCATAGCCCTCGACCCACGCCTCGCCGAAGCGCACGTCGCTCACGCCAGGCACGGCGGCGACGGCGGACGCGAGCGAACGCAGCTCGGCCGGCCTGCGGCGTTCCGACGCCACGACCAGCTCGAACGAGCCGGGCAGCGGATTCGCGGCCATGCCGTCGAGCACGCCGGCGTCCTCGCCCAGGTCGGCGCGCAGGCGCTTCAGCGCCGCGTCGGGCGCCACGTAGTGCAGGTCCGCGACGCCCGCGAGCGCGCGCAACCGCGCGCTCGTCGACTCGATCTCCGCGGGCGAGGCGGACGCGCTCGCGGACAGGAACGCGACCAGGCGCAGATCCGCGCCGACGCGCTCGAGCACGCCGCGCAGGTTCGCGACGATCAAGAGGTACGTGCCGAGCACCAGCAGGCCCGCGGCCATCGTCGCCAGGGAGAGCGCGAAGACGAGCGGCCGCTCGCGCGCGCCGCGCAGGCTCGAGCGCAGCGAGACGGCGAGCCGGCGGGCCGAGCGGATGTCGATCACGCGCGCGTCACTCCCGCGCTCCGCACGCCCACGCCGTAGGTCTCCGGCGCGCGATCGCCGGCCAGCCGGCCGCCATCGAGCACGATGCGGCGGTGGCGGTAGCGCTCGAGCAGCGTCGGATCGTGCGTCGCGACGATCACGGTCGTCCCGCGCGCGTGCGCGTCGGCGATGATGTCCATGATGTCGAGCGCGAGCGCGGGATCGAGATTGCCCGTCGGCTCGTCGGCGAGCAGCAGCGGCGGATCGTTCACGAGCGCGCGCGCGATCGCCACGCGCTGTTGCTCGCCACCGGAGAGCGTGCGCGGCCGGTGATCGATGCGATGCCCGAGGCCGAGTCTTTTCAGCAGGCTCCAGACGCGCGTGCGGATCTCGCGCTTGGCGGTGCCCGCGATCTCGAGTGCGATCGCCACGTTCTCGAAGACCGTCCGCTCGGGCAGGAGCTTGAAGTCCTGGAAGATCACGCCGATCTGACGGCGCAGCGCCGGCACCTGCGCGGGTTTCAGGCGCGAGATGTTGCGCCCGGCGACGAGAATCTGGCCGGCGCTGGGCTGCTCGGCGCCGAAGAGCAGCCGCAAGAGCGAGGTCTTGCCCGCGCCGCTGGCGCCGGTGAGGAAGACGAACTCGCCGCGCTCGAGCGTGAGCGAGATGTCGCGCAAGCCGTACGTCCCGCCCGTGTAGCGCAGGTCGACGTGATACATCTGGATCATGCTCGCCTCATCTCCTGGAGGGGAGGCGAAGCCGAGTCGGTCTAGCGCGTGGCGAGATGCGCGACGATCACCTCGTCCAGCGACCGTCGCGTGATCACGCCTGCACCGAACTCCGCTGCGGGCGCGACGTGACCGGCCGGCGGATGAGTCTGCGCATCGGCCGACACCAGCCCGAGCTTGTCGTCGAGCTTGCCGGACTTCAGTGCCTGCACCATCGCGCTGTGCTGCGCTTCCATCAGCTGGCGCACGGCCGACTCGCGATCCGCGTCGTCGACCTGATCGGCGTAGCTCATCTTCTTCGAGACGAGGATCGCTCCGCCCTGATACAGCAGCGTGATGATGCTCGGGCTCTCCTTCCCGCCGTCCTCGGTCTGGACGTGAAAGATCTGCCCGCGGTAGCGGATGTTCGTGTTGAAGCCGCCGACCATCGCCTCTCGCACCCCTCCGCGACCGATTGTGCGAGACGCACTTCGGCCACGCAACGTATCGGCGCGCGCCGTGTGCATTCCTGAGGCGCGCTTCCCGAAAAGGTGCCCCGGCCGGCTAGAAGGGAAGTCGACCGGGGCACCAGGGGGGCGGTCCTAGCGGACCGCGGAGGGAACGCGAGAGCGGAATCTGCGCGCCAGGCCGAGTGCGCAGCTGAAGAGCGCGAGTGGCGCAGCCGCGCCGGGCTCGGGCACCAGAAGTGGGCCGCTGCCGGGCGTGGGGGTGTCGAGAAGCGCGAAGTCGGCGGCGTTGTCGTTCGTGTCGCGATTGGCGAAGACGCGCGCGAGGCTCTGACCGGCCAGGCCGTCAGGCGCGGGGCTGCCCTCCCCGGCGAAGATCTCCGCCACCCCGAAGACGCCGTAGCCGAGCGCGTCGAGAACGTTGCCCAGCGCATCGCGCAGCACGACGGAATCCGGCCCGTTCTGGAAGTCGAAGTTCGCGAGCAGGTCGGCGTTCGCGACCTGTGTCGTGCCGGCGTCGGAGTCGGCGACCACGAAGAAGCCACCCGCGCCGATCTGCCCCGTGAGCGCGAGGCTCGGCCCGATCGCGCCGTCCGCTCCGTTCACGCCTTCGATGTGCCAGCCGTCGAGCGAAGTGCCTGGCGCGCCCCAGAGCTCGACGAAGACCGTGCCGTTGTCGGTGCCGACGGCGTCGTACAGCACCTCGCTGATCTGCACGGCGTGCGCCGACGGCGCGAGGAGTGAGCCCAGCGCGAGTGCCGACGCGCCGAGCAGGGTCGTTGATTTGCGATTCATCAGGGTTCCCTTTGTGTTTCGAGGGGTGAGTTCGTTTCGAGGCGCGAGAAAACGCCTCCGCTCCAGGCATCGAGCTGCGCGGCGAGCTCCGCGGCGTCGAGCTCGAGCGTCGCGCGCTTCGCGGTGTCGGCGGCGTCGAGCGCGTCGATCTGCGCGAGCAGGCGCAGCCGTCCGAAGTAGAGGTGGTTCACGCGCTCGAGAACCTGGTCGCGCAGCGTGACGAGACTTCGCCGCTCGCGCGAGATGGCGAGCGCCTGATCGGGTGAGGCGAGCTCGGAGAGCTCCCAGACGAGGGACATCCCGACGGCGTACCCCTGACTGCGGTCGTTGGCCGAGTCGAGCAGCCGCGCTTGCACGCCCGACGTGAAGACTTCGTCGTGATCGACGCCGCGCGACATGTCGCGGTCGTAGCCGAGCGATGCGCGCAGCTCGGGCCACAGGCCCGTGCGCCGCGCGCGCTCCTCGAGCTCGACCAGCCGCGACGGGGAGAGCTCGAGGTACGCGAGCGCTGCGCGCTGCAGCTCCTGGATCTCGGAAGCACGCGCGCGCGGCGGAACGCTGCGCATCGCCCTGTCCGGTGCGGGCGCAGGCGGCGCGGGCGCGGGCCGCGACGGCGTGCCGCGCGCCGTCAGCGCGAACGCCGCGATTCCGCGCTCGGTCGCGACGAGCAGCGCATCGTTCGCGACCGCCAGACCGTACGCCGGTACCGACAGCTCCTGGCGAGCCGCGCCGGCGGCGGGCTCGTCGTCGGCGAAGGCGTACAGACCCCCCTCGCCCGCGGCGAAGACGCGTCCGCCGGCGTGGGCCAACGCGAAGAGCCGCCCGGCGCCGAGCTCGATCCGGCGCGCCCCGTCGGGCGTCACGCGCCAGACGCCCCCGGGTACACAGAGGAGCGTCGCGCCCGGCGCGGCGACGGCGCCGCAAAGCTCCCACCAGCCGTCTTCCAGTCCGCTCATGCGCTGCGCGAAGCCGCGCGCGCGCGAGCCGGACCAGAGCGCGCCGCCGATCGCGAGCCAGAGCTCTTCGCCCGCGCTCGCGACTGCACTCACCTCGCCCGCTGGCACACCCGGCTCGCGCGCGAAGTCGCGCGTGCCCGCGTCGCGCCGGTACAGCCCGGCGGCCGTCGCGATCCAGGCCGTGCCGCCCGCGTCGACCGCGACGCCGCGCGCCTCGGCGCCCGCACCCAGCGAGAGCTCGCGCGCCTCCGCGCGCTCGGCACTCCACTCGAACAGTCCCCCGCCGCTCGCGACGAGCGCGCCCATCTCTGTGGGCACGAGCGCCTGCACGGCATCGCGCGCGAGCACGAGGCGCCAGGCGCGCGCATCGCCGCGCCGCTCGTAGAGGCCCGCGTCGGTGCCGAGCAGAAGCCCGCGCTGCCCCGCAACGAGCTGGGTCGGCAGCGCAGGCGGCGCGGCGCCATCCCAGTCCGGCAGGAGCGTCTCGGGCAACGCGAGTGCGAGAAGCAGTGCGAGCGTTGCGGTCATGGCCCACCCAGAGAGCAATCCGCATACCGCGCGCGAGAGACGAAAAACCGAGCAATCCCACGCGCGATTCGGGAGATGTGAACATCGCGCACGAGCGTCGAGAAACGCGCGCCACGCGCACTCCGTCGGTTGATCGGCCCAGGGGTGGGCCGTAGAATCCGCGCGTGCTCCGCCACGCCCTGCCGCTTCTGCTCGCGCTGGCCGTCGGCCTGCTGCCCCCGATGAGCCGGGCCGACGTGTACCGCTGGGTCGACGAGCTCGGCGTGACTCACTACACGACGGACCGCGACACCGTTCCCCGACGCTTCCGCGGCGAGGCGCACGCGATCGAAGCCAGCCCGGCGCCGGCGTCAGCGCCGCGCGCGACGCGCGCACCGGAGGCGACCGTCCCGCCGCCCGCGCTCGCGACCCCGACTGCGCCCGAGACGACAACTCCCACGCCCGAGCCCGCCGAGCCCGCGCCGACGGCGTCCTCTCCGAGCGCGCTGCCGGAACCCGAGATCTCGCAGCCCGCGCCGAGCGCGGCTCCCGTATTTCCCGGGCCGCCGACGACGACCACGCTTGCGCCCAACGATCCGCGCGCACAAGAGGTCGCCGAACTCGAGGCGCAGATCGCGACCGACCGCGAGACCCTGCGCCAGATGATCTCGACCAAGCGCTGGGACAGCGCCGAGCTCGCCTCCGACCCGGCCATCCTCGAGATCGCCGAGCGCCTGCCCCGCCTGCAGGCCCAGCTCGAGGCCCTGCGCGCGGAGCCCATCCCCTAGTGCGCGCATGAGTCGCCGCGTCGTCGCGCTCGCCGGTGGAGTCGGTGCCGCCCGTTTTCTGTCGGGGCTCGTGCGCGTGCTGCGGCCCGAAGAGCTCACGGTGATCGTCAACACCGGTGACGACCGCGACTTCTTCGGCCTGCGCGTCTGCCCCGACCTCGACATCGTCACCTACACGCTCGCGGGCGTGGTGAACCCCGAGACGGGCTGGGGCTTCCGCGACGACACCACCGCGTGTCTCGAGGCGCTCCGCCGGCTGCGCGACGACGTCTGGTTCAAGCTCGGCGATCGCGACCTGGCCACGCACATCCACCGCAGCCAACGGCTGCGCGCTGGTGCGACGCTCTCGGGCGTGGTGCGCGAGATCGCGGCGGCGTTCGGCGTGCGCGTAGAGCTTCTGCCGATGACCGAGCGCGACGCGCCGACGCGCGTGGTGCGCGCCGACGGCACGCGCACGGACTTCGAGGAGTACATGGTGCGCGACGGCGCGCCGGAGGACATCGCGGAGGTCGACCTCTCGGCCGCGTCCGCCTGCGAGCCCGCGCCGGGCGTGCTCGAGGCGCTCGCGCGGGCCGAGGCGGTGATCGTCTGCCCGTCGAATCCGGTCGTGTCGATCGGCACGATCCTCGCCGTGCGCGGCGTGCGCGCGGCGCTCGAGGCGCGACACGACGCGGTGTCGATCTCGCCGCTGATCGGCGGCGCGCCGGTGAAGGGACCGGCAGACCGGCTCTTGCGCGCGGTCGGCGCGGAGGTCTCGTCCGCGGGCGTGGCGGCGCTCTACCGCTCATTCTGCCGCGGCATGGTGATCGACCGCCGCGACGCGCACGATCAGGCGTCGGTCGAGCGGCTCGGCCTCACGGTGCGCGTCGAAGAGACGCTGATGCGCACGCCCGAGATCGCCGCGCAGCTCGCGCGCACCGTCCTCGCGCTGGCCGGCGCACGCGCGTGAGAGTCGCCGCCGCCGTGCCCGTGAAGGACTTCGCGCGCGCCAAGCGGCGGCTGCGCTCCCGCTTCGACGATGCGGCGGTCGAGCGAATCCTGCGGGCGCTGGTCGCCGACGTGCTCGGCGCGCTGCACGAAGCGAAGCGGATCGAGCGCGTCTTCGTGCTGACCGACGACGCGGCGGTGGCGGACGCGGCGCGCACGAGCGGCGCGTCGGTCTGCCTGCGCGTGCCCGATCCCGGGCTCAACGCCGCGATCGATGCGGCTGCGGCCGACGTCGTCGCGGAAGGCTACGACGCACTGCTGGTCGCGCTCGGCGATCTGCCGCTTCTGCGCGGCGCCGATGTCGACGCGGTGATCGCGGCCGGCGAGCGCGCGCCGGTCGTGATCGCGCCCGCGGCCGACGGCGGCACCGCGCTGCTGTTCCGCCGCCCTCCCCTCGTGATCCCCGCGCGCTTCGGCCCGGAGAGCGCCGCCGCGCACGAGGCGGCCGCGCGCGAGCGCGGGCTCGCGCCGCTCCTGCTCACCTCGATCGCGG
>Ga0184615_10001731_pt1 | contig 11724 bp, 11 predicted proteins | sample PLM4_65_coex_FD_133134 | JGI IMG/M metagenome (GOLD analysis project Ga0184615, IMG submission 133134) | Groundwater sediment microbial communities from an aquifer in East River, Colorado, USA - PLM4_65_coex | ecosystem: Environmental > Terrestrial > Soil > Riparian zone | place: USA: East... | reverse complement strand
GGCGGCCGAACGAACACAGGCAGGTGTCGCCGTGGTAGTAGTGCTCGTCGACGAGCTCGATCCGCACGACCTCCTTGCCGAGCGGCGCGATCGCGCCGATCTCGTCGAGCGCACGCGGGTCGCTGCGGAAGCCGTAGATGCGCTTCCACGGCGGCCAGCCGAGACGCGGAACGAAGCGCTGGCGGCGGATCGCGCCGTGCGTGAAAAGGAACGCGTCGCCCGCCGGGAAGAGATCCGCCTCGCCTTCGAAGCGCGCGGAGATCACGGCGCAGCGAAGGCCGAGCCCCTCGATCACGGCGCGGTAGATCGGCTGCTCGCCCGCGCGCGTCGGGGTGAGGTTCGACAGGACGAACACGTCCCCGTGTCGGAAGCCGGCGTTGGCCGGGTAGACCAGGCCGGGGTGCGCGGCGTGCGGCGGCACGACCTCGACGTGGAGGCCGAGCTCGCGCAGGAGGTCGCGCATGCGCCCCCACTGTGCGATCGCGAGCGCGCGGTCCACCGACTTGCGCCGGCCGTACTTGTCGCGGGTGTGCGGGTTGGCTCCGCCCACCACCGAGAAGTGCGAGGGATCGCCCATCAGGACGACCCGCGTGGGAACCCCGCGAGTCACGCGGGCCTCGGAAAGCCCGGCCAGCCCGCTGCGGGCGGCGCCTCTTCGTGCTCGAGGTTCGCCTGCGGGAAGGTGCAGTAGAGCGTCGAGCTCACGGCCGCCGGCCGGTCGTTTCCGCTGCGCTTCACGCCGCCGAAGGGGAGCTTGGACGACGCGCCCACCGTCGCCGCGTTCCAGTTCAGCGCGCCGAGGCGTGTGGTCCGCGCCGCGCGCTCGTACACCGCGCGGTCGCGCGTGAAGACGCTCGCCACCAGGCCGAAGTCGGTCGCGTCGAGCAGCGCGAGCCCCTCGTCCGTGGAGTCGACCGCGAGCACGAACGCGTCGGGCAGGAAGTGCTCCTCGCTCTGGTAGAGGCTCGCGCGGTCGTGTGCGCGCAGGCGGTGCAGGCTGGGTCGCACGTAGTGACCCGGGCGCGGGCCGTCGCACGGGCCGCCGGCGACGAGCGCCTGCGCGCCCTCCGCCTTCGCGAGCGCGAGGACCCGCGCATGCCGCTCGCGCGCGACGCGCGAGATCAGCGGCCCCATGAACACGCCTTCGTCGTGCGAGTGTCCGATCGCGATGCCGCGGAACAGCTGCGCGAGCTTCTCGCAGAGCGCATCCGCAATCTCGCGGGCGGCGAAGACGCGGCTGGTCGCGCTGCAGCGCTGGCCCGTCGTCACGCACGCGCCGAACGCGATCGCAGCCGCAGCCGCGTCCAGGTCCGCGTCCGCGCAGACGAGCACGCCGTTCTTCCCGCCCATCTCGAGCGCGACGAGCTTCCACGGCTGGTCGAGCGTGGCCTCGAGGATGCGCCGGCCGACCGGCCACGATCCCGTGAACAGCACGCCGTCGAGCTCGGGCAGCGCCGCGAGCGAAGCGCCGACTCCGCCGTCGCCCTGCACGACGTTCACGACGCCGGACGGGAAGCCCGCGCGCTGCGCGAGCTCGGCGTAGAGCTGACCGGTCGCGGGCGTCTTCTCCGACGGCTTCAGGACGACACAATTTCCGGTCGCGAGCGCGGGCACGACGTGGCCGTGCGCCAGGTGACCCGGGAAGTTGAACGGGCCGAGCACCGCGAGCACGCCGCGCGCGTTCGAACGCCAGCGCCCGACCTGTCCCGGGCCGAGCTCGAAGGCGCGCTCGGCCACGAGCTCGAGCCCCTGCGCCAGGGTGATGTCGATCTTCGCGATCATCGCCTGGACCTCGGTGCGCGCCTCCCAGACGGGCTTGCCGACCTCCGTCGCGATCACGTGCGCGAGGCGCTCGGCGTCCGCGCGCAAGGCGTCGCCGAAGCGGCGCAACAGCGCGGCGCGCGCATCGGGGCTCGAATCGCGCCATGCGGGCCACGCGCGACGCGCGGCCGCGACCGCGCGCGCCGCCGAGTCGGCGGCGAACGGGAAGGCCGCGAGACGCACTCGGGTGTCCCCGGGGTCGTAGAGCTCGATCTCGCCCGCGGCGTGCTCCGGCAGCGCGAAGCGGCCGTCGATCCAATCGCCGCGCGGCGCGAAGTCGGAGCTCTCAGCCATCGGACTTGCGCCGATCCGACGGTGGCAGAGGCGTCCAGCCGAGCTCTTCGCCGGCGGAGATCCCGAGGCGCTCGAGCGCGTCCTTCGCGACTGCGATCGAGTCGCCGTCCCGGCTCGCCGCCGTCGCGACGGCGCGAAACGCGCCGCCCTCTTCGGTCGAGACGACGGCCGGCGCTGCGCGCTCGTCGGGCGCGCGGTCCGCGGCCCGTCCGAACACCGTCTTCTGGATCGGGATCACCTTCGCGACGGGGGCGCCGACGAACGGCCCGCCGTCGAAGGGATCGATCTCGCCGATCCAGTCGAGGCCCGCCTTCTCGAGCAGGCGCAGCGCGGGCTTCGCTTCGTCGTGCACGTCGCCGAGCTGCGCGGCCACGCTCGCGTCGAGCAGCGACGCATAGAAGGGCGTCGACGGGAACAGGTCGAGGACGAAGGTCTTGTCGCTGGCGCTTCGATGATCCGCCTCGGTGTAGCTCATGCCGGTGAAGCGGCGGCCGAAGGCGTCCCAGAACGCGCTGCGTCCCTGGGCGTCGATCGCGGCGCGCATCTCCGCGAGGACGGTCTTCTCGAACGAGGCCCGGTGGCGCGCGATGAACGCGAAGCGCCCCCAGGAGAGGAGCTTCCCCGGCCAGCCCGCGCGGCCGCGTACTTCCGGCCGGAGCACGAGCGAGCCGAGCTCCGTCGGCCCGTCGTGCGACGCGCCGAGCTGAAGGGTGGTGTGCGTGACGCGCACGCCGGTACTACGAGAGACGCGCGTCTCCTCGCCGACGCGCAGGAACAGGTGCGGCATCTCCGGGGTGCCGTGCTTCGAGAGGATCGCCGACGTGCCGACCACGCCTCCGGCCTCGTCGCAGAGCACGAACTGGTACTCGCGCTCCCCGTGCGGCGGGCCGAGCTCCGCGAATGCGCGCTGCGAGCGCTCGAGCCGGCGGCGCAGGAAGGCTTCGTCGTTCGGCAGGTTGGGGCTGTCGAGCAGGCGCGCGAGGTCCATCACAGCGCCGAGATCGGAGAGCTCCGCCGGGCGCATCAGGAACACGGCACGTCTCCCGCGCAGACGCGCCGCTCGAGCACTTCGCGATAGAGCTCCACCGCGCGGTGGAGCTCCGAGATGCGCGTGTGCTCGTTCGGCTTGTGGACGTTTCCGACGGAGGGCCCTGGCCCGAGCACGATCGCGGCGAGGCCCGCCTGTGCGAGCAGTCCCGCCTCGGTGCAGGTCGCCTTCGTGGTCACGTGTGACGTGGAGCCGGTGGCGCGCTGCGCGTCCTCGATCGCGCGCACGAGCGGCGCGTCGTGCGGCGTCGCGAGCGGCGGATTCGCGCGCACGCAGGTGATCTCGGCGGCCGCGCGCAACGGCGCGACCAGCGTGTTCGGGTCTTCGCCTGGGATCGGCCGCACGTCGAAGCGGAAGATCGCCTGCGCGCCATCGAGCGAGACCTTGCCGAGGCTCGCCACCGTACGGTCCGGATCGAACGACGGATCGCTGCGAGGGCCGGGTGCGTCGGCGAACCGCCGCCACGCGGCCAGGAACGCGAGGAGCGGCGCGGCCGCGAACGAAGGAGCGTCGAGCTCGTCGCCACCGTCCTTCGCGACCAGCGCGACCTCGCAGCGATCCGGCACGACGTTCACCGCGGAGCCGCCCTCGAGCGCGGAGATGCCGAGCGCCTTGCGCGCTTCGAGCTCCTCGAGCGCCGCGACGATCGCGTTCTTCCCGAGCGCGGGCGTGCTCGAGTGCGCCGCCGCGCCGCGCACCGCGAGCCGCTCGACGAAGAGCGGGCCCGCGCAGTCGAGCCGGTCCAACGCGACCCGCGCCGCGAACACCGCGTAGCCCTTGTGCGCGTGCACGGCCGCGAGCTCCGACGGCTCGCCGATCAGCGCCTCGCTGAACCCGCGCGCGAGTCCGCGCTCGACCAGCCAACGCGCGCCGATCAGGCCGATCTCTTCGCCGAACGTGCCGACCAGGCGCACGGGCCTGCGCAGGCGCGCGCGATCCACGCGCGCGAGCGCGTGCGCCTTGCAGACGAAGTCGACCTTCGCGTCGGCCGAGCCGAGCCCGTACAGCCGATCGCCGTCGCGAGTCGGATGGAACGGATCGCCGCCGGTCGCGGTCCACGCCGCGAGCTCGCCGGGCGGAACCGTGTCGAGATGCGTCACCAGCAAGAGTCCGTCGGACGCATCCGTCGGACCGACGTCGCAGATCACCGCATGGTGTCGGGTGCCGGCCACGACCGCGGACTCGATCCGCGCGGGGAGCCCGAGCTCCGCGAGCAGCTCGGCCGCGACACCAGCGATCGCCTCGTTCCCGAGCTTCGACTCGGACGGCGTCGCGATGAAACGCTCGGCCCAGGCGATCAGATCGGCCATGGAGACCTCGTCGTCCTCAAGATCTCGAAATCGACGCGCCTACTTGGGGGCTTGAGCTGCCTCCGCGCAGCAGGGACAGAGTTCGCGCAGGTATTCGTAGGTGTAGATCCCGCTGTCGTGCCCGTCGCTCCACTCGAACTGCAGTGCATAACGTCCGACGGGCTGCAGGCGGATGGGCTTCACGTCCGCGGGCACGCCCTCGGCCTTCAGGAGGGGACGGCCCGTGAACTCCTCGACGCAGTGCGCGCAGCGGCACGCGAGTCGCAGGCTGCGCACCGGATAGACGCTCTCGTGGCCATCGTTCCAGACGATTCGCAGCTTGTCCGGTCCGGCCTGCTCGATCTTCGCGGGCGTCGGAAGACTCACGCCGGGAAACGTAGCCGACGCGTGGGCTAAGATCCCCGCGCGCGCGGCGCGGAGGTGCACGAATGGCGAAGGAAGCGGTGGCGATCCTGGGCGGGACGGGCGAGCAGGGGCTCGGGCTCGCGTACCGGTTCGCGTTGGCGGGGCGGCCCGTGCGCATCGGCAGCCGCCAGGAGGACCGCGCGCTCGAAGCCACGCGCGACGTCTCCGCCAAGGTGCCGGGCGCGGACGTCTCGGGCTACGAGAACGCCGCGGCGGTGCGCGCGACGCGCGGCGGGATCGTGATCCTTTCGGTGCCGTTCGAGCACATGGCGGGCACGATCAAGTCGGTGAAGGAGGAGCTCGTGCCGGGCTCCGTCCTGGTCTCCATGGGCGTGCCGCTCGCGAGCGCGATCGGCGACCTCGCCACGCGCGTGATCGGCGTCTCGCAGGGCTCGTGCGCCGAGATGTGCGAAGCGCTCGCGCCCGAGGGCGTGCCGGTGATCTCCGCGTTCCAGAACGTCGCGGCGCACCGCCTGCTCGACCTGCCGCATCCCGTCGAGTGCGACGTGATCGTCTCCGGCGCCAAGGAGCCACGCACGCGCGTCATGGCGCTCTGCGCCGACATCCCGGGCACGCGCGCCATCGACGGCGGTCCGCTCTACAACGCGCGCTACGTCGAGCAGATCACCGCGCTCCTGATCGGGATCAACATCCGCCTGAAGAAGCCCGAGGGCGTGGGGATCCGACTCACGTATCTGTAGCGGCGGGCCGATCGCAGAGGGGATGAGAGTCGCTGCGACGGCACTGTTGGCGCTCGCGCTCGCGCTCCCCGCCGGGGCCGCGTTTGCGGCCGAGGAGCAGACCCCGGCGCGCGTGGTCGTGATCTTGCACCCGACCAACGGCACCGCGGCGATGGACCGCTCGCAGCTCGCGCAGATCTACAAGGGCGTGCGCCGCGCCTGGAACTCGCAGCTCCGCATTGCGGTGTACCTGCCGCCGACCGCGAGCCCGGCGATGGCGAAGCTCGCGAAGGACATCTTCAAGCTGCCGCGCCCGGAAGACGTGACGACGTTCTACGCCAACGCGGTGAACCGCAAGATCTTCACCGCCGCGCCGCAGATCCTCGCGACCGAGGCCGAGGTGGTGAAGCGCGTGGCCGCGGAGCCGGGCGCGATCGGCGTGGTCGACGCGGCGAGCGTCGGCGAAGAGTCTCTCGTGAAGGCGCTCCCGGTCGCGGGGCTCTAGCGTTCCAGTCGCACTGGCCCGGTAGGCCATGCCCCGAGTAATGTGCACGCATGGCCCGGAGGCTCGAGCCAGTCTCGATGCTGCTCGGCGCTGCGGCGGCGGGCCTGCTCCTTCTCTCGGTCCTGTACGGAGCCAGGAGGATCCTCGCGCCTCGGATCATCGATCCCGTCTTGTCGGTCCGTGCCGATGACGTAGCTCGGATCACGATCTCGTGTAGAGAGGCCAACGCTCTTCCTTGGACTCGCAAGATCACTCGGATCGACGATCCAGACGCGATCCGATCCATCACCGATGCTCTCCACCGGGCGGTACGGGTGGAGCCGAGTCACCCGCAATGCTCGCGCCATTGCGCCGTAGAGCTGGCTGCGGCTCATGACGAATGGGCGTTCGCAGCGGCGTGGAGCTGCCTGCAACCCACGCGAGGCGCCCTGCTGTACTTCCATTCCAATGGGGACTGGGGGCTTCTTCTCGGAACGTACGCATCGGAGGAGCTGGAGCCCGCCCTCTCCGCCGCGATTGCGACGGCGGAGTAGGCGGCCGCCGCTCCCCTAGACCTTCGCCGCGTCGAGCCGCGCCAGGATGTGGTCCGCGGTCTCCGCGGCGGTGAGCTCGCTGCTGTCGACCCAGAGCCCGATGCGCTGCGTGTCCTCGCGCAGCGCGCGATCGAGATCCTCGACCGCGATGCCGCGGTAACCGACCTTGCCGCGGCTCGCCTCGCGCGCGGCAACACTCGCGGCCGAGGGGCAGAGCACGACCACGTGCGGCGCTCGCCCCGCGTAGAGGCGCACGACCTCGGTGAGCGATTCTCCGAGCACGATGTCCTGGTGCACGACGGAGAAGCCGGCGTCGAGATACCGCCCGGCCGCCGCGACCGCGAGCTCGTAGCGCAGCCGCAGCTGCGCACGCGCCTCGTCGGAGAGCTCGCGCCCGAGCTCGGCGCGGCCGTTCACGATCATGCGGCGGAAAACGTCGCCGCGCAGGTGCACGCTGCGCGGCAGCCGCTCGGCGACGAGCTGCGCGACGGTGGACTTGCCGGCGGCCATGATGCCGGTGATCAGGATCAGGACGGCCATCGCCACAAGTCCCCGTCGACGTCAGAGCCGCGTGTGGCGCAGCTCGGTCTCGAGGATCGCCTGGCAGCCGATCCGCTCGAGCTCGTCCATCACGCGGTGCACGTCCCTCTTCTCGACCAGCACCTTGACCGCGCGCCAGCGCGGATCGGCGAGCGGCTGCACCGTCGGCGAGGAGAAGCCCGGCGTGATGCGCGTCGCTTCGGCCAGCCGGTCCGCCGGGCAGTTGTACTCGAGCAGCGAGTAGCGCGCGGCGTGGAGCACGCCGTCGACACGCCGCAGCAGGCGCTCGCACAGGTCCGGATCGCGCGGGTGCGCGTGGCCGATCAGCACCGCCTCGGCGTCGATCACGCGCTCGAGCTCCACCAGGTCGTTCTCGACGAGGGAGCTGCCGGTCTCGACGATCTCGACGATCGCGTCGACCAGCCCGAGCAGCACCATGACCTCGACCGCGCCCTGGAGCTCGAGCACGTGCACGCCCGTCGCGCCCGCGCGCTCGAAGTGCGACGTGGCCAGGTTCACGAACTTCGAGCCGACCACCTTGCCCGAGAGATCCTTCGCGCTGCGGTACGGCGCGTCCTTGTGCACGGCGACCGAGAGGCGGCAGCGGCCGAAGCCCAGACGGCGGTGCTCGATCACGTTGGCGCCCTTCTCCACCACCTGATCGCTGCCCGTGATGCCGAGATCGACGACGCCCTCGCTGACCAGCACGGGAATGTCCTGGGCGTTCGACAGGATCACGGTCGCGCCCGTGTCGGGACACACCGTGAAGAGCCGCCGCCCCTCGGCGTTCGCGCGCACCCCCGCGCGGCTCAGGATCTCGATCGAGTGCTCGCGCAGCCGGCCCTTCGAGGGGATCGCGATGCGCAGCGTGTCCGTGCCCAGCATCAGCGCCCCCGCGCGGCCTTCTCGGTCAGCCCGCCGACTCCGAAGCGCCGCTCCAGCACCTCGTACACCTGCGCGGGCGCGACGTCGACCGCGCCGAGCAGCACCCAGACGTGGAACAGCAGATCCGCGGCCTCGTGCGCGATGTGCGCCGTGTCGGGCCGGCCGGCCGCCTCGAGCAGCTCCGCGCTCTCCTCGCGCACCTTGGCGCCGATCGCCCCGATCCCGCCGTCGAGGAGCTGGACCACGTAGCTGCCCGGCGGGCGCTCGCGCTTGCGCTCCTGGATCACGGCATACATGCGGTCCAGCACGTCCGAGCCAACCATGGCGGGCTAGTCTAGCTCCAGCCCGACGCTGCGCATCAGCGCCAGCGCGTTGCTGCGGCGCACGACGCCTTCGGCGAGCCGGTAGTCGAAGTGCATCTCGCCGTCGCGCAGCTCGTCGGCGAAGTGTGCGTTGCGCGCGCGCGGCGCGAGCGCGTCGACCATCTGCGTGAGCGCGAGGTCGTGCGTCGTCACCAGACCGATCGCACCGCGCGCGAGCAGGCCGCGCACGAGCGCGCTCGCGCCGATCTGGCGGTCGTGCGAGTTCGTGCCCTGCAGGATCTCGTCGAGGAGGAAGAGCAGCGGCAGCGGCCCCTCCGTCAATGCGACCACGCGGCGCAGGCAGAGCAGCTCGGCGAAGAAGCGCGACGCGCCCTCCTGCAGCGAGTCCTGCACGCGGATCGACGCGCCGAGCGCGAGCGGCGAGAGGCGCAGCCGGCTCGCGCGCACGGGCGCGCCGGCGAGCGCCATCGCGACCGCCGTCCCGATGCTGCGCAGCAAGGTGCTCTTGCCCGACATGTTCGAGCCCGAGATCACGACCAGCGCATGGTCCGGGTCGAGCGCGAGGTCGTTGCGCACGCAGCGCGCGTCGGGCAGGAGCGGATGGCCGAGGCCGTGCGCGTCGAACACCGGTCCCGCCGCGACGAGCTCCGGGAAGCAGTCGGCGGGGTGCTCGAAGGCGTGCGCGGCCAGATCGCAGAGCGCCTCGAGCTCGCCGAGCGCATCCAGCCAGCCGGTGAGCTCGTGCCCGCAGCGCGCGCGCCAGGCTTCGAGCGCGAACGCGTTCTGCGTGCTCCAGAGCAACAGCAGCGAGACCGGCGCGAAGAGCTGATTGCGCCGCCAGTCGAGCAGCGCCACCAGCCGGTGTAGACGCGCGAGCTCGCGCGAGGCCGGCACGCCGTCGGTCCCGAGCGCGGCGCGCAGCGCGACCAGACGCGGCGTGGAGAACGGCTCGCGCTCGACTCTCTCGACCAGCGCCGTGAGCTGGGCGAGGTCGCGGGCCGGCGCCTCGATCGACTTCAGCACCGCGGTCACGCGCTTGTTGTAGACGAGCGCGAACGCGGTCTGCACCGCGACCACCGCGAGGGCGAGCAGCCACGGGAGCGCGCCCGACGTCGCCGCGATCACGGCGCAGACGCTCGCAGTCGCGAGCGCGGCGGCGACGTAGCGCGGCGCTCTCCCCCTCAGTGCTTCCGGCGCGCTGCCCCACTCGATCAGCGGCTCGGGGTGCACACCGTGGCGAACCTCGGGGCCGAGCACCGCCAGGTCTTCGCGCAGGTCGAGGCGTTCGCGCAACTCGTCCACCGCGGCGTGTCGCTCGCGCAGAGCGTCGAGCGCGGACGGTGCGAGCAGCCACGCCGCCAGGCGGTCCTCGCCCGCGCGCGTCTGCGCACGCGAGAGCAGCTCGAACAGCGACCCGTGCCCGAACAGATCGATGTGCATCGCGTACGCGTGCTCCGGATCGAGGTAGCGCTCGCCCGTCCTCCCGAGTCCGGCGAAGCGGTTCTCCATGCGCGCGAGCGCGTGCTCGTGATGCTCGCTCGCGCGCTCGGCGCTCACGCGCTTGCGCCGCGCGGCGTCGTGCGCGACCACGAGCGCCAGGAAGACCGCGCCGATCCCCACGAGCCAGAAGGGCGAGATCGCGCGCTCGACGATCACGAGCCACGCGACGCCGAGCCCGAGCGCGAACGAAGCGAGCCGCGCGTTCGAGAGGCGGCGGGCCGAGCGCGCAGCCAGCTCCGCCGCGGCGCGCCGCGCCGCGAGCCGCTCGCGGTGGATCTCGGCCGCGTCACTCACGCGCGCGAGCGTAGCGTCAACTGATACGATGCGCGCATGCCGTTCGTCTCGTTTCCCGAGGGGTTCGAGTGGGGTGCCGCCACGGCCGCCTACCAGATCGAGGGCGCCGCGCGCGAGGACGGGAAGGGTCTCTCGATCTGGGACGTCTTCTGTCTCCAGCCGGGCCGCGTGATGGGCGGAGACTCGGGCGAGATCGCCTGCGACCACTACCACCGCTACCGCGAGGACGTCGCGCTGATGAAGCGCCTCGGCCTCCAGACGTATCGCTTCTCCGTGTCGTGGCCGCGCGTCCTGCCCAACGGCTCGGGCGATGTGAACGAGGCGGGCATCGGCTTCTACTCGCGGCTGGTCGACGAGCTGCTCGGCGCCGGGATCAAGCCGTGCCTGACGCTCTACCACTGGGATCTGCCGCAGACCCTGCAGGACCGCGGCGGCTGGGCCGACCGCGACACCGCGCAGCGTTTCGCGGAGTACGCGGCGCTGATCTTCACGCGGCTCGGCGACCGGGTCACGCGCTTCGTCACGCACAACGAGCCGATCGTGACTTCGATGATGGGCTACCGCGCGGGCGTGCTCGCGCCCGGCATTCGCGACGTGCGCATGGCCTCGCGCGCGATCCACCACCTCCTGCTCTCGCACGGGCTCGGCGTCGCCGCGTACCGCGCGTCGGGCCGGCGCGGAGAGATCGGGATCACGAACGCGAACACGAGCTACGAGCCCGCAGACGCGAGCCCCGAGTCGAAGGAGGCGTGCGAGCTCGCGCGCGACTTCGACACGCGCACCTGGCACGGGCCGGTCTTCGGCCGCGGCTATCCGGCGTCGGTCCTGCGCTACTACGAGTCGCGCGGCGCCGCGCTCCCGATCGAGGGCGACGACCTCGCGACGATCGCCGCGCCGACGGATTTCCTCGGCGTGAACCTGTACAGCCGCGAGCGCGTGATCGCGGACGAGACCCGCAGCATCGGCTACCGCGCCGCGCCGCCGACCCTGCCGCTCCTGCCGATGGGCTACGAGGCCGCGCCCTTCGCGCTCGGCGACTTCCTGCGCTTCGTGTCCGCCGAGTACGGCCGCCCGAAGATCTATGTCACCGAGAACGGCGTCTGCGACAACACCGAGCCCGTGAACGGCGCGATCGACGACGTGCAGCGCACGGAGCTCCTGCGCGGCTTCATCGGCGGCATGCACGCCGCGATCGCCGACGGCTCCGCGGACGTGCGCGCGTACTACGTCTGGTCGCTGCTCGACAACTTCGAGTGGGCGTTCGGCAACTCGAAGCGCTTCGGCATCGTGTGGACCGACTTCACGACGCAGGCCCGCATTCCGAAGGCGAGCGCCGCGTTCTTCTCCGACGTGATCCGCAAGAACGGGCTCGAGGTCTGAGCCTTCACGAAGCGGTCCCCGTGAGATAGCACGTAAGAAGAGTGGCGAGTTCCTCCGCGCCTCGTTCATGAAAGAACTCGGAGCTCGCGCTCATCGCGACGCCCTCTGCAGCCGCCACGACCACGAACGCGGCGACGTCGAGATCCCGCACGCGCAGCTCGCGGTGGCGGCGCGCCAGAAGCTCCCGAACAAAGCGAATCACCCGC
>Ga0184615_10001729_pt1 | contig 11729 bp, 8 predicted proteins | sample PLM4_65_coex_FD_133134 | JGI IMG/M metagenome (GOLD analysis project Ga0184615, IMG submission 133134) | Groundwater sediment microbial communities from an aquifer in East River, Colorado, USA - PLM4_65_coex | ecosystem: Environmental > Terrestrial > Soil > Riparian zone | place: USA: East... | reverse complement strand
GCCGCTCGGACACATCGGCCGCGTCCACGATCTCGTCGACCAGCTCGGCGACACCACCGCCTCGATCTACTACGTGCCCGACGTGTTCGTCTTCGACCTGATCCAGCCGCGCACCAGCGAGCTGCTGGGCATTCCCGTCGTGGCGATGTGCGAGACGCCGTTTCACGGCTACCGCGGCGTGGTCAAGCGCATGATGGACCTGTCCATCGCCGGCAGTGCGCTGCTCGCGCTCGCGCCGCTGATGCTGGCCATCGCGATCGCGATCAAGTGGACCTCGCCCGGCCCGGTGATCTTCCGGCAGCGCCGCTACGGGCTCGATGGGCGCGAGATCGGCGTCTACAAGTTCCGCACCATGACGGTGTGCGAGGACGGCGCCGATTTCAAGCAGGCGACGCGCGGCGATCAGCGCGTTACGCCGCTGGGGCGGTTTCTGCGGCGCTACTCGCTGGACGAGCTGCCCCAGCTCATCAACGTGCTGCAGGGGCGCATGAGCCTGGTCGGGCCGCGCCCGCACGCCATCGCGCACAACGAGGAATGCCGCAAGCTGATCAAGCGGTACATGGTGCGGCACAAGGTCCTGCCGGGCATGACCGGGCTCGCCCAGGTGAGCGGCTGCCGCGGCGAGACCGCGCGCATCGAGGACATGGAGCGCCGGGTGATGCTCGACCTCGAGTACCTGCGCAACTGGTCGCCGCTTCTCGATCTGCAGATCCTGCTGCTCACCGCCCAGGAAGTGATTCACACGGACCAGGCGTACTGACGGCCCGAGGATTGCCCCGAGGCTCGACGATACCGGTAACGAGAGGAGTATTCGCCATCCCCAATCTCGCCCGCCGGGCCGGGATCATCGCGGTCACGCGCCTGGCAAACCAGGCGCTGATCCTGTTCAGCCCCCTGATACTGGTGCGCCTGCTGAGCGTCGCGGAATTCGGACGCTACCGGGAGTTCCTGCTGTACGTCGGTCTGCTGGCGGCGCTGGCCGCTTTCGGCATCAACAACAGCCTGATGTACTTCGTGCCGGCGCGACCCGAGAACGCGTGGCGATTCGTGCGCCAGGCTGTAGTGCTCACCGCGTTCAACAGCCTGGTCGGCGTGCTGTTGCTGGTGACACTCGATACCTTGTCGGGCGGTGCCGTGGTGGGCGAGTACCTCGCGCCGGTGTGCCTGTACACGCTGCTGTTCGTCAACGTCGACTTCTGGGAATTTCTCTGGCTCGGGCTGAAGCGTCCAGGCGCGGTCTTTGTCTACAGCAGCGGCCGCGTGCTGGCGCGCATGACCGTGGTCATCGTCGCCGCCAGTGTGTCGGGAGACGTCAACACTATTATTACCGCGCTGATCGCGCTGGAAGCGCTGCGTCTCGCCGTTTCGATAGTGGTCTGGCGGCGGATGGCGCGCGGGGCGGAGCACGCCGTGGCGGGCTCCTGGCGCGAGCAACTGCGTTTCTGCACGCCGGTGGGCACCGCGCTCGTGCTGGTCACCGCCAACAAGTCGCTCGCGGGCCTGTTCGTCGCCAAGGCGATGGGGCCGGTGGCGCTCGCGCACTACACCATCGGTACCTACGTGGAGCCGATCATCAGCGTGCTGCGCAACTCGATCTCCGATGCGCTGTTGCCGGAGATGGCGGCGCGCGACGGCAAGGCCGATGCGGACCCGCTGCACCTGTGGCGGCGAACCACGGTGGTCTCGGCAATCCTGCTGCTGCCCGCCGCCGTGTTGTTGCATCGCTACGCCGCGCCGCTGGTGGCGACGCTGTTCTCGAACGAATACCTGCCCGCTGCGGTGGTGGTGCAGATCTACGTGCTGACGTTCATCCGCGAATGCTTCGACTTCGGCGTGCTATTGCGGGCCATCAATCGCACCGCGCCCATGGTCGCAGGCAACGTGGCGGCCGTGGTCGCCAACCTGGTGCTGCTGGCGGTGCTGATACCCCCGTTCGGACTGGCGGGCGCGGTGAGCGCCTTCGTCTTCTCGAGATTCCTCGATGCAGCCTATCTGGCCTGGCGCACCCTGGACCTGTTCGGCGTCAGGCTGCGGGAACTGGCGTGCTGGGGCGATCTGGCGCGCGTCGTGGCCGCGACTGCGGTGGCCGCCGTGCCGATCTACGCGTTCGACTGGCTGCACGCGTTCGGCCTGGTGGGAATCGTTCCCGCGCTGGTCGTGTTCGCAGCGACTTTCGCTCTGGCGCTGCGCGTCCTGCGCCTGCCCGAGGCCGTGGAAATGTTCCGGCGTCTTCGTCAACCGCTCGGCGCGAGGCCCTGATCGATGCGCATGCTGCTCGCCATCACCGTGCTGTTCCTGCTGGCTACGGACGTCCTGCAGTGGGATCTCACCTACAGCGCGGGTCTGAGCGCCAAGAACGGCGTTCTGTACCTGATCACCGTGTTTCTCCTGCTGCGCATCGTGACGGGCCGCGCCGAGGGCTCCGGCGCGCGGCCGATGTACGCGGCCTTCGCGATCCTGATCGGTTACGCACTGTTGAGCTGGGTCATCGCCGGCGTGCTGATCCGGTATCCCACCTACGACCTGGTGGAGAGCGGCATCCGTCTGAAGAACTACCTGGTCGATCCTTTCACCTTCTTCCTGGTGTTCTTTCTCGGCACGCGCAGCAGCGAGGACACGATGACGGTGATCAAGGCCCTGCTGCTCGGCGCGATCTTCGCCAACCTGATGACGGTGCTCGACGTCTCCGGTGTTCTCGACCTGAACTACGTCGAGCGGGCCGATGGCCGCACCCAGGGAGCGCTGGGCGAGTCGAATCAGTACGCCGCCTTCATCATCCTGTTCCTGCCGGCACTGATCTGCGCGATGGGCGCCGCGCGCGGCCTGCGGCGCCTCTTCTGGCTCGGCGGCGCGCTGATCTCCGTCGTCGCGTTGCTGTTGACCGCCTCGCGCGGCGCCATGGTCGGGTTGCTCGTGGCCAGTGCGATGGGCGTCTACATGTATCGCCGCCATGTGTCGGTCGGCCGCCTGTCCGCGTGGATCATCGGCGGCGCCGCCGTCATCATGATCCTGCTGAGCGTCTCGCAGTCGGACCAGCTGCTCACCGAGCGGGTGCTCACGCAGACCGGCTCGATCGACCTCAGCGACGCTTCCTCGGGGCGCAGCGAAATCTGGTCCGATGCCGTCGCGCAGATGCTGCACGCGCCGGTGACATTGCTGACCGGTTACGGCTGGGACGTGTACTCGGCCTTCCCGTTCCGCTACGCGCCCCACAACCACTACCTCGGTCTGTGGTTCAACCTCGGCCTGGTCGGTCTGGCGGCGGGCAGTTTCGTGCTGTTCTACGCCATCGTGCGCGCCAGGCGCGCCAGCGATGTGGCGCCGCCGCCGTTGCGCGGCCAGCTCATCGGCTTCGTCATCGGCGCGACCGCGCTGTGCGTCGCGATCTTCTTCGTCGACCTGCACAAGCCCTGGCCGTATTTCTGGGCCTACGTGGGTGTGGCGCTGCGGCTCGCGGCTTGCATCCCGCAGGCGGCGCATGCACCTGTCGAGGCGCGCGTCGCGCCGGCGGGCGACGCCCATGGCTGGGTGGCGCGCGCCACGGCGTCAAAACCGTTGAAAACCTGAGGAGAAGCCGCAGGCATGAGCGTTCGCAGGATCTGCATCGTCGGACTCGAAGACTATCCGCTGTTGTGCGGCGAACAGGACCGTTCCTATGTCGGCGGCGAGAGCGTGCAGCGCGTGCTGCTGGCGCGCGCGTGGCGCGATCTGGGCCTGGATGTGTCGATGATCGTCCACGACCACGGCCAGGGTGCGCGCCGCAAGGTCGACGGCATCGCGGCGATCGCGGCGCACTCGCGCCAGGCCGGCGTGCCGGTGCTGCGCTTCGTGCATCCGCGCATCACACGTCTGCTCGGGGCGCTCATGAGCGCGGACGCGGACATCTACTACCAGTCGTGCGCGGGCGTGCATACCGGGATCGTCGCGTGGCACTGCCGCTCCGCCGGCAAGAAATTCGTGTTCCGCGTGGCCTCCGACGTCGATTGCCTGCCGGGACACCAGCTGATCCGCTACTGGCGCGACCGCAAGCTGTTCGAATATGGACTGCGGCGCGCCGACCTGGTGGCCACGCAGACCACGCACCAGGGCGAGTTGCTGCTCAACCACTATTGCCTGCCGAGCTGCGTCGTCAACATGGCGGTCGAGGCGCCCGGCCGCGAATGCGTCCCGAATCGCGACATCGACGTGCTGTGGCTGAGCAATCTGCAACCCGTCAAGCGTCCGGAGCTGGCGCTGGAGCTGGCGCGGCGCATGCCTGGCGTGCGTTTCGCGCTGGCCGGCGGCCCGATGGCCGGAGCGCAAACCTACTACGACGATGTGCTGGAGGCGGCCGCGCGGCTGCCCAACGTTTCCATCCTCGGCCCGGTGCGCTACGCGGAAACCGGCGCGTTGTTCGCAAGGTCGCGCGTGTTCCTCAACACCTCGAGCGTGGAGGGCTTCCCCAACACGTTCCTGCAGGCGTGGATCCGCGGCGCGCCGGTCGTCACCTTCTTCGACCCGGACGGTATCGTGCAGAAGAAGCAGCTCGGGCGGGTCGCGAACTCGCTCGATGACATGCGCGAGGCGATTCACTCGCTGCTGAACGACGAGGGACGACGCGAGGCCATCGGCCAACGCGCCAGGACCTTCGCGCAACGCAGTTTCACGCCGGCGAGCGTCGCGGGCCGGTATCTCGACCTGCTCGATGCGGCGGCGCAGCCGCGCTTGCGCTTCGGCACCACGGATTGAGCCATGGAGCATCCCTGCAATTTCACCTCCGCCGGCACCGAGCTGCGCGAGAGCGCGCCCGAATCGCGCCCGGTTGCGGTTGGCGCTGCGCGCCTCGACGTCGTGTTCCTGCTCAGCACGCTCATGATCGGCGGCTCCGAGCGCAAGATCGTGCGGCTGGTGGCACGGCTCGCGGCCCACGGCGTGCGCGCAGGCATCGCCTGCCTGAACAGCCCATACACGCTGGCGGAGGAGATTCGCGCCGACGTGCCCCTTTGGAAGCTGGATCGCCGAGGCAAGCTGTCGCTCGACACCATTCGCCGGCTGCGCGACATCGTCGTGCGGCACCGGCCGACGGCGCTGGTCGGCGTGAATCTCTACCCGTCCCTGTACGTGGCGCTGGCCGCGATGTGCTCACCGGCGCCGCGGCCGCGCACCGTTGCGCTGGTCAATACCTCGACGTTCAGCGTGGACAGCTGGCGGCGGAACTTCTACCGCTGGCTGCTGCGGATCATGGGCTGCACGGTCCACGGCTGCGCGGCGCAGCGCGCCTTCTGGTTTGCACCAGGCGGCAAGGCATGGCGACGCTCCAGGGTCATCTACAACGGGGTCGACCTGGACCACTTCGCGCCGCGGACGGCAAACGGGGAAGGGGACGCGCTGCGCGCCCGTTGCGGCATACCGCGCGGACGCTTCGTCATCGGCTCCGTCGGGCGGCTGGCGCCGGAGAAAAACCAGGCCGCGCTCCTCGATGGGCTGGCCTACCTGCACTCTGCGGGGGTTGATGCGCACCTGTTGATCGCCGGCGAGGGTTCGCTGCGCACCGAGCTGGTGCTGCGCGCCATCGAGCTGGGAATCGCTCGCCGGGTGAGCCTGATCGGCGAGGTCGCCGACGTGCGCCCGGTGCTCGCCGCCATGGATGTCTTCGTCCTGCCATCGGTGGCGGTCGAATCCTTTTCGAACGCCGCGCTCGAGGCGATGGCGATGGCGAGACCGGTGATTCTCAGCGACATCGGCGGCGCGCGCGAGATGATCGACGATGGCGTGGAAGGTTTCATCATCGGGCATACCGAGATGCGCGCGCGCCTGCCGTCGCTCCTGGCGGCGCTGTGCGCCGACACGCGACGGCGTGCCCGGCTGGGCGAGGCGGGGCGCCGCCGCGTCGAGCGCTGCTTCTCGCTCGACGTAATGGTCACGAACTACCTGGAATTGCTGCGCGACGCAGGGGAGAAGTGTCATGTCTGAGCTTGCAGCCGCCAGCGTACTGCAGACGCAACCGCTTCGACCCGTCGCGACACCCGAGCTCGCCGCGGTCACGGTCCTGCAGTTCGGGCCGGGCTTGTCGGTGCGCGGCGGCATTTCCGCCGTCGAACGCCTCATCGTCGAGCAGATACCCGCACAGGAGCAGGCGCCCACTCGCCTCAACGTGCAGCACGTTGCGACGATGGAGGAGGGATCGGCGCTTCGCAAGGCAGTGGTGTTCCTGAGAGCGATGCTGACGTTGCGTGCGGCGCTGGATTCCACGCAGCCGCTGATCGTCCACATCCACTTCGCATCGCGTGGCAGCACCGTGCGCAAGCTGATTCTCGCGCGCATGACGCAGCGCGCCGGCCGGCCCCTCATCCTGCACGCGCACGGTGGCGGGTTCGAGGGCTTCTTCAACCGGCTGCCGCCGTTCGCGCGCCAGGTGGTGTGCGACACCTTCCAGCGGGCCAACACTTTCGTGGTTCTGTCGAGCCAATGGCGGAAGTTCTACATCGAGAAGTGCGAGCTCGCGCCCTCGCAGGTGACGGTGCTGCCCAACCCGGCGCGCCTCCCGCCGAAGGTTCCGGACCGGCGCGGACGCCGGCGGGTGCAATTCCTCTACCTGGGGCGGATGAGCGAATCGAAGGGCGCATTCGACCTGGTGCGCGCCTTCGCGATACTCGACGCGGACCTGCGCAGGCGCTCGCAACTGGTGCTCGCCGGCGACGGCGACCTGGAAGGCATCGCGCGCCTCGCGCGCCCGCTGGGCGCATCGGTGCTGGTGTTGCCGTGGGTCAGCGCTGCGACGCGCGACCGGCTGCTCGCGCAGAGCGATGTGTTCGTGCTGCCCTCGTACCGCGAGGGCGTGCCGCTGGCGCTGCTCGAAGCGATGGCGTACGGCTTGCCGGCGATCGCCACGGCGGTCGGCGGAATTCCGGACGTGATGGAGGACGGCGTTCACGGCCGGTTCGTCGACCCCGGGCATGTCGACGGCCTGAGCGCGGCACTCGCCGCGATGATCCGCGACGAGCCGCGACGCCTGGCGCTGGGCAGGAATGCCCGCGAGCGCGCGGTCCAGTTCGATGCAGCGGGCTATGCGACGCGCCTCAAGAATCTCTACCAGCGCATCGCGCCGGTCACCAAGCTCAAGGCGTTCTCATGAGGGCGTTCGATACCGTCCAGCAGCTCAAGCGTCACGTGATGGGGGAGTACCTCGTCCGGCGCAACCCGCTGTACTACGGCCGCGCGCGGCGCACTCTGGAGGCGATCGACCATGCTGACCTGGCACAGCGCCGTGCGTGGAGCGAACAGCGCCTGAAGCGGGCACTGCGCGCCGCGCAGCGTACGTCGTACGGACGCGAGGCGGGCGGTGGCCATACGCTCGAGAGCTGGCCGCTGCTGACCAAGGAAACGTTGCGAGACAACCTGCATTCGTTCGTCACGCGCCGCGACTGGCTCGCGGCGCCGGCGAGCACCGGAGGCACGACGGGCATTCCGCTGCAGCTGGTGCGCTCCCTGAGCGGCGTCGTGTTCGAGCAGGCCTGCCAGGACCGTCTCATCGAGCGGCTCGGCGCCGACCCGCGCTCGTCGCGCGTCGCGATCCTGCGCGGCGACAACATCAAGGACCCTTCGGACCTGAGACCGCCGCACTGGACCGTGGCCAACGGCGGGCGCTGCATGATCCTGTCCTCGAACGTGCTCATGCCCGAGACCGTCGCGGACTATGTCAAAGCGCTCGCCGACTTCGCGCCCGAGCTCCTGTGCGCGTACCCGACCTCGCTCGAATGCCTGTGCCGCCTGCTGCGGGCGAAGCAGCTGCGGCTGGACATTCCGTGCGTGCTCACGTCCTCCGAGGTCCTCAAGCGCGAGGCGTGGATGCTGGCGCGCGAGACGCTCGGCTGCGTGATTGCCGACTACTACGGCCAGGCGGAGCGCGTCGCCTTCGCGTACGCGTTCGCGCCGCGCGACTATCGCTTCCTGGCCGCGTATGGGCACGTGGAGCTCCTGCCGTTCAAATCCGATCTGCTGGCCGACGCAGGCAGGGGCGGGCTCTACGAGATCGTCGGCACCTCCTTCTGGAACGACCTGATGCCGCTGGTGCGCTATCGCACCGGCGATCTGGTGCGGCTGCCGGAGTCGTGGGGCGAACAGGAACGCGAAGAGGTCGTGCTCGGTCTGCGCACATTTCCCGGGGTGCTGGGCCGGGAGCAGGAGATCCTCGTCTGCCCGAAGGGCGTGCGGCTCACCGGCATCGATCACATCCCGCGCGACGTGAAGCACGTGCTGCGCATCCAGGTGATCCAGGAAAGCCTCGAGGACGTGCGCATCCTGGTGTTGCCCGCGCCGGGATACAGCGAGCGCGACGCCGCCCACCTGATGCAGAACGCGCGCGCCAAGGTGCCGGATACCATGCGCCTGCGCATCGAGACCGCGGAATGGCTCGAGCGCACGCCGCGCGGCAAGACCCCGCTGGTGATCCACCGCCGTCCGGTGCAGGAGCAGCTGCGCCGTCAGGGCGTGGAACCCTCGCTCACGCGCTGAAACGCGGCCGCCCGTGCAGAGCCTCAGCTGGTACGTTCACCGCTTCAGCCGCATGTCCGGCGCCGAGGTTGCACATCGGCTCGGCAAGGCGGCGCGCAGCGCGACGAGCCTCCTGGAGATCTCGCATCCGGGTGCGGCGCCGGTTGCCGACCTGTCGAGGCCCGAGCACCCCTTCCTGCCGCCGCTCGCGCCGGACCAGGCGCCCGACGCGGGCTGGCGCGCCGTCATCGAAGAGGCGGAGCGCATCGTGGCAGGCCGGCACGCGGTGTTCGACCTGGGCGACTGCCACCTCGGCGATCCGCCCGAATGGAATCGCGATCCGCTCACTCTGCGGCTCGCGCCCTGGCGCGCGGCTGCCTCGATCGACTATCGCGACGAGCGCGAGGTCGGCAACATCAAGTATCTGTGGGAGCCCAATCGCCACCTGCACCTGGCGACGCTGGCGCAGGCTCACGCGCTGACCGGCGATGAGCAGTACGCACGCACGATCCGCCGGCACCTCGATTCCTGGATTGCACAGTGCCCGGTCGGACGCGGGCCCAACTGGGTGAGCTCGCTCGAGCTGGGCATCCGCCTGATCAACTGGAGCATCGTCTGGCAGCTCCTCGGCGGCCGCAGCGCCGCCATCTTCGCCACGCAGGAGGGGAGGGAGTTTCGCGACCGCTGGCTCGCCTCGATCTTCCACCACGCGCGCAGCATCGTCGGCAACCTCTCGCGCTTTTCCTCCGCCAACAATCACCTGATCGGCGAGGCGGCGGGCGTTTACGTGGCGGCGTCCACCTGGCCGCTGTGGCCGCAGATGCGCGCCTGGGGAGCGCGGTGCCGCGGGATTCTCGAGCGCGAGTGCCTGCAACAGAACGCCTCCGACGGCGGCAACCGCGAACAGGCGCTCGCCTACCAGCAGTTCGTGCTCGATTTCCTGGTCATCGCCGGCCTGGCGGCGCGCGCCGCCGGGGAGGACTTCGCTCCCGCGTACTGGCAGCGCATCGAGAAGATGATCGATTTCATCGCCGCGTTGACCGACGTCGCGGGCAACGTGCCCATGATCGGCGACGCCGACGACGGCTTCGTGGTCCGGCTGTCGCGCGAGCGCGGTTTCTGCCCGTTCCGCTCGCTGGTCGCCACCGGCGCCGTGTTGTTCGATCGCGCCGATCTCGCCGCGCAGGCGCACCTCGCCAGTCCGGCGCCGGCGAGGGCGGACACCAAGACACGCACGCTGCTCGGCGCGGACGCGTCGCAGCGCCTGGAGGCCTTGCGCAGCCGCGCTCGCGCCTTCGTGGCGCAGCGCGCGTTCGCCGAGTCCGGTTACTTCCTTCTCGGCGAGGGATTCGGCACGGCGCGCGAAGTGCGCTTGCTGTGTGACGCGGGGCCGCTCGGCTACCTGAGCATCGCGGCCCACGGGCATGCCGATGCGCTCGCGGTCCTGCTGAGCATCGGCGGGCACGAAATCCTCATCGATCCCGGCACCTTCGCCTATCACACCGATCCGCAGTGGCGGCGTTACTTCCGCAGCACGCGGGCACACAACACCGTGGTGGTCGACGATCTGGATCAATCCGAGCAGCGCGGCAGCTTCATGTGGTCGGAGCATGCGGGCGCCCGTTGCGTGGAGCTCTTCATGCGCGGCGCCGCGCAGTATTTCGCCGGTGAGCACGATGGCTACGCGCGGCTGCGCGATCCCGTCATCCACCGCCGCGGTGTCTGCTTCGAGCCGCACGGCATCGAGATCGCGGACACCCTGCGTTGCGCGGGCGCGCACCGGATCTGCAGGCGCTGGCATTTTCCGGAGAACGCGCGCGTCACCCTGCAGGATGACGGTGAAATCCGGGTGGATGCCGGCGCGGTGGCCGTGGCGATGACGCCGCTGGAGCCGCTCGAGCGCGCCGCACTTCACAGCGCCGGAACGCCGCAGGAGGGCGGATGGGTCTCACGGCGCTTCGGTGTGAAGATTGCGTGCACCAGCGTGGGCTGGTACTCGCGTGTCGACGGCGGTTCGAGCGCGCCGCTGCGCACGCGGATCGTGTGGACGTTCCGCGATGCGTCCCCGGTGCCCCTGCGGCGCGTGCCGTGAGCCCATTGTTCGCACCCCCCGCCGGCGGTATCGTTGTGGTCACGGCATGGACGGCGACCGGCGCACGCCCTGCGGGCAACAACAATGACATTCGGATCGAAGTCGCAAGCTCGCCCCGACCCGCAGACGGCCGAAGGTCATGTGCTGCTCGACGCGGCCCGCAGCCGGGTGCTGAGGCGGCTGGCCGGCACGTTGCGGCACGATCTGAGCTCCCCGCTGCAGGCTGCCGTGTGGGCTTTCGACCTGGTGGAGCGCGGCATCGCCACGCACCCGGACGAGCAGCAGCGCGCCAGGATCGCCACCTCCGTCGATCTCGGTCGGCGCGAGCTGGCGCGGTTGCAGAACACGGTGCGCCTGTTCGTGGCGTGCGCTGCGCCGCTCGACGAGATGAGGGAGTCCTTCGATCTGCGCGAGGTGCTCGGGGAAATCGAGCGCCTGGTCGCCGCGGAGGCGTCGCTGCGCGACGTGCACCTGACCTTCAAGCCGCAGGCCGAGCCTCTGGGCATGAACGGGGTCCGCTACCAGCTGCGGGAGGCACTGCTCCTGTTGACTCTGGAAGCGCTGGATGGCGCGGGCCACGGCGGCAGCGTCGAAGTGGAGCCATCGCAGCTCTCGGCAGGCTTGCAGGTGCATTTCTCCCATGCCATCAGTGGGGCCGCGCCGGCAGCGCGCGATGACGCTGCGGATCTGGCCGAACGTGCGGTCGAGGCAGTGGCCGCGTCCCATGGCGGCAAGGTATCGCGGCAGGATTCCCCGGGCCGCCGCGACGTGCTGTTCGAAGTGGCGCGCGGCTGATCCGCGACCAGGTCAGGGTCGCGCCTCTTGAAAAATTTGCAGGCCTTTACGCAATCACGCGGCAAGGTAGACTCGCCGCATCTCGCGCCGCACATCTTTGATCGGCGACGGCAGTTAGCGAACACCGTCGACGTTCACCACATAGAGGCTTTACCGCTGTGAGCCGAAAAGCCACCACGGTTTCCCGGGGCGCGCCGACGCCTCCGGTTCCCCGGGGCGCAGCAGCGCCTGCCCCGAACTTTCCCCGCGACGCACCCGCCAACAACGGGCACGCGGCCACGCCCGAGCCGGCCGTGGACCTGCGCATGCTGCTGGCCGCGCTGCGCGCGGTGCGCGACGGCGACTTCTCGGTGCGCCTGCCCGGCGACTG
>Ga0184615_10001727_pt1 | contig 11733 bp, 9 predicted proteins | sample PLM4_65_coex_FD_133134 | JGI IMG/M metagenome (GOLD analysis project Ga0184615, IMG submission 133134) | Groundwater sediment microbial communities from an aquifer in East River, Colorado, USA - PLM4_65_coex | ecosystem: Environmental > Terrestrial > Soil > Riparian zone | place: USA: East... | reverse complement strand
GTCCACGTCCGCGTCCGTCATGATGATGACTTTGTGGTAGCGGAGCTTGGAGATATCGAACTCTTCCTGCCCGATCCCGGTGCCGAGCGCCGTGATCAGCGTGCCGAGCTCGGCCGAGCCCAGCATCTTGTCGAGCCGGGCACGCTCCACGTTGAGGATCTTGCCGCGCAGCGGCAGGATCGCCTGGAAGGCGCGGTTGCGTCCCTGCTTGGCGGAGCCGCCGGCGGAATCACCCTCGACGATGAACAGCTCGGCGCGGCTCGGATCGCGCTCCTGGCAATCGGCGAGCTTGCCGGGCAGCGAGGCGAAATCGAGCGCGCCCTTGCGCCGGGTCAGCTCGCGCGCCTTTCGTGCCGCCTCGCGCGCCGTGGCGGCCTCGACCACCTTGGCAACCACGCGCTTCGCATCGGCCGGATGCTCCTCGAACCACTCCGCGAGCTTTTCGGCGATGACGGCCTCGACCGCCGGCCGCACCTCGGAGGAAACGAGCTTGTCCTTGGTCTGGGATGAAAACTTGGGATCGGGCACCTTGACCGCGAGAACGCAGGTCAACCCCTCGCGGGCGTCGTCGCCGGTCAGCGAGATCTTCTCTTTCTTCACGATGCCCGATTGCGAGGCGTAGTTGCTCACCGTGCGGGTCAATGCCGCGCGGAACCCCGCAAGGTGCGTGCCGCCGTCCGACTGTGGGATGGTGTTGGTGAAGCAGAGCATGGTCTCGTGATAGGCGTCGGACCATTCGAGCGCCGCTTCCACCGTAATGCCGTCGCGATCGGCGCGGATCGCGATCGGCGGCGAGAACAACGCCTCGCGCGAGGAATCGAGATACTTCACGAACTCCTCGATGCCGCCCTCGTAATGCATTTCCACCGTGCGCGGCTCGACCCCGCGGGCGTCGGTCAGCACGATGGCGAGGCCGGAGTTGAGGAAGGCGAGCTCGCGCAGGCGATGCTCGATGGTCGGCAGATCGAAGTCGGTTTTGGTGAAGGTCTCCTTCGACGGCAGGAAGGTCACCTCGGTGCCCTTCCGTCCTTCGGGGGCGGGCCCCTTCTCGACCAGCGGCGCTTCCGGATCGCCGTGGCGGAAGCGCACGAAATGCTCTTTCCCGGCGCGCCAGATGCGCAGATCGAGCCATTCCGACAGCGCGTTCACGACCGATACGCCGACGCCGTGCAGCCCGCCTGAGACCTTGTAGGAGTTCTGGTCGAATTTTCCGCCGGCATGCAGCTGGGTCATGATGACCTCGGCCGCGGAAACGCCCTCCTCCTCGTGGATGTCGACCGGAATGCCGCGCCCGTTATCGGCGACAGTCACCGATCCGTCGCCGTTCAGCGTCACCTCGATGCGGTTGCAGTGGCCGCCCAGCGCCTCGTCGACCGAGTTGTCGACGACCTCGTAGATCATGTGGTGCAGGCCGGAGCCGTCGTCGGTATCGCCGATATACATGCCCGGCCGCTTGCGCACGGCGTCGAGCCCGCGCAGCACCTTGATCGAGTCGGCGCCGTATTCTTCGGCGGCCCGGGCTGGAGAATCTTGCGGCGTTACCATCGTCTACCTCACGCCGGAAACAGGCTTGCGTCACGCACGCGGAAATGCTGCGCGGTAAAGGCGATGGGCGCGAAGACGGCCTCATCGGTGCCGGTGAGCCAAGCCTGGCATTTGAGTGCGTCGATCTCGGCATACAAGGCCTCGCGCCGTTCCTCGTCGAGATGGGCCGCCACCTCGTCGAGCAAAAGCAGCGGGGCTGCGCCGCGGTCGAGCGCCCGGAGCCGGGCATTGGCGAGCACGATGGAAACGAGCAGCGCCTTCTGCTCGCCGGTCGAGCACAGCGACGCCTTCTGCCCCTTGGACACGTGGGTCGCGAGCAGGTCCGACCTGTGCGGGCCGATCGCCGCGCCACCGGTCTCGGCATCGCGCAAGCGCGACGACAGCAGATGCTCCCGGAACGCCTCCTCGGCGTCGAGCGCCTTCATGCGGTCGAGCAGCGCCTCCACCCCACCCGCCAGCGCGAGTCGCGCGGCGGGAAACGGGCCCACTCCCATCTCGCACGCGGCATTGAGGCGGAAGATCAGATGCTGTCGCGCCGCGGTCACGGCAATGCCCTGCTCCGCCATGGTGCGCTCCAGCGCGCCGAGCCAAGCGGGGTCCGCCCGCTCTCCGAATTTCTGTGCGCGCAGCAGCCGGGCGCGCTCGCGCAGCGCGCGTTCGTAGGCCGCAAGCCGTTCGGCGTGGGCGGAGTCGAGCCCGAACACCAACCGGTCGAGGAAGCGCCGGCGTGCGGTCGCGCCTTCGCCGAACAGCGTATCCATATCGGGTGTGATCCACAGCGCGCCCACCCGCTCGGCCAGCATCGCCTGGCCGCGCTGTGGCTTGCCGTCGATGCGCAGGCTGCGCCGCGGCGTCGCGGTCTCGGCCGAATCGGGCACCAGCCCGGTGCCGATCTCCACCTCGCCGTCCGGCGTGGCGAGCGTCGCCGCCACGCCCCAGGCGCGCGTGCCAGCCTCGCCCGCGCCGCGTCGCCCGACCTCCGCCAGGGAGGCGCCGCGCAATCCGCGCCCAGGGGCGAGGAACGACAGCGCTTCGAGCAGGTTGGTCTTGCCCGCGCCGTTCGGCCCGGTGAGCACCACCGAGCGTGGCTCCAGCGCGAGCCGCAGCGAGGCGTAGCAGCGGAAATCGGTCAGCGCGAGCCGCGCCACGGAGGTGGCGTCACCATGCCCGGTACCGACGGCGACCGACTGGAGACGGGCGACAGCCACGGATCAGACGCGCATCGGCATAAGGACGTAGACCGCGCTCGGGTCGGAGGTATCGCGCACCAAGGTGGGCGACGCCGCATCGGCCAGCATGAACAGGGCGGAGCGACCGCCGATCTGGCGCGTGATGTCGAGCAGATAGCGCGAATTGAATCCGATCTCGAGCGGATCGGACTTGTAGTCCACCTCGAGCTCCTCGGTGGCGGAGCCCGCATCCGGGCTGGTCGCCGACAGGGTCAGCGAGCCTTTGTCGAGCGACAGCTTCACCGCGCGGCTCTTTTCGGTCGAGATGGTCGAGACGAGATCGACCGCATGGGCAAAGGGTTCGCAGTCGACCTCGAGCGCCTTGTCGTTGCCCGTCGGGATAACGCGGCGGTAATCGGGGAAGGTGCCGTCGATCAGCTTCGAGGTCAGCACCACATCGTTCAACGCAAAGCGGATCTTGGTTTCCGACAGGGAGACGGCGACCTCGCCGTCGTCGTCGAGCAGCTTGCGAATCTCGCCCACCGTCTTGCGCGGCACGATCACGCCCGGCATGCCGGCGGCGCCTTCGGGCAGGTCCATTTCGACGCGGGCCAAGCGGTGCCCATCGGTCGCCACCGCGCGCAACACCGGCTTGTTGCTCTCGTCGGCCTTGGCAGCGTGCAGGTAGATGCCGTTCAGGTAATAGCGCGTCTCCTCGGTCGACACGGCGAATTGGGTGCGGTCGATCAGCGTGCGCAAATCGGCTGTGCTGATGGTGAAGTTGGTCGGGGTATCGCCGTCGGTCATCACCGGGAAATCTTCCGACGGCAGCGACGCGAGCGACAGGCGCGAACGGCCGGAGCGCAACTCGACGCGCCCCTCTTCCTTGCCGGTGGCGAGCTCGATCTGCGCGCCTTCGGGCAGCTTGCGCACGATGTCGTACAACGTATGCGCCGGCACCGTGGTTGCACCGTCCTGCGTGGTCTGCGCCGGCGCTTTCTCGACGACTGCGAGATCCATGTCGGTTGCGGTGATGCGCAAGGACCCGTTGCGCGCTTCGATCAGCGCGTTGGACAGGATCGGGATCGTATTGCGGCGCTCGACGACGCTCTGGACGTGCGCAAGAGCGGTGAGGAGGGCGGCGCGTTCGATGGTCAATTTCATGGGCGGTTCGACGCCTCGGAGGGCTAGGGTTGGGCCTCGATTTTGGGCCCCGAAAGGGGCCGTTCCCGCGCCTCGGCGGGGCAAAATTAAGTATACCACAAGCCCTTGGAATCCAGGGAATTTTGCGGAGAATCCCGGGTCGAAAAACGCTATTGAATCCGGCCCTTACGGGGCCCGATTCGCGACCTAGCCTTCGAGCATCCGCCGCAGCAGCTCGACGTCCTCGGCGAACGTCGAATCGGTCTGGCGCAGCTCTTCGATCTTTTTCACCGCATGCATCACCGTGGTGTGATCGCGTCCGCCGAATTTGCGCCCGATCTCGGGTAGCGATCGCGCCGTAAGCTGCTTGGCGAGGTACATGGCGACCTGGCGCGGCCGCGCCACGGCCCGCGAGCGCCGGGCCGAATGCATGTCGGTGATGCGGATGTTGAAGTGCTCCGCCACCTTCTTCTGGATCTCCTCGATCGTCACGCGCCGGTCGTTGGCGCGCAGCAAATCGTGCAGGACCTCCTGGCAGGACTCGAGCGTGATGTCGCGGCCGACCAGCGTCGAATGGGCGACCACGCGGTTCAACGCGCCTTCCAGCTCGCGCACGTTCGACACGATCTTGTGGGCGAGGAACTCCAGCACCTTATGCGGCACGGTGACGCCCATGGTGTCGGCCTTGGCATCGAGAATGCCGACCCGCAGCTCATAGGTCGTGGCGTGGATGTCGGCGACCAGCCCCCAGCCGAGCCGCGAGCGCAACCGCTCCGCCATGCCGTCCAGGTCCGAGGGGGACTTGTCGGCGGACACGATCACCTGCCGGTTATTGTCCACCAAGTCATTGAAGGTATGGAAGAATTCTTCCTGAGTCGAATCCTTGCCGTTGATGAACTGGACGTCGTCGATCATCAAGACGTCGACCGAGCGGAACTGCTCCTTGAACGCCACCGTGTCCTGGTACCGCAGCGCCCGGATGAAGTGGTACATGAACTTCTCAGCCGACAGATACGCCACCTTGCGCTGCGGTTGAGCGTTGCGGATGTGCCATGCGATGGCATGCATCAGGTGCGTCTTGCCGAGCCCTACGCCGCCGTACAGGAACAGTGGGTTGAAGGTCGCGGTCGCCGATTCCGCGACGCGGCGCGCGGCCGCGTAGGCGAGCTCGTTCGGCTTGCCGACTACGAAATTCTCGAACGTAAAGCGCGTGTCGAGCGGGGAGGATAGCTGCGTCAGGTCGCGGGTGGCCCCGGATACGGGGCCGCTCATCATTGCCATGGCAGGTGCCGGCGTGGGCGCGCCCGCCTCGGCATGGGGCCGCACGGTGCGCAGCCCCGGCTCGGCCTCGATATAAAGGTCGACCGATCGTACCTCGGCCCGCTCCGCCGTCCACAACTCGCGCAGCCGCTCGCCGTAGTTGCGCTCGACCCAATCGCGCATGAATCGGGTCGGCACGGCGATGCGCAAAGTGCCCTCGCGCAGCTCGGCCAGCGTCAGCGGTCGAAGCCAGCTTTTATAAGCCGCGTCCCCCACCTCCGCGCGCAAATGACCGCGGACCCGCGCCCAACAGGCGTTGAGTTCCAAGTCCTGGTGAGGTGTCTTAATCATGCCTACCGTGCCCCCCGGGAAATCGAGTCTTGCGCCCGACATATCGCGGAGCTCGAGCCCGCATGCGGCACCCTCACCCCGTCCCTTCGACAAAACCACCCGCCGCCAGAAAGCCCATCCCCTCGCGACGGGGTGACCTGCGTTGGCACTCTTCGAACTTTCGTTCGAACTCGCCCCGACGAAGCCTCCCTCGATCCGTCTTACGGATCACGCAATTGCCGGCGGAAATTTTTCGACGCGTCGCTTTCGGAGACGAAACACGGGGACGGAAGTAATTCTTGTTTTAGTCCCGTGAGGTCCTTTTCCGATTACGAAACGATTTGATTTTGATTCCGCCGGATCGCGAAGAGGATTGCGTCTCCCCAAGCATCCAACGCACGCATGGTAACCACGCGCGCGCTCGCCGCGCAACACAGTCGATGACGCTGCGGTGGAAAAAAATTTCTTGCGCTTTATCGGAAATTTTTACGCGATCTGCAAACAATCGCGTGCCAATCACTTTGGCGCGCGCGAGTCAAGACGATCCATTCTCTGCGCGCACGTCGCTCGACGCACACGCCGCGGATCGCGACGGACTCGAAGGACGTCGACTAAGTGTTTGCGGAAAGAGCTTTGATGCGCGCCGACAGACGCGACAGGCGACGCGATGCGGTGTTGCGATGGAGCACGCCCTTGGTCACGCCACGCATGATTTCCGGCTGCGCCTGCTTCAATGCTTCTCGCGCGGCGTTCTTGTCGCCCGACGCGATCGCCGCCTCGACCTTGCGCACGAAAGTACGCACGCGGCTCATGCGCGCACGGTTGACCTCGGTGCGGCGCACGGTCTGGCGAATTCTCTTTTTGGCCGACTTGATGTTGGCCATTGGGCGTCCCCTGTCAGGCTTGAATACGGCCGGTTTTAATGCGCGGAAGGGCCGGCGTCAATCCCGCTACCCCGCAGAAATTCAGCGGTTTTTAAAGGCGGGTTTGCGCTTATCGGCGAAGGCGGCCATGCCCTCCTTCTGATCCTCCGTGGCGAAGGCCGCCTGGAACAGACGGCGCTCGAAACGGATGCCTTCGGCCAGGGTCGTCTCGTAGGCACGGTTCACCGATTCCTTGATCATCATCACCGTCTGGCGCGGGAACGATGCGATACGCTCCGCGGTCTTGACCGCCTCGGCGACGAGATCGGCGGCGGGCACGATGCGCGCGACGATGCCGGCACGCTCGGCTTCGGTCGCGTCGATCATGCGACCGGTCAGCGTCATCTCCATCGCCTTCGACTTGCCGATGATGCGGGTGAGTCGCTGCGTGCCGCCCGAGCCGGGCGGGATGCCGAGCGTCACCTCGGGCTGACCGAACTTCGCCGTCTCGGCTGCGATGACGAAATCGCACATCAGGGCGAACTCGCAGCCGCCGCCGAGCGCGAAGCCCGCGACCGCTGCGATCACCGGCTTGCGGCAGCGCGCGATGCGTTCCCAGTCGCGCGTGATGAAGTCGTCGAGATACGTGCCGGGCCAGGTGAGGTTCTGCATCTCCTTGATGTCGGCGCCGGCGGCGAAGGCTTTCTCCGATCCTGTAATGACGATGGCGCCGATCGCGTCGTCTACCTCGAAAGCGTCAAGGGCCTGGTTGAGGTCCTTGAGTAGCGCCGCGCAAAGTGCATTGAGCGCCTGCGGACGGTTGAGCGCGATCAGCCCGACCTTGCCCCGCGTCTCGACCGTGATGTTTTCGTAAGCCATTGGGATCCTTTATCGGCTCGTCCGCGACGGCGCGATGGAGATGTGCAGTTCGCTGTCGCGGCCCTTGGGTTTGACTTCGAGACGCAGCAACTCGTTCTCGCGCCGCCAACTTCCGTCGGCCGCCTTGCTCCAGCCGAGCTGGGGCAGGGCCTCGCCATAGAATTTCAGGACTTCGGTGCCCTGGACGCGGCCGCTGGCAACGAGCTGGACAATACGTCCCTCGGCCTTGTCGAACACCGTGCTGGCACCGGGGGCCTCGGCCAGGCCGGGCATCAGGGGCATATCCTCGACCGTGTTGAAGAAGGTCCCGGCGGCGCTGGCCGCAGCCGCCCACAGCGTGGCGGCCAGGATGGCGAGGAAACGGCGAGGCATGGGGGTGGATACCTCAGCGTTGCCGCGCTGCACAATAGAAAGTGGAGCGGCCGGATTGGACGATGCGCAGCACCCCGGCCCCACAATCGCAGCCGGGGCAGGGCTGCCCCTCACGATCGTAAACCTCGAAATTGTGCTGGAAATAGCCCAGTTCGCCGGTGGCGCTGACGTGGTCGCGAAGGGACGAGCCGCCGGCCGCAATGGCATCGGCCAGCACGGCGCGTATGGCGTCGGCCAGCCGGTGTGCCCGCTCGCCCTGCACCGTCCTGGCCAGCCGCTTGGGCGAGATGCCGGACCGGTACAGGCTTTCGCAGACGTAGATGTTACCGAGCCCGGCGACCACCCGCTGATCCAGAAGCGCAGCCTTGATCGGGGTGCGCTTGCCCTTGAGACGCTCGGCCAAGATCGTCCCGTCGAATGCGTTCCCGATCGGCTCGGGTCCCAGCCCGGCCAGCAGCGCGTGCGAATCGAGCGCGTTCGCCGCCACGATGTCCATCAGGCCGAATCGGCGCGGGTCGGAGAATCGGACCACCGTGCCGTCCTCGGCCGCGAAGCTGACATGGACATGGGTCAAATGAGCAACGCGGGTCTCGGCTCCATTTTCGATCACCATGCGCCCCGACATGCCGAGATGGGCGAGCAGCACGTTGTCGTCGTCGAGCGAAAGAAGAAGGTATTTCGCTCGCCGGCCGATTCCCGTGATGCGGCGTCCTTCGATGCGGGCGGCGAAGTTCTCCGGCAGCGGCCGGCGCAGATCACTTCGTCGCACCGTGACCCGCGCGATGCGGCGCCCTTCGAGCGCGGTGGCGAGCCCACGCCGTATGGTTTCGACCTCCGGTAATTCCGGCATAGGCCCAAACTAGCGCACCATCGGGGGGCGCGCTATGTTCCGCCCATGGCGGCCGCGCGCGAGACCGATTTCGGCTTCCGGCGGGTGAGCGAGGACGAGCACGCCGGGCTGGTCGGCCGCGTGTTCGATTCGGTCGCCTCCCGCTACGACCTGATGAACGATCTGATGTCGGGCGGGCTGCACCGACTGTGGAAGGCGGCGCTGATCGAACGGCTGCGCCCGCGCCCGGGCATGCGCCTCGCGGACCTCGCCGGGGGCACCGGCGACGTCGCGTTCCGGTTCATCGACAAGCTGAATGGGGGGGGCGAGGTCGTGATCGCGGACCGCAACGCCGCCATGCTGGAGGTGGCGCGCGACCGCGCCATCGACCGTTGCATCCTGCACGGGCTCGACCTCGTCTGCGCCGACGCGGCCGACCTGCCATTTCCGAATGCTACCTTCGACGCCGCCACAATCGCCTTCGGGCTGCGCAACGTGACCCGCAGGGAGGAGGCGCTGGCGGAGGCCCGGCGCATCCTGAAGCCCGGCGGGCATTTTCTATGCCTCGAATTCAGCCCCGGCGTATTTCCGATCCTGCGCCCGCTCTACGACGCCTATTCGTTCCGCGTTCTGCCGGCTTTGGGCGAGGCGGTGGCGGGCGATGCCGAGTCCTATCGCTACCTCGCCGAGAGCATTCGCCGCTTCCCGGACCAGGAGACGCTCGCCGGCGAGATGAGGTCGGTAGGGTTCGGCAATGTGACCTGGCGCGGCATGTCGGCCGGGATCGTGGCGCTGCATTCGGGCTGGCGCATCTAGAGAAAGAGCGTCGATGGATCACCCCCCTCCCTATCCCTCCCCCACAAGGGGGGAGGGCATGCACGGCGCGATCGACGCCACCTCGCCTTCCCCCTTGATGGGGGAAGGATGGGAAAGGGGTGTGGGATTGCGTCGATCGCGAACCAAGAAATCATGATCCGTCCGCGCCATTTGGGTCGCGTCGTCGCTATCGCGCGGACGCTGGCCCGCCACGACGCGCTGTTCTTCCTCGACTACGCCCCCATGGGTCCAACGCTGCGTCGCGCCGCCCAGATGGTCTTCAGGGCGCGGCAGGCCCATGGCCGCCCCGGCCAGCGCCTCGCCGCCGCTTTGACGGAGCTGGGGCCGTCCTTCATCAAGCTGGGCCAGGCGCTCTCGGTGCGTCCCGACATCGTGGGCGATGAGATCGCCGCCGATCTGACGTCATTGCAGGATCGGTTGCCGCAATTTTCCGGGGCCGAGGCGCGTCGGGCCATCGCGGCGGAGCTGGGCAAGCCGGTCACAATGCTGTTCGCGTCGTTCGAAGACCGCGCCGTGGCCGCGGCCTCCATCGCCCAGGTCCACGAAGCGACGACGGCGGCGGACGAGCCTGTGGTGGTCAAGGTGCTGCGGCCCGGCATCGAGGCGCAGTTCGCCCGCGACCTCGATTTTTTCGACGCCATGGCGCGCACCGTGGCGCGCGCGCGGCCCGCTTTGCGTCGGCTCAAGCCGGTCGAGGTCGTGCGCGTCTTCGCCGCCTCGGTCGAGCTCGAGATGGATTTGCGCTACGAGGCCGCCGCGGCCGACGAGCTGCGGCAGAACTTCGACGGCGACGCGAGTTTCCGCGTGCCGCGCATGGACTGGTCGCGCACCGGCCGCCGCGTGCTGACGGCGGAGCGCGTCTCCGGCATCCGCATCGACGACCGCGCGGCGCTCATCGCGGCCGGGCACGATCCGGCCCGGATCGTCGCCACCATGGCGCGCATCTTTTTCCTGCAGGCGTTCCGCGACGGGTTCTTCCACGCCGATCTGCATCCCGGCAATTTGTTCGTGGCCGAGGACGGCGCGATCATCGCGGTCGATTTCGGCATCATGGGGCGGCTCGAGCGCGCCACGCGCGAGTATCTGGCGGAGATGCTGCTCGCCTTTCTCCAAGGCGACTACAAGCGCGTGGCCGAGGTGCATCTGCGCGCCGGCTATATCCCCGCCGACACCTCGATCGACGAATTCGCCCAGGCGGCGCGTTCGATCGCCGAGCCGATCCTGGGCCTGCCGCTCGCCGACATCTCCTTCGCACGGCTGCTCGCGCAGCTGTTCAAAGTCACCAAGCGGTTCCGGATGGAGACCCAGCCGCAGCTTCTCCTGCTGCAGAAGACGATGCTGGTGGCGGAGGGAGTCGGGCGGCACCTCTGCCCCGAGACCAATATGTGGGAGCTGGCGCGGCCCTTGATCGAGGATTGGATCGCCGAGCACTACGCACCCGAGGCGCGGCTTGCCGAGGCGGTTCAGGATGTGGCCGGTGCGCTGGTTCGCCTGCCGCGCCTCGTCGCGGAGATGGAGGAAACCGTCGGCACGCTGGCGCGCGGCGGGTTGAAGCTGCACCCCGAATCGGTGCGGGCCCTGGCGGAGGCACGGGCCGAAAACGCGGCGCGCTGGCCGATCTGGGTCACCGTCGCGGTCGCGATCGCGGTCGTCGTCGCCATCGTTTTCTGAGGCAAGGCGCGGGTCTTACGGCGGTTTTGCCGTAATGCACGCACAGGGTTGCCGAAAATTAACCCTATCACTAGCTTATGCGCATCATGGAATCCCTCGCCGGCAAGCGGATCCTCCTCGTCATCACCGGCGGCATCGCGGCCTATAAGAGCCTCGAGCTGATTCGCCGCCTGCGCGAGCGCGGCGCGAGCGTGCGCTGCATCCTGACGCGCGCGGGTGCCGAATTCGTCACGCCGCTTTCGGTCGCCGCGCTGTCCGGCGAAAAGGTCTATTCCGATCTGTTTTCGCTCACCGACGAATCCGACATGGGCCATATCGAGCTGTCGCGTGCGGCGGACCTCGTCGTGGTCGCGCCGGCGACCGCCGACATCATGGCCAAGATGGCATCGGGTGCGGCCGACGACCTTGCCACCACGGCTTTGCTCGCCACCGATAAGCGCGTGCTCGCGGCGCCGGCGATGAACGTGCGCATGTGGGATCACGCGGCGACCCAGGCCAACTTGAGGACGCTCGCCGCGCGCGGCATCCGCCTGATCGGACCGAACGAGGGCGACATGGCGTGTGGCGAGTTCGGCCCCGGCCGCATGGCGGAGCCGCACGAGATCCTCGCCGCGGTCGAATCCTATTTCCACGACGGGGCGCGGCTGGCCGGGCGCAAGGCGCTGGTCACCAGCGGTCCGACTCATGAGCCGATCGATCCGGTGCGCTATATCGCCAACCGTTCCTCGGGCAAGCAGGGCCACGCCGTGGCCGCGGCGCTCGCCGACATGGGCGCGGCGACGACGCTCGTGACCGGCCCGACGGCGGAGCGCGACCCCGCCGGCGTCACCGTCGT
>Ga0184615_10001726_pt1 | contig 11734 bp, 13 predicted proteins | sample PLM4_65_coex_FD_133134 | JGI IMG/M metagenome (GOLD analysis project Ga0184615, IMG submission 133134) | Groundwater sediment microbial communities from an aquifer in East River, Colorado, USA - PLM4_65_coex | ecosystem: Environmental > Terrestrial > Soil > Riparian zone | place: USA: East... | reverse complement strand
TTTCCTGCCTTTTTACTCTCCGGATTCATTTATGCGGTGGAAAACATGCCGCTGCCGATCCAAGTGGTGACCTACATTGTTCCGGCGCGTTATTTCATCACCCTGCTGAAGGGCATCTACCTGAAGGGTGTGGGCATCCAGGTTCTGTTCCTGGAAGTCTTGTTCCTGGCCGTCTACGCCGCAGTGGTGTGCTGGGCGGCGACGCGCAACCTGCGTCAGAAGCTGGCTTGACCATGTGGCAACGGATCCTGCAAATCGTCAAGAAAGAGTTCCTGCAAACTCTGCGGGAACCGCGGATGCGCGCGTTGCTGTTCGGCCCGCCGCTTTTGCAACTTATTATTTTTGGCTACGCGGTGAACATGGACGTGGAGCGGACCAAGCTCGCATGGATGGATCAGGACCGCACCCCGGCCACCACCGAGTTGCGGGAAGCCTTCACCGGGTCGGGGCGCTTCGTGATCGTGGCCGCGCCGTCCGGCGAGGACGCCGTACAGGATCTCCTGGATCATGGTCGCGTGCACGCCGTGGTGCGCGTGCCGCCCGGCTTCGGCGGCGACCTGGCGAGCGGGCGGACCGCCACCGTCCAAGTCCTGGTGGACGGCTCCAATTCCAATACCGCGTCGATCGTTGCTGGATACGCCTCCGGCGTTCTGGCCGGCTACAGCGCCCGGGCGCGTCGCGATCAACAGCGCGTGCGGATGGTGCAGGCGTCAATCATTACGGGTGAGCCACCCGCCGCGGCAATCCCGATTCTTAAGACGCGAGCCCGCGTCTGGTTCAACGCCGACTTGCGCAGCCGCAACTACTACGTGCCCGGGGTAGTCATCAACATCATCACCCTAGTCACGCTGATGCTCACGGCCATGGCCATCGTGCGCGAGAAAGAAATCGGCACCATGGAGCAGCTGATGGTCACGCCCATCCGGCCCATCGAGCTGATGCTGGGCAAGACGCTCCCCTTCTGTGTGGTCGGCATTGCGGATCTGATCCTGGTCACTTCCGCCGCGCTGCTGATCTTTCACGTCCCGTTCCGCGGCAACGCCGTACTGCTGCTGGTTAGTTCCCTGCTCTTCCTCTTGAGCACGCTGGGCGCAGGCTTGTTCATCTCCACCATCTCCCGGACCCAGCAACAGGCCATGATGGCGTCGTTCTTCTTCTTCATGCCCTCATTCATGCTCAGCGGGTTCGCCTTCCCCATCCGCAACATGCCACCGCCCGTGCAGGCCTTGACCTTGGTCAATCCTCTCCGCTACTTCATGACCATCGTGCGGGACATCTTTCTGAAGGGTTCCGGCGTCGACGTACTCTGGCCGCAGATGCTAGCCTTGGCGGTGTTCGGCTCGACGATCTTGGGCGTCAGTGCGCTCCGTTTCCATAAGCGCTTGGACTAAGGGCTACACAGTCGCGTTCTCGAGTGCGGCGACCCGGCGCCGCTTTCCTACCCGGCGGCCTGCCGCCGGGGCCGCGCCAGGTCGCGGCCGATGAAAGCGGTGTCAGGCCACTGCACTCGAAAGACTCGACCACTGACGCTTGCACGTCCTTTGCGCGAGCGATTGTCTTGATGTGCTAAGATCGCTAGCCAATGAAAACACGTAGATATCTGGGAGCTCTGGGACTCCTCGTGCTGGGAACTCTCCTGGGTTCGAGCGCATTCCTCCAGCAGCAAAAGGCAACTCCGGAACAGCGTCTGGAACGATTCAAGACCATGTCCCGGCAGGCGGAAGAGAAAGGTCTGGCGGAGCCGTTCCGCGGAATCACCACTAACGGTCAAGTGCAGCCCGGGCTGTTTTCCATCCGGTCCACCGGCGTCTCGACGGAGCCGGTACGCAAGGCCGCCGATGCTTTCCTTGCCGCCCTCAGTCAGGAGCAGCGCAACAAGACCCGGTTCCCTGTGAATGACGATGAATGGCGCAAGTGGATGAACCAGCATTTCTATCTTCGCCAAGGTGTCAGCTTCGCGGAGATGAACGATGCACAGCGCGAGAAGGCGTTCGGGCTGCTGCGGGCTTCACTCAGCGCCAACGGCCTGAAGTTGTCCCGCGACATCATGCGCCTGAACCACACGCTTGGCGAGTTGAACAGCAACGACTTCGAGCAGTACGGCGAGTGGCTCTACTGGATCACGATCATGGGTGAGCCGTCCGCGCGCGAGCCGTGGGGCTGGCAAATCGACGGGCACCATCTGATCATCAACTACTTTGTGCTGGGTGACCAGGTTGTGATGTCACCGGCATTCTTCGGGTCGGAGCCGGCGGTCGCACGATCGGGGAAGTTCCAGGGTACGGCTATTCTTCAGGACGAGCAAGCTGCCGGCTTGTCCCTGATCCGCTCGCTCGACGGCGCCCAGCAGAAGAAAGCCGTGATCAAGGTTTCGAAGACTGGCAACGACAACGTCTCGGAGGCCTTCAAGGACAACGTGACGCTCGATTACGCGGGCATCCGAGCCACGGAATTGACCGCGTCGCAGAAACGCGGCTTGCTGGCCCTCGCCGCACGCTGGGTGAACAACATGGAGAACAGCCACGCCAAGGTGAGGATGGAGGAAGTGGAACGCCATCTCGACAACACCTGGTTCGCCTGGATCGGTGGCATGGAGGATTCCAGCGTCTTCTACTTCCGCATCCAAAGCCCGGTGATTCTGGTCGAGTTCGACCACCAGCAACCGGCCAACCTGCGCCATCTGGCTGCGGACCCGCGAGCTCCCAATCGCGAGCACATCCACACAGTCCTGCGCACGCCAAACGGCAACGACTACGGCAAGGATTTACTGCGGCAGCATTACGCACAGCATCCGCATTAAGGCTTTTCCCAGTGACCGGTCGTGACTGAGCGCAGGACCGCGTCGATCACCGCCATATTCTGAAGCGCGTCTTCCAGCGGTACCGGCACGGGTCCGTCTTCCAAGATCGAGCGTGAAAACGCGTCGCCTTGCAAGTTGTACTGGTCGCACACCGGGAACTCTTCCGTCTCTCCGTCAAGGAACAAGCGTGTTGCGCAATCCGGCGGTGCGTTGAAGGGAATCTCGACTTCGATCCGTCCGCGCGAGCCCAGTAACTGCATGCGTTGGTATGGGACGAGCTGGGTACTGCAAGTAAACGTGCATTGCCCGGAAGGATAATCGAGCAGTACGGAGGTTCGTCGGTCGGTCCCGAAGGTTGGATCGCGCTCCATCAGGCCGACTACTCGCTGCGGTTCGGCATCAAAGAGCCAGCGTGACAGGTTGATGGGATAGCAACCGATGTCCATCAACCCTCCGCCGCCGATGTCCGCCTGGTTGCGGATGTTCTTGGGATCGGAATTGGAGTAGCTGAAGAAACCGGCGATCACCCGGAGGTCACCGATCCGTCCGGAGCGCACCACCTCACGGGCCCGAAGCCATTGCGGATGAGAGCGGACCATGAAGGCTTCACCAATCTTCACCTGCGTTCGATCACGGGCCTGGATCAGCTCGCGGGCTTCGCCGGCATTGAGCCCGATGGGTTTTTCGCACAGCACATGCTTCCCTGCCTCTGCGCAGCGAATGGACCACGGCACGTGCAGATGATTCGGCAACGGGATGTAGATGGCATCGATGTCCGGGTCGGCCAGCAAGTTTTCGTAAGAACCGTATGCCTTGGGAATGCCCAGCTTCGCGGCGGCCTGCTGGGCCTTGGCTGCGTCGCGAGAAGCGATGGCGGCGATTTCGCAGAGCTCGGCCTTCTGCATCGCCGGAATCACTTTCTCCATGGCAATCTTGGCGACGCCCAGCACTCCCCAGCGGACCTTGCTCATCTGGATTGGCCCGGGCGCATGGCGCTCCAGAACAGAGTCCATGGCGACGGCTTCATGTCGCGCAGCAGGCCGCGCGCCCAACTGTATTCGGGATGGGCCTTGAGGAAGCCTGAGGCGATGAACGGCGGACCGCAAGGGCGTCCGGCAGCCGCCCAGAACTGCATCTTTTTCGCGGACTCCCCGTCAATGACTTTGGCCTGGACCGTGCCGCCGGGGAAAAACTTGCCCCAATTCCACTCGGGAATTCCCCGCGGACTGTACTCCACGGCGCCGCACAGGCTGCGCTCGGTGGGTCCGGCGCGATTCTCGATCACGTCGAAGGAATCGGATTCCATGCGCTTGCCGATTTCCACGTCAATCTTGCCTTTGTGCTCGGCCATCAATTGCTCCCAGCGGGTGCGCCGAGCATTGGGTGAGCTAGCCTTGTTGTTCACGTCGAAGTTGGTTTCCCGCGCGATCAGCTTGGGATCCACTGGAAAGTTGGAGCCCACGAAGTAGCCGTCCTTCGTGCGCCGGACGCTGTGCTCCTTCAATCCCAGCTCGAACAAAGCGATCTCGCCGGTCTTGTTGTCGCCGATCAGCCAGTCGTTCGCGTATCCTCCGTTGTTGCCGTCGAGCATGATGCGCATGTAGTCGTCGATGGAGTTGCTGTACTGCATGGCCTTGCGTGCGCGAAAGAACTCCGGCGTACCTGCGGGATCGAACAGCTCAAAGCCAGTAATGGTGGTCTCGGTGATCATGATGCCCGCGCTGTTCACACCGAAGTCATCGTCGCTGGCGATCACGCCTGGCAGACCGTCCATCAGGATCCGGTGACCGCGTTCCGGCACGATATCGAAGATCACGTTCCAGCGCGCGCCTACGATGTAATTGGTCCAATTGTTATGACCCATCACGATCTGCCCGCCACGCGTCTGGCTTCCCGTGGCGATGAAGGCGCTGCAGCTCCCTGGGTTCTTGACCGACGCCTGCTTACCCTGGGTCTTCTCCAACCACGGCACGTAGTAATACGGCAGCTCTTCCAGGGCATTCAGGGCCACGATGTCCCAACGATCCACCCTGAGACCGTGCGCCCTGGCTCCAGCCACAATCCCGTCCAGCTCTTTCTGATACTCGGCATCGATCTTCGGCCACAGGATCTTTTCCGCCGCGTCGCGATAGAAGTGCCAGTCGCGTTTGGTGATCTGTTTCTGGACCGGCTTGAGGACACGCAGCAGGTCGCCGATTTCCACGGCGAGGATGTAGCCGTGTTGGTACCCGATTCGTTCGGGCGGGCCTTCCAGATGAACGTAGGTCCACCCGCCCCGCGATAGCCGGTAGCTGCCCTTCAGCTTGGCCCGATCCTGTGCGCCAAGCGGTAGCGCCAGCAGAGTGAATAGCAGAACCAGCTTCTTCATGTTCGATCTCCTTGCTCACCGGCGGGACGCTTGGGCGCGAGGAAACTACGCCGCAACACCATCACACGCTCGCCGCTCTGGTTAAACGCCCGCGTCTCCACGTGGACCAGTCCGCGATCCGGCTTGCTCTTCGACTCGCGAACCTCCAGCACTTCCGACTCGGAATAGAGCGAATCACCTAAAAACAACGGTCGCTCGAAGCTCACGAAATCATATCCGAGATTGGCGATGGTCTTGCCGCTGGTATCGGCCACGCTCATGCCCACCCCCACGCTGAAGATCAGCGAAGGAATCACCGGAAGTCGGTCGTTGCCCAAAGCCCGGCTGTGGTGAACATCGATATACACGGGATTCTGATTCATGGAGAGCAAAGCATGCCAGGTGTTGTCATGCTCCGTGATCGTCCGGCCGGGCCAATGCTTGTAGACCGCGCCGGTCTGGAACTCTTCGAAGTAACGTCCAAAGCTCATCGCGCGCCGCCTTGGTCCGACGGATACTTCTGCAACAGTCCGCGGGCGATAATCAGCCGCTGCAACTCGTTGGTGCCGCCACCGATCAGCAGCAGAGGCGCGTCCCGGTAGTAGCGCTCCACCGCAAAATCCTTGGAGTATCCATTGCCGCCCAGAATGCGCATGGCCTCCAGACTCACTTCAGCGGCGGTCTCTGTGGCGAACAGTTTCGCCATGCCCGCTTCCAGGTCGGCGCGTTCGCCACGGTCCCGTTTCTCGGCAGCCGAGTAAGTGAGCAAACGCGCGGCCTCGATCTTTGTGGCCATGTCGGCAAGCTTGATCTGGATGGACTGGTGCTCGCAGATCGGTTTGCCAAATGCCACGCGGACCTGGGCGTATCGCAGTGCGTCTTCCAGGGCAGCCTGCGCCAGACCGAGACCGCGCGCGGCCACGTTGATTCGTTCGCTCTCCAGACCCGTCATCACCTGCTTGAACCCTGCGCCCTCGACCCCGCCGATCAGGTTCGCCGCCGGCACAGGAAATTCATCGAAGTGCAGTTCGCAGGTCTCCACGGATTTGTAGCCCAACTTGTCAATGTCCCGGCCGACCGTCAGCCCCGGGGCGCCTTTTTCAATCAGGAACGCGCTCATGCCTTGATGCGCGGGCTGGGCCGCTGGATTGGTCTTGGCCAGCAGCAGGAAGGTATCGCCATAGCGTCCGTTGGTCACCCACATCTTGGACCCGTTGACGCGATAGACCTCTCCGTAACGCCGAGCGGTGGTGGTAATGGCTTGCAGATCGCTGCCTGCGTTTGGCTCGGAGAGGCAGATGCCGCCGCGCTTTTCTCCAGTCGCCAGAGCCGGAAGAAGGCGTCGTTTCTGCTCGGCGGTCCCGAATCGTGCCAGCACATCGCACATCACCAGATGCGTCCCAAGCACTCCGGCCAGACCCATCCAGGCGCGCGACAGTTCCTCGAAGATCATGACGAACGTGGTGGAATCGACCGGAGTGCCGCCGTACTCCTCTGGAGTGTTCAGTCCGAACAGCCCCAGCTTCTTCATCTGCTCGACGAGCGCGTGCGGGTATTCGTTGCGATGCTCCATTTCGGAAGCGACGGGCCGCACTTCCTTCTCCGCAAACCGGCGGATGGTCTGGACGATTAGCGCTTGCTCTTGTTTTGGCTCGAACACCTGTTCACCCCCGTCTCGGTACGACCACCGTCATTTTCATCTTCAGAACCGGTTCGCTTCGCTGGTTCGTCGCAGTGGTCGCGATGGTTACGAGCCCGCACGCCGGCCGGCTGGGATCGTCACGCACGTCGGTGACTTCCGATTCCGCGTAAATGCTGTCCCCATGGAACACCGGACCCAGATGCTGGATATCGCGGAATTCCAAGACTGCGATGCTGCGTCCCGCCAAGTCCGCCTGGGTCAGACCGATGACCAGGCTGATCACCAGTGGACCCTCCACCAGCCGCTGCCCATGCTGCGTGCCGCGAGCGTAGTGCTCGTCAATGTGCAGCGGATGCTGGTTCATCGAGAGCAGGCTGAAGAGAGTGTCATCGAACTCGGTGATGGTGCGTCCCGGCCAGTGCTTGACGCGCTCACCGACATTCAGCTCTTCGAAGTAGCGTCCGTAAGGCATTCGTCAGTCCCAGTTCTTGACCTTGGGCCAGATCTCCTGCAGATTGCTCTTCAGACCGCGGCAAACCAGCACCGGTCCGTTTTCCCAGACCGCCCCGTAGGGATGGTGCAGGTTGGCGGCCACCTCGACTTTGTCACACTTGGTCTCCAGGTCGCGAACGGAAGTGCCAATCACAATGACGACCTCGCCCTTGTAGTCGCGTGGGCCCCAGAGGAAGTAGCTCTGATGGCCGCCGATGGCTTTGGGCAGGCCATACTTCGGTCCAAACAAATCGATGGCTCCGGCCTCGGCGTAATTCTCGCCGAAAATGGCGGCGTGTTTGCGTTCTTCCGGCGACAATTTCTGGTAGGCGTCGGCGACAGTCGCCACCATCTCCTCCCACCCGAACTGCCAAGCGTAATGATGAGGCAAGGCTGCGGCGCGATGGCTCTTCTCGCTGGCCTCGGGCTTCAGGGGCATCTTCTCTTGATAAGCCAGATATGTCTCGACCGAAACCACGGGCAAGACCAGGGGAAGCATGTAAGCGGTAAAAGACAGCAACACAACCACGGGAACCGCGCGGATCCACATTCGTCCGCGCGGCGCGGTCAGCCGCTCGATGGCCACCGAGCCCGCCGCCAGGATCATGGGGTAGGCTGGCGAAATGTAATAGTCCTTCCCTGAGAGAAGAAGGAACGCGGCGAATACAGTGACAAAGGTCCAGCCCAGCACGCGGAACGCCCGGCCGTCGCGGGTGAAGAACAGCCAGGCCAATCCCGCAAGCCACACGGGGAATGTTCCAGGGTTCATCACCATAATCTGCTGGACCAGGAATTGGAGCGGTGGCAGCTTGACGTCGCGCCCGCTCTCGCGGATGTTCCGCATTAGTTCCAGGAATGGCCAATCGTGCCGGATGTTCCAAACGATGTTGGGCAGGATGATCAAGAAGGCCAGCGCGCCGGCCAGCCAGATCCATTTCTCGCGCAGCGCCTTCCGCTCCGGCGTCAGCAGCAGAGCCACAACAACCGCGCCGCCGAACACGGCCATCGAGTACTTGTTCTCCAGACCCAAGCCGGCCAGCAATCCAAACCACAACCAGAGCTTCTGATTGCCGGTCTTCACGATGCGGATGAGCACGTAAGCGCAGCCCATCCAGAATAGAGGCTCGAAGGCGTTCATGGTGAACAGGTAGCCAATCACCAGGTAGACGCCACCAAAGGCGGCACACAGCGCCGCGAGCGCTTGGGCGAACCGGTCGCCGCCTAATTCGGCGGCAATCCGCGCAGTGAGCCACACCAGCAACGCAGCACACAACGCCGACACTGACCGGATCGCCAGCAACGATGTGCCCAGCGTATGCCGGACGAGCCATGACACGAGCCCAATCATCGGTGGCTGGTCAACATAGCCCCAATCGAGGTGCTCCCCGCACGCCAGAAAGTACAGCTCGTCGCCGAAGTAACCATAGCGTGGCGCGGTCCACAAGTGGAGCAGAAGCACGCCCGCGGCGATCCACAGCGCATCTCTCCTCATTTTCTCTTCGCGGAAGCCTCGATGTATTTGGCGAACTGATCCGATTTGCCGGGCGGGGTGATTTCAAACATGATCTTCACGGCGTAGGCGCCGGACTTGGTGTAAATCAGCCGATAACGCGCAGCGGAAGGCTGCTCGTCACCCAGAAAGACTACTTGCCCGCCCGCAGCCTGCACCGCGTAGCGGATGACGTGGCCTTCGTTGTCGTAATTGTCGCCACGAACGCGCGTACCGTCACGGTAGATCACCATCAAGTCTTCGTGAGAATAGGCGGGACGACCATCCTGCGGTGGATACTCGGAATGGTTCCGGCGGACCAGCACCGTGTTCTTCAAGTCCGGCAGGAAGGAGAATCCGCCGGAGCCTTGTCCCGGACCACCACCGCCTTCGCCAACCCACTCGCCGACTAGGAACTGCATCGCGTCCCAGTCGGCAGACTTGGCTTGGGCACCCGGAAGAAGCGCAATCACCGTCAGCGCTAGAAGACCCAGTCGCACGTTTCGCATAGCTCCTTATCCTTCTTTCAGCAACTCTTCCAGCAGATCGCCGACTCGCAGGTGTGCGGCCCATTGGCGGAGGTACGGCCGATCGAGGTCCGCCCTCTTTACCTTGTAGATCCCCAGAATATCGTTCCATTGCAGGTCGGACTGCTCACCGCCCAGACGAAACCAGTGCAGTTTCGCCAACAGCGTATCCTCAGCAGTAGGCAGGGAAAGCCTCATCGGCGCCGGACCTGGAATAGACGAAGCCTCCGTCTTCCTGCGCACAAATCGGCTTTGCTCAAAAGCGTCATCGGTCAAAGGAAAGATGTCGAATTTGAAGCCACTGCCCAGGTGAATCACGTTGAAAGCCTGTCCACGACGGAGGCTTTCCCGCATGTGTGTTGGGTCGGCATAAAACTCGCCTCGCAGTGCCGCAGCTAGTCCTTCAACCTGATCGAACCGTAGGTCAGCCACAAAATCAATGTCCCGAGTGGTTCTCGTCAGCCCATGAAACGAACTGGCCAGCGATCCACAAATCAGGTAGGGGATGTTCAGAACCTGGAACGCCTCGAGCAGCCGCCGCAAGGCCTCTTGCTGTTCATTCATGGGCCTCGGGGTCCCACCCGTAGGCGCGAATCATGTCTTCTCGGTCGAGACGCCGCGCCACCGTGCGCAGGAACACTTCGTGTTCGCCAGCGTGCGGATACATGCGGCGCACTCCGGCCTCAGTGACCTTCGTTGCCAGATCATTCAGTTCGAAGACTGCGGCGATCTTTTTTGCGGGCGGCATTTTGCGGTGCAAGTCCAGCCATACTTCGAGGGCCTTGGGGTCGGTATCGGTGTAGAAGTTCGAGCGCCAGCGCTTCACAGGCCCATGGTACACCGTCTGCGTTATGATTGCCGCCTATGGATCTGAAGACCGTCTTGTATCAAGTGGAAGGCAGCATTGCCACGCTGACGCTCAACCGGCCGGCAGCGCTGAACGCCCTGAACCCGGAGCTGCATCAGGATCTCGGGCGGGCGCTCGACGCCGCCGTAGCCGACGCCGCGGTGCGCGTGCTCGTACTGACGGGAGCAGGACGCGGCTTTTGTGCGGGTGGCGACATCAAGGCGATGGCCGCCAAGCTCGCCGCGATGGCCACCGCCACAGCCCCCAGCAATCCAATGGAGTCGCTGCATACCTTTCACGAATTGATGATCCGTTTCTACGAGCTACCGAAACCCGTGGTGGCGGCGATCCATGGACCGGCCGTCGGCGCTGGTATGAGCCTAGCTCTGGCCTGCGATCTGCGCGTGGCTTCGGAAGACGCCGTCTTCAGCCAGGCCTTCGTCAAGATCGGACTCTCTCCCGACGGCGGATCCACTTGGCTTCTGCCGCGGGCCGTGGGGGCATCGCGCGCCGCGTTCCTGGCCATGACCGGCGAAACCATCAACGCCAAGAAGGCTCTCGAATGGGGCGCCATCCACGACCTCGTCGAGAATGGACAGCATCTGGTCAAGGCTCGCGAGTGGGCGACACGCCTCGCAGCTTTTTCTCCTCACGCCTTGCGAGAACTGAAGGCCCTGCTGCACGGGTCGGAGCAACGAAGTTTCGCAGCACAACTCCAAGCCGAAGCCGAGGCCCAGATGCGCAACGTGACGACGGCGGAGTTCCGCGCCGCCGTTACCGCGTTTGTATCCCGCAAATAGCCCGTTCTCGACGGGCGTGATAGCATCCGAATCAGCATGGGCCCTTCGGACTTTTTAGTGATCGGCGTGGCTTTGGGATCGGTAAGGGCAAAGGTCTTCGCCCCTGGCGAAAAACGCCGCCGCGATTGGGGGGATGTAGCTGCCGTTGCTCGTGGCGACCAACGGGCATTGGGCCGGCTCTTCGATCGTTACGGAACTCTGGTCTTCTCCTTGGCCCAACGCGTTCTGGACGACCCTCACGAGGCTGAGGAAGTCACGCAGAACGTTTTCATCCGGCTGTGGCACTGCGCCGGAGCCTTTGATCCTCATCGCGGCGACTTGATTGCCTGGCTGATGGCCGTGACGCGAAATCGGGCCATCGGTCAGCTTCGATCACGCCTGGGGATCGAGTCCGACAGTTGGACCGCGATGCCGGAATCCCCGGACGCCCATCTCTGGCTCGCGGCTCACCCGGCGGTTTCCTACGTGGAAGTCACGCGGCGGTTGGCAAAGGCCCTCGCCGAGATGCCCGCCACGCATCGCAAGGCGCTGGATATGGCATTCTTCGAGGGCTTGACCGAGAGCGAGATCGCCGAGCGGTTGGAACTTCCGATCCGATCGGTACAGAACTGGATCAGCAAGGCCCTGCAAGCCTTGTGGGCGGTGATGCCGGCATGACCTGCGAAGAGCTGCGCGACAAACAGGAGCTATACGTCTTCGGTGTCGCCGAAGCTGCCGATCGCGCCGACCTGGACTCCCATTTGGCAAACGGCTGCAAGACTTGCACCGACGGTGTGGCGCGCACCCGTTG
>Ga0184615_10001724_pt1 | contig 11740 bp, 8 predicted proteins | sample PLM4_65_coex_FD_133134 | JGI IMG/M metagenome (GOLD analysis project Ga0184615, IMG submission 133134) | Groundwater sediment microbial communities from an aquifer in East River, Colorado, USA - PLM4_65_coex | ecosystem: Environmental > Terrestrial > Soil > Riparian zone | place: USA: East... | reverse complement strand
CGTTTGGAGTTAACGCAACCAGATAAGAATAACCTTTTGGCGTATATCCCAAACGTCCGGCTCGTCCGACCATGTTTTTGTACTCTGCGATTGAGTATGTCTGATTTCCAGGGTGGTCAAGCCCAACAATCACCACAGCATCAGCAGGTGTATTTACTCCCATCGCAAGAGTAGTTGTAGAGACTATCACTCTCAATTTTGTATCACTAGCCCGGAAAGACTCCTCAATTAGCTTTCGCTCCTCTGGACTCAGATCAGCGATATGGAAAGCGACACCGCCTGCGAGAGCCTTCTGTAAGTCATTTGATGATCGCGTAGGATCCCCTTTAGGGATCAGGTCAATAATCTCCTGTGCAGATGGCAATCCTAAGTCACGAGCTAAATATAATGCGCAGGCGCTGGCTTCTGGTTTCGTTTCCCGGAAGACAATAACCTGTTTGTTTTCCAATACAAGTTTCTGGACAAGCGGAATAACAATATCTTGACTCGAACCTTTCCTGAATACAGGCGTAATCAAGTTTGGGATTTGCTGTTCCACATCCTTTTCATCGAGATAACGAAATGTACCAATTCCTGTAATAACTCCCTCATCTAAAGGAACAGGGCGTACATCCCTCCTCAGCAATTTGGCTCCCAGCCACCTCTCAAAGCCGTTGGTATCTCCAATTACGGCAGATAATGCGATCAGTTGTGGCTCAATACCCTGCAATCTTCTCATTTTAAGGAGAGTAATGAGAAATTCTAAATTTGCTCCCCGTGACGCATCTGCGATCATCTGCACTTCATCAATAACTATTACACCAACCTGTTCCAAAATGTGAGGGCTTGAAAGAGATAAGGCTGCAAACTTTTCATAAGTCATAAGGCAGATATTGTATTGCCCTCTCATCAGAGAAGGAATATCATCACTGTAATCACCAGTTGCACGAATCGTTTTGAGTCCAAATCTGCCGTAAGCATTATTAAAAGCGGCATATTTGTCATTTACCAAAGCCTTCATAGGAAATAAGAAAAAGGTGCGTTTTCCAGATATGGTTCCGTGCAACGTAGCCAATTCTCCGATCATGGTTTTGCCAGATGAAGTCGGAGCCGAGACAACCAAATGTTCACCACGAAGCAGTCCGAAATTATTCACCGCGTCGAGTTGTAACTGATTGAGTTGTTTAACGGTACCTGCCCACGCATCAAGTATGCCTGGAGAAAAACCATACACGGACAAGCTTTTTATATCCTCGGTAACGTCTTGGATAACCAGATCAGGGAACGCAGCCTTATACAAATCTCCTGCCTGGAATATTGGCCAAGCCAGTTCTCCTTCAATACGTCCAGTTAATGTAGGTGTTTGGGTTTTACCAATTGCTGAGGCAGCATCCTTAACTTTCTTGGTTACATAGTCAAAGAGTTTATAGACACTGATTTTTCCTGCTTGGCGTACCTCCTCAGAATTTAACAGCGCATCAATAAGGTAATAGGTAAGAAACGCATGACCCAATCTTTGATTCTCCCAAGCTTCTTCTGTAGCTAAACATGCCGTAAATATAAGTCGATGATCCCCGGATAACTGCTTAATTAAATCTTCTGTAGTCTTCAAACTTTTAGCCTTCAATCCGGTTTGGAATACCTTGGCGCCGGCCTTACCTGAAAAACAGCAATCAAGAATACACAGGAGTCGCTTAGCAGGAATCCTTGATAACCAATCTGTAAGTATTTCCAAAGGAATTGCAGTGGCAGACATGTCGTTAGTATCAGTATCAAAAGCCACCAACTCATGAGTATCACTACCATGTCCAGAAAAATAGATAACAACAACATCATCTTCGTTACATGCAACTAATCCTTTAATCGCCTTTTCTATCTCCTCCTTCGTAGCTTGATCATCAATCAACAACTTTGTATCACCGCTTAGGTTATCCGAGAACAAAGCATGCATGGCAATAGCATCTCTTTTAGCACAGCTTAACCAAGGAATACCCCTCAATTTATACCAATCTATCCCGATGAAGACGCCTTTGAAATTCATGGGCTAATTATATCAAGGCAAACCCTTGGCCCTATAAGCAAGATAAACACTAAATCACATCGCAAAAGAGACCTTCCGGTATGGGTCAATGTCACGATCAATTTTCGGTTACCGGTTTTCGCCTTTGGGGATGCTCTTCCAGTCAATCCAGGTTTCCAGGTTATTCTCTGCTAACCCGTCGACAATTTTCTGAGCAAAGTCAATGTCTTTACGTGCGTAGGAGTTGAAGATGTGAGACATGATATGTACTTAGCTTAGTTTCTGGTGCAAAACTCACCATAGAGTGGCAAACTGAGCCATTTTCGGGACAAAAACCTGAGAAACGACCCATATTTAGGCATTTCTTGCAACGCAAATCGCGTTTTGCACCACGAACTAGCTTAGAAATTCCTGCACTGTCAACCCATTTCTATCGCACATATTCACCTTGAAGCGTGATTCTACGATCCAGTTGCATGATGTCAGTTGTGCATCAATGTTATGTCGGACGAATTCTTCTGGTACTGGCATAGGTTATGGTGGTGGAGTCATAATAGCTTCTGGCTCAGCCGGCAAATTAGGACAAACCGCTTGATAGGGCAACGCATCACCAATATATTGCTTCCACTCGGCGCGAGTGAGGTTGCGTGGTAAATACGCACAGGCATTAGATATTAAATCGGTTGGTTTCCACAACCATACTTTGTTACCCGAAACAGCATACTTGCCGTCCGGGCTAAATTCTACATACCATAGAGCATCGTCACTGGTCTTACGGGCAACTTCTAATCCGGTTGATACGTCCCATACCCGAGCAGTATTATCGCTACTGCCTGAGATCACATATTTGCCATCTAGGCTGAAAGCCAGAGACGTTACAGGTTTATCGTGGGTCATAAGGGAAATTTCCACACCCGTGGAGGTTTCCCATATACGGGCAGTGTTATCGTCACTTCCTGATGCCAAATATTTTCCGTCCGGGCTGAAGGTCACTATTAAAATACCACCAGCATGTTTCATTCGGAACATTTCATTGCCTGTGGCAGCCTCCCACACATGAACTATTTGGTCAATACCTCCTGAAGCTATCTGTTTGCCATCCGGGCTAAACGCTACAGTTTCCACTGTGCAACATAGGTAGAACATATTGCCTACAGTATTGCCATGAGTCATTCGAGCGATTTCTTTTCCAGTCGCAGCTTCCCATACACGGGCAGTTCTGTCATCACTACTTGATACAACATATTTGCCATCTGGGTTGAAGGCTACAGAGCGCACATCATCATCGTGGGTCATACGAGCTATTTCTTTTCCCGATAATGCTTCCCATACCCTGGCAGTGTTATCAAAACTTCCTGATACCACATACTTCCCATCTGGGCTAAAGGCTACAGAGACCACCAAGTCATCGTGAGTCATACGAGCTACTTCTTTACCAGTTGCGACTTCCCATACTCGAGCAGTGTGGTCGTGACTTCCTGATACTACATATCTGCCATCTGGGCTGAAAGTTGCTGCAACCACTTGATCTTCATGAATCATATGGGCGATTTCGTTATCTGTTGCTAATTCCCACACAACAATTGTATTTTTTTCACTTATTGAAAGCACGTATTTTCCATCAGGGCTGAATGAAATGTGTGACACATTTTTAACGCGAGACGTTTCTCTTTTTGCGACTGCCTCCCATACACGGACAGTTCTATCGTCACTGCCCGACACCACGTATTTGCCGTCTGGGCTGAAGGCTACAGATTTCACGTTATCATCATGAGTCATACGAGCGACTTCTATTCCGGTTGATGCATTCCATACTCTAGCAGTATTATCATCACTGCCTGATACTACATATTTGCCATCTGGACTGAAAGCTACTTCGCGTACTAGTTCATCATGGGTCATACGAATAACTTCCTTACCGGTTAATGCTTCCCATACTCGAACCGTGTCATCAAAACTTCCTGATACTACATATTTGCCATCAGGACTGAAAGCTACGGTGCTCACTATATCCTCATGTGTCATATTGGAAATTTCTTTCCCATTAATGGCTTTCCACACATGAATGGAATTACCTTCCGTAGAGATCACATATTCTCCATTCGGGCTAAACACCCCGTTACTCGAATCAATATTAACGTGCACTACTTCCTTCCCTGTCAATGCTTCCCATAGTAGGGTACTGCCCTTAATGCATGACCCACTTGAATCTTTCTGGTCACACCTCCTTGACAATACATACTTTCCGTTTGGACTGAAGGCAAAAGCCATATTTTCCAGGTTAGAAATTTTTTGGGTAATTTCCTTACCCGTAGCAGCATCCCATACTCGAATTATATTTTGGGTGCAAGAGAAATTCTCATCACATCCGCTAGCTCCATTTGATAATACATACTTGCCATCTGGGCTAAAAATCGCATAATCCATACTACAACCTGGGCTATCATTATCATACGTTGTCTCATTCATTTGAGCTATTTCTTTGCCGGTGGTTGCATCCCATACCTCTGCTACACAGCCGCCCACAGAGACGACAAATCTTCCGTCCGGGCTAAAATAAGCAGATGTTACCCAGCCCCCTTCATCATGGCTTATACGAGCAACTTCTTTGCCTGTGCTAACTTCCCATATACGAGCCGTGTTATCGTCACTTCCTGAGACCACATATTTTCCATCTGGGCTAAAAGCAACAGACCACACCTTGTCATCGTGGATCATACGGGCAATTGAAATAGTGCCAATTTTGTTATTTATTAATGTCTGAGCAGCTTCACTGGAGGGAAATATATTCATAGATTCTGTGGCAAGCAAAATTGCAAACATTTTTCTGGAATTCAATCCATCGTCAATGGATTTTGCTTGAACAGCTAGTTGGCGTGCAATTGCAATGTTGGCATTCGCTTGTGCAGTAGCAGCGTTATTAGAAGCAAGGGTACTAGCAGCTTGGGCATTAGCTTGGGCTGTTGCTCTAGAATTTTCGTTTGCAATGGCTGTATTTCGCTGGGTAAATGCAAAGACAGAAAGGAATGTCAAGGCTACAATTACTATGGCGCCAGTTACCAAACCTAAGTTCCTCATGCCAATTAGCCATCTTTGACTTTCTAATAGATACTGTCTTTGTAGGTCTGTTGGTTGTGGATCTTTAGCACTAGTATTTGAAAGTTGTTGCTCTGCAACTTTAAGCTCTTTTCCCCGCAAAAGCCGGCTTGCATCTTTTTCCTGATCCCATTTCAGGGCTTTTACCTGTAATTCTGTGTGGTACCTGAGCCATTCATAGTTGGTGTGAATGGCCGTGTGTATTTCTTTAATCGCCTTGTTGAAATCATCCTGCCCATCACGGCAGAAAATCCAGTTGCGTTTCGAGATTTCAGTGGGGATGATTTCGCGATTAGTATCACGAATAACTATGGGTAGAATCCGCTTGCCATTGTTGACCGCGTGTTTGATCTCTCTCTCGCAGCCTTCAGCCTTGACTGAATCAGGGCTGATTAGAAACAAAAAGGCGTCCGCCTCTTCAATGCCACGATCAATTTCCTTTTCCCAGTTTTCGCCTTTGGGAATGCTCTTCAAGTCAATCCAGGTATCCAGGTTATTCTCTGCTAGCGCGTCGACAATCTTCTGAGCAAAGTCAATGTCTCTGCGTGCGTACGAAATGAAGATATGGGACATGGAGAGTCCAATCTGAGCGGAATGATCGCCCTGTTTCCTAAGAGGGAAAAGGCTTAGAGATGTTCATCTGTATTTCGCTATTGCGACAAGACATTCCAAAAGTATTATCAATTATCCTGTAAGTTAGTAAGACAAATCTTACTATCGTGATAAATATTATTGTATTGTTGAAGAAAGAACTGATACCATTCCTTATCTCTAGAACGGGTTATTTCGATATGAGGGATATTATGTAGCCCAGAGCGGTAACCTATGAATTCAACAAAAATTTTTCCATTTGGCATGTCAGGATCAATCAAGACCATACTGAAGTTCAAATATGTTGACAATGTTTTTAATTCGAGCTTCCCATTTGCTGTACCCACTAAGCTATCCAAAATCGAGCGCACATTTTTTATCGTCATTTTTATCTCAGCTTTTATAGTGTCTGGAGGCTGATTTACACAATTTTCAGCAGACTTAATGGCTGAGCTCTGAGGGTCTAAGATGATTGCTTGTATTGTCGCTCCATGTTGCTTTAGCTTGGTGTCTTGGAGGTACAACTTGTTATCGTTGAATAAAGTCACAAGAGAAGGTCCCACTAGACATATTTTTTGCGCAGAAGCAGTCAGGTCTTTGAATGGAATATATTTGTCACGATCCAGAAAAACTGTGCCTACACTAGGAGGTTCTTTCAGCTGCTGCACCTGCTCGAGTAATTCATCTCTGGCATTTCTATCTTTAATCATTCCAAGTGCAACCAGGCCCAGTGCGCCTGAAATCGCCACCAATAAAGATGATTGATTACTGAACGCTCCATAAAAAGCTGCAACTATGCTAATGATAATTGCTAGCGCACTATCCAGGTTGTTAATGACTTGTGTCAATAGTTTCTTGATCATAAGTTACCTCGCTATTCAATTGGGCTCTGATGTTGTTGATATTTTCCAATAAGGATTATCAAAATATATGGGCGTAACTACTCTATTGTTTGGCATCTATAGTTAGTGAATAATCGCCACCTGTTAAACCTTTTGAACTTATCACTTCTATATTTGATTCTAAAACCAATAAATTTGGATCATATATCGTAAGAGATGTATCCAGACCATTTCTGGTAGATTTCTCATCAAGAGATGGGATAGATTGCCCAACTAGGGTTTAACTTGCCGTTTCGTGGCTCGACAGCTTATAGATTGCTCGATGACTATATCCCTAAGTTACTTTAATCAATAGATGACAAATGATTGATTTGATAGATTATATCCTCTTCGAACCCCTTCTTTCCCATAGTGGTTTGTAGATTTGATCCTGAAATGATTACGACTAGTGATTAATGCACGTCGCAAAGTCAATCTTGTGCGACGCTTTAGAACCTTATGAAGTCAGCTTGTTTAGAGTCCCTGTGTCCTATAAGCTTCACACCCTCTCCTACTGCTATTAATTTACCGAGCTAATTATTAACTTTTTGGACAATACCCTCAGGAAAGGTAATTGTATATTTATCAACTTGACCCGAGTCTAGTGTTCCATCGAAAGGTAGTTGCTTGCCATTTTCTGATCCCCAAGCAAACGATATATCGAGGTGATATTTTCCTCCTTCTTTGCCAATAACCTCTAATTCATATTTGCCATTTTCAGCATTATTCATCCCAAAATAAAGAAAGCCAGCCGATGGTGAACCTTGTCCTGTGTCGTTCGCAATACCCGATTCAGGACCGTATGAGGCATCCGGTATTTCAGATACATAACTTTGAGTTGATTGCATAAAGCCGGTTTTTTGACCTGATGGGCTAATCACCAGGAACTCTACGCTAGTAGAGCTAGTAATTGCCCATGAACAATTACAAGCTGATGCAATTGGATTAACTGATGTAGTAGGATTCGTCTTTTGAGAAGGCGTTAATGCTGTTGCAACTGTAGGTGGAGTTGTATGCTTACTCTTTGATTGCCCATAATACACTGTAAAGCGTAAAATCCCTAGAGTAGCTAACACAACAATAAGTAATGTCGCTATTAAAAAATAACGATTTTTCGGTTTCATCTTATTCATTATGCAAAGTCCTAAAACAAAGTCAAGTTAAAGTAAATTGGGGCACAGTTTTTTTCTGTGCCCCGATTGTTTCTTTCAGTTACTATTTAGTAACTCGGATTTTATCACACCCCTGAACATCCAAACCAGTCTGAGTCTTACCAGTGATACATGCTTCTGTGTCACCGATTTTGATACCGGTTTGCTTGGTCTTAAACTGCAATACCAAGTCAGTAAGTCCGTCGTTATTTACATCTTGCCAACTATATTGCGATGCACTCGCCTCTGCAGGTCCAAATCGTAATGAGAGCAGATCAACAGTTGAAGCATTAAATGTAGAGGTTGAAAGGATAGCTACGGGTGTAAGACCTGCACTCTTTAGACTAATAGGATTTGTTGTTTGTCCGGGTTTGATATCGATATTGATCTGCAACAGGAGAGCCAAAGGTTGCCCATCAACAGAGATAACTATATAGGTGTCCTTACTACCAGGCTGTGCATTGCCAACTATTGATCGAATAGAACCATCCGTTTGTCCGTTAGCAACTGCAATATCCAGCGTATATGGTCCGGTACCAGTTCCAAAAACTTCAATCTTATACTGACCATTTTCAAGCCCATTCTGTCCGAAATATAGAACTGGTGGAAGAACAGTATTATTATCATCATCTCCTACTATATCATCCCCTTCCCCATATGAGGAGTCGGGTATATTAAGGAGGTAGGTATTACTTGCTGGATTAAACCCTGTTTGAGCTCCGTTTGGATCGGTGATAAGCATTTCAACAGGAGAGTGAGCAACAATTGCCCAGGACCGACCTGGTAGTGGGGATTTATTATCAACAACTTCAATTTGAAATTGCGCGGCCATTTGTTTGAGTGTTTTGCCGTAAGCTACGGATAGCGGTTTTCCACTTCTGTTGCCGGTAGTGGCATACGGTTTATACCTGTAGGGATCAACTATTAAGTAGTCCGGAGAGCCATCTGCTGCATTAGGCGCAGTAGCGTACAGAACCATGAAGTGTTTTCCACCACCCTGAGGGATACCAATAATTACAAGATTATTCGCTTGTAGTGCCTCATTTATGCGCGCAATACGATCATCATAGGAAGTAGACGGTGGTCGATAATCATGAATTGTAAAACCGGTAGCTTGTCCAGCAGTTGACCAAATAATATAACAGCCAGTATGCGTATAAGCTTTAGTTCCTAAGAAGTGATTGAGTGTACCTGGATCTGTTGCTGCCCCATTCGGCAAAGTTGTTAGTGCATATGAAGTTAATATGTCAGTTAGAGAAGTAACAGCGCAACCAATGTTTGACATATTATCGCAGGTTGCTATGTCGTACATAGGATCTGGAGCCCAGGCTTCGTAAGTTCCATCCGCTTTTTTATTCTGTTTATAATCATTTAGCGCAGGATTTCCCCCTACTCCACAAGTACCAAAAGGAATCTCAAAAGCACTGGCGCGGTTGGGGCTATAAGCTTCCTTTGACCACATGACGTGCTTTCCCTGTGAAGCAAAAGTATTGGTGTCACATGTCAATCCTTCATCTCGGAAGTTCGGATCACCAGCTATAACTGTCGAGAAATTAAATGCAGCAGTTTTGGTTACTTTATCGACAACCCAAACACGATTACACCCATCGGAACCTTGATACAATAGGTTTCCTCCTATAGCCAGGCCACTGTTGTAACAACCACTTCCCCCCCATGTAAAGTTGTCATCGGATTGCGGAGTCCCGATCGTCGATAGATGGCGGATGTTTTGAGCACCATCCCAACTGTGGTAGATGGTATCGTTCGTCGCATCATAAGCAAGACCATCATCTAAACAATTGCCACTAAAATTGGGGATGGAAAACTGGAGGGAGGAAGTACCAGTCCCTGGGTCAATCAAGTAGATTTCTGCCCCTGTCTGTCCCGGGCCGCACCCTGATCCGGCCCATAATTTTCCACGTGTGCTATCCCAAGCAAGGGCACCTAGTCCGCCTCTTACTTGGAACGACGCGAGGATAGCACCAGTGGTGGCGTTTGCTTTATAAAGATCTGTTGTTGAGGCATAACAGCTGAACCAGAGATTTGTGCCATCAAAGGCAATACCAACACCAAGCCCGGATGCGCAATCCTGTGCGAATGTTATTGTGCCGACAAGATCGCCATTCGCTGCCGAAACAGGCTGGATCGGTAAGAGCGAAACAAGAAGTGTCACGGCGATAAGAAAAGCAGACAATTTTAATAACTGTGTTTTCATGGTTTGTCCCTTTCATTGATATTACTCAAGTTGGTGTGCTATCAGCCGAGAGCGATTGAATGATTACCCACGGCGAGAAAAAGATGGAAAAGTATCATGGCGCGATTGAATATCGCGCCTCGGTTTGCCGAACAACGAGCAATTGATGTGTCAAATGACTTATCGACAATATCACCTCCTACTGTCAACAAAATCAACTCGTTAAGTGATGAATGGATAGTTTCTCACACCCACATTACTAAAGCTAAAACTACCCCTTTAGTTTACCTATCACTACCTCAGTTATATTCTTTTTTCTAATTTCAACATTAAAAATAGATTAATGAAGGTTACAGAATGTCTCGTTTCACCCTTGATGAAGGATCCTTTTGATAGTTGACATCACGCCCCTATTTTTCTTATATTAGAAATACAGTACCAATTTGGTACACGATATGTCCAATAACGGCAACAAAAATGAAGCGTTGATCAAATTTGTTGCGCCTGTTGAACTCAAACAGGCGCTTTTGGAGCTTGCAAAAGAACGGAATATCGCACTCTCTTCCTTACTTAGACTTATAGCATCGGAGTATGTAAGGCGCAACAAACAAACATGATTATCTCAATTGCTAATCAAAAAGGGGGCGTGGCAAAAAGTACCACCGCGATCAATCTGGCCGCAGGGCTGGCGTTAGAAGGCAGAAAGGTGCTTTTGATAGACACCGATCCCCAGACAAATACGACCCGCGTCTTTATCCACCCGGATATTGAGATTGATCTGGAAAAATCGCTTTACAACTCACTTATCAGACTCTCTCCCCTATCTACAATCGTTCGACATACGAAATTTCCCAACTTGGATATTGTACCTTCCCACATTCGCTTATCGTCTGCCGACCTTGAGCTTGCACAGGCACTTGATAACCGATCGGAACGGCTGAAAAGAGCAATCGGGAACCTGAAAGACAAGTACGACTATATCATTATCGACAACCCCCCATCCCTTGGGCTTATAACCATCAATTCATTTACAGCAAGTGATAAGCTCCTGATTCCGGTCTCTACTGGATTTTTTGCAATGACAGGCTTGGTCCAGCTTCAAGAAACGGTTGAGATGGTAAAACAAAACCAGCTAAACCCTACTCTTGAAATCATGGGGGTTTTATGTACCTTTGCCGACAATACAAACGTTTCAAAGGACGTGAATACTCAGCTTCGGGCGCACTTTGGAGATTTGGTATTCAATACCTCAATTCCGAAAAACGTAAGTCTTGAGGAGGCTCATTCCAGGCACACACATATATTCGAGCACGCTCCCAGTTCCGCTGGTGCTCGTGCTTATAAGGAGCTTGTAAAGGAGGTTCTCTCGCGATGAAAAAATCTGGTTTAGCCGACAGTCCCTTTTTTGCGCCATCTGAGCCTAAAAATGAGGTTTCCACTCCCCCATCGGCTAACCCACCTGTTCAAAACGAACAACTGGAAAAAATCAAGAGACCTGAAAAAAAGAAAACAAAGCAACCAAGCAACCGTGATACCATGACACCACGACACCATGACACCACGGTATCACGGTATCATGACGCCATCATTGAACTGGTCAGGAAGGCCGTGAAGGAATTTGGGAAAGAAGCTGCTACTCATCGATTTACACTGGAAGAAAAACGGGCAGTCGCAGATATTATCTACACTTATAAAAATAACGGTATCAAGACCAGTGAGAACGAGATCGCGCGAATTTCGGTCAATTTCATCATAGAGGATTACCGGGAAAACGGCGAGCAAAGCATCCTTCATAAAATTCTTGAGGTATTGAATGAGTGATACCACG
>Ga0184615_10001723_pt1 | contig 11741 bp, 5 predicted proteins | sample PLM4_65_coex_FD_133134 | JGI IMG/M metagenome (GOLD analysis project Ga0184615, IMG submission 133134) | Groundwater sediment microbial communities from an aquifer in East River, Colorado, USA - PLM4_65_coex | ecosystem: Environmental > Terrestrial > Soil > Riparian zone | place: USA: East... | reverse complement strand
GTAGACGGAGGCGCCTTCTTTGATGCCGGTGCTTCTACCTCCTCGACCCTAGAGGCCGCCACGCTCAAGGTAGATACTATAGCGCGTGATTCAGGTGTCATCACTATTTCTAATAACGCCACCGCTTCTCTCAATTTTGAAGTGGTTGGCTATGCCTCAGCATCAAGAACTTTTGGTTCCGGTCTCACGAACTGTGCTGGTTCCAATAAACTTATCTGGGACAGTTCTACCGGCAGATTTACTTGCACCGCAGAATCATCGAGCAATAAGACGGAAAAAAGCGGTGTGACAGTACTGGCCAGTTCCAATATTCTTAACTTTAACGATGCTCATTTTGAACTCACTGCTTCGAACTCAACGGAAACTATTATTGCGTTAGACTGGGGTTCGGGCGGCCCAGCCTCACTGTCACAGAATGAAACGGTAACCGGAGCATGGAACTTCACTGGTTTTGCTTCTATTTCTCCTAAGCTTGAAATCTACAATACCACCGGCACTGCTTCATTAGAACTCTTCTCCAATAATACTGCCGATAAACGCTTTACTATCCGGTCTAATAATACCAGTACCGGTACAAACGATCGCTTATCTATTCTTAATAATTCAAATGTCGAACTCTTCACTATTGCGAGTAATGGGTTTGTGGGAATAGCAACAAAATCACCTATTTCTGCTCTTGATGTGAATGGTATTATTCGGACTGCGACTCTAAGTTTTGGAACGAATAGGGCTCAAATAACTTCACGTGATCAAAATAATATCACCCTGTTTAGTAAAGGCGGACAAGGTTTTAATCTTTTGCAGTTTGGAGGAACAAATGATCAATATCCTGCTCTTAGCCAATCAAACGGAGATCATCCCATATTGAGCCTTCGTACCGCAGATAATGTTAATCCTGCAACATTTTATACCGGCGGACTTGGAACACAAACAAGAAATACATCAGTAAGTACCACGGCTTCAATTTCAGATTATACGATCCGGGTCGATGCTACCGGGGGACAGAGAACTGTGACGTTGCCACCAGCCGATGAAACTCAAAATAGCATGTTTGTGATTCAAAAGACTGATAGTACAGCTAATGGCGTTGTTATTACTGATCCAGTGGGTGGAACACTGACCACATTAGATTCCCAAAACCAAACAGTGATTGTTCAAGTTGATCAGAATGCCGGTGTGTATCGAGTTCTTACCAATACTAATTTTGTCACCGGTACGTTTGAAGTAAATGGTATAGCCTCATTTTCAAATAGTAATTCTTTCCGATTTAATCTTGGTTCTGATATTACAAGCCCCGCTGCGGGGACAAAGGGTATATGGAGCACATCTGGCCTGGGACTTGTTATCCAAGGTTCCGGAACAGGCGCTGATGTTTCTCTTGTTAACCGTAATGGCGGGGTGGGTTTACAAGTGTTGGCGAATAGTCAAAATGTTACAGCACTCGCAAGTCTTCAGGTGGGTGGCGGTTCAAGTCCCGATGCTACTCTGGACGTTCAAGGCAGTATTACCGCTTCTAGTTCAAGCAATCCGATGTTGACTCTAAATTCCACCACTGAAAACGATGCTAAATTTAGTTTGAAATCTACTGCAGTGGGGGGTTCCGTAGCTCGTCTTGATTTTCTTGGTTCAGCTTCGCAGATATTCATGTCTCTTGCTTCATCGGGTAATTTCGGCATCGGGACGACGACGCCGGGAGCAAAACTGGAAGTTGTTGGGACATCAGGAGAAGGCATAACTATTGATATGAGTAGTAACGAGAGCCACTTAACTTTTGCTACTGGAGGAACAAATGAATGGGCCCAATATTTGTTTGGTGAAGACTTAAGATTTTGGGAAGTAGGGGGCGGAGGAGACAGAGTAACATTTAAAAAGGGTGGCAATGTTGGTATCGGTACCACCACCCCTGACCAAAAACTTGATGTGGCAGGTAATATTATTGCCTCGGTATCAACCGGCAATGCTGATATTATTCTTCGCACCGGCAGCGGTACGGGCACTAATGACCAAGGTCTTTTCACCCTTCGATCAGGTTCGGATGGCGGCTCCCGTGAAACATTTGAAATTCTTAACAGCACGGGCGTTGATAATAAAGTATTGGTTCGAGTAGCCAGCACGGGGACTATCGATATTCTTCCAGCAGAACTTTCTGCAGCTCCAAATACCAACCTCACATTTCATGGTTCACAGGGTGGCAACGATTACACGGGCATGAGAACTACCATGGGTCAGTTGCGCATCCAAGTAGAAGGCACTTCGGACACGTATTATTTGAATATCGGCCGCGACTCCTCGGTCAATGATTTCGCTTATATTGATGCTTCGTGGCTTAATGAATTAAATGATACTGTTGCCGTTCGACCGCTTATCCTTAATCCGAGTGGTGGTAGGGTAAGCATCGGAACGGTCAGCCCCATTGCGGCCTTAGAGGTGAGGCCGTCAACATCGTTCGGAGGCCCTCTCTTCTTGGTTGCTTCAAACTCCAATGAACAATTTCGTATTACATCAACTGGTCGTGTAGGTATCGGTACAACTTCGCCTCAAGCCATTCTTGATGTTACTGGAAATATCAACCCATTATTCCGAGTAGCGTCAGTCGCTGAGCGGTTTAGGATACAAGAAAATGGCAGAGTTGGAATAAATAATACTGACCCACAAGAATTACTCCATATTTCTACCGGCAATATTCTATTAGACCCCGATCAGCAGATGTATTTGAATGGTCTTAGTGGACCGGTTACCGACACTAATTGGTTTTTGGGTAAAACTAACACTGGTCATCATATTCGAATAGCCGGCGCCTCTGCGGGTGGCGATGCGAGTCGTTCTTTCCAGGTCATTGATACGGCATCAAGTAATAATCCGCGTTTGATAGTTGATTTTGATGGTGGGGTGAGAATTGATTTGCCTGGCGCTGCTACTGCCTTTGGTGTGTGTAAAAGAACTTCGGCCGGCGTGGCAGATGAGCAACTGGTTGATTGTAACGGTACGGCCGGCGCTGATTATGCCGAAATGTATCCTTTGGCAACAGATGTTCAAGAGGGAGATGTGGTGGTGCCCAACAAAAACAACTTCGTCATTACACAAAAATGCGATAATATTGCGCAGGTCATAAAAACCTCGCAAGCCTATGACCCTGATATTATGGGTATTGTATCTATTGCGAGCGATGCAGGAGATTTTAATAGTATTGGTTACAATTTGAATGAAACAGATAATCCAAAACCAATAGCTCTCGCCGGGCGTGTAAAAGTGAAAGTTTCTCTTGAGAATGGTCCGGTCCAGGTCGGGGATAGATTAACCTCCTCAACTATTCCCGGAGTAGCGATGAAAGCCACTGAACCCGGGATGGTAGTTGGTATGGCTTTGGAACCATTGGCCAGCACTTCAAATCTATACGAAAAAGTCATGGTCTTTGTTCAAGTAGGGTACTGGGCTCCGTCTGCTCCGGCATTTGCCCAGACTTCAAGTTCAAGCGAACCAATCACAGTATCCAGTTCAGGTACTGGCACGACTGATGTTTTGGAAACAATTGCTCATGCTGCGGAAGTGGTCATGAAAAAGATCCGTGTAACGGGGGATATCATTAGCCAGGGCATTAAGAAAACATATTTCTCGGTGGCAGAATTATTACCTAACATAGATATTTCTAACTGGAACACTCGAGAAGTAACTATCGCCAATACTATCGATGAAGCCACTCGTTCATTATTCCAAGGCACCGCCGCCCAAGCAGCCGACCAGTCAAAAGTTGATCTAACCGAAGATAATGGCAACTACCTCACTACCTATGGGGTTGATTCAACACGGGGAGAAATTCAACTTAACGGCACATCTGACTTGGTAAATGGGGAAGCAAGAATATTCTTTGATTACTCATTCACATCGATTATTTCTGAGATCGCTCCGTTGCGAGTTTTTGTAACGCCGACCACGAGTGGTATCATCGGCCAATTGTACGTAGCAGAAAAAACTCCGTATGGTTTTGTCGTAAAAGAATTAAATGGCACGAGTATGGGCAAGTTTGATTGGCTCGTAATAGCGCGTCGCAAGGGTTTTGATACTGATATAACTTCTACTCCAACTCCAAGTACAGTTCCTCAAACTACTCAAATGGTTACACCGGCGCCTATAGCTAGTTCTTCTGCAGAAGCGACACCAACCCCTTCGACGACACCAGAGTTAACCCCAACACCATCTCCTTCGTCGTCTAGCGACCCCTCAGGATCTACGGTGACTCTGTCACCTTCGACTACACCAGAACCTATAATTACTGCCACCCCAACGCCATCAGATACGCCCATTCCAGAAGATCCCACAACTCCATAACATGTGTTGATATCTCACTCGATTTCATTATTTTTTATGGTAAACTGTAAGTATAAAATTTAATCACATTTTACTCTTTACCCGGGTGGAGGGAATGCCAACCCAGGCAAGCAGTCAAGTGTCTCTTTTAGGATGTTTATTAATTTTTGGAAGTCGCTGCTGGAGCGATATTCGCCAGCGCAGGAGAAAGTGATGACCGCTGATGTAGAGGTCACAGTTACTACGGCAGGAGAAACAGCGGCTTTGACCGCTCGTGTGGCAGAATCAATTGCGAAGAGTCAGGTCTATGACAGGGCGGTGCGATGGATTTTGGGCGTCGGAGTATTCTTGCTCCCGCTCTTTTTCTTGCCATGGGGTACTGGCATTCTCGAGTTTAACAAGCAGATGCTTTTGATATTTGTAGCCGGTGCAGCCTTAATTGTCTGGCTGCTGGGTATTGTCGTATCCGGTCATATGTCAGTGCGGATAAGTCCACTCCATAAGGGCATTGCTGCACTTTTACTGGCCTCAGTTGTTGCGACAATATTTTCAATTGCCCAATATAAGAGTTTATTCGGTTTCAGTGTTAGTTTAAGCGATTCATTGATCAGTATGCTGGTACTTGGCATTTTCTATTTCCTGGCGGTTAACGTGTATAACGACCAGGGACGAATGCTTAGTAAATTATTAACCGGCTCATTACTGATAGCTTTAGCATTTGGTTTATTGCAATTATTTACTATATTTGTGTTTGATTCATCTTTTGCTCATTCACGCGCGTTCAACACTACTGGTTCAGTTAACACTCTCGGATTATTGGCAGCCCTTAGTTTACCCCTCTTTCTTAAAGTCACCATTCCGTTGGGGCGAAAAAGATATTCGGATATTGCTAAACTCGGCATTCCGTTGGCCGTAGCGGTATTAGTAATATTGAACTGGTGGGCATTATGGACAGCAGCAATTGTGGGTATGCTGATGACCGTTGCTTTGGACAGTTTAGCAACGGGAGCCGTTGGGATAACTGCATTTAAAGCCCCCAAACTTTTGGTGCCAATGACCATCATTGTTTTGGGAGTATTCCTTTTGATTGTAAATTTTAATTTCAAAGTAATTAAAGACCAATTGCCGGTGGAAGTAGCACCCTCCTACGGTCTTTCGACTGAAATCGCCAAAGAAGTGCTGCAAGAAAGACTTATCACCGGCTACGGTCCTGAAAACTTTACCATTGCATTTGATAAATATGGAGCGAAGAATCTCAACAACAGTACGCTTTCCAACTTGAAATTCTATGATGCCACATCTCAAATCCACAACCTTGTTGTACAGGGAGGGTTACTGGGTATCCTAGCGTTAATAGTATTCTTTTGGACTGTCGTGCAAACAATTATCAAAGCTTTGCGTGATAAGGAAATAAAATCTCACCCCATGTACGCGGGGGTTCTAGCTGTGCTGACAAGCACGATGGTCGCCCTTTTTCTCTATCCGTTCAACCTTACCCTCATGTTCTTTATGTTCGTCATAGCAGCTTTGGCCGGATTGATTATTTTGGGTCAAGCTAAGCACACCTGGGACATTGAAGAAAAACCAATAGTATCATTGATGTCATCTCTCGGTTTCATTGCCGGATTGATTCTAGTATTGGCCGGTTCTTATTTCAGTGTTACCCAGTATCTGGCTGATGTATCTTATGCTAAGGCAACTACCGAACAAGTAAGCGATAAAGCCGTAGCGCTCTACATGGAATCAGTAAACTGGGGTGGCAATAATGACCGCTATTATCGAGCCGCATCTCAGGCTGCTCTTAATCTCCTTACCGAAGAAATCCAAAAAAATGACCGCAATGATCCCCAACGGACTGCTCGGATTCAAAACTATATTGCTTCTTCAATTGACTTAGCTAAACGAGCTACTGATGCTGATGCTCGTGAGTCAAATAATTGGTTTAACCTCGGCGCGGTCTACCAAAGTCTTATTGGCTTGGTGGACGGGGTAGACAAGTTGGCCGAAGATTCCTACCTGAAAGCATTCAAAGCTCGTCAGGGCGATGCCTCGATCTTTAATCGAATTGGCTCGATGTATTTAGCCAAGGCTGATTTAAATCGCCAACTGGCTCGTTCGGCCGGAGCAAATGCTGACCGTTTTCTTCGGGATGCAGATGCGTCACTGGTAAAATCAGAAACATACTTCAAGCAGGCGATTGAATTGGCAAGTAACTACGGGCTAGCAATTTATAATCTGGGTGCAGTCTATGACCGTCAGGGGAAAATAAACGAAGCCATTCGTCAATTGGAACAAGTTATTCCATTTAATGCCAATCAGCCCAATCTTCTATTTGAACTCGGATTGCTCTACTATCGAGTAGGACTTAAAGACGACGCTCGAGCAGCGTTAGAACGAGCAGTAGTGCTTTCATCGAGCTTTGCCAATGCTCGTTGGTATCTCGGACTCCTTTATGAAGAGCGAGGTGATTTCTCAGCCGCCATCAGCCAAATGGAGAAAATTCTTGAGACGAATAAAGACAACCCAACCATTCTTCAAAAGCTTGAAGAATTAAGAGCCGGTTTGATAAAAAATCCACCTGAGCCCGTTCTGAACCAGCAGCCAATATAACTCCATGTTCAAACGATTCCTGAGACGTTATTTGTTCTCGAATCGCTATACAACAACCGCCACTGTTCTGGCGGTTGTTGTGCTTAGTTTGATGATATTTTTATCACTATTACCAGCCGATCTTGGCATGAGCGGCAGCGGAGAAGTCACTCTTGAAAGCGGCCTCGGACTCAAAACGATCGCTACTATATTAAAAGAAAATAATTTTATCCGAAGCAAATATTTATTCATGCTCTATGTTATGGCTTTGGGTCAAGATGATAATCTCAAGGCCGGTAATTATAAACTGAATTATTCTTATAGCATTCCCGAGGTGGCATATATTATTTCTGGTGGATTTTCTGAATCTGATGACGTAGTGGTTACAATTCCCGAGGGTTATAACATTTGGGAAGTTGATGAACGCCTTTTTGAGGTAGGCCTCAATCCGCGCCGTGAATTTGCCCAGAAGTTTTATTTACGGGAAGGATATCTGTTTCCCGATACTTATCGATTTAAGAAAACTGCCACCATTGATGAAATAGAACAAAAAATGGAACAGACCTTTGTAGCCAAAGCTGGTCTGCCTAGCAGTCAGGTGCGCATCATGGCCTCGATGTTGGAAAAAGAAGCTCAGACCACGGAGGACATGGAACTTATTGCCGGCATCCTTCTGAAACGATTTCATTTGGGCATGAAGCTTCAAATTGATGCTACTGTCGGTTATGGTTGGTGCTTAACTCGCTCGTTGCAGAATAATTTTTCTCGTCCGTGTGATGTTACTCAAGCTCCGATTGCATTTGAATTAGTCAAAGATGGAGTATTTAATACATATGCTCGTACTGGTTTCCCGCCGCGACCTATTTCAAACCCTGGTGTAGACGCTATTGAAGCCGCTAAGCGGCCCAAAACCAGTGACTATTTATATTATCTGACCACTCGCAACGGCGAGATGATTTATTCCAAGACGGGAGCTGAACACGAAGCCAATCGCCGCAAGTATCTTGGTCTCTAACTCTCCCGCAGAAAAACAGAACCCCTGTCCCAAAAGGGGCTTTGCTGTTTTTCTGCCCTGATGGGTTTGACCAATATCAGTGTTGCTCGTTCCGGCCTTCGCTTGCGCCTTGATCCTGGTCAAACGTGAAGAGTTAGAGCTTTGACTTTTGATAAGTTGTTTAGTATAGTATTCCCATAGCCGTAGACAGGGCATTAATTGCCCCGAGGTGACTCAGCCACTCTTAATTTGGTCTGATCAGGTCGTTCTGCGGTGAAAGCAGGTCGTTTTTGTTTTTAGAGACAAAAACACTCCCTAGCCATAGCAAGGGATTACCTACTAATCACTATGAAAAGTAAGACACAAAAACAAGAAGAGCTTCGTAAATTGGAAGCGAAGATGCCCAAATCTGAGATTACCGTCTTTACCACTTTTGCCCGAGAAGGAGAAAAGGGACTGAACGTGGCTCAGATGCAGGAGTTCAAACGAGCTTTGCGGGACATAAAGAGTGAATATGTCATTACTAAGAAGAGCTTAGTCGACATTGCCGCCAAAGATCTCAATTATGACGGCATCGATGTATATGGCATGGAGGGTTCGGTAGGCGTGGTATTGGGTCCGGAATCGGACGGCAATGCTGAAGGCGCCTACGCAGTAACCAAAAAGATATATGAGTTTGCTAAGAAGAATACGGCATTGAGACTGTTTGGTGCTTGGTTCAATGGTACATTCCTTAATCAGGAGCAAGTCATGGAAATGGCCAAGATGCCATCGAAAACAGAACTCGTTGCTCGATTGCTTGGTATGCTTACGTATCCGGTTCGCGGTTTGGCTATCGTTTTGGATCAAATCGTCAAAGCAAAGCCAGTACCAGCCACTCCCGTAGAAGCTGCCCCTCAGCCTGAGGCCGAGACAGTTCCTGCAGCAGAACCTCAACCAGAAGAAAAACTAACTGAAGAAGTACCAACTAACGAAGAAATTAAATAACATGAACAGAGAAGAATTTGTCACACAAATCGAAACCATGACCGTTGCCGAGTTAAATGACTTGGTAAAAGCATTGGAAGAAAAGTTCGGTGTCTCGGCTGCTGCTTTTGCAGCCGCTGCTCCTGCTGCCAGCGGTGCCGCTGATGCAGGGGAAGAGAAGGATGCTTACACTATCGTCTTGAAAGACGCTGGCGCAGCTAAGATCCAGGTCATTAAAGTCTTAAAAGAAATTACCGGTTTGGGCCTCAAAGATGTCAAAGACATGACTGACAAAGTACCAGCTACCGTCAAAGAAGGCGTCAAGAAATCAGATGCCGATGAGATGAAAAAGAAACTCGAAGAAGCTGGAGCAGTTGTAGAGCTTAAGTAATCAAAGACCCGCGATAAGCGGGTTTTTGATTATCCACACGATGTGCGTACTATTTGCTTGATTGTCAAAGTTATTGCTTTATACTTACCGTATGAATATTCTTATTGGAGGAATTATTGTGATAGTATTAGTAATTTCAGCCGCCGTAGGATGGAATTCGCGTCATAATAATTATAAAAGGGAAGTCGGAAGTTTCTCTGAACCAATTAACCCTCAACAACAAATTATTATGCCAGTTCATTCTGTCGTGGTTGAAATACCTCAAAAAGAAAGTGAAGAAATGCCCGATAGTTTTCAAGGAATTAGTAGTACAATGACCTCTGCAGGCATATCAGCTACGGGACCCACTCAAGGAATTACCATATCTCCACATATGACAGAAAAAGTTTCAATTCATGACATTGAACCTGGATACTATGTTTTTGGGGAGGAGGTTGAGGAAGATAAAGTATAAACTAAAAGAGCTCTTCGGGGCTCTTTTAGTTACCTTCAGAAAAGCAGGAGCGAGTTCTAGGCTAAGCAAACAACCTCGGAGCCGAGCGGCATGGTGAGCGAGGTGAGAGTTAGGGCAAATTCCACGCTGGGGAATTTGACCCGTGTTTGCGTGCCTAGGAGGAGCGTTTTTACTGTGTAACTTGAGATACTTTATTGTCGCTCGTCAGAAGATAGATCGTGCCATTCGGTGCGACTGATGCGTCAACGATGGATTTGCTTGTTTTCAAGGCCTTGCTCACGGTACCGGTGGCTTTATCTATGAAGTAGAGTTTATTTGCAGTTCGATCCACGAGATAGAGTGAAGTGCCTTCGGCCGTGGTCAATAAGATAGAATTCTCTTGGACATTTAGTGAAGTTGAAAATTCTTCTTTCTTTTCACCTTGGAAGTATATAGTCAACGTGCCGTTCTTGCTTAAGACATAAATATTACCATCTACAGCGATAAAAAGCGGTTCGCTGGGGGTAACACTGTTTTTCAGCCAAGCGGTGGCGGTGGTTTGTTCTTTTGCCGCATCGGTAATCTTCTGGATGCTATTCAGGGTTAAGACATATAGATTGTCTTCATATAAATAGGCATTTGTAAGATTTTCAGTCAGCTTCAGTAATACCGGCTTGGTGGATTCTTTTACACGAGCGATTTGATTACCGCTCGTATCAAGAAGTAGCAAAGCATCTTTCCCAGCATACATTCTTGTGGGGTTCATATTGGCAATATCTACAGTACTGCCAGAAATAGCGCCGTTAATAAAGCGGGCGATAGTAGCTCCGCTCTCCTTGGCCATATAGACTGAGAGACCTTGGTCACGGACAGCAATGAATTTGCCCTGACCCTTGTCCGATGGAATATCAAAGACCGTATCTAAGGTCATTTCTTGGGCTTGGTCTAAATCATCCAAGGCTTGGGCTAGTTGTTGACGGATGTCCGCTGCTTCCTGAGACGGGGCAGCACTTGTTTGCTGGTCCAGAGAAGCGAGAGAGCTTACTAATAATGAGCGGGCTCCGGCTATATCGTTTTGGCTTACCTTTGTACGAGCGACTTTCAAAGCATTGAGTGCATCTTCCATGGCGGCCTTGGCCTGCGTCTCTTCGGGACTACTTAGGAAAAATTTTTGCGCTCCCCAGGATGCGGTTACGACCACTACTACTCCAGCCAGGATCATCACTGCCTTTTTGCTAGGTGTGAATCGAGTAAACATTGCGGTAAAGATTTTTGATACGGGAGAATGTTTTTTAGCTGATGCAAATTCAGTGGGAATGATGCGAGGTACTTCTTGGGACATTCTTGATTGTTCTTCGGAAGGAATGGGGATGCGAGTAAGTTTTGGATGAGGTCCTGATTCAGCTTCTGTCACTGGAGCAGGGGATTCAACGGACGCCGGTATATCCCCGACGGTCTTACGATTCTTTTTAGGAATATCCTCGCCAGTCAGGACAGCTTCTTCTTGTAGTTCTCTCGGTTCAGGTTTTGGAATTACTGCTTCCTCCTTCACTTGATTGAGATCGATATACAATGCAGTACAAGCGAGAGGGCCTTTTGTATTTTTTGCTGTCTGTAATTTTTCAATGAATTCTTCACGGTTCAATTTTAAAAAATCTGTTTTGATAGTTTTTTCACGGCGAGTGATAGAGGCCGAGGGATAGAAGGCAAGAATTTTATCGGACGGCAGAATGCGTCCCGAGATGACACTAGAGAACTGAGTTTCTTGCGCTGGTTCTTTGCTGAAGAATTGAATGTTGTTTAAGACATCAATATTTTTATTGTCACGCGAAAGAAGGATTTTAAATTTTCCTAATTTTGAAATAAGAAGATTTTCATTGGCGATAGCAAACACTCCAATGTTGAGAGCAACATCTTTCTTTTGGAAAAATTCTTCAACGACTTCATTTATTTTTTTCAACGCCTGGCTAAATGCTTCTTTCGGAGTTGCTTCAGGATCGGAATAGTATTCTCGTTTGGCGAGAGCAGCAATTAGATTTATGGCGTAGGCCAAATCATCAGTT
>Ga0184615_10001722_pt1 | contig 11748 bp, 10 predicted proteins | sample PLM4_65_coex_FD_133134 | JGI IMG/M metagenome (GOLD analysis project Ga0184615, IMG submission 133134) | Groundwater sediment microbial communities from an aquifer in East River, Colorado, USA - PLM4_65_coex | ecosystem: Environmental > Terrestrial > Soil > Riparian zone | place: USA: East... | reverse complement strand
CTGCGCTACGCGGACTTCCAGCGCGATGCCGTCGACGCGGCGATCCGCTTCGGCACGGGCCCGTGGGAGGGCCTTCACTCCGAGCCGCTCACCGCGCTCGAGTTCTACCCGGTCTGCGCGCCCGAGACGGTGCGTGGCGACCCTCCGCTGCGCGAGCCGCGCGATCTCGCGCGGCACACGCTGATCCACCTGACGCAGACGCCTGGCATCTGGCGCGCGTGGCTGCGCTGCGCCGGGGAGCCCGAGCTCGAGCCGCACCGCGAGGTCCGCTACGACCACGTCGCGCTCGCGCTCTCCGCCGCCGAGTCGGGCCAGGGGGTCGCGCTCGGGACGTCGCTCTCCTGTGAGTCGCGGCTGCGCGAGGGGCGCCTGTGCCGGCCGTTCGCGCAGAGCGTTCCGTCGCCCGACAACTATCACTTCGTTTGCCGTCCCGATGGGCTCGACGACCCGGTGATCCGCGCGCTGCGCGACTGGCTGGTGGAGCGGTTGCGCTAGACGCAAGCGCAGGTGCGAAATGAACGCTTGCTCGCGCGGTGTCGAAGTCTAGGCTCGGGGCATGCGTCAGCTCACCTGCGTCGGGCCGGGGAAGATCGAGTGGCAGGACGTTCCGGAGCCGCGGATCGGCGGCGACCTCGAGGCGCTCGTGCGCCCGCTCACGGTCGCGCGCTGCGACATCGACCGGCTGCTCATCGACGGGACCGTCCCGCAGCGCGGCCCGTTCGCGCTCGGACACGAGGCCGTCGTGGAGATCGTCGCGCTGGGCGATCAGGTCCGCGGCCTCGCGCTCGGCCAGCGCGCGGTGGTCTCGTTCCAGCTCTCGTGCGGCGAGTGTCGCGCGTGCAAGCTCGGGCACACGGCGAACTGCGATCGCTACCCCTCGCTCTCGGACTACGGCATGCAGCCACTCTCGGGCGTCGAGTACGGCGGCATGCTCTCGGATCTCGTGCGCGTGCCGCACGCGAGCGCGATGTTGCAGCCGATCTCTCCGCGCACCGACGCGCTCGCGCTCGCGAGCGTCTCCGACAACGTGCTCGACGGCTACCGCGCGGTCGCACCGCACCTTCGCGAGCGGCCCGCGAGCGACGTGCTGATCGTCCACCACGGCGGCTCGAGCATCGCGCTCTACGCCGCGCAGGCCGCGCTCGCGCTCGGCGCGACCCGCGTCGACTTCGCCTCCGACGACGCGGAGACGCTCGCGCTCGCCGAGCGGCTCGGCGCCCACGCGCTGCAGACCGACTTCGGGCGCCGGCTGCGGCGCTATCCGATCGTCGTCGACTACGGCATCCGCCCCGAAGGGCTCGATTTCGCGCTGCGCTGCACGGAGCCCGAAGGCATCTGCCAGAGCGTGAGCCTCTACCTCGCGCCCATTCCGCTTCCGCTGGTGCGGATGTACACGCACGGCGTGCGCTTCTGCATCGGCCGCTGCAACGCCGCGGCGCTGCTGCGCGAGGTCGTGCCGCTGATCGAGTCCGGCCGGCTCCAGCCCGGCAACGTGACCACGAAGATCGTCGAGTGGGAGGACGCGGCGGACGCATTCGCCGAGCCGGCGATCAAGCTGGTGGTGCGGCGCAGCGCCTGACTTCTCGATCGCACCTCGCGGCGAGTAGACTCCCGAGGTGGCTGAGAACGAACCGCACCTCCTCGACGTCGACCTCCTCACCGCGGCCGTCCCGCACGCCCGCCTCGCCGAGCTCCGCCGCCGCGAGCCCGTGAGCTGGCAGGACGCCGAGTCGGGCGGCTACTGGGCCGTGCTGAAGCACGCCGACGTCCTCGCGGTCTCGCGCGACCCGGCGCTCTTCTCCGCCGAGGCGAAGGGCATGCAGCTCGTCGACTACACGGACCAGCTGCCGACTCTCCTGTCGCTCGATCCGCCGCGCCACACGGAGATGCGTCGGCGCGTGCTGCACGCGTTCACGCCGAAGGTCGTGCGCGAGCTCGAGCCGCGCATGCGGGCGATCGTGCGCGCGACGTTCGACAAAGTCGCCCGGCGAGCGACCTGCGACTTCGTGCAGGACGTCGTCCGCCCGCTGCCGCTCGAGATCGTCTGCGACGTGCTGGGCGTGCCGGACGAGGACCGCGCGCGGGTGGGGGACTGGGCGGACCTGCTCGCGGGCTCGGCCGACCCCGAGATCGCGAGCGGCGGGAAGACCGGCACGCAGGGCGCGATCGAGTTCGGCACCTACGCGTTCCAGCTCGCGCAGAAGAACGACCCGGCGCGGGGGGAGACGCTGATCGCGGTGCTGAAGAACGCGGAGCTCGACGGCGAGCAGGTCGATCTGATGAGCTTCTGCGGGCTGTTCGTGCAGATCGCGATCGCGGGCAACGAGACCACGCGCTCGACCCTGGTCGGCGGCATGCTCGAGCTGATCCAGCGGCCGGAGGCGCTTCGCGCGCTGCGCGAGGACCCGAAGCGCATTCCGTCGGCGGTCGAGGAGATGCTCCGCTGGCTGTCACCGGTGCACTACTTCCGCCGCACCGCCACGCGCGACACCGTCCTGCGTGGTCAGAAGATCGCCGCCGGCGATCGCGTGGTGATGATGTACGCCTCGGCGAACCGCGACGAGGACGTCTTCCGCGAGCCCGACCGCTTCGACATCGCGCGCGCGCCGAACCCGCACGTCGCCTTCGGCTTCGGGGAACACTTCTGCCTGGGCGCCGCGCTCGGCCGGCTCGAGGCGCGCGTCTTCCTCGAGGAGCTCCTGACGCGCTTCGCCGCGATCGAGCTCGCGGGCGAGCCGGTACGGCTGCGCTCGAACGAGCTCAACGCCTGGAAGCACATGCCCGTGCGGCTGGTGCCGGCGTCCTAGCCCGGCAGCTCGTAGCCGATCGCCGCCTCGATCTCGCACACCCGCTCGACCGCGGGGCGCGCCATCATCCGGTCGTAGTGACGGAACAGGTTCGGGAACTCGCTGCGCTCCGGCTTCAATGCGTTGCTGAAGCGCCAGAACAGGCGGAACAGGTGGATGTCGGCGATCGAGTAGCGCCCGACGGCCCAGTCGCCCTCCCCGCCCAGCCTCCGGTCCGCGACGCCGTACACGGTGCGTGCGTGCTCGATCCCCTGCCGCCGCGCGGGATGGACCGTCGCCGCGATGAACGACATCCACGAGACGACCCGCGCCTCCGCTTCGACGTCGCCCTGCGGGAACAGGCCCGCTTCCGGGAAGCGCCGCGCGAGGTAGAAGAGGATCGCGGCGACTTCGGTCAGCGGCCGCCCGTCGATCAACAACACGGGCACCGTCCCCTCGGGGTTCATCTCGAGAAAGGCGGGCGTGCGAGTCTCCTTGCGCGCGAACGAGATCGGACGGCTCTCGAACTCGACGCCGATCTCGTGCAGAGCGATGTGCGGCGCCATCGAGCTCGAGCCGGGTGCGAAGAAGAGAGTCAGCACACCCGGAGTCTACCGGCGAGGTAGTCTTCGTGTCGTGACTGCCATATCGATTGCGACGGTCGTATTCATCTGCACCTTCGGTGCTGCGCTCCTCGGCATCTGGTGCCGCATACGTCTCCCGGACCACCACCTATCCGCGGACTCGAAGGACGTCGTCCGGATCGGCATGGGCCTGATCGCGACGATGGCCGCGCTGATCCTCGGGCTCGTGGTCGCGTCGGCGAAGAGCGCATTCGACGCGCAGGACTCGGCCGTGAGAAGCGTGGCCGCGGACCTCCTGACCCTCGACCGCACGCTGTCGGCGTACGGACCGGAGACGGCGTCCATCCGCGAGGAGATCCGGCGCTCGGTCGAGGCCCGTCTCGAGACGAGCTGGTCGACCGGCGATGCGCCGCCTACCCGAGGGAAACAGGTAGCTCCGGCCGAGAGGATCGAGCAGCAGCTCCTCGCGCTGACACCGCAGAACGACGGCCAGCGCTGGCTGCAGTCGCAGGCGCTCTCGTCGGCGAGCGACGTGCTGAAGACGCGCTGGTCCGCGTTCGCGAGCGCGGGCGCCACCGTCCCGACGGCGTTTCTCGTGGTCGTCGTGTTCTGGCTCGCGGCCCTCTTCTGGAGCTTCGGGCTCTTCGCACCCGCCAACGCGACCGTCCTCAGCGTGCTCCTTCTGTGCGCGCTCTCGGTCTCCGCGGCCGTCTTCCTGATCCTCGAGATGGAAAGCCCGTTCAGCGGCGTGATGAAGATCTCGAGCGCTCCGCTGCGCTCGGCGCTCGAGCTGCTCGGCCAGTAACCACCCTACCGTCGCCGAAGCTCACGGCTAGGCTGTACCGCACTTGACCGCCCCGGCTACGCCATCGAACCGCACGCCCTTGCTGCTGCGCGTCGTGCCTGCGTTGGAATCGCTGCGCACGTACTCGCCGAGTGCTGCGCGGTCCGACCTGCTCGCGGGCCTGACGGTGGCGGCGGTCGCCGTGCCGCAGGCGATGGCCTACGCGATGATCGCGGGGCTGCCGGCCGAGTACGGGCTGTACACCGCGATCGTCATGACCGCCGTGGGCGCGATCTTCGATTCCTCGCGCCAGCTCATCAACGGCCCCACGAACGCGATCTCGATCGCGGTGCTGAGCGTGATCGGCGCGGTCGAGGGCACGGACGCGAAGGTGCAGGCCGCGATCCTGCTCGCGTTCCTGGTGGGCGCGATCCAGCTCGGCATCTCGCTCCTCCGGCTCGGCGACCTGTCGCGCTACATCTCTCACTCGGTGATCGTCGGCTTCACCGCGGGCGCGAGCGCGCTGCTCGTGCTCGACCAGACGAAGAACCTGCTCGGAATGAGCGCGGTCGGCGGTGCGCACGACCACTTCCTGATGCGCTTCGTCGGCTCACTCACCGATGGCGGGGGCATTCAGGTCGAGACCGCGGCGGTCGGGCTCGGCACGATCGCCGTCGTGCTCGCGCTGCGCTCGTTGAAGACGCGCCTCGGGTTCCCCCTCCTGCCCGAGCTCCTGATCGTGGTCGCCGCGATGGCCATGCTCACCGCGTGGCTCGGTCTCGACCAGCGCGGCGTGCGCGTGGTGGGCGAGATCCCCGCGGGCTTCCCGTCCTTCGCCCCGCCGCCGCTGGATCCCGCGCAGGTGCGCGACTTCGCCAGCGGGGCGCTCGCGATCGCGCTGCTCGGCCTGCTCGAGGCGATCGCCATGTCCAAGGCGATCGCGGCGCACACGCGCCAGAAGCTCGACATGAACCAGCAGTGTCTCTCGGAGGCGCTCGCGAATCTGACCGGCAGCTTCTTCCGCTGCATGCCGGGGTCGGGATCGCTCACGCGCTCGGCGATCAACCAGCAGGCGGGCGCGGTCACGCAGTGGTCGGGGGTGGTCTCCGCCGGCGCAGTCGCGCTGGTCATGCTCGCGTTCGCACCCTACGCGCGGTTCATCCCGCGCGCGGCGCTGGCCGGAATCCTGATGGTGACGGCCTGGAAGATGGTCGACTGGCGCGCGCTCTCCTATCACCTGCGCACCACGCGCTTCGACGCCGCGATCGTGGCGGCGACCGCGATTTCGGCGGTGGCCATCTCGATCGAGTTCTGCGTCTTGATCGGCGTGCTGATGTCGTTCCTGCTCACGGTGCCGCGCGCGGGCCGCATGCTCCTCACGGAGTTCTCGCTGACGCGCGACGGCGGACTGCACGAGCGCCTCGCGGACGACGCGCCCTGCCCGCGCATCCTCGTGTTCGGCCTCGAGGGCGAGTTCTTCTTCGGCGCCACCGCCGCGCTCGAGGCGCACTTCGCCCACATCGAGGAGCGCATCGGTCCCGACACGCGCGTGGTGGTGCTGCGCGTGAAGCGCGCGCGCAATCCGGACGCCGTCGGACTGACCTTGCTCGAGGACTTCCTCCACCGCGTGAAGGCGCGCGGCGTGCACGTGCTGCTCTGCGGCGTGCGCGCCGACTTCGCGCAGATGCTCGATCGCACGGGCATCACCGCGCACCTCGGGGACAAGCTCTTCCTCGAGCAGCCGGTCCGGCAGACGAGCACCTTGCTCGCGATCCGCCACGCGTACGAGCTGATCGGCAACCAGACCTGCGCGATCTGCCCGCGAGGTCGCGGCCGCGTGCCCCGGTCCGTGCTCGACTACGAGATCTGAGCCGGCGTCGTTGCCCGCACCTGGCTTTGGCAGGGCGCGCGCCTGAAAGGAGCGATGTGACCCGCAGCAAGACCGTCCGAACCAGGGGATTCCTGGAGCGATTCTCCAAACAGGCGACGGAGTGGACGGGCACGTCGCTGGCCTTCGCGGTCGCGGTCGGGATCATCGTGATCTGGCTCGTCACCGGTCCGGTGTTCGGCTTCTCCGACACCTGGCAGCTCGTGATCAACACGGGCACGACGGTCGTGACCTTCCTGATGGTCTTCCTGATCCAACGCGCGCAGAACAAGGAGGCGCAGATCGTCGAGCTGAAGCTCAGCGAGATCGTGGCCGCGCTCAAGGGTGCGAGCAATCGGCTGATCGACGTGGAGAGCCTCTCGGAGCGCGAGCTCCAGACGCTCCGCCTCCACTATCGGGAGCTCGCGCGGCTGGCGGCGGCGGAAGAGGATCTCGGAACCTCCCACTCGATCGAAGAGGCCGAGCGCCGGCACGCCGAGAAGGACGGGAGGCGCTAGTACCATGGGCGCGTGTAGAATCGGGCGAGGGAGCCGCGGTGAACATCCTGCTCGTGACGCTCGACCAGCTTCGCGGCGACTGCCTGTCGGCGGCGGGGCATCCGATCGTGCGCACGCCGAACCTCGATCGCCTCGCGGCGCAGGGCGTGCGGCTGGCGCGGCACTACAGCCAGGCCGCACCGTGCAGCCCCGGACGCGCCTGCCTCTACACCGGGACGTATCAGCTCAACAATCGCGTGGTCGCGAACGGGACGCCGCTCGACGCGCGCTTCGACAACCTGGCGCTGGCGGCGCGCCGCGCGGGCTACGCGCCAACGCTCTTCGGCTACACCGATCAGAGCATCGACCCGCGCGAGGCCAGCGGTCCGGACGACCCGCGCCTCTCGAGCTTCGAGGGCGTGCTGCCGGGATTCGATGTCGGCCTCGAGCTCATCGAGGCGCAGAGCGCGTGGATCGACTGGCTGCGCAAACTCGGGCACGAGGTTCCGCACGACGGTGAGGGAGCGCTCGCAGGCGAGCCCGACCGGCCCGTCGAGCACAGCGTGTCGGCGTTTCTCACCGACCGGCTGATCGACTGGATCGAAGGGCAGCGCGCGCCGTGGTTCGCGCACGCGAGCTACTGGCGACCGCATCCGCCGTACGCCGCAGCCGGGCGCTTCGCGAGCGCGTACGACCCCGCGCGCATTCCCCTGCCGATCGCGCCCGCGGCCGAGCGGCACCGCCTGCACGACGGACTGATGCGCCACCCGGATACCGGCGCTCCACGCGGCGACGATGCGATTCGCGCGCTGCGCGCGCAGTACTTCGGGATGGTGAGCGAGGTCGACCACCAGCTCGGGCGGCTCTGGCAGGCGCTCGAGCGGCTCGGTCAGTGGGAGGACACGTGGATCGTCGTGACGTCGGACCACGGCGAGGAGCTCGGCGATCACGGCTTGATCAACAAGGGCGGCTTCTTCGAGGGCTCGTATCACGTGCCGTGCATCGCGCGCGATCCGCGCCACCGCGCCGCGCACGGATCGACCGTGACCCGCTTCACCGAGAACGTCGACGTGTTCCCCACGCTCTGTGACGCGCTCGGGATCGACACGCCCGCGCAGTGCGATGGCCTGCCGCTCACGCCGTTCCTGCGCGGCGAGGATCCGCCGTGGTGGCGCGACGCCGCGCACTGGGAGTTCGACTGGCGCTTCGGATTCGTTCCGCACGGCCCTCATCCATGGCCGTGGGATCGCCGGCTCGAGCGACAGCACCTCGCCGTGCTGCGCGGCGAGCGCGCGGCCTACGTGCAGTTCGGCGACGGCTCGTGGCGCTGCTTCGATCTCGCGTCGGATCCGACCTGGCGCGCGGAGGTCCGCGATCCGGCGGTCGTGCTCGAGCACGCGCAGGCGATGCTCGCCTGGCGCTCGCAGCACGCCGATCGAACGTTGACGGGGATGCTGGTCGAGAAGGGCGGCGTCGGGCGTTTCCCGCCGATGCCCGAGCGCTTCCGCGCCCCGGGCGCGCGGCCGCGCTGATGCGCGAGATCGCGCTCGCAGGCGGCCCGGTCGAGATCGTCGGCGCGCTCGAGCTGCGCCGCTCGCCGACCGGACTCTCGCCGCGCCGGCTTCCCGCGTGGACCGCGCCGCAGATCCCCGACGCGTTCATGGACCTGATCGTGCAGATGACGTCGGGCGTGCGGATCGCGTTCCGCACGACGTCGACGTCCCTCGAGCTCGACGTTCTGCCGATGGGTCTTCAGCTCGAGGGCGACAAGCGCGCGCCGACGGTCTTCGATCTCACCGTAGACGGCGAGCTCGCGCGCTCGCACGCGACCGACGCGGGCAACACGCTCGTGGTCGACGTCTCGCGGGTTCCCTTCGGGGTCCGGCTCGAGCCGGGCGGTCCGTGCACGGTGCGCTTCGACGGCCTGCCGCCCGAGATGAAGGACGTCGAGCTCTGGCTGCCGCAGGCCGCGACCGTCGAGCTGCGCGCGCTGCGCGTCGACGACGCTGCGCAGGTCGAAGCGCGTTCGAACGTTCGCCCGCGCTGGGTCCACTACGGCAGCTCGATCAGTCACTGCATGGAGGCCGCGAGCCCGCTCGGGGTCTGGCCCGCGGTGGCCGCGCGGCGCGCGCGTGTGGACCTGCTCTCGCTCGGACTCGCGGGGCAGTGCCACCTCGACGGCTTCGTCGCGCGCACGATCGCCGCGCTCGACGCCGACCTGATCAGCGCGAAGGTCGGCATCAACGTCGTGAACGCGGACTCGCTGAAGGAGCGCACGTTCGTCCCCGCGCTCCACGCGTTCCTCGACACGATCCGCGAGCGCAAGCCGACGACGCCCGTCCTGCTCGTGTCGCCCATCTTCTGCCCGAGCGCCGAGGACCACGTCGGCCCGACCGTGCGCGTCGGCACCGTCTTCCGCGTGGTCGAGGGGCCTCCGGAGCTCCGGCCTGGCAGCCTCACGTTGCGGCGCATCCGCGAGCTGATCGCAGGCGTGGTCGCGACGCGCCGGGGGCTCGGAGACGCGAACCTCCACTACCTCGACGGCCTCGGCCTCTTTGGCGAGGGAGACGCCGCGGACCTTCCCGACGACCTCCACCCGAACGCAGCCGGCTACGCGCGCCTGGGCGAGCGCTTCGCCGCACAGGCCTTCGGACCCGGCAGCGCCTTCGCCGCCGCCAAGTGAGAGAAACCTAAGCGCGGGTCAATCCAGTCCCAACGTCCGGAGCCCGAAGCTCGTCCGGTGGGCGGAGAATCGGCCGGGGGCAGAGAGAGCGTGTGGCGCTTCTACGCGCTGCACGCGGGAATTCCCGCGGCGATCGCCGTCGCGGTGCTCGGCATCTTCGAGTCGACGGATCTCGATCGCCGCATCCAGGACCTGTTCTACGACCCCGCGGCGGGCCGCTTCCCGCACCGGATCCACTGGCTGTTCGAGACCGTCCTCCACGACTTCGGACGGCTCTCCGTGATCGCCCTCGGGATCGGGCTCTTCGCCGCGTTCCTGCTCTCGTGGCGCCGTGCGGCGCTCGTTCCGTGGCGGCGCGCGCTCCTGTACGGCGTGCTCTGTCTGGCGATCTGTCCCGTGACGATCGCGCAGATCAAGCACAACACGGTCATCCACTGCCCGCGCGACCTCGAGATCTACGGCCGCAGCGCGCCGTACGTGCGCTTGTTCGACGCGGCGCCGACGGGTACCGAGCCGGGTCACTGCTGGCCGGGCGGCCACTCTTCGGGCGGCTTCGCGATGATGTCGCTGTACTTCGTCTTCCGCCGCCGGAAGCCGCGCGTCGCGCGACTCTGGCTCGCGGGCGGATTCGCGTACGGCTTCGGGCTCGGCTTCGGGCGGGTCGTGCAAGGCTCGCACTTCGTCTCGCACAACTTGTGGGCGGCCCTCTTCTGCTGGTCGATCGCGCTAGGGTTGTACGAGCTCATGCTCCGCAGGTACGAGCCCGCGGCCGACCGCTCCGTAAGTGAAGACGCCTGGACTATGATCTCCGCGCCCCGTGTCCTGAACCCGGAGTTCCGAAGCGATTCTCGCGGCCGAGGCGCCGCGCTCGCAAGGCGCACGAACGAGGTGAATCTGTAGATTCATCGAGCGAGTGCAACGCCGCGAGCGCGGATGCATCGGCCGCCGAGAACGCGAGCGAACTTCGGGCTCAGGGCACGGGTGGCGCGGGGGGGCGATGACGGGCGGAGGGTTCGAGAAGCGCGAGTCGCTTGCTCGGTTCTATCTGCTGCACGCGGGCGTGCCGGCGCTGATTGCGATCGTGTTGCTCGCGCTGTTCGAGTCGACGTCACTCGACGTTCGGATCGAGAACCTCTTCTTCGACCCGGCGACGCGAGAATTCCCCCTGCACGACGCCTGGTTCTTCGACAGCGTGATCCACAACGCGGGGCGCTGGCCCGTAATCCTGATCGGTGTCGGGCTGGCGGCGGGGTTCGCGCTCTCCTTCCGCCGCGCGGACCTGCGTCCCTGGCGGCGCGCGCTTCTCTTCGGCGCTCTCTGCGTCGCCCTCTCGCCACTCACCGTCGCGGGGCTGAAGGCCGGCTCGGCCATCCACTGCCCGCGCAGGCTGGAGATGTACGGTGGGCAACAGCCGTACATCCGCCTGCTCGATCCGGTTCCGGAGGGCGCCCGGCGGGGCCACTGCTGGCCCGGCGGGCACTCTTCGGGCGGCTTCGGGCTGATGACGCTCTACTTCGTCTTCCGCCGCCGGAAGCCGCGCGTTGCGAGGGTCTGCCTCGCGGCCGGGCTCGCGTACGGCTTGCTACTGGGGATGGGGCGTGTGGTTCAGGGCGCCCACTTCGTGTCGCACATCTTTTGGGCCGCCCTGGTCTGCTGGGCGGTGATTCTGGCGCTCTACGAGCTCCTCCTTCGCCGGGAGGACGACGCCCGAGCTTCGTCTTCCGCGGCGGACAGTCTCTGCTAGGATTCGCCGATCGGACTGGCGTCGGATCAGACCTCGCCAGCGCCCGTGATTCCGGCTGGAGTTCCCCCCTTGCGGATGCGTCTCGTCGTGAGACTTGCTGTCTCAACCGTGCTCGCCTGCGCCGTGCTCGCGGCGGGCGCGTCGCGAGCTCTCGCCGACGTCGTCACCTTCGACAACGGCTTCGACGACCCGAACATTCCGTATCCGGGCGGCCAGTACCACGGGCCCTATGACTGGATCGAGGGGGACATCCGGACCGAGGGTCTCTGGATCACCAACATCGCGACGCCCGGGGCGGTCTTCCAGCTCGGTCACACGCACATCGGTCCCTTCGTCCCCCCGCCGGGCGGAACCGGGAACGGCGATTTCATCCACGGCTGGCCGAACGATCTTCAGGGTCTCTACGTCCACTTCGAGGACTTCCGGCCGTTCCGCCTCGCGTCGATCAAGCACCGCCTGCTCGATCGGGCCAGCGGCAGCCTGCCGAACACGCTGCCCTGGTCGTTCGCGGAAACGGACGGTCACCTGATGTTCGCGGCGACCTTCGACGCGACCATGCCGTTCCCCGCCTTCGAGTCGCAGTTCGTCGCGTATCCGATCGACGATGGGACCGTCGATCCGGGCAACCCGAACTTCCCCGCGCTCAACTCACCCTGGCAGACGCTCACGTTCACCAACCAGTTCGAGAACGTGACCGGGATCTACATCGTCTCGTCGGTGGACCAGATCATGCTGGACAACATCACCCTCGAGCCGATGGCGCCGCCGGTCTGCAGCAACGGCGTCGACGACGACGGGGACGG
>Ga0184615_10001720_pt1 | contig 11753 bp, 4 predicted proteins | sample PLM4_65_coex_FD_133134 | JGI IMG/M metagenome (GOLD analysis project Ga0184615, IMG submission 133134) | Groundwater sediment microbial communities from an aquifer in East River, Colorado, USA - PLM4_65_coex | ecosystem: Environmental > Terrestrial > Soil > Riparian zone | place: USA: East... | reverse complement strand
GAATCCGATCCACTGACCGTCCGGAGAGAAGAATGGAGCCATGGCCCCCTCGGTGTTCGTTAGCGGGGTAATCGCGCTTTGGTGTAGCAGACGCGTGCCTAGAAGCGCTTTGCCGTCCTTTCCACGAAACGTGACCACCAGGCGGGTGCCATCCGGAGAGAGCGCCACCAACCCGTTGCCGCGGACGCGTTCCAGTGTGGCGTCAGTGCCTACCTCCACGCTGAGGCGCAATAGCGGTTGGGCCGGCGCGGGGCGCGTCGCGCGCCACGCGACGATCGACACGGCGATCAGAGCCACGGCCAAGAGGGCGATCACGACAATTGCGGATTTCGGATTGCGGATTGCGGATTGAGAAGCAGACGCTGCTTGCTCCTGCTCCAGTGGCGCTTCGTCCAGCAGGACGCGCGCCTCCCCAATATCCCGCAGGCGCAGCTTGGGATCCTTTCGCAGGCAGCGCTCCAGCAGACGCCGGATATGCACAGGAGTGTCGGCGGGCAGCTTGCTCCAGTCCGGATCCTTGGTGATCACCGCGGCCATGGCGTCGGAGACCGTCTCGCCGCCGCTGTAGGGCTGGTGGCCTGTAAGCATCTCGTAGAAGACCAGGCCAAACGACCAGATGTCGGCGCGCTTGTCCACCGGCTTGCCGCGAGCCTGCTCCGGGGACATGTAGGCTGCGGTCCCCAGGATCATGCCGGCCTGAGTCATGGCCAGCGAGAGCGTCGGCGACATGGTCAGGCTGGAGGCGCCTGCTGCGGGCTCGTCGACCGCCTTGGCCAGACCGAAGTCGAGCAGCTTGACCACGCCCGCGTGGGTGATTTTGATGTTGGCGGGCTTCAGGTCGCGATGCACGATGCCGCGTTCGTGCGCCGCCTCCAGGGCATCGGCGATCTGCCGCGCGTAGTTCACCGCGGTGGCCAGCGCCAGGGGACCCTTGAGGTCCTCGCCCTCGACCAGCTCCATGACCAAGGCGTTCTGCTCGATGCCATAGATGGCCGCGATGTTCGGATGATTCAGCGCGGCCAGTACCTGGGCCTCGCGCTGGATGCGCGCCAGCCGCTCGGGATCGTCGGCGAAGGTCGGAGGCAGGATCTTGATGGCCACGTCGCGGCCCAGCTTGCTGTCGCGGGCGCGGTAGACCTCGCCCATGCCGCCGGCGCCCAGCTTTTCACCGACCTGATAGTGCGCGATGGTTGTTCCGGTCATTTTGACTTGCGCCGCAATTCGTCGAAGAAGTTCAGCAGCAGGGTCAGGTGAGTCAGGGCCTTCTGGCCTTCGGGGTTTTCGCTCTCGAGAAACGTGGCGATGCGCTTTCCGTCCGGCGCCAGATCATAGTTGGGGTTGACGCCGGTGCTGAGAAGGCGGACCGCCGACCAGACCTTCGGGGTGCTCGCGGCAAAGGTATCGCCCTTGATGGTGTAGGTGACGGCCTGGATGTTTCCATTACTGAGTTGCTCGAACAGCAACTCGTGTCCGGAGCGAGACCATGTTGGGAAGCGTCCGCCGCCGGTGGAGATCTGCCAGCGGCCTCCCGGACCGGGGAACGGGCGCACATACACTTCCGCCGTTCCCGATTCGTTGGAATAGTACGCCAGCCAGCGTCCATCGGGAGAGAAGACCGGATCTGCCTCTACGAACGCTGAACCCAGGAATAGTTCGGCCTTACCCAACCGGGGTTGCGACGGGTCGCCCGCATTTACCAATTCGATGGGTGCGGTCCAGATGTCGGGAAGGTTGTTGCCGCTCGTCCGGTAGAAGGCCAGGCGCTTGCCATCGGGAGAAAACGAGTACGGATTATCCACCGACTTGCCGTCGGTCAAGCGTTGTGCCGCACCCGACCCATCGGAGCGAATCCAGTAGAGCCCCGGGTTGGCCGGATCTTGCGACTTGAAAACGATGGCCTTGCCATCCGGAGTCCAGACCGGGAAGTTGTTCGTGCCGCCGAGAAAGGTCAGCCGGGAGGGCGTGTCGCGCTCCAGGTCTTTCACCCAAATGTCCGCTCCCTGGCTGCTGGCATTCGAAAAGGCCAGGCGTTTACCATCCGGGGACAGGCGCGGAAAAAAGTAGAGGGCGACCGGGGCATGCAACACTTGCTTCTTACCCGTGCTGTCGAGCCAGGAAATGGGCCAACCGGACAGTGCCGCGCGCCCGGAGAGATAGACGAAGGAGCCGGTCTTGGAGAACGCGAAATCGCCACCCGCCGTGGTGGTGCTGCCGGCGTCCTCCAGGATCGGCACAGGCGCTCCCGTCAACGCCAGACGGTCCAGGTCGAAAGGCGCGGCGAACAGAGTGGTCTGGTGCAGATAGACCAAGTGTCCACTCGGCAGATACTGCCCGGAGAAGCCCCCGCGCTGCAGAATCTTCCGTTCGCCGGTCTTGAGCGTAAAGATTTCAATGTTGGCCTGGTCGTAGTTCCCTCCGCCGGTGTGGGCCGTGAACAAGACGGCCTTGCTTCCAGGCAGGACTTGAGGCCAGCGGTGGGTGCGCTCCCCGTCCTTGAGCTTGGTCAGAGGCACCGGAGTTCCGCCGTCGGAGGAAACCCGTGAGAGTCCCTCGGTGGCTCCCGCTGCGAAAACGATGTTGCCGTCGTCGCCCCAGCTTGCGCCCCGCAGGGCCTGTACGGTGCAGAGAGTCACCGCCGCGCCGCCATCCACGGAAATCTTCTTGAGCTTACCGTCGGCGTGGAATCCGATCCATTGGCCGTCGGGGGAAAAGAAGGGAGTCGTGGCATCCTCGGTGTTCGCCAGCGGCGTAATCGCGCTTTGGTTCAGCAGGCGCGTGCCGAGAAGCGGCCGGCCACCCTTCCCACGAAAGGTGACCGCCAGGCGCGTGCCATCCGGCGAGAGCGCCACCAGGCCGTTTTGGCGGACCCGCTCCAGGGTCGCGTCGGCGCCGACTTCTACGCTGAGGCGCATCAGCGGCTGCAGCGGGGCAGGGCGGGTGGCGCGCCAAGCGATGGCCGCTACCGCGACGAAGCCGATGGCCAGAAGCACAATCGCAGCGGTTGCGGAGTGCGGAGTACGGAGTGCGGAATGGCGGACCGAAGGAGCGGCGGAGGTGGGTTCCGTCTCCGGCGAGTCCAGAATGATTCGTGCTTCGCCGATGGCCTGCAAACGCTGCCTGGGATCGCGCTGCAGGCAGCGCTCGACTAAGCGTCGGATGCGTGGCGGAGTCGATGGCGGCAGCAATCCAATGTTCAGCTCGCTCTTGAGCACTGCGGCCAGCGCTTCGGACGCCGTGGGTTCGTCAATCAGGCGCTTGCCGCTGAGCATTTCGAAGAGCACCACGCCGAAGGACCAGATGTCGGCGCGGCGGTCCACGCTCCCGCCTTTGGCCTGTTCCGGGGCCATGTATCCGGCGGTGCCTAGGATCAGTCCGGCGCGCGTAGCCGCCAAGCTCAGCGTGGGCGAGGCGCTGATGTCGCCCGCCGTGACATCGTCGCTGAAAGCCTTGGCCAGTCCAAAGTCCAGGACTTTCACCGCACCTTCCCGGGTCAGCTTGATGTTGGCAGGCTTCAGGTCGCGATGGACGATGCCTTTGTCGTGGGCGTACTCCAGGGCTTCGGCGATCTGGCGAGCCAGCGGCAGCGCTTCCTCGACCGGCATCGGTCCTTGGGCGATGCGTTCGGCCAGGGTCGGTCCTTCGACCAACTCCATCACCAAGGCCTGCTCTTCCAGGCCGTAGATGTGCGCGATGTTGGAGTGGTTCAGCGAGGCCAACACCTGAGCTTCGCGTTGCAGGCGGGCTAAACGTTCAGGATCGCCGCCGACGGCCGCCGGGAGGATCTTGATGGCCACATCGCGGCCAAGCTTGCTGTCGCGGGCGCGATACACCTCACCCATTCCGCCCGCGCCTAGTGGCGCGACGACTTCGTAGGGTCCCAGTCTTGTTCCAGGTTGCATGATGGCGGAAGGATAGCGCACTGTACCACAACCGCGTGCTAGCGCACGGCCAGAGTCACACTGTTGCTCGATACGCCGTTCTGGATCAGCGTGAGTGCTACGTCTCCTGGAGCAACCCCGGTGGGAACCACGACGTTCACTTGATATAGCCCCACAAAGCCGGGCGCCAGTCCGGCGAAACTCACCGGCGCCGCAAGACCGCCGACGCGCGCCGTCACCGGAACCACGACGTTGGCCAGAGGCTGCGCCGGCGAGGCTTGGCCGGAAGTCACCGACGGCTGCGTCGCTCCGAGTCCAGTGGCGAACACCTGCACGGTGCTGCCCCGCGCGGCGGCTACGGCGGCCGAGTTCACCGTGAAGTCTTGGTTCAGAATCGCACCCGCTCCCGTACCTTGTTGATTGATGGAAAAGATCCCCGGACGCGCTTCGGTCACCGTGATGGTCTCGGGCGAAGTGAGCGCCTCCGTCCCGCCGCCCGCCTGCTGGACGCGGACCACTACCTGCGGTCTGGTGTTGGCGGCCAATGTAAAGGGCAACTGCGCATTGATTTGGCCGGGGCTGGAGAAAAACAAAGGCGCATCCACACCCGCGACACTGAGAGTCGCGCCGGCCAGACGAGTATCCAGTGGCATACGTGTTGCACCGGCCTGGCCGGAAGCCAGATTCGTGCCGAAAACTGAAATGATCGAGCCGGGCGCCAGCGCTTCACCGCGCGCAAAGTTGGCAGCGTTCACGACTCCGCCGGAGCCAACCGCCGGGAGGTTCGACGACGCGGCACCTACCTGACCTTCCACGCGTTTTTGCGTCGAGGCTAAGGCAGTCGTGGCGCGCACGGTAATGCTCACGGGCCCCGCCTTCAATGGCCGCCAGGCGCCCTCGTACAGTCCGTTCCCGAGACTGGCCAGAGCCAGGGGTGTGTCGCCATTCGAGAACGTCGCCAGGACCGTTGCGCCTGGCGCCGGAGCGTCGCAATCGTCTTTCACCAGGACCTGGAGCTGTGTGGGCGAGCCGGCCGGCACCGTGAAGCTGTCGTTCAGGCTCCGCATGGCTGCGTATAACTGCTGTGCGACGCATCCGTCGGCGTCGCTTCTGCCGGATCGCTGCGGGCGAACCGCTGGAGTCACGACGAAAAGCACGTCCACCGCCTGCAACGTGTTGTCGTCGAAGAGCAACGTCAAAGCTCCAAAGTACACCCCAGGAGCCAGGCTGCCGAGTGCCGGCTGGACGGAGAACGTGGGTGGCGCCGAAGCCGACCAGGATTGGGTCTTCGGAAGGGCGTCCAGCCATGGCACACCGTTGAACGTGCTCGGGTTGACCACGGTTTGCAGCGTCTTGACTCCCGCGGTCGCAAGCCTCACCACCTGCGAACTCGGAGACGACGTCCCTTGCTGGCGAACAAAAATCAGGCCTGTCGGCCGCACGAGCACGCCGGGATTGCTTCCGGGCGGCAGTACGTTGAATGTTACGGTGACGATTTGCGGCGTGTTGTTCGCTCCAGTGGCAGTCACGTAGATCACGCCGCTGTACTGTCCCGCTCGCAGACCCGCCACGCTCACTCTCACATCCACCAGTGGAACGGTCAGCGAATTTGCGACACTACTGCCGGAGCCGGGGGAAACAGAAAGCCAGTTGCCTCCCGACAGCGGCGTGGCCTGCAGCGTCCAGGGCATGGTTCCGGCGCCGATATTCAAGATCCCGATCGTTTGCGGAGGTACGATCGAGCCGCCCTGTACTCCCGTGAACGTCAGCGCGTTTTGGCTGACCAGAATGGTTTGCGGAGCTTGGGCGATGGTGAACGTGACCGGCACAGTCTCGGTCTGGTTGGTGGTGGAGCTGGTCACGCGTATCGAACCGGAGTAAGTCCCTGGAGCCAGCGTCCCGATGGCTGCGCGAATCTGTATTGTGGTTGGCGTGGCGGGCGTTACCGATCCAGAAGCGGCAGAAACAGTGAGCCAGTTTCCGCCGGAGGTTGTGCTGGCTTGTGCCGCCCACAGCAACGTGCCGATACCGCCGTTGCTGATGGCCAGCGCGCGCGGCGCCGGGCTCCCGCTGCCGACCTGGGTCTGAAACGCCAGCCCGGGCGTCTCCACCACCAGCTGGGCCAGCACCGATGGTTGCACAGTCAGGGTTACGGCGATGGTCTGCGCCGGAGTCGAGGACGTGGATGACGTCACCGTGACGGTACCCCGGCAAGTACGCGGCTGGAGATTCGCAACATTGACGCTCACGGCGATTACGCCGGGCGCAGTTCCCGCAGTTACGGGAATCGTCAGCCAGTTGCCACAACTCTGCGTTGCTCGTTGCGCGGTCCAAGCCAAGCCAGTGATCGGGCTCAAGACCGTGAGTTGCTGCGCCGCTACCGACGGCGTCCCGGCGGGTGCGGCGAAATCCAGGGTTGTCGTGCTCACGGAGAAGGGCGGAGCCACGGCCAAGATCTTGCGAATCCGGTCGTTGTTGCTGTCCGCGATGTAGAAGTTGCCGGCGGCATCCATGGTCATCCCGACGGGATTATCGAAAGTGGCTTTGGTTGCCAATCCCCCATCGCCGGCGAACCCGATGCCCCCGGAGCCGGCAATCGTGGTGATAACACCATCCGTTCCAATCTTGCGTATGCGGGGCCCCCCGGAAAAGTAAAGATTGCCTGACGCATCCACGAACAAACTTTGCACAGTGATCCTGGCCGCGGAAGCCGGACCCCCATCGCCGGTGAACCCGCCGGTACCATCGCCGGCGATCGTCACAATGGTTCCATCGAGACGCACCTGACGAATGCGCGTATTGCCGGTGTCGGCGATGAAGATGTTCCTTGCGGCGTCCACCGCAACCCCGTACGGACGGGTCAGCGAGGCCGAGACCGCCGGCCCGCCGTCGCCCGAGAAACCGGCCACGCCATTGCCGGCCACAGTGGTGATGATTCCGGCCGGGTCGATCCGCCGAACCCGATTTGTGAACTGCTCACTGAAGTAGAGATTGCCGGCAGGGTCAAATGCCAGCGCACTTGGAATGCTGAGATCCAAGCTCGCGGCCAGGGCCTGCCCGCCGTCTCCGGACGAACCTTGGACCCCCGTGCCGGCGAACGCGGTGATGATGCTGTTGGTATCGATTTTTCGAATGGAATTACTGCGTAAGTCAGTGGTGGAGAGGTTTCCAGCACCATCGAATGCAATCGAGGAAACCGCACCAAGGCCAGCTTGGGTTGCTGGGCCGCCATTCCCGGAAGGGGCGACGGGTCCGCCGAGGCCCGCGAACGTGGTGATGGTCCCGTCGGTGGCCAACCGGCGGATACGTCCATTAGTCCCGTCAGCAATGTAGAGGTTCCCGGCTGAGTCGAACGCTACGCCGCTGGGGCTGTTGAGGGAGGCACTGATTCCAGGCCCTCCATCTCCGGAGAAGTTCTCCAGGCCGCTGCCGGCGATGGTCTGAATCCTTCCGCTGGGGTCCACCTGTCGCAGCCGGCCGGTAAGGTCGGTGATGTACAGACTGCCCCCTTGCAGTGCGATTCCCCTGGGTCTGGGGACGGTCGCAAGTGTCGCCGGGCCCTCGTCACCGATAGGGACAAGTGAGACATCTCCGTTGCCGGCCACCGTAGAAATGATGCCGCTTGGTCCGATCCGGCGGATACGTGAATTCACCTGGTCGGCAACATAGAGATTTCCGGCGCCATCGAGGACCAACCCGTTCGGAAAGAATAGAGAGGCGCCGAGAGCGGGCCCGCCGTCTCCGGAGAAGGCAGGATTACCATCTCCGGCGAATGTCGTGATGATCCCCGCCGGATTCACCATGCGGATCCGATTGTTGTTGCTATCGGTGAAATAGAGGTTGCCAGCGCCGTCCAGGGCTATGCCGTTAGGTGAGTTTATGGTAGCGCTGGTCGCCGGACCTCCGTCGCCAGTAAACCCAACGTTGGCGTTGCCGACAACGGTTGTGATTACGCCGGACGGATCGACTTTGCGGATCCGAGAAAACTCGGCGATATAGAGATTTCCAGCCGTGTCCACGAACATCGCTCGAGCACCCTGGAGTCTTGCCGCGGTAGCAAGTCCACCGTCGCCGGTCTCGGTGGCGGGCAAGTTCGTCGCTCCGCCTGCCACAGTGGTAATGATGCCTTCAGGGGTCACTTTTCGGACCCGGTTATTGTTGGAGTCGGCAATATACAGATTGCCGGCTGGATCGAGTGCCAGTCCCGAGGGCGCGAAGAGGCTGGCGCTGCGCGCGGGTCCACCGTCTCCTGAAAACCCGGGCACACCATTTCCGGCAACCACGGTTACGATTCCGGCTGGCGAGACTTTCACAACGATGTCGAACTGATTACAGGACAGGTAGGCGTTCCCCGCGGAATCCACGACCACACCTGGGAGCCCGCCCGTTTTGACCGTCACCGCGGGTGCGCCGTCGCCCCGGAAGATCCTTGAAGTCCCGGCAACTGTAGTGATGACTCCCTGCGCGTAACAGCAGGAAGCGATCAGGATGGCTGCAAGTGTGTCTTGGAATTTCCGCATTGCCCCTTCGGGGCGGGATTATACCTCAGGAACTCGCCTGCTCCAGCTCCAGCAGGGCGCGCTTGCGATCCACGCCCCAGCGATAGCCGGCCAAGTCGCCGTCTTCGCGGACCACGCGATGGCAAGGCGTGACCAGCGACACCGGATTGGTGGCGCAGGCGCGGGCCACGGCACGTACGGCATTGGGACGGCCCAGGCTGCGCGCGACTTCGGAGTAACTGCGAGTCTCCCCGTAAGGAATGCGGCGCAGTTCTTCCCACACCCGCGTTTGAAACGCGGTGGCTTGCAAGTCCAGCGGTAGATCGAGCCTAGTTTGCTTGCCGCGCAGGTAGGCCGCGATCTCGCCGACCCAGCGTCCGAGCTTGCCGGCATCGCGGTGAATTTCGGCGCGCGGGTACTCATCATGAAGCGCCTTCTCCAGCGGCGCGCCGGCCGCGCCCAGGCTCACAAAGCAGACGCCTTTGCTCGTGGAAGCCACCAACAACCGTCCCAGGTGGCAATCGGTCAGTGTGTAGTGGATGCTCATCCCTTCTCCTCCCTTGCGGTAGACGCCTGGGGTCATGCCCAGACGAACGCCTGCCTGTTCGTATAAGCGACTGCTGGATCCGTAGCCGGCTTCATAGAGCGCGGTGGTTACGTCGCTTCCCTTCTTCAGCAGACTCTTCAGACGGCCCAATCGCAAGGCTTCCGCATACTGCCGCGGTGTGATTCCGGTCGCTTGCTTGAAGGTCCGCTGCAAGTGAAACGGACTCTTTCCGGTCTCGCGAGCCAGACCGGCCAACGTGACGCGCTCGTCCGGACTCTGTTCAATAAGCCGGCAGATGCGCGCGACCAGATCGAACGTGCGGCGCTGGCAGCGGCGGCAGGGCCGGAACCCGGCGGCCGTGGCTTCGGCGGCATGGTTGAAGAACAGCACTTGCTCGGGCCGCGGACGGCGCGACGGGCACGACGGCCGGCAGTAGATTCCCGTGGACCGTACGGCGTAGACAAAGCGTCCGTCATAGCGCGCGTCGCGCTCTTGCACGGCTCGCCAACGTTGTGACTGCTTCATGTGCTCAGATTACGGGAAGCGGCGGGCGATTGCTATCCGTAGCTTGCTCTCAAACTCAAACTCCACTAACATCGCCGGGATGGCGGAATATGACCTGGTAGTGATCGGCAGCGGGCCGGCCGGACAAAAGGCGGCCATCGCCGCCGCGAAAATCGGCAAGCGCGTGGTGATCGTGGAGAAGACTGACCTGGTGGGAGGCATGTGCATCTCCCAGGGCACGATTCCCAGCAAGACGCTGCGCGAGGCCGTGCTCTACCTGGCAGGCATCCGGCAACGGGAGATCTACGGGGCGTCGTATCGGGTTAAGGACAAGATCACCATGGCTGACCTGATGCTGCGGACCGGCCACGTGATCCGCAACGAGCACGAGGTGGTGCGCAACCAACTCCAGCGCAATGACGTGGAGATCGTGGTGGGCGCAGCCAGCTTCGTCGACGAGCATCGCGTGATGGTCAGCAATGAGGACTCCATGCGCGTACTGGAGGGTGAGAAGATCATCATTGCCGTGGGCACCTACCCGGCGGCGCCCCCGGGCATCGAGTTCAACGACACCACCATCATCAACAGCGACGGGCTGCTCAAGCTGCGCAACCTGCCCAAGACCATGACCGTGGTCGGCGCGGGCGTGATTGGCACCGAGTACGCCACCATGTTTCAGGTACTCGGCGTGAAGGTGACCCTGATCGACGGGCGTCCGCGTCCCTTGGACTACATCGACGACGAAATCGAGGATGTGCTCCTCTATCACATGCGCGACGCCGGAATCACTCTGCGATTTGGTGAGAAGGTCAAATCCATCCAGCAGATCGAAGGCTCGCGGGTTCGGCTGACCATGGAGAGCGGCAAGGAGTTGCTCAGTGATTTCGTCATGTTTGCCGCCGGACGGCAGGGAAACACCGCGGCGCTGAACCTGCCGGCCGTGGGTCTGGACGCGGACGAGCGCGGCCGCATTAAAGTGAACCAGAATTACCAGACTGCCCAGCCGCACATCTATGCGGTGGGAGACGTGATCGGCTTCCCGAGTCTCGCGTCCACGTCGATGGAACAAGGGCGCTTGGCCACCTGCCACGCGTTTGGCTTGTCTACCAATTCCATGCCCCACATGCTGCCCTACGGTGTCTTCACCGTCCCGGAAATCTCGATGGTGGGACCCACCGAGCAGGCGCTTACGGAACAGAAAGTGCCGTTCGAAACCGGGCTAGCGCGATATCGCGAGCTGGCTCGCGGTCAGATCATCGGCGACAGCCGCGGCATTCTGAAACTGATCTTCCACCGCGAGAATCTCAAGCTGCTGGCCGTACACATCCTGGGCGAAGGCGCCACAGAGATCGTACACATCGGCCAGGCGGTGATGGGCATGGGCGGCACAGTGGAATACTTCCGCGACGTGGTCTTCAACTACCCCACGCTCGCCGAAGCCTACAAAGTGGCCGCGCTCAACGGGCTGAACAAGCTGTAGCGGCGCATGATCGAGATCACCCGTCGCGCTTGGGCTGCCGGCATGCTGGCGGCCGGTGTGGCGCGAGCTGTGCGGCTCGACGCCCAGCCGGACCGCACCCAGTGGTTCCGCGAAGTGCGCTTCGGCATGTTCATCCACTTCGGGCTCTACGCGCTGCTGGAGCGCGGCGAGTGGGTGATGCATCGCGAGGGAATCCCGCTGGCCGAGTACGAGAAGCTGGCCATCCGCTTCAATCCCTCGCGCAACAGCGCGCGCGACTGGGTGGCGCTGGCTCGCGCCGCCGGCCAGCGCTACATCACCATCACCACCAAGCATCACGACGGGTTTTGCCTGTTCGGCAGCAAGCTCACCGACTACAACATCACCCGCACGCCGTACGGACGCGATCTGATCCAGGATCTGGCGGAAGAATGCGAGCGGCAAAAGATGCCGCTGTCCTTCTACTACTCGCTGATGGACTGGCATCATTCCGACTACCGCGCCACCACGGCGTCGCGGTCGCCGGTGTCGAAAGAGTTTCGCGAGTTCCTGCTGGGCCAGGTCCGCGAGCTGCTCACGAATTACGGACGCGTCGCGGGCATCTGGTTTGACGGCGACTGGGACCATCCTCCGGAACTGTGGGGCTCGGCCGATCTGTTGAGCCTGATTCAGCGCCTCCAACCGCAGGCGCTGGTGAACAATCGCGCCGGGATCAAAGGCGATTTCACGACGCCGGAGCAGGAGCTGGGAGCGAGACCCAAGAAGGGTGACGACACCCCGCGCGAAGTCTGCATGACCATCAACGACAACTGGGGCTACTCCAAGCCCGATCAGCGCTACAAGTCTTCCACGGAGCTGATCCAGAT
>Ga0184615_10001719_pt1 | contig 11754 bp, 10 predicted proteins | sample PLM4_65_coex_FD_133134 | JGI IMG/M metagenome (GOLD analysis project Ga0184615, IMG submission 133134) | Groundwater sediment microbial communities from an aquifer in East River, Colorado, USA - PLM4_65_coex | ecosystem: Environmental > Terrestrial > Soil > Riparian zone | place: USA: East... | reverse complement strand
GTTCTCGGCGGCCGATGCATCCGCGCTCGCGGCGTTGCACTCGCTCGACGAATCTACGGATTCGCCTCGCTCGCGCGCCTTGCGAGCGCGGCGCCTCGACCGCGAGAATCGCGTCGGAACTTCCGGGACAGGACACTAGGCGTGCAGCCGCTCTGCGACGATTTCTTCGGCTCGGCGCCACCGGGCAAGCCGGGACCGTCGTCGCAGTACTTGAATCCGTTCGTGCGCGCCTACCTCGATGCCGCGCGCGCGCACCTGCTCGAGCTGCACGATGCCGGCGCGCCCGCGCGGGGCGTGAACGAAGAGCACGCGGAGCTCGTCGATCGCCTGATTCGCAAGCTCTTCCGCCTGGCGGAGGATCGCTACTTCGAGGCCTTCCCGCGGCTCAACTTCCGGCTGGCCGTCGTCGCCGTCGGCGGCTACGGGCGGCGCGAGCTCTCGCTCGCCTCCGACATCGATCTGCTCTTCCTCTACCGCGGCAAGGAGAACCCCTACGTCGAGACGATCACCGAGACGATCTCGACGCGGCTCTGGGACGCGAAGCTTTCCGTCGGCGCGGCGACGCGCACGATCGGCGAGGCGCTGCGTGTCGGCCGGGACGATCTCTCGACGCTGACGTCGTACCTCGATGGCCGCTTCCTGATCGGTGATCCGGCCCTTTTTGCCGAGCTCGATCGCGACGTCCGCGCGCATCTGCGCGAGCACAGCGAGGCGTTCATCGAGGCGAAGCTCGCCGAGCAGGCGCGGCGGCACGAGAGCTTCGGCGAGTCGCTCTATCTGCTGCAGCCCAACCTGAGGGAGAGCGTCGGCAGCTTGCGCGACTACCACACGGCGCTCTGGATCGCGCGAGCGACGATCTGGGAGGTGCGCCGCGCGGAGCACCTGTACGTGCAGGGCTTCATCGACGAGGCGGAACAGAAGGAGCTGCTCGGCGCGCTCGACTTCATGTGGCGCGTGCGCAACCAGCTGCACCGGCGCGGGCGCAAGGACGACCGCCTGCACTACGAAGCGCAGGAGCAGCTCGCCGAGTACCTCGGCTTTCGCGAGAGCGAGGCGGTGCGCGGCGTCGAGCGCCTGATGCGCACGTACTACCTGCACGCGCGCGCGATCCAGCGCATCTCGCGGCGCGTGATCGATCACGCGCGGCAGGTCCGTGCCGCGCGTCTGCCGTCGGGCCGTCACATGCCCGATCCCGTCGCCGAGGGCTTCGCGATCACCGCCGGGCGGCTCGAGATCCCCGCCGCGTCGCTCGTCGACGAGCGACCCGTGCGCCTGCTCGCCGCGTTCGCGGTCGCGCAGCATCACGACGTCGAGCTCTCGACGCGCGCGCAGCGGCTGGTGCGCCAGAAGCTCGCGCTCGTGGACGACGGTTTTCGCGCCAACCCGGAGGCGAGCGCGCTCTTCCAGCAGATCCTCTCCTCGCCCACGCGCGTCTACCGCACGCTTGCGACGATGGATGAGGTGGGGCTGCTCGGCGCCTACATTCCCGAGTTCGCGCACCTGGTCGGCATGTGGCAGCAGGACATGTATCACACCTACACCGTCGACATTCACTCGCTGTTCCTCGTCGAGCAGCTGCGGCGGATCCAGCGCGGCCGATACCGCAAGGAGCTGCCGCTCGCGACGGAGCTGATGCGCGAGGTACGCAATCCAGTGTGGCTCTATCTGGGCTGCCTCCTGCACGACATCGGCAAGGGCCACGGTGGCGGGCACTCCGGCAAAGGCGCCGGCATGATCCCGGTCGTCTCGGAGCGCCTGGGAATCGGCGCCGAGGCGTCCGAGATCGTGAAGTTTCTCGTCATGCACCACCTGACAATGAGCGTGATGGCGGAACAGCGCGACGTGAACGATCCGCGGCTGATCCTGCGGCTCGCGAAGCTCTGCGGCTCGCGGCTGTTCCTGCGGCTGCTCTACCTGGTGACCGTCGCCGATATCCGCAGCGTCTCGCCGGTCGCCTGGACGACCTGGAAGGCGGGGTTGCTGGAGCAGCTCTACCGCAACGCCGCGGAGTGGCTCGAGGCGGGCGCCGACGCCGAGGCCGCGCCGCAGTTCTTCCTCGACCGCGCGATGAGTCAGGCGACGGCGACCTCGGCGCGTGCGGTCGAGATGCTCGCGCAGCTCGGCGTCGAGAAGACCGAGGCCGAGGCGCTGCTGGAGCAGATGCCGCGCCGCTATCTGCTCGAGAACGAGCCCGAAGAGATCGCGTCGCATCTGCGCGCGACGCTGAGCTTCCTCGAGTCCGGCGCGATCGCGCGCGTCGAGCCGTTCCGCGCCGCTGCGCACAGCTCCCCGTCGTGGGGCCTGGTCGTGCTCGCGCGCGACCGTGCGGGCCTCTTCGCGACCGTTGCCGGCGTGCTCTCGGGCTGCGGGCACAACATCCTGGCCGCTTCCGCGTACACCACGCGCGACGGCATCGCGCTCGATCTCTTCCACGTCGACCCGATCGGCGGCGGACCGCCCGAGCACGAGCTCGAGCGCGAGCGCATCGAGAAGCGGCTCGCCGCCGTGCTCGAAGGCACCGCCTCGATCCCCGCGCCGCCGCAGCCGCGCTCGCCACTGGCGCGCGCGCTGCGCGTGCAGGCGCCGAGCGCGCGCGTCGAGAACGACGAGTCCGACTTCTACACGATCATCGACGTCGAGGCGATGGACCGACCGGGCCTCTTGCACGACATCGCGCGGGCGCTCTCGGAGCAGGAGCTCTCGATCGTCGCGGTGCGCGCTTCGACGCGCGCGAGCCGCGCGACCGACGCCTTCTTCGTGACGACCGAGGACGGCAAGAAGCTCACCGATGTCGCGCGCCAGCGCGCGATCGAGGAAGCGATCCTGTGCGCGATCGGGCAGGGCCGCGAGTGAAGCTCGATGCGGCGATCGATGCGTTCCTCTCGCATCTCGCCGTCGAGCGCGGCCTCTCACAGGCGACGATCGAGGCGTACGGCCGCGACCTGGCGGCGCTCGCCGCCACGCTCGGCGAGGTCGACGTCGTGCGCATCGATCCCGCCGCACTGCGCACGCACATCGCGCGGCTCGCCGCGCGCGGGCTCGCCGGCTCGACGCGCGCCCGCTCGCTCTCCGCGATCTCACGCCTGCTCGCGTGGCTGCGCGCCGAGCGCGTGCTCACGCACGATCCCCTGGCCGATCTGGACCGGCCCAAGCACAGCCGCAAGATCCCGCAGGTGCTCTCCGCCGAAGAGGCGGTCGCACTCGTGCGCGCCCCCGACGAGAGCGACGTCGGCCTGCGCGACCGCGCGATCCTCGAGCTGCTCTACGCGGCGGGCCTGCGGGTCTCGGAGGCGACCAGCCTGCGGCTCGCGGATCTCCAGCTCGCCTCGCGCAGCCTGACCGTCTTCGGCAAGGGCAGGCGGCAGCGGCTGGCGCTCGTCGGTGAGCCGGCCGTACACGCGCTCGAGCACTACCTGGCGGAAGTGCGGCCGCGCTGGGTGCGCGACGCCGAGGTGGCCGAGGTCTTTGTCACCGCGCGCGGCGCGGGCATGACGCGGCAGGCCGTCTGGTACCGGCTGCGCGCCTACGGCCTCGCGCTCGGCATCGCGCACAAGCTCACGCCGCACGTGCTGCGTCACTCGTTCGCGACCCATCTGCTCGAAGGGGGCGCGGATCTGCGCATCGTCCAGGAGATGCTCGGTCACGCCGACATCGGCACGACCGAGATCTACACGCACGTGAGTCAGAAGCGCTTGCACGAGCTGGTGAACGCCCGCCATCCGCGCGGTGACGCCCATCCTGGCCCGGCGAAAAGGGATGGGATAGTCTCGCGCTCGTCGTAGGGGGTGCGACGATCGAAGCGATGGAGCCAGCAGCGAGCCGCGAAGAGGTCACCGTTGGCCGGAATTCGTGCGCGGTCAAGCTGCCCGCTTTCGAAGGCCCGCTCGATCTGCTCCTGCACCTGATCCGCGCGAACGAAGTCGACATCGCCGACATCCCGATCGCGGTGATCTCCGAGCAGTACCTGGCCTACCTCGAGCTGATGCGCATGCTCGACATCGACGTGGCCGCCGACTACCTGCTGATGGCCGCGACGCTCGCGCACATCAAGTCGCGCATGCTCCTGCCGCCCGATCCCGACATCCTGGCCGACGACGAGGGAGCGGATCCGCGCGCGGAGCTCGCGCGTCGCCTGGCGGAGTACGCGGTCTTCAAGCACGCCGCCGAGACGCTCGCGCGCCGCCCGCTCCTGAACCGCGATGTGTTCGCCGCGCAGATCGACGCCTCGGCGCTGCCCGACAAGGAGGGCGTGCTCACGGTCAGCCTGTTCGGGCTGCTCGAAGCGATGCAGGGCGTGCTCGCGCGCATCCCCGCCGCGGAGGTCCGGCACACCGTCTCGCGCGTTCGGATCACGCTGCAGCAGGCGATGATCGAGGTGATGGATCGGCTGCGCGCCGCCGACGGCGCGACCGTGCTCTTCGAGGATCTCTTCCTGGCGTACGGCGAGCCGACACGCGAGCGCGTGGTGCTCACGTTCTTGTCGATCCTCGAGCTCGCGAAGATCCAGGCACTTCTGATCTTCCAGAATGCAACGCTCGACGCGCAGCCGACCGGGCCGATCCGCGTGCGGCTCGCGGTCGAGTCCGCACCGGACGAGGCCGCGATCGAGCACGCCGCAGCCGTGGCCGAGGCCGAGTTCACCACTGGCGTCGAAGTCGACGAAGACATCGAGCTCGATTTTGATCCCGAGCACGATCGCGAAGCGGGCGAGGACGACGATGTCGGATGAGGGGCTCGATCTCACGGCGCTCGAGGCGCTGATTTTCGCGTCGGATGGCCCCGCCTCGGCCGCGTCGATCCGCCGCGCGTTTCCCGATCTCGCGCCCGGCGCGATCACGCCTGCGGTCGCGGAGATCAACGCGCGCCTGCTCGCGAGCGGCCGGCCCTACGAGATCGCCGAGGTCGCCGCCGGCTGGCAGTTCCGCACGCGCCCTCTGTACGCGCAGGTGATTCTCGCCGCGAAGCCGGAGCGCAAGGTCCGGCTCTCGCGCGCCGCGCTCGAGACGCTCGCACTCGTCGCGTACCGGCAGCCGCTCTCGCGCGCGGAGATCGAAGATCTGCGCGGCGTCGACTGCGGCGCCGTGGTGAAGAGCCTGCTCGAACGAGACTTCGTGCGCATCGTCGGCCGGCGCGATGCGCCCGGTCGACCCGCGCTCTTCGGGACCACCACCGCCTTCCTCGAGACCTTCGGTCTGCGCGCGCTCACCGATCTGCCGCCGCTGCGCGAGGTCGAGTCGCTGATCTCCGCGCCGGAAGCCGCCGGCGACGCCGAAGCCAGCGCGCTCGAGCCGATCGCGGAGGAGATCGCGGACGAGCCGAGCGCCGCTTCTGCGCCCGCCGACGACAGCGAGATACGGTTCCATTGAGCGCAGCCGGCGCGCAGCTGTAACGCCAAGTCCCCGCGCCCGCTCCGGGGTCGCAAAGAGCTAGATTTCGTCAATATTTTCGGGGACTTGCGAGCTTCGTTTCGAGTATAATCCGAGCGTGAAGCCGGCCCTCCCGAAGCTGATCGCGTCGTGTCTTCTCGGACTTGCGGCGCCGTTCGCGGCTGCCGACTCGACACTTTCCGGTGTCTGTCCCGACGGCAGCTTCTTCGTCGTGCAGAGCCGAAGCAGCGTGCCGTGCGCGCACCCGCGCTTCGTCGACGCCGCCGACATGCCGCCTGTGCGGCCGTATCTGCTGCCGCGTCCGTACACCTGGTACGTCGACCAGGAGTCGCGCAACCCGAACAATCCGTACAACCTCGTCGAGGCGGCGGAGAAGATCCGCGCCGCGCGGCTCGGCCCGAAGCCGGGCAGCGAGGAGGAGCGCGCTGCACAGGCACGGCCGGAACCTCCGCCCGCGCACAACGCCACCGTCCAGCCGCTGCCAACGACGCCGCAACCGCTCGCGACTTCCCCCGCGCTGCTCCAGCTCCCCGACGACGAGCTGCGCGATCTGGTGCGCTTGATCGGGCTCCGACAAGGCGACTCGCCCGCGCAGCTCTCGATCTCGGACGCGCGCGGCGACGCGCGCATGCGCATCCAGCTCGCCTATTCCGGGGCGTTCGAGAGCTACGCGCTCGCGGCGCTCGGGCGCGACCCCGCCGCGAATCACGTGATCGTGTTCGCGGCGCTCGCCGAGTCCGACACCGAGTTCCAGCCGAACTTCTTCGTCGTGCAGAGCGGCCGCACGTTCCGCCCCGATCCCACCAGCCCGAGCGAGCTCGGCTTCCTGCTCGGCGAGCCGGGCAAGCTTCCCGCCGGCGAGCTCGCGGTCGGCTACCTGATCGTTCCGACGACCTTCGACCCGCACGCGGCGATGGAGCTGTTCTGGAACGACCGCAGCATCGAGACCGTGCTTGCGCCGGCCGCGGGCGGCGTCGCGCCTTCGCGCTGATTCACGCCTTCGCGAAGCGGTCCTCGTCCAGCCACGCCAGCAGCAGCGTGTAGCCGACGGCGAGCAGCACCGGACCGATGAACAGCCCGATCACGCCGAACGCGATCAGCCCCCCGATGACACCGGGGAGGATCAGCAAGAGCGGCAGGTCGGCGCCCCGCTTGATCAACAGAGGTCGCAGGAAACTATCGAGCGCCGTGACCGGGATCGCCCAGACGAGCAGCGCCGTTGCCCACGCCGACTGACCCTGCCAGTACAGCCAGCCGATCGCCGGAATGAGGATCAGTGCGGGTCCGAGCTGTGCGACCGCGAGCACGAAGATCACCGCCGTGAGCACGCCCGCGAACGGCACGCCCGCGACGACGAGACCCAGGCCCGCGAGCGCGGACTGGATCATGGCGGTGACCACGACGCCGAGCGCGACCGCTTGGATCGCCTGGCCGGCGAGCTGCACGGAGCTCTCGCCCTGCGCACCGCCGACGCGCCGCGCAAAGCGGAACAGCGCGCCGGCCGCCGCCTCGCCGTTCGCGTACAGGATCGCGGCGATGCCGACCGTGAGCAGGAACTGGATCAGCATCGCGCCCGCGCTCCCGATCTCAGCGAGGAGCCAGCGGCTGATCTCCCGGACGTGCGGCGCAACGCGCTCCGAAAGCGCTTCAGGACCCTCCGCCGAGAGCCCCAACCAGCCCGCCGCGAGCTTCGCGCCGAAAAGCGGAATCGTCTCGACCCAGCTCGGCGGCGGAGAGGCGGCGAGGTCGGCGAGCGACGTCGACAGCGCCTCGATCTGGCCCGAGCTCTCCACGACCGTCGAGATGCCGGAGTAGAGCGGCACAATCAGCACGAGCAGAAGCACGATCGTCATTGCGGCCACCGCGAGCACGCGCCGGCCACCCAAGCCCGCTTGCACGCGCAGAAGCAGCGGCCACGTCGCGACCACGATCGTCGTGGCCCAGCCGAAGGCCACCAGGAACGGGCGCAGAATCCAGAAGCTGCCGGCGATCAGTGCGCCGATGAACAAGAGCTGCAGCAAAAGGCGCAGCGGGTCGGCAAAGCGATCCGTGTTCATCGTGCGCGAGACTAGCCGCGGTCGCTCAGCGCGGGTAGGTCGCGTACAGCTCGACGATGATCGTCTGGCCGCTCGCGGCCTCGACCACGGCCAGGCCCGTGGTGTTGAACGCCGGGTTCAACAGGTTCTCGCGGTGATCGTGCGAGCGCATCCACTCGCCGACGATCGTCTGCACCCGGTCGCCACTGACGGTCGTCGCGCCGATGTTCTCGGCGAGCAGCCGGAAGCCCGCGAGGCCCGCGGCCTGCGCGCGCTCGAGCGGGTTCGCGCCCTCGGGGTTCACGTGCGACAGGTAGCCGCGCCGCGCCATGTCGTCCGCGTGCGCGCGCGCCACGCGCGCGAGGTCGGACGAGGGCGCGAGCTCGATCAGCTTGTGCTCGGCGCGCACCTGGTTCACGCGCTGGAGCAGCTCGGTCTCGGGACCCGCCAGCGCCTCGAGCGGCGCGGTCGCGAGCCAGATCACCGCCGCGAAGCCGGCACCGAACGAGAGCGCCGCGCGCAGCGCGCTGCCCAGCGGATTCACTTCGAGCCGTCCTTCTCCCACTTCTCGAAGACCTCGCTCGAGTCCGCCTCGCGACTCACGAGCTTGCCGTTGCGGTAGTGAGACACGACGTCGGGCGTGCCGTCGAAGTCCAGGTCCTCGCGCTTCTCCGAGATCTGGCCGCTGCTGTAGACCGAGACCGAGTCGGGGCGACCGTCGCCGTTCTGGTCGACCTCCTCGCGCTCGACCTGGCCGTTGGCGTAGATCGTGAGCTCGTCGCGGAAGCCATCGCCGTCGCGGTCGATCTCGGTGCGCAGGATGTCGTCGCCGCGGTAGAAGGTCCACGTGTCGGCCTGGCCGTCGCCGTTCGAGTCGCTGCGCCGCCGCGCGAGCCGCGCGTCCTCGAACAAGCTCGTCGTCTCCATCACGCCGTCGCCGTTCAGGTCGTCGTCGCTCGAGACGAGCCGGCCGCGGTCGTCGTAGTGCAGGTTCCGATCGACGCGCCCGTCGTGGTCCTCGTCGAGCGCCTCGAGCGTGGGGCGACCGTCCTTGGTGTAGGTCCACAAATCGGGCCGGCCGTCGCCGTCGCGATCCGTCGCCACGGGCGCGGCGAGGCCCGCCGCGCCGCTCGGCGGAATCGGACGCGACGCCTGCGGTGCGGCGCCGGTCCCCGGCGCCACGCTGTTCGAGCGCTTGCCCAGGCTGCGCTCGAGCGCCGCGAGCTCGTCCGAGATCCGCGCGCTCTGCGCCACGCGCGTACCCGGCGCGCTCGCCACGGGCGGCGTCGCTTCTGGTGCGGCCGCGCGCTGCTGCAGCTGGTCGCGCAGCGCCTGATTCTCGTTCGCCAACCGGTTGCGCTCCACATCGTCCGGCGTGTTCGCCTTGCCGGTCGTCGGGTTCGTGCCCTGGTTGGCCTTGTCCATCTGGTCCTTGGCCTCGTCGTCCGCCTTGTCGGTGAGCGACTTTCCGAGGAACCAAAACGGGTAGCCGAAGATCGGGCCGATCGGCAGGAAGCGCTTGTCCTCGTAGCTCTCGGACACCTCCTCTTTGCCGCCGCTGATCATCGTCATGTTCGAGCCGGGTTCAGCGCTGCCGGTGCCGGCGGGGGCGCCGCCCGTGCCGGCCTGGCTGGATGCGCCCGCACTCGGCGCGGGCGCGGGTTGGCCGCTTCCGCTGTACGAGCCCGAAGCGCTTCCGGGGCTGGTCGAGCCCGTGGTCTGGCCGGTTGCGGAGGCGGGGCCGATCGAGCTGCCTGGCATCGCGGGCCCGGACTCACCGGGGTACATCACGGTCGCTCCGGTGCCCAGAATGACCTCCGGGCGCTGCTCGCGATCCGCGTTCTGATAGCCGATGCCGCAGGCGCCGAGCGAGGCCGACAGGACAAGGAGGGCAAGGGAGTGCGGGTGTCTCATGCGGGCTCCTTCATGCAAGAGCAGAACCGCCGCGCGCCCGCGACCCGCGGTCGCGGTGTTTCGCGTGCGACTGCACGCGCGCTGCGTGCGCCCTGCGCATGCAGTGTGAAACGCGCTTCCCATAGGTGGGAAACGCGCGGCGTGCGGCGGTCACTGCGGACGGGCCGGGCCCCCTTCGCCGTCGATCAGAAAGAAGACCAGCTCTTCGCAGCGCGAAGTCTCGGGCGCCCAGAAGCGGATCAGCGTCCAGCCGGGTGAGTCAACGCAGTGGCAGGTCGTGCGCTCCGGACCGCACGGCTCGCTGTTCGCGGACTGCGTGCACAGGCAGGCGTTCTCGGCGCGCGGCGGCTGGCTCGCGGCGGGCAGCGGCGAGAGCAGGAGCGTCGACAGCAGCAGCGTCGATCCCATGATGGGATTCTACCACGGCGACGGTCGTGCGATTTAAGCGGGACACGGCAGCGACGAATCGCTGCCGTGCCGAGCAAGCATCCCCCGGGTGCATCACGCCCAAGGGCGCCCATCCCAGGGCCTTTGGCTGCTTCTCTTGGAGGGAAGATCCCAGCGTAGACAAGGATTGGTGTCGCCGCAACCGGTTTGGACACGCAACGCTCACCCGCACGTCAGCGCGGCGAAACGGAAAGCGCTGACTCGAGCCAGGCGAGCAGATCGGCGGTGACCTCGTCGCGGTTGGTCTCGTTCAGCAGCTCGTGGCGGCACTCGGGATAGACGCGTTCGGTCAGTCTCTCGAGGCCGCTCTCTCGCAAGCCCCGCGCGAGCGCTTCGAAGCCGCGCAGCGAGTCGTGAACCGGGTCGCGCGCGCCCGAGAGCATCAGCACGGGCAGTCCATGCGGAATCCGCGCGAGCGCCGCGGGTTTGAACATCGTTGAAAGCGCCGCGGCGAGATCGCGGATTCCGCCGACGGTCAGCACGAAGCCGCAGAGCGGATCGGCGACGTATTTCGCGACCTCCGTCCGGTCCCGGGACAGCCAGTCGAACGCGGTCTCGGCGGGCTCGAAGGCCTGGTTGAAGCGGCCGAAGAGCAGGCGCTGGAGCAGCGCGCTCTGACCGCGAACGCCCAGGCGCAGCCGCTCGATGCGCGCGACGGCGAGCGCCAGCGCGATCCCGCGCCCGGGCGGGCCGGACGTTCCCGAGAGCACCGCAGCGTCGATGGGCAGGCGCCCGCGCCCGAGCGCGTCCAGCACCAGGAGCGAGCCCATGCTGTGGCCGAGCAGCCCGTGGGGAATGCCCGGACGTTCATCGGCGATCCGCGCCGCGAGCAAGCCGACATCCGCGACGGCCTTGCTCCAGCCGTCGGCGTCCGCGAGGTGACCGAGCAGCGCGGGCTCGAAAATCGAGACACCGTGGCCGCGCGTGTCGGCCGCGAAGACCTCGAATCCCGCGGCCGCAAGACGCTCGGCGAGCCGCGCGTAGCGCCCGCTGTGCTCACCCATCCCGTGCGCGATCTGCAGCGTCGCGCGCGGCGCGGACTCCGGCTGCCAGCGTTGCACGAAGAGCTCGAGTCCGTCCGGACTTTGCAAGTGCAGCGACCCGCTCCTCAAGGTGCGCCCGCGATCCAGTCGCACGGCCGCAGGAAGTGGTCGGTCAAGCGCGCCTCGGGTGAGTCGGGCTCCGCATGCCAGTCATACCGCCAGGCGGCGAGCGGCGGCATCGATGCGAGCACGGACTCGATCCGCCGGCCTGACTGCAGGCCGTAGCGGGTGCCGCGATCGTAGATCAGATTGAACTCCACATAACGGCCGCGCCGGTAGAGCTGGAAGTCACGCTGGCGCGCGCCGTACGGTGAGTGCTTCCGCCGCTCGACGATCGGGAGATACCCGAGCAGGTAGTGGTCGCCGACGCTGCGCACGAGCGCGTAGCTGTGCTCGAAGCCACCGATCGTCTCGTCGTCGAAGAAGAGCCCGCCGATGCCGCGCGCCTCGCCGCGGTGGGGCAGGAAGAAGTACTCGTCGCAGGCCTTCTTGTAGCGCGGGTAGAGCTCGTCTCCGAACGGCTGGCAGGCGGCGCGCGCGCTGCGGTGCCAGTGCACGCAGTCCTCGTCGAAGCCGTAGTACGGCGTCAGATCGAAGCCGCCGCCGAACCACCAGACGGAGGGCTCGCCGTCCCGCTCGGCGACGAAGAAGCGCAGGTTCGCGTGCGACGTGGGCACGAAGGGGTTGCGCGGGTGCACGATCAAGGAGAGTGCAACGGCCTCGAAGCGCCGGCCCGCGAGCTCGGGTCGGTGCGCCGTCGCCGCCGGCGGAAGCGCCGGGCCCGCGGAGTGCGAGAAGTTCACCGCCGCGCGCTCGAGAACCGGACCGTCGGCGAGCACCCGCGGCCGGGCGAGTGTGCCGTCGCCCTCGAAGCGCTGCTCCTCGAAGCGCGAGCGGCCGTCCTGGGCCTCGAGCGCGCTGCAGATC
>Ga0184615_10001716_pt1 | contig 11765 bp, 14 predicted proteins | sample PLM4_65_coex_FD_133134 | JGI IMG/M metagenome (GOLD analysis project Ga0184615, IMG submission 133134) | Groundwater sediment microbial communities from an aquifer in East River, Colorado, USA - PLM4_65_coex | ecosystem: Environmental > Terrestrial > Soil > Riparian zone | place: USA: East... | reverse complement strand
TTGAGGCCGCGCAAATAGGGCTGTTCCGCCGCCGCGGGCGTTTGGGCGATCGAGGGTTGGGTCATGATTCAGGGAGAGGTTAGCACGGTCCGGCCGGCCTAATCCGCAACGGCGTTGAAGCCGCGTGCACGGATTTCCACGCCTTTTTCGTCGAGGGCGGGCGCGGATGGTCGCGTTTTCGGGTCGGCGAAGGCGGAGAGCTTGATCGGGTTGCCGGCGAGCATCAAGCGGCCGGCCTCGGCGTCCTCCATTGTCACGACCATATTGCGCGAGAGGACATGGGGATCGGCGAGCACTTGGGCGACGTCGTTGATCGGGCCGCAGGGCACGCCCGCCGTGTCGAGGGCCGCGAGCCATTCGGCGGAGGGCTTTTTCTTTAGCGCCGATTCCATATCGTGGGCGAGTTCGGCGTGGTGCTGGTTGCGCAGTTCGTTGGTGGCGAATCTCGCGTCCTTGGCGATGGCGGGTGCGCCGATGGCTGAGCACATGCGTTCGAACAATTGATTGTTGCCGGCGGCGACGATGACCGGATGATCGGCGGTGGAGAAGGCGCCGAAGGGCGTGATCGAGGGATGACGTGCGCCCAACAGGCCTGGGGCTTTGCCGGTCGCGACATAGCGCGCGATAGCGTTTTCGAGCAGCGCCACTTGGCAATCGAGCATGGCGATATCGAGCTTTTTCGCTTCGCCGGTGCGTTCGCGGTGATAGAGCGCAGCGCCGATGCCGGAGAGCGCGAAGAGTCCCGCGCCGAGATCGCCGATCGAGGTGCCGACGCGCGTCGGCGGGCTGCCGGGGTGTCCGGTCAGGCTCATGACGCCACCCATGCCTTGCACGACCATGTCGTAAGCGGGCTTTTCTTTGTAAGGCCCGGTGTGGCCGAAGCCGCTGATGGCGACGTAGATGAGTTTCGGGAAACGCGCGTGGAGCGCCGGCCAATCGTATTTCAGTTTTTCCATCGTGCCGCCGCGATAGTTTTCGACGAGGAGGTCGGCTTCGGCGAGCAGTTGTTCGAACACGGCGCGGCCGTCGGGCGATTTCAGGTCGAGCGCGATCGAATGCTTGCCGCGATTGAGCGACATGAAATAAGCCGACTTGCCTTTGATGAAGGGGCCGATGTGGCGCGCATCGTCGCCGGTGCCTGGGGCTTCGACCTTGATGACCGTGGCGCCGAGATCGGCCAGCATCATCGTGCAATATGGGCCGGCGAGCACGCGGGTGAGGTCAACGACCTTGAGGCCGCTGTAGGGGCCCGCCGTCATTTCTTTTCGTCGTCGAGTTGCTTTGCCGCGATTTCGGCTTCGGCTTTCTCGCGTTCTGCTTTGCTCAGTTTGCGCAGGGCCTTCGGGGTGCCGTGCTTGACGCGGTTGTTCGCGGCCGTCTTTTCGGCTTGCGACTTCGCTTTTGCCTTGCGCGCGCGATTCAGGTTTACGATCTCCGCCATCTCACGATCCCCTTTCCGCGCGGTAGTGCGCGAGTACGAACAGGCGCAGCGCGCTGGACAGATTCTTATCGCGTCCCTCGCGTTTGTCGATCTCTTCGATCAGACTCGCGAGCGGGCGCCGCTTTTCCGCCGCGATTTCGGTGAGCGCGTCCCAGAATTCGGCTTCGAGCGAGACGCTGGTGCGATGACCGGCGATCGTCACCGAGCGCTTGAGGAGTTTTTTCACGTCGCTTGGGTCAGTGGGGGCCGATCATGTCCTCGGGCCGCACGATGCGATCGAATTCCTCGCCCGTGATCAGGCCGGTCTTCACCGCTTCCTCGCGCAGGGTCGTGCCGTTCTTGTGCGCGGTCTTGGCGATCTTCGCGGCGTTGTCGTAGCCGACTTTCGGCGCGAGCGCGGTGACGAGCATCAGCGAGCGGCGCATCAGCTCTTCGATCTGTTTGCGGTTCGCTTCGATGCCGCTCACGCAATGGTCCGTGAAGCTGATGGAAGCGTCGCCGATGAGGCGGATCGATTGCAGCACGTTGTGAATGATCACGGGCTTGAAGACGTTCAATTCCATATGACCCTGGCTGCCGGCGATCGTGATGGTGACGTGATTGCCCATGACTTGGGTGCAGGCCATGGTCAGCGCTTCGGCCTGGGTCGGGTTCACCTTGCCCGGCATGATCGACGAGCCGGGTTCGTTTTCCGGCAGGATCAACTCGCCAAGGCCCGAACGCGGGCCCGAGCCCAAGAGGCGAATGTCGTTGGCAATCTTGAACAGCGACACGGCGATCGTGTTCAGCTGGCCTGAGAATTCGACGAGGGCGTCGTGCGCTGCCAGCGCTTCGAACTTGTTCACAGCGGTGATGAAAGGATAGCCCGTGATCTTCGACACTTCGTCGGCGAAGCGTTCGGCAAAGCCCGGCAAGGCGTTCAAGCCCGTGCCGACCGCCGTGCCGCCTTGGGCGAGCGGCAGGAGGCGGGGCAGGGTCGAGACCACGCGCTCGATGCCGAGTTCGACTTGGCGCGCGTAGCCCGAAAATTCCTGACCCAGCGTAATCGGCGTCGCGTCCTGAAGATGCGTGCGGCCGATTTTGATGATCGATTTGAATTCGTGCGACTTGGACAGCAAGGCGCCGTGCAGGCGGCGCAGGCCCGGCAACAGGCGGCGATGGATTTCAAGGACCGTCGCGATGTGCATGGCGGTCGGGAAGCTGTCGTTCGAAGACTGGCCGCGATTGACGTGGTCGTTGGGGTGAACGGGCTTTTTCGAACCCATCTCGCCGCCCAGCATTTCGATGGCGCGGTTCGAGATCACCTCGTTCGCGTTCATGTTCGTCTGCGTGCCCGAGCCGGTTTGCCAGACGACGAGCGGGAAGTGGTCGTCGAGCTTGCCCGCGATCACTTCGTCGGCGGCCTTTGCGATGGCGTCGGCGATTTTCGGGTCGAGGTCCTTCAGCGCGACGTTCGAGATCGCCGCCGCCTTTTTGATGATGCCGAAAGCGTGGATCAGGGGCAGCGGCATGCGTTCGCCGCTGATCTTGAAGTTTTCGAGCGAGCGCTGCGTTTGCGCACCCCAGTATTTGTTCGTGGGAACGTCGATGGGACCGAACGAGTCGGTTTCGGTGCGGGTTGCGGTCATTGCGCTTCTCTCTTGAGCCGGCCGCGTTCTACACGGGCGGGTGGCCCGTTGTTAAGGCGGCGCGGTGATCGGCGTTATTTCTTCCGGAACTTGTCGAGGCTGACGATCGTGCCCGGCTCGTCTGTGTCGGGCGCGGGCTTTGGGTCGGGTTTGGGCGCCGGCTGTTCGGTTTTGGCGGGAAGCGGCGCTTCCTGTCTTGAAACGAGCGCTCCGCCTTTGGCGGCGCCTGCGTCCTGCGGCTGGAACTTGAAGCCGAAGCCTTGGCTCGGGTCGCTGAATTGGCGGATTGCCGCGAACGGAATGACGATCGTCTCCGGCATTTTGTTGAAGCTGAGGCCGACCTCGAATTCGTCTTCGGCGACTTTCAGGCCCCAATATTGGTTCTGCAACACGATCGTCAGTTCGTGCGGGTGGGCGGCGCGCAGCGTGTCGGAGATTTGGACGCCGGGGGCCTGGGTGTCGAAGGCGATGTAGAAATGGTGCGAGCCCATCATGCCGCCCTTGGCCGCATGGATGAGGGCCTGGCGCACGACGCCGCGAAGCGCCTTGTCGACTAGCGCCTGGTAACCGATGAAGTCTTTTGTCGCCATGGCATGGATTTAGCGCCGCTACCGCCCGGTCGCAAGGCGTGGATTTGGGTTCTTTTCAGCATGCCGCGATGCCCCTTGATTATATTCCAAGGAATGTATAAATGTATTCCTAGGAATATGGAGGCGGGCATGGACAGGACGCGGGACTATGGAACGACGTTTGCTTTGACCCTGGTGCATGTGGGGTTGCTTTCGGTGGGATTTCTCATTCTCGCCGATCAATTTTCGTTTCCGGAAATTTTGCGCGCGACGTCGCAGGAGCGGCTGGCGCTGTTTCGCGCGCACCAAGGTCTGATCGTTCCCGCCTATTACATGATGGGGATGTCGGGTCTGACGCAGATCGCGCTTGCCGTCATGTTTCATCAGAGTTTCGCGCGCAGCGGCAGTACGCTGCTGATCGCGGCGCTTGTCGCCGGCGTTTTGGGCGGCGCGTTCCAGGCGATGGGTTTCATGCGCTGGCCGATCGCCATTCCCTATCTCGCCGAGCAGATGGCATCGGCGCCGACACCGGAGATGCAAAGCGTCGTCGCGCTGCTTGAAGGGCTGCTCAACCGCTATGCGGGCATGGTGGTGGGCGAGCATTTGGGTTTTCTGGGCCAAGGATTTTGGACCGTTCTCATCAGTGCCGCCATGTTTCGCGGGCCGTTGTTCGCGTGGCCTTACGGCGCGGTCGGTTTTGTGCTCGGTGCCCTGATCGTGGTCAGCTCGCTTGAGCAGTTGGGCGGTCCGTTCGAAATGATCGGCATGGTTTCGGCGCCGGTGTCAGCGGCGTGGCTCGGCTGGCTTTTGATGTGCGGCATTTCTCTCGCCCGGACAAAGGCGGACGGTGCCGGACCGAAATTCTTCTTGGTGTCAGCGCTGGCCATGCTCGCGATCATGGGCGGGCTGGTCGGACCCGCGCTCGGATAAACGTTGTCGCAGCACTTGGAGGCTCTCATGACTTCGCGCCGCACATTCCTTCGCGTTGCCGGGACATCGGCGGTGATTCTCGCCGCGGGCGGAGCCGGGCTGACGCAGGTCGATCAGATGCCGGACGCGGCGCTTGAAGCGTGGCGAGGCCCCGCGCCCGGCGTCAGCGATCCGCGCGTGCGCGCGATCTCCTTCGCGCTGCTCGCGCCCAATCCGCACAACATGCAGGCTTGGATCGCGGATTTGCGCGAGCCGAACGCGATCACCTTCTATTGCGACCCGTCGCGCCTGTTGCCGCAGACCGATCCCTATTCGAGACAGGTCGCGATCGGGTGCGGGTGTTTCCTCGAAACGCTGCGCATCGCGGCGGCGGAGCAAGGCTATCGCGTCGAGCAACAGTTGTTTCCGCAAGGTACTTGGCCGGAGAACAGCGTGGGCGGCGCGCCCTTGGCGCGGCTGGTGCTGATCAAGGACGCTGGCGTTGTGCGCGATCCGTTGTTCGCGCAGATCCTGCGCCGGCGATCGGTGAAGGTAAATTATCGCTCGGGCGAAGCGGCGAGCGCGTCGCATGTCACGGCGCTTGCGGCGGCGCTGAACGGGGCGCCGGTTTCGTTCGCGTCGACCAGCACGCCGGCCGACGTGGCGCGGCTCAAGGCCATTGCCGCGGCGGCTTATCGCGTGGAGGCGGGCACGCATCGCACGCATATGGAAACGGTGGAGCGGCTTCGCATCGGCGCCGACGCGATCGCCCGGCATCGCGACGGGCTTTCGATTCACGGGCCCGCGATCTGGCTGATGAAGATGGCGGGGTTGATCACGCCCGCGACACTTGCCGATCCTACGTCGCTCGCGTTCAAGCAGACGGTCGATCTCTACACCGGCTGGATCGAGAACTCGTGGTCTTTCGGTTGGCTCACGACGGCTTCGAACGATCGTGCCGCGCAAGTCGAAGCGGGCGTTGCTTATGCGCGCGCGAATCTGAAGGCGACGGAGGTGGGTCTTTCGATCGCGCCCTTGAGCCAAGCGTTGCAAGAGTTTTCGGAGATGGCGGGCGAGATGCAGGCGATGTTCGCGGCGACGGGAACGCCGGAAGGGCATACGCTGCAGATGTTTTTCCGCATGGGGTACGCGGACACCGTACCGGCGACGCCGCGGCGCGCTCTTGACGACATCATTCGCGCGTGACGCCATTGCTGCATGGCACGGACTACTGAGAACCAAGCGCTGCTCGGCTGGCGCATCTTCAATTGGATCGGCATCATCGATCAGTTGGCGACGGCGCGCGCCTCGCGCGCGCTTGCCGAACTCAGACTGCCGTTTCCGCAGTTCGTGATGCTGAACCATTTCAGTCACCGGCCGAACGAGGCCAAGACGGTGACGTCGGTTGCGTCGGCGCTGCAGCAGCCGCAACCCGGCGTGACGAAGACGATCCAGAAGTTGGTCGCGCGCAAACTCTTGAAGGTCGATCCGGCGCCGGGCGACGCGCGCTCGAAGCTTTTGACGATCACGCCGAAGGGGCTCGAGATTCAGGCGCGCGCGATCGCCGCGTTCGTGCCGCGCTTCGCCGAAGCGTACCAGGATTGGGACGATGCCGAGCTGGCGGATTTGTTCGCCAAACTCGATCGGCTAAAGGTGTGGCTCGACACGAAGGGGCGCGACTAGCGCCGCTTTTGTCTAATGCAGCACCGGCAACGCTTCGAGCGAGAAGGGTTTCAGTTCGTCGAATTTGCCGGCCTTGACCAGTTCCACCCAATTCGGATTGACGATCAGCGCGCGGCCGACGGCGACGAGATCGAAGTCGCCGCGCGTGAACATCTCGATCAGGCGATCGAGCGTCGCGGGGCTTGCGGCCTTTCCGCCGTAGCTTGCAATGAATTCCTCGTTGAGGCCGACGGAGCCGACCGTGATCGTGGGCAAGCCCGTGATTTTCTTCGTCCAACCGGCGAGGTTCAGGTCCGAGCCTTCGAACTCCGGTTCCCAGAAGCGGCGCGTCGAACAGTGGAGGCAATCGATGCCGGCCTTCACCAGCGGGTCGAGGAATTTCTCCAGCGCTTGCGCGGTGGGCGCCAGCTTGATCGCGTAGTCTTGCTGCTTCCACTGCGACCAGCGCAGGAGGACGGGGAAGTCCTTGCCGACGGCGGCGCGGATCGCCTTGATGATGTCGACGGCGAACCGCGTGCGTTTGACCATGTCGCCGCCGTAGGTGTCCGGGCGCTCGTTCGTGCCTTCCCAGAAAAATTGATCGATCAGATAGCCGTGGGCGCCGTGGATCTCGACGCCGTCGAAGCCGAGTTCCTCGGCGTGGCGCGCGCTTGTTGCGTAGCCGGCGATGACGGCGTCGATTTCGGCGGTCGTCATCGGTTCGGTGACTTTCTTGCCGGGCTTGGCAAGGCCCGACGGACCGACGCCGGTGAGGTGCGGGTTGGGGCCCGAACCCGGTTTGCGCATCAGGCCGGTGTGCCAGAGCTGAGGCATGATCAAGCCGCCTTCGGCTTTTACGGCTTTTAGCACCTTGGCCCAACCGTCGAGCGCGTCGCCGTGGAAGTTCGGGACGTTGTGGTCGTTCAGCGCCACTGGGTGATCGGGCGCGACACCTTCGGTAATGATCAGGCCGACGCCGCCTTTGGCGCGCCTGCCATAATAGGCAGCGACATCCGGCCCCGGCACCTGGTTCGGGCTTTTCGAGCGCGTCATCGGCGCCATGACGATGCGGTTGGGCAGCGTCAGGTTCTTCAGCTTGTACGGCGTGAACAGAGGTGCTGGCGATAACGACATGGGCTGGGCTCGACTTTGAATGGTTGGAATTCCACAGTCGAGCATCCGGGTACGGACGATTGCAAGCGAGATTCTCGACACGCCGGGTCGCGAGTCAATTTCGCGCGTGCTAGTGTGAAATTGCGCCCGCCTCGATTCAAGGTGCGCCGTCACTCACGCAAAAAAGGGGCTGACCGGTATGCTGAAGGAATTCAAGGAATTCGCACTTAAGGGCAATGTCGTGGATCTCGCTATCGGCGTGATTATGGGCGGGGCCTTGGGGACGATCGTCAGTTCGCTCGTCGGGGATATGATCATGCCGTTGATCGGCGCGTTGGGCAGCGTCGATTTCTCGAACTACTTCCTGCCGCTGAACGAAGGCGTCACCGCGACGGTGCTCGACGAGGCCAAGAAGCAGGGTGCCGTGTTGGCGTGGGGTAAGTTCGTGACGGCCGTCATCAACTTCTCCATCATCGCGTTCGTGCTGTTTCTGGTCGTCAAAGGCATCAACAGGCTGAAGCGCCAACCACCGCCGGCTCCCGCCGTGCCGGCCGAGCCGACGGCCGACGTGAAGCTGCTGACGGAAATTCGCGATCTTCTGGCGAAGCGCTGACCGGTCTCAAAGCGAAGAGTGTCGGCGTGCGACGCCGGCGCTCTTTTCATCCGGGCAGTCGCCGTTTAGTTTGCGCTTGAATTGCAAAATGCACCCGACATAGACGGCAAAGGCACGCTGTTCAGCGTCTTTCGCCACCGGAATTATCGCCTTTTCTTTACCGGCCAGTCGATCTCGCTGATCGGGTTCTGGATGCAGGCGATTGCGCAGTCGTGGCTGGTTTACCGGTTGACGGATTCGCCGTTGCTGTTGGGATTGGTCGGGTTTGCCGGGCAGTCGCCGATGCTGCTCTTCACGCCGTTCGCGGGCGTTGTGGCCGACCGATTGGACCGGCGGCGGATATTGTTCGTCACGCAGTCGGCGATGATGGCGAGTGCCTGCACGCTCGCCGTCTTGACGCTGACAGGCGCGGTTCACGTCTGGCACATCATGGTCTTGGCAATTCTGTCGGGCACCGCGAACGCGTTCGACGTACCGACGCGGCAATCGTTCACCGTCCAGATGGTCGGACGCGCCGATCTGCCGCGCGCGATCGCGCTGAATTCGATCATGTTCAACGCGGCGCGGCTTGTTGGACCGGCGGTCGCGGGATTGCTGGTCGCGGCGGTTGGCGAGGGGTGGTGCGTGGCGTTGAACGGCGCGTCCTACCTCGCGGTCCTTGCGAGTCTTGCGATGATGCGCGTCGAGCCGCCGCCGGTGCGCGAACCGAGCCATCCGCTGACGGATTTGCGCGAAGGCTTCGTCTACGTCACGACGCATCCGCAAACGCGCACTTTGCTGCTGTTGCTTGCCGGGTCGAGCCTGTTCGGGACGTCGTATTTGACGCTGATGCCGGTGTTCGCGCGCGATATCTTGCACGGAAGTTCCGGCCTTCTCGGATTTTTGATGGCGGCGGTCGGTGCGGGCGCGCTTCTCGGCGCGATCAGCATTTCACGCGTTCCGCACGTCTTGTTGCCGCGCGTGCCGTTTGCCGCCTCCGCGGGGTTCGGCGCAGCGTTGGTTGCCTTTTCACAGTCGAGTTCGATTGCGCTCTCGTTGGCGCTGCTCGTCCCGGCCGGGTTCGGCATGATGGCAATGGGCGTGTCCACCAATACCTTGATCCAAAGTTCGATTGCGGACGCCATGCGGGGGCGCGTGATGGCGTATTACGTCATGTCGTTCATCGGCATGGTGCCGATCAGCGCGCTGGTGTCGGGGTGGGTTTCGCATCAAATCGGCGCGCCGGAGACGCTGGCAATCGGCGGGACGCTGTGCGTCGCCGCGGCGGCGTTGGGTTACTTGAGGCGATGAGCCGATTTGTTCCCGGCTCGTGCTTCGGGCTTCGCCCTCGCTGGCCGGGATGACAGGTTATTAGGTGGAGGGGCTTCTGTTGCCCGGCGCCCCTCCGAGCCGCGCTTACCTATTAGGCAGCGAGGGCCATTTCATTGTCGTTGGCACCTATACAGACAGCCCGATAACGGCGGAACCATACCGGGCGAAAGCAACGTCTTTACGCGTTCGTCGATCCTAGTTCGCCCCCAGAGCTGAGCAGCTTTGACCCTGCTCAGGTGGTGGAGGCGCCGGGTACCGCCCCCGGGTCCGAGCCGTTTATTACACGCGCGTTTATCGCCATAGCCGGCGAACCGGCAGTCCCTATATAGGCGCTCCGGGTTAAAAGTTGAAGCTGGGGAATGACCGAATTGCGCGAATAGTTCCCATTACGGAACAATTCCGTGGGGGTATTATCGTGGCGATTCAACGAGGATGCAGATGCGCCAGTATCACGACTTGATGGAGCACGTGCTGCGCCACGGCGTGAAGAAGCACGACCGGACGGGAACCGGCACGCTTTCCGTGTTCGGCCATCAGATGCGGTTCGACCTCGACGACGGCTTTCCTATGCTGACGACGAAAAAACTGCACCTGAAGTCGATCGTGCACGAGTTGCTGTGGTTCCTGAAGGGCGACACGAACGTGCGTTATCTGCAGGACAACGGCGTGCGCATCTGGGACGAGTGGGCGGACCAGAACGGCGATCTCGGGCCGGTTTATGGCGCGCAGTGGCGTTCATGGCCGGCGCGCGACGGCGGCACGATCGATCAGATCGCCAAGCTGATCGATCAGATCAAGCGCAATCCCGATTCGCGGCGTTTGATCGTGACCGCGTGGAACCCGGCGGATGTGGACCGTATGGCGTTGCCGCCGTGCCATTGTCTGTTCCAGTTCTATGTCGCGAACGGACGGATTTCCTGCCAGCTCTATCAGCGGTCGGCGGATATTTTCCTGGGCGTGCCTTTCAACATCGCGTCCTACGCGCTGTTTCTGATGATGGTGGCGCAGGTGACGGGATTGAAGCCCGGCGAGTTCATCCATTCGTTCGGCGACGCGCATCTTTATCTCAATCACATCGAGCAGGCCGAGCTACAGTTGACGCGCGCGCCCTTTGCTCTGCCGCGCATGCACGTCGACCCGGCGGTTCGCGATATCTTCGGGTTCAAGTACGACGATTTCAGGCTTGAGGGATATCAAGCGCATCCGCATATCGCCGCGCCGGTGGCGGTTTGAGCGCTGGACTTCGCATCCGGACGGCAGCGCCGGCCGATCGCGAGCAGATATTCGCCTTTATCCGCGAGCTTGCGGACTATGAGAAGCTTGCCGATCAGGTGAAAGCGACGGCTGCGGACATCGAGCGCGCGCTGTTTGCGGAAAATCCGCGCGTGTTTTGCGATATCGCCGAATGGCAGGGCGCGCCGGCGGGCTTTGCGTTGTGGTTGTACAATTTTTCGACGTTTCGCGGGAGGCACGGGATTTTTCTCGAGGACTTGTTCGTGCGGCCGGCGTTTCGCGGCAAGGGATTGGGCAAGGGGCTTCTCGCGCATCTGGCGGCGCGCGCGATGGAGGAAGGCTGCGCGCGAGTCGACTGGTCGGTGCTCGATTGGAATGCGCCGTCGATCGCGTTCTACAAATCGCTCGGCGCCGAGGCGCTCGACGAATGGACGGGCTTTCGGCTGACGGGCGAAGCGCTCGAACGCTTGGCGCAGGAAAAATGAGCGCGCCCATCATCGCCCTCGTCGTTGCCGTGGCCGAGAACGGGGTGATCGGCAAAGACGGCAAACTTCCGTGGCGCATTCCCGAGGACATGAAGTGGTTCAAGGAGCGGACCCTGGGCAAGCCGTGCGTCATGGGGCGCAAGACGTGGGAGAGCCTGCCCAAGCGGCCGTTGCCCGGGCGCACGAATATCGTGGTCACGCGTGAGCGTTCGTATCTCGCCGACGGCGCGGTCGTCGTCCACACACTCGAAGCGGCGCTCGATGTTGCGGCGGGAGAGGGCGCCGGCGAAATCATGGTCATCGGCGGTGCGGATCTCTATCGCGCCGCGCTGCCGTTGGCGCGCCGCATCTATCTGACCAGCGTTCACGGCGCTGTCGACGGCGACACCCTTTTCCCGGAAATCGACCGGGAGGCGTGGGCCGAAACGGTTCTGAGCGCATATCCTGCTTCTTTGGCCCCTTCACCGGAGCGGCCAATCGGCTACAGTTTCATCATTCTGGAACGAAAAACCTGAGGAAACGCAGATGACCGTCCGTGAGATCGCATCCGGTTTGAAATTCCCCGAAGGCCCGATCGCGATGGCCGACGGCAGCGTGATCTTGGTCGAGATTGCGCGCGGGACGCTGACGCGCGTATGGGGCGGCGGCAAGACGGAAGTGATCGCGGCGCTTGGCGGCGGGCCGAACGGCGCCGCGCTGGGCCCCGATGGTGCCGTGTATGTGACGAACAACGGCGGCTTCGAGTGGCACGATCGCGGCGGGTTGCTGTTTCCCGGCGACAAGCCGCACGATTATTCCGGC
>Ga0184615_10001715_pt1 | contig 11768 bp, 20 predicted proteins | sample PLM4_65_coex_FD_133134 | JGI IMG/M metagenome (GOLD analysis project Ga0184615, IMG submission 133134) | Groundwater sediment microbial communities from an aquifer in East River, Colorado, USA - PLM4_65_coex | ecosystem: Environmental > Terrestrial > Soil > Riparian zone | place: USA: East... | reverse complement strand
GCGACCAGAAGCTGCGTTCCGGTCGGCCGCTGGCTCGGGCCGAGCGAGTTGTCACTGAGGACCGCGAGGCGCCGAGCACCGCCGCGAGAACGGCGGCAGCGGCGAGGATGGGCCGGAACCATTCCATGGCCGTCCACAAGACACGCGAGGGCAGGAAAACGTTGAAGCTCAACGCTACTTACTGGGCGACGATCCCGCTCGACCCGTTAGGAGGCGTGAAGCCGCCGACCACCCCACCTTCCGCCGGGGGCGGGACCTGAGTATGGTCGGACGCAACGCCATGACCACCGAGCCAAGCCGGAGAGCGGACCGATGCTGAACACCGAGGCCGACCCGCGGGTCTACTTCGCGGCCGAGCGGACGCTGCTCGCCTGGATCCGCACCGGCATAACGATCATGGCATTCGGGTTCGTGGTCGCGAGGTTCGGCCTCTTCCTCCGCCTGCTCCGCGCCGAGGAGGGCCAGCCGGTCCCGACCGGAGGGGTTTCGCTCTATCTCGGCTCGGCGCTCGTCCTCATCGGCGTCGTCGCTATCTCGGCCGGGACCAAGCGCTACCGGGAGTTTTGCCGGCTTCTCACCCGTTCGTCGCTGCCATCCCCTCATGCCGAAGTCCTGCCGTTGGTGCTCGGTTGGTCGCTGGCCGTGCTGGGCGCGGCACTCGTCGCCATTCTGCTGACGTGACCCGCACCCGGATCTTCTCGAAGCGGTTCGCGGTGCCCGCCGAGGCGATCGAGCACTCGGCCACGGTCGGATGGTCCATGGGGCGCTACCTGGAGCTGGGCGCGGGATGGGTCGTGCGGTCGCACTTCATCGAGTATTTCCGCCCCGCCTTCGCCGACGAGCTGCTGAGCGTGCACACCTGGGTCCCCCATTTCGATCAGCGTTCCACCCCGCGGCGATACCTGTTCGTCCGCGACGGCGATCGCGCCGTGCTGGCCGAAGCGGACGCTCGGCCTCGCGACGTGACGACTATCCTTAGAGGTCCGGACGGCCTTCAACAATGAACCGGAGGAGCGATGCCCCAGCCCAACCTGGCGAACGAGGTCGCGAATCTGCACGCGACCCTGCAAGCGCTCGAGTCTCGCGTCGCGAGCGGCGAAGTCCCCATGGAGGGTCTGGCCGAGTTCAAGAGCTCGGTGGACGATCTGCGGCTCAGGCTGTGGGGATTGATGAGCGCGGGGACGGCGAACGACTACCGGGCCTTCCAGGAGCGGCTCCGGCTGCGCCGGACGAGAGAGATCTGCCAGGGGGTCGCCGGAGAGCTGCGCGCGGGCACGCTGAGCAACCGTCACGAGGAGCTGCGGCCACTGGGCGAAGCCGCCAGCGATCTCGCGCGCGCCATCGTCTCGTCGGCCCGACCGGCGAGCTGATGGCTCGCGCTACCGCCTCAGTCGAGCAGCTTGGCGGATGCGGTCGGGGTGGGGGACGACTGCTGGCTGGACGGCCAGGTCTCCCAGGTGAGGGGGCAGCCGTTGCCGAACGGCGGACTGGGGTGTCCGGTGCGCTGCATCAGCTCGTGGAGCATCTCGTGGCGGACGACCATCTCGTGCGCGGTCCAGTCCGAGGCAAGGAAGATCTTGTGCCCCGGATCCCAGTGTCCCACGCAGTCGCCGCTCGAGCAGGGGAAGCTCTGACCCGGCACGATAATCCACTCGATCCGGTCGAAGTTGCCGCTGAGCCCGGAGCACGCCTCGGTCTTGTCCCACCACTCGCGATAGACCGCGGGTGGCTCCAACGGCTGGCTCCCCGCCGGGTCGAAGCCGCAGGCGGCGAGAAGAGCGGCGAAGGCCACAAGGGGAAAGCGGGAGCGGCGTAGCACGAGCGCCGGAAAGGCAATGGGCGTGCCGACTGGCGGCGCAGACGCAAGCCGTTATCTCGCAACACCGACGCGCGTGTTGTCCAAGCCGTCTGCGCCGTCCCCCTGTCGAGTTGCAAGAGCCTCCCGCAGTGCTCGGTACGCCTGTCTCGCGCCGGACGATACTGTTTGAAGCTGAAACAGGCGCAGGTCTGGCCCGCCGGGTGAGGGATTGCGAACTTACGAAAGGGCACCAACACGCTCCGGCTTCGCCCTGGAGGTGCAAGATGTGGCACCGCTGTTCGAGCCTTCCGATCTCGTTTCTGCTCTCCCTCACGGCAATTCCTGCCGCCGCTCAAGTCGAAGTCACCTTTCACGGCGGTCTCCACATGGGAGGCGCGGGTGGCACGCGGCACGCGCTCGAGCAACCGGCTCGCAGCCCGGGCCCCAGCCGGCTGTTGGGCGAGGCGACCACGGCGGGTGCGCGGCTCGGCGTCGGTCTCTCGGAGCGGTGGCAGCTCGACGGGGGAGTCGCCTGGTCCCGGAGCAGCAACTGGGAGGGTGCGGTGAGCCGGGCGGTCCCCTCGTTCGAAGCTCAGACCCTCTTCCTCAGCAGCACCGTGCAGGGGTGGCTCACCGAGCCGGGGTCGCGCATCGGAGTCGTCGCCGGCGTGGGCCCGGCCCTGATCTTTCAACGGGGCCATGGCACGTCGCCCGCGCAGCAGACGAACCTGGGCGGCATGCTGAGCTTCAGCGGCGTCATGCGGCTCGACCACCAGTTCTCGGTGCGGATCGACGCCCAGCAGTACCTGTTCAGCAGCACCTTCGATGATTCCTACACTCCGCATCTCGGGACCGCCCCGGCTCCGGAGCACGCATCGAGGCTCCGGCACGACTTCGTGCTCCTCGCGGGCTTCTCGTGGCGGAGCGACTAGACTGACGACGATCCGGCGCGCGGTCCCGGGCGATGCGGTAGCCTTGGCCGAGCTCGGCGCCCGCACTTTCCGGGACGCGTTCGAGGCCGATAACAGTCCCGAGGACATGGCACTGTATCTGGCGTCGAGCTACGGCCCGGACCTTCAGTTCGCCGAGCTTCGGAACGCCGGCATCGTGACCCTCCTCGCCGAGTGCGAGAGCCGGCTCGCCGGCTACGCGCAGCTTCGCGAGGGGCGGGCCCCCGACTGCGTCGGCGGCCCGGGGCCGATCGAGCTCTGGCGGTTCTACGTGGAGCGCGTTTGGCAGGGGCGTGGCGTCGCGCAGGCACTGATGGCGGCCACGATCGAAGCCGCCGCCACTCGGGGCGCCGGCACGGTCTGGCTCAGCGTCTGGGAGCGGAACCACAGGGCGCAGGTGTTCTACCGGAAGAGCGGCTTCGAGGATCGCGGGGAGAGGGAGTTCATCCTGGGCAACGATCGCCAGACCGACCGGGTCATGGCCCGCACGCTATGAGAGCGGGATGTCCGTCCGAGAGAGTAGATTGATGCCGGAAGGCACACTGTCGGGGGCGTTCATGCCGGGTGATCGCGGGATTACGCAGCGACGTGGCGAGGAGGGGCTGGGTCTGCGCCGACGCCTCTCGCTTGGCGTAACGGCGGGCCTCCATCGCATCGTCGCGGGGGTCACCGGTGTGGCGCTGGCGGGGCATCCCCGGGCGGGAGGCATCCCGGTGCTCCGGGGCAGCGGAACGGGACCCGACTCCCGGGCGCACCTGGAAGCGGCGCTCAGCCTCCTCGGCCACCTGTCTCCCGGCCTCAGGAAGCGGCTTCAGCGGCACGTGACCGGTCTCTTCCTGATGCGCCAGCCGCCGGCGCACGGCTACTACTCCCGCATTACGGGCACGTGCACCCTCGATCTCGACGCGCTCGGCCGCGAGTCCCCGGCCGAGGTTGCGGGTACCATGGTCCGCTGCGCCACCGAAGGCTGGCTCTGGCGCTCGGGACGCGGCCGCTCGCGCGACGACGAGACCCGCATCCTCGCGGTGAGCCAGCTGGCCCGGCTGCATTTCCTCCGGCGCGCCGTCAAGCGGCTGGGTGCCTCGCTCTGAGCCCTGATTCCGTCCAACCGTTCTCCAACCATCATCGAAGGTATGTGCCGATGCGGCACCCCGGACTCGTCCCCGGCGTCCTGCTGACCGTCCTCCTCTGTTGGGCACCGGCGCCGTCGCTGGAGGCGCAGCAGCGCCGCCCCGACGCCGAGGCTCGACTCGATGCGCTCAAGGACGAGGCGGCAAGGGAGGTGGACGCGCTCGCGGGCCTGGTGCAGCGGGTGGTGGACCAGATCTTCAGCTTCGGCGAGCTCGGCTTCCAGGAAGTCGAGACGTCGCGCTATCTGGTCGGGCTCCTGAGGCGCGAGGGCTTCACGGTGGATACCGGTGTGGCCGGGATCCCGACCGCGTGGGTGGCCCGCTGGGGGCAGGGCCGTCCGGTGATCGCGCTCGGGTCCGACATCGACGGGATCCCGCAGGCCTCACAGGTGCCCGGCGTCGCCTGCCGCATGCCGTTGGTGGCGGGCGCGCCGGGGCACGGCGAGGGTCACAACTCGGGACAGGCGGTCAATCTCGCCGCCGCGTTCGCGGTGAAGCGGATCATGGAGCGCGAGAAGCTGCCGGGCACGATCGTGGTGTGGCCCGGCGTGGCGGAAGAGCAGCTCGCCGGAAAGCCGTTCCTGGTGCGCGCTGGTGTGTTCCGCGACGTGGACGTGGTCCTGTTCAGTCACGTGGGGACCGAGTTCGGCACCTCGTGGGGTCTCACCTCGGGCTCGGGACTGGTCTCCGTCCTTTATCAGTTCAGCGGGAAGGCCGCCCACGCGGCCGGGCGGCCCTGGCAGGGGCGGAGCGCGCTCGACGCGGTGGAGCTCATGGACATCGGCTGGAACTTCCGGCGCGAGCACCTTCCGCTGAAGCAGCGATCGCATTCCGTCATCGTGGACGGCGGGGACCAGCCCAACGTGGTGCCCCAGACGGCGTCGGTGTGGTATTACCTCCGGGAGCTGGACTACAAGGGGATCAAGGCGCTCTGGGCGGTGGCCGACTCGGTGGCGGAGGGCGCCGCACTCATGACCGGCACGACGCTCCTCCCGACCCGGGTGCTCGGCGCGGCATGGCCACGGCACTACAACCGGCCGGTGGCCGAGGCGATGGCCGCCAACATTAAGCGGGTCGGGATGCCGGAGTGGACTCTTGACGACCAGGCGTTCGCCCGCGCCGTGCAGCTCGCGGTCGGGCAGCCCGACTCGGGACTGAAGAGCACGGTGGACTCGCTGGATCCGCCGGTGGATCCGGCCCGGAACATGGGCGGCCCGTCCGACGACATCGGCGACGTCTCCTGGACCGTGCCGACCGTGGTGCTCTACTATCCGGCGAACGTGGACGGCCTGCCCGGCCACCACTGGTCGAGCGCGATGGCGATGGCGACCCCCATCGCCCACAAGGGCTCGGTGGCCGGTGCCAAGGCCGGGGCGATGACGATGCTCGACCTGCTGCTGCGCCCGGCACTGGTGGACAGCGCCCGTACCTACTTCCGCGACGTCCAGACGCGCGACGTCAGATACGAGCCCCTGATCCGCCCGGACGACCAGCCGCCGGTCGAGCTCAACCGCGAGATCCTGGAGCGCTACCGACCCGCCATGCGAGCCTATTACTACGACGCGAAACGCCACCGCACCTATCTCGAGCAGCTGGGCGTCACCTATCCGGTACTGCCGGACAGCGGCGGTGCCTGTCGGGTGAACCTCAGGCAGCCGCGGGCGGACGCCCGATGAGCGCCCGCGTCGAGCTGCTCACGATGGAGCAGAGCGAGTGGCTGGCGCTGGGGACCGACCCGGCCGTCCTCGGCCGCGAGCGGCAGCTGCTGCTCGGAGATCAGGTCGGCACCCTGCGCGAGGTCGGCGCGGCGACGGCCGCGTTCCTCGCGCGCGCCGGTGGCGAGGCAAGGTGGGGATCGGTTCTCGCGGTAGACCCCGCGAACCGGCTCGTGGTCGGCACCTGCTCCTACAAGGGACCACCCGATGCCGACGGAGCCGTCGAGATCGCCTACTTCACGTTTCCGGTGCGCGCACACACCCTGCCCGAGCGCAACGCGTCGGTCAGGGTCCTCGAAAAGCTCGGCTTCGCTCACCTCGGCCAGATCGTGGACCCCGAGGACGGTCCGGTCTGGCGCTGGGAGCGCGCGCCGGGCTCCTCACCCGTGTAGAGGAGTCGCCCCATGCCGGCATACGTGGTCGTCAACGTGACCGTCCGCGACCCGGCCCGCTACGAGGAGTACAAGCGGCTCGCGTTTCCGACCGTCGGCGCGTACGGCGGCCGCTACGTGGCGCGGGGTGCGCCCGTGGAAGTCCGCGAGGGTGGCTGGTCGCCCTCACGGCTCGTCATCCTCGAGCTCTCAGATCTGGAACGAGCCCGGGCGTGGTGGTCATCGCCAGAATACGCGCCGGCCAAGGCTATTCGGCAGTCGTGCGCCGACACGCAGCTGGTGATCACGGAAGGTTTACCCGGCTAGAATCATCTCCATGCTGGAGGCAGGCATGCTCTCGGTCACCACTCCCGCCATTGAAGGCCGGCGGGTCACTCGCTACCTCGGCATCGTCACCGGCGAGGCCATCCTCGGCGCCAACATCTTCCGCGACTTCTTCGCCGGCATCCGCGACATCGTCGGCGGGCGCTCAGCGCGGGTGGATCCTCAACGCGGCATCACGCTGCGATTCCTCGCCGGGCTCCGGAAGCAGACGGACGCCGAGATGGAGGAGCGACTGGGAAGCGTGTAACTACCCGCGACAGTCTGGTGGCCGTCTGGTTCCGGGCTCATCTTGGACCGTGAGACGGCGCAGCGTACTGCGGCAGGTGGACGACACTGGCGAGCGTCAGGCAGAGTGCGGAGGCTTGGAAAGGCGAGGGCATGACGTCACCTCGATTGGGTGGGTACGGACTGCATCGGCGAAAGCATATCCTGGCGTGCCTCGCCGCGCTCGTGACGGCGCTCGCCGCCACACCGTGCCGCGCTCAGGACACGGGGGCCGCTCCCGGCGACACGCTTCCACGCCCGGGGCCGGACAGCGCCGCGCCTCCGACTCGTCTGGCGCCTCTACCCGCGCCCGTGGACAGTGCCCTCGGCGCGGCGTGCGAGGGATCCGGCGGTGGTCCACCCGACCTGTTGATGGTCACGTTCCGGCCCTCCACGACCGCGAGCGAACGCGCGGCGGTCGCCCGGGAAGTCGGCGGCACGCTGGTCGGGACGAGCGAGCACGCCGCGCCCGGCGCCTGGTATCTGCGGGTGCCCGGCACCGCCGGCGACCGGTCTGTCGCGGATCGCCTGATCCTGTTGTCGCCGGTACTCGAGGTCGGAACCACCCGCTGTCCTTCTTGAGCGCCGCCCCGACCGCGGCGCAAGCCACGCGTCAGCGAGGAGTGCCAATGCCGAGAGTCGTTCACTTCGAGATTCAGGCGAGCGAGCCGGAGCGCATCCTGCCGTTCTACCAGTCGCTCCTTGGTTGGAAGTTCACCAAGTGGGAAGGGCCCTGGGAGTATTGGCTCATCGTTACCGGTAGCGAGTCGCCGGGCATCGACGGCGGCCTCCTCAAGCGCCGCGGTCCGCGTCCGGAGAAGGGGCAGCCGGTCAACGCCTTCGTCTGCACCGTGGACGTCCCCGACCTCGATGGCTGTCTCGGCCGCATCGCTGAGTTGCAGGGGACCCTCGCGTTGCCGAAGGTGGCGGTCCCCGGAATCGGGTGGCTGGCATACGTGGCGGATCCCGACGGCAACATCGTCGGGCTCATGCAGTCCGACCCCACCGCGGCGTGAACGGACGATGGAGAACATCCGCGCCGTCGTCGAACGAAACGGCGCGTCCATGGACCGGGTGGTGAAATGCCTCGTGATGCTGGCGGACATGAGCGAGTGGGGCGCGATGAATCAGGTGTACGTGACGTACTTCCCGCGCCACCTTCCGGCCCGCAGCGCGATGGGCGCGAGCGGTCTCGCGCTCGGCGCCCGGGTCGAGATCGAGTGTCTCGCCACGCTCTCCGGTGAGGGTTAGCGGCGGCGGCGGGTCGCGCATCTCATTCTCACGCCCGAGGCGTATCTCCCTCTCGTGCGCCGCGGGAGCTAAGTTGAAGCACCTCAGCCGGAGAACTTCATGCTCCGCTCGCTCGCTCTCTCGTCCATCGCCGTATCCGCGTTCGCCCTGACGCCCAAGCTCGAGAACTTCGCCAAGCCGTGCGACGGCCTCACCGCCGTGCCGGCGCTCGAGGAGATGCTCTTACGAGCGCGGGCGGCGCTCGACATCCCCGGCACCGAGCAGGTCGCCCTCGATCCCACACGCCGGTGCATCGGCATCCAGGTACGGACGCAGGGAACGGCGCGCCTGGTGAAGTTGCTGCTCCGCGGGGTCGAGATTCCTCGCGAAGCGGTGGATCTCAGGGTCGTGGAGCCCGTGCCCGCGCCGGGCGCGTGAGACCGGCTCGTCCCGCGCCCGCGCGGGTCGTCCCCTAGCGCTTGAGGAACGGGACGCGGCGCCGCGACTCTGGGCGAACCGTTCGCCGCCGCAATCGTGCCCGTCACCCGAGGTGCCGATGCGTCACCGCGCCGCCCCGTTCCTGCTGCTCGCCGCGTGTGCGTCCCCCTCCAGCGGCACGGAGGACGACCGCGCCGAGCTGCTCCGCCTGCACGAGCTGCACCGCACCGCCCATCTGGAGAAGCGCGCCGACCAGATGGTGGCGTCGTTCGACGACAGCGTCCGCTTCGTGGCGGCGGGCGGCGTCGCCGTGATTTCCCCGGCGGAGAACCAGGCGCGATTGCAGGCCTACTTCGACCACTCCACCTTTCAGGCATGGGACGACATCGCGCCGCCGATTCTCCGGATCTCGCCCGACGGACGAATGGCGTACAAGATCGTGCAGAAGCGCGTCAGACTGACCGCGCCCGACAGCACCGGTCGCCCGGTGGCCGAGGACGTGGTGTACGCCTGGATCGAGATGTACGAGAAGCCGGACGACCGCTGGATCCTCATGGCCATCGCGTCCACCGACCGGCCCGGCCCCTGACCGTCGCGGGAGCGTGATCGGTGCGCGCCTTCGCCGATCACTTCTCCCGGCTCGCGACAGGGTATGCCGCGTATCGCCCGCAATACCCCGAGGGACTGTTCGCCGCGATCGCGGCCGCGAGTCCGTTCCGCGACCGCGCCTGGGACTGCGCGACCGGCACCGGCCAGGCGGCGCATGGGCTCGCGGTGCACTTTCGTTCCGTCCTCGCCAGTGACGCCAGCAGGCAGCAGGTGCGCGCGGCCTCGCCTCACGATCGGGTCCGCTATTTCGTCGCGCGGGCCGAGGCCGTTCCGTTGCGGTCGCGGTCGGTCGGAATGGTGACCGTCGCGCAGGCGCTGCATTGGCTGGAGCTGCCGGAGTTCTACGCCGAGGCGCGGCGGGTGCTCCGGCCCGGCGGACTGCTGGTGGTGTGGGCCTACGGAAATCAGCGGGTGGACAGCGGGCCGGTGGACGAGGTGCTGGGAGACTTCTACGACCGGGTGATCGGGTCCTACTGGGCGCCGGAGCGTCGCTGGGTGGAGACCGGCTACCGCACGCTCCGATTGCCGTTCGAGGAGATCGCCATCGACGCGCCCGCGATGTTCGCCGAATGGAGCCTGGCGCAGCTGCTCGGCTACATCGGCACCTGGTCGGCGGTGGCTCGGTGCCGGGAGGTGACTGGAATCGACCCCCTGGCCGAGTTGGCCGGGCGGCTGGTGCCGCTGTGGGGCGATCCGTCGGCGCGGCGCAGAGTCGAGTGGCCGCTCAGCGTGCGGGCGGGGCGATGAGGAGGGTACCGAGATGCTGGTAGAGGCGGTGGCCGCGATCCTGGACCGCGATCTCCAGGCGCTCGCCCGCGAAGTGAAGGCGTACCCCGATGAGAGCGCGCTCTGGCAGTTGCCTGAGGGCGTCACCAACTCCGCGGGCACGCTCGTGCTCCACCTGACCGGCAACATCCAGCACTTCCTCGGCGCGCGTCTCGCGGACACCGGGTTCGTGCGCGACCGGCCCGCCGAGTTCTCGGCCCGTGGCGTCCCGCGTGCGGCCCTGCTGCGGCAGATCGAGGCGGCGCGGAGCGCCGTCCGCTCCGCCGCGGAGAAAGTCACCGCTGAAGCGCTGGAGCGAGACTTACCGGAGGTCGTAGGAGGAGTGCGGGTGGCGACCGGGGAGTATCTGATCCACCTGGTGGACCACTTCGGCTATCACCTGGGTCAGGTGGACTATCACCGCCGCCTGGTCACCAGGGACTCCCGCGGCGTGGACGCGATCCGGACCAGCGAGCTGGCCTCCGCGCGGCCGGCGGCGGACTGAGCCCGACGTGGGCATCGGCGACCCGTGCTGCTCGTCCTCGCGTTTCAGCAGGCGGGTGACGGTGAGCCCGCCGCGCTCCAGAGCTCAGCAGGCGGTGACGGCGGCTGACGCGAGCACCTCGAAGTCGCTTCCTCGCACCCTGAACTCACGCAACTGATCGAGCGCGTCCTCCCAGGCGGGATTCGTCGTGCCGGTCACGTACCACGCGCTTCCCTGGTCGGCCAGGATCAGCCCATACCGCTTCATCGCTGTGAGTAGGATCAGCGCGTCGCCGGTGTAGTCGTCGAGCGGAAAGCTCGCCTTGAGCCGCACCCGCGTTCCGTAGGGGGGAAGGGCGTCGTCGGGGTACTGGCCGCAGTGACTCGCGGGCGCGGTATAGGCGCGGCGCACCCGGGGAATCGTGAACCGGAGCGCGTGATGCAGCCGGTCGGCCGCGACCTCCTCGTGCTTGAGCAATCCCGGCAGGATCGGGAGCCCCGCCGCATCGGCGGAGGTCCAGCCCGCGGGCCTGGTGTGATTGATGGTCAGGTCCCACACCGCCGAGGAGCTTACCTGGAATCCCGATCCGGTGCGAACGGTGTTGAACAGCTCGAACAGCCGGCAGTCTCCCTGACGCACGACGAGCACGTGGCGGTCGCCCGACCCGGGGTCAGGTCGCCACAGAAGCAGGATGCCCGCCTATCCGCCATTTTCAACGACTTAGGCCGAGGGTTCCCGCGTGTTTTCGCCCGGGATACCGGAAAAGCCGTACTCAAACTGGACCACAAACTGGACCACGGCCCCCGAAATTTCGTGCGCGCGAGAGCCCGCATACGCCGGCCACCGGCCAGCCGGTGCTGGTTGCTGTCGGCGCAGCACCATTGACGGCGGCGGCCGGGTCCAATCTCGCCGCTCGGGCGTTCACCTCGCCGCGTGTGGTCCGCTGGCTCACGCGCCAAGCCAGCGTGCCGGCGGGGGCGCTGGCGCAGGAACTCGGCTGCTAAGCAGCACTTCGAACGCCAGGTACATGTTCCGATACGCGTCGTACAGATCGTCAGTAACCTGCGCCAGGCGAAAAAATCGGAAGCCGATGTGATGCTCCGGCATGACAGGAGTAGGTGGAACTATGTTCCCCTGAGAGTCTTTGATTTCCAGCGTGATCGATCCAACACCAAACTGGAGCGTTGCTGTCGAGACAAGACGCAGAACGAGCCCAATCTGCTCGGTCCACCACAGCACATGCTCGTCTTCGGCTTCCGCAATGACACCGTCACCCCGTCCGAGCATGGAGAGAAGATCTAGCCCCTCCTGGACCAGGGTGTGACCGCACTGATATGTATCACCCGCGTCGGTGGCGCTATGGAAGCGTACGACTGCGTCGCGTTGACCTTGCCGCAACTCGATTTCTGCCCCTTCGAAGCACAGCAGTGCGTCCCTTCGGGGCGCGGAGGTCAGCGTGAAGGCCGCTCCGCAGTCGCTGGCATGTTCCCCCCGGCTAAGGAGCTCGATCTTGCCGATGCGTGGCAACGAAATGCCGAGCCTCCGAAAATGGAGCGAGAAGATGCGCGTTGCTGCCTAGCAGGTTGCTGAAAAACGATGTCGTTGTGCCCCCTTCGGCTTCGTCCAGGGGGTCAGAAACCCTCAACCAGGCGATGATCGTGCTTCTCAG
>Ga0184615_10001713_pt1 | contig 11779 bp, 16 predicted proteins | sample PLM4_65_coex_FD_133134 | JGI IMG/M metagenome (GOLD analysis project Ga0184615, IMG submission 133134) | Groundwater sediment microbial communities from an aquifer in East River, Colorado, USA - PLM4_65_coex | ecosystem: Environmental > Terrestrial > Soil > Riparian zone | place: USA: East... | reverse complement strand
CTCCCGATGGCTCGACATGCAGAAGCGTCTCGACAAGGGGGGCGAGTTCTACGAAATCGAAACCGCAAGCGGCACCGTTCGCCGCGCCGATCCCGCCTTTGCGATGGCGGATAAGCTCGATCGCATGATGCTGGCGTTCGAAGATCGCTTCGGTCTCAACCCGGCGGAACGTCAGCGCATCATGGCCGCGCGTGCCAACACCGGCGCGACCGGTGATATGTTCGGGAATGCATCCGGCAAGGATGATCGCCGGCCTGACGATGCCGCTGCAGCTGCAGCACCTGCAGCCGAACCAATTGAAGGGCCGATCGGTCTGTTGAACTGATGTCCGCCAAGCGTAAGACGATCGAGCCGCCGCGTCCGCTCGCGCTCAAGGCTCACCCGAAAGCGTATTGGGATGGCGAGTTCTGGCGCGAGGGCGAGTACTGGTACGACGAACGCACGGCCGACAAGGCGGCGGCGTTCTTCCCGAACCATCTCGTCTTCACCGAGGGCGAATGGGCCGGCCGGCCTTTCGTGCTGGAGGCCTGGGAGGAACAGGACATCGTCCGGCCGCTGTTCGGTTGGAAGCGCGCCGACGGCATGCGCAGGTTTCGCCGGTGCTTCGTCTGGATCGCGCGCAAGAACGGCAAGACCGAACTCGCCGCCGGCATCGCGCTGCTGATCCTGGTCGGCGACGCCGAGATGGGCGGGCAGGTTTTCTCGATCGCCTCGGAAGAGGCGCAGGCCAAGATCGTGTTCACCAAAGCCAGCAACATGGCGGTGCGCACGCCGGTGCTGGCGCAGAAGCTGGAATGCCTGGGCAAGGTGATCTACTGCCCGGAACTGAACGGATCGTTCCGGCCGCTGTCGGGTAAGCCGAAAGGCAAGCACGGCCTCAACATGTCGGGTCTGGTCGGCGACGAGATCCACGAATGGCCGACCGGCGATCTCTACACGTTCGTGCATGACAGTTCGGCAGCTCGGCGCCAGCCGCTGGAGTTTCTGATCTCGACAGCGGGCCAGAAGGGGACGCACGGCGAGGAAGTCTTCAAGGAATGCCAGGCGATCCTGACCGGCGATCTCGACGACCCCGAAACCATGGTGGTGATCTACGCCCCCGGCGAGGATGACGACTGGACCAAGGAAGAGACCTGGCGCAAGGCCAATCCGAACTTCGGCAAGTCCGTCAAGGTCGAGCCGTTCATGGCCGACTTCAAGCGGGCCCGGCAGCTGCCGCGGCTGGAGAACGACTTCAAGCGGTATCGTCTCAACATCTGGACCGACCAGGCGGTGCGCTGGCTGCCGATGGACTCGGTCGATGACGAGGGCCGGCGGTTCGGCTGGGATCATTGCGCCGGGCCGATCGCCTGGAACGATCCGCAGTACGAGGCGCGGCTGATCGGCAAGCGGTGCTTTGGCGGGCTCGACCTGTCATCGACGCAGGATCTGTCGGCGCTGGTGTGGTTCTTCCCGATTCAGGAAGGCCTCGACGTTCCGGTGGTGTTGCCGCGGGCCTACAAGCCCGCCGATCTGGTCAAGGAACAGGCGAAGCGCGACCGCCAGCCCTATGAGCGCTGGATCAAGGAAGGCGCGCTGTTCACGACCCCTGGCAACGTCGTCGACTACGGCTTCATTGAGAAGCAAGTGCTGCGCGACGCGACCAACTTTCGGATTGCCTGCTACGGGCAGTCGAAGCGTGAGGCGCATGAAGGCGGGCTGGCGATCGACCGATTCAATGCCACCGGTACGGCCGTCCGCCTCGAGGGGGAAGGCATTCCGGTTGTTCTGTTTGGCCAGGGATTTGTCTCGCTGTCGGCGCCGTCGAAGGAATTGGAGCGGTTGGTGATGGCGAACGCCTTCCACCATGGCGGCCATCCGGTGTTTCGCCGGCACGCCCAGGCGGTCGCGGTGGTCACCGATGATGCCGAGAACATCAAGCCGACGAAGGCGAAGTCGAATGGACGCATCGATCTTGTTGCGGCGTTTGTGGATGCACTCGGCATCGGGATCGCAGCGCCCGTCGAAAAGAAATCCTTTTGGGAAAAGTAGGGGCTATCCCGAATGACCCTTCAGTCGCGCCTTGGCGCCGCCTGGCGCGCGCTAACGTTCAAGAGCGACAGCCAGCAGATCACGTCGTCGCTCGATCTGTTCCGGGAAGTGTATGGATCGCGGTTGTCGGCTGCCGGGATTCCGGTCAGCTGGCAGTCGATGCTGAACGTCACCACGATCCTCGCGTGCGCGCGCGTGCGTGCCGAGGGGCTATCGGTTCCGTTTCGCGTCTATCAGGAGACCGGCGGCGGCCGGAAGATCGCGACCGATCATCCGCTGCACATGTTGATCAGCCGCAAGCCGAATGGCTGGCAGACCAGCCTGGAATTTCTGGAGACGATCAGTTTTCACCTCGACCTGACCTATAACGCGTTCGCGTTTGTCAACCGCGTCGGCATCGCGCGCGAGACCCGTGAGCTGATCCCGATCGAGCCGGGACGGATGCGGGTCGAGCAGAAGGATGATTACAGACTGCGGTATTACGTCCGCGGCAAGAACGGCAACGAGCAGGAGTTCGGGCAGGACGCGATCTGGCATCTGCGCGGGCCGTCGTGGAATTCCTACACCGGCATGGACGCCGTCGGGATGGCGCGCAATGCGGTTGGCCTCACGCTGGCGCTGGAACAGGGGCAGAGCGACGGACAGAAGAATAGCCCGCAGACATCGGCGGTCTATTCGGTCAAGGAGAATCTTTCGCCGGACAAGTTTACATTCCTCGCCGCGTGGATGGACAAGCACCTTCCCGGCGGCGAGCGCGCCGGCAAGCCGATGATCGTCGACATGGGGGCGGAGTTTCACAAGCTCCTGATGTCGGCGGTCGACCAGCAGCTGATCGAGACGCGCAAGTTCCAGATCGAGGAAAACTGCCGCACGATGCGGGTGTGGCCGATCATGATCGGGCACGCAGGGGATCAGTCGCCGACGTTTGCCAGCGCCTCGGAGTTCTTCCAGGCGCACAAGACCTACACCATCGATCCGATGTATCGGCGGGTGTCGCAGAGCGCCAACGTCAACCTGCTCGGCGAAGATGAGTTGCGGGCCGGCTACTACACCAAGTTCATCAGCAACGCGCTGATGAGCTCGGCGCCCAAGGACAAGGCCGATTACTACACCAAGGCGCTCGGAAGCGGCGGCATCAAGGGCTGGCTGACGCAGAACGAAGTGAGAGATTTCGAGGACATGGATCGTTCCGACGATCCGGAAGCCGACAAGCTGCCGCAGCCGGCCGCGAAGGTTGCACCCAAGCCGGGCGAGCGCCCGAACCCTGGAGACGCATGACGATGGACCGCATCCGCGTTGACATGAAGGAAGTGAAGTTCGCGTCGGACAAGTCCGGGGTGTTCTCCGGCTATGGTGGCGTGACGGGCAACAAGGATTTCGGCGGCGATGTAATCGCCAAGGGTGCGTTCCGCGACACGTTGCGCGAATGGCAGGACAAGGGGAAATTCCCTCCGATGCTGTTGCAGCACGGTGGAGGCTTCCTTGGCGGCGCGATGGATGCGCTACCGGTCGGCAAGTACACCGACATGGAAGAGAACGCCAAGGGCCTGAAGGTCGAGGGCGAACTGTTCGCACTGAACACCGAGCGCGGCCAGTACATCTACGAGGGCATGAAGGCTGGCTCTCTCGATGGCCTGTCGATCGGATGTCGCGTCAAGGAATTCGTGCTCGGCACCAAGCCGACCGAACCTCGTCGCACCATCAAGAGCCTCGACCTGGTCGAGGTTTCCATCGTGACGTTCCCGATGAACGACAAGGCGCGCATCGGCGCGGTGAAGTCGGCGGACATCAAGACCATCAGAGAATTCGAGGACTTCCTACGGGACGTAGGCGGCTACTCGGTTGCCCAGTCCAAGCGCATCGCTTCGTCTGGTTTCAAATCTATCGATGCCACGCGGGACGCTGGCGGTGGGCAGGAAGTGGGCGAGTCGATCGACCGCCTGATTAGCACACTCACAGGAAAGAAAGCATCATGAAGCGCTACGGTCACTTCGCCGTCGGCATGCTTGCGATCAGTGTTATCGCTGCGGCCGCGGTTCTCGGTTTCGATATCCATCCGCTCGCCGCTCACGGCGGCGGTCATCTGCCGCTCTACGGCGCCGAATTCGGTGCGCTCGCCGGCGTGCCGACCGAACTGAAGGCGGTGTTCGACCGCATCGGCGAGGCCTTCGAGGCGTTTAAGAGGACGCACAACGAGGAGATCGCCGGCGTCAAGAAAGGTTTCGACGACGTCGTAACCAATGACAAGCTGGAGAAGGTCCAGCAGGCGCTCGACAAGGGCGTGGAAGCGAAGGCATCGATCGACGCGGCAATCGCCGCCGAGAAGAAAGAGCGTGAAGCGCTCGAAATGAAGCTCAACCGCATGGGCCTCAAGAACGACGAACACGGCCGCTCCGTGCTCGAGCTGAAGACCTTCAACACCATGCTCGCGGGTGACGCAGCGGAGAAGAAGCGGGCGTTCACGCCGCTCGATCAGGAAGGCTACGACAGCTACAAGTCCGCCTTCAACACGATGCTCCGCAAGAACGAGAAGCTGCTGACCGCCGAGGAAATGAAGACCCTGTCGGTCGGGTCCGACCCGGATGGCGGCTACCTGGTCACGCCTGACACCTCCGGCCAGATCGTCAAGAAGGTCTATGAGACCAGCCCGGTTCGCCAGTATGCGAACGTGGTTACGATCTCGACGGACTCGATCGAGGGTATCGAGGACCTGGACGAGGCTGGTGCCGGCTATGCCGGCGAGCACGGAACGTCCGGCAACACCGACACGCCGGACATCGGAAAGTGGAAGATCCCGGTGTTCAATATGGACACCGAGCCGAAGGCGACGCAGCAGCTTCTGGATGACGCTGCAATCAACGTCGAGGCCTGGCTTGCCGGCAAGGTTGCCAACAAGCGGGGCCGCTTCGAGAACAACGAGTACGTGACCGGCGCCGCGAACAAGATCCGCGGCTTCGTGCTCGGCTACACTCCGGCCGCTGACGCCGGCGCTGGCGTCACCTGGGGCTCGATCGGCTACGTTGCAACCGGCGTGTCGGCCGACTTCGCGGCATCCGCGAAGGGCGACAAGCTGTACGATCTGATGGGGATGCTCAAGAACGAGTATCTGCCGGGCGCGGCGTGGTTTGCCAAGCGTCTCACCATCACGTCGATCCGGAAGTTCAAGGACGGCCAGAACAATTATCTCTGGCAGCCTTCGTTCATTGCCGGCCAGCCCGAGACCATCATGGGCTACCCGGTCGCGCGCATGGAAGACATGCCAACGATTGCCGCCGACAGCTTCTCGCTGGCCTTCGGCAATCTCAAGGAGGCCTATTTGATCGTCGATCGGCAGGGCATCCGCGTGCTGCGCGATCCCTATACCGCCAAGCCCTACGTCAAGTTCTACACCACCTGGCGTTCCGGTGGCGGTATCGTCAACTACGAAGCCATCAAGCTGATGAAGTTCGGCACGTCCTGATCGTGACGCATTGATCGGCGGATAACTCCGCCGGTCGCCTTCCTGTGTTTTCCCATCAATCCAATCGAAAGGAACGCTTCAATGCATGACATCATGAATGGGCTCGACCTCAAGCGGGCAGTGTCCCCGCAGGCGGCTCGTACCGATAATACCGCTATCGTTTCGACCGTCGCCGACCTCAAGGGCTATGACGGCTGCATGCTGGCAATCAACATCGGCGCCAACACCGACGCCAACGCGACGTTCGCGGTGTTGATCGAGGACAGCGACGATAACTCGGCCTACGCCGCGGTTGCCGACGAATATCTGAATGGCACCGAGGCGCTGGCCGGGTTCCAGTTCGATGACGACAACGAGCTGCGCAAGATCGGCTATGTCGGCATCAAGCGCTATGCGCGGGCGACGATCACCCCGAGCGGCAACGACTCGGGCAACATCTTCGTGTCTGCGGAGTGGGTGCTGCGTCCGCTGCGCTCGCCGGCGGCCAATCCTCCGGCCTGATGATCTGACGGCGGGCTTCGGCCCGCCATTTCTCTCGCGGTGGATTTCAGCATGTATCGCCCGGTCCGCACAGAGCCGCCATCCATCCAGCCGGTGACCCTCGCCGAGGTGAAGGCCGCGCTCGATATCTCCTACACGGACAAGGACGACCTGATCGACGGACTGATCGCCGCGGCGACCTCCCATCTCGACGGCTGGACCGGCATCCTCGGCCGCGCGCTGTGCGAGCAGATGTGGCGGCAGGATTTTGATTATTTCTGCTGGGAGCTTCGGCTTCCGATCTTCCCGGTGCTGTCGGTTGCGAGCGTCAAGTATGACGATGTTGACGGCGTCGAGCAGACCGTTGCCGCAGGGAACTACTCGCTACTGACCGATGGGCTCGGCAGCTTCGTGCGGTTCAAGAACGGCTTTGCGTTCCCGAACACCGAGGCCTTTGAGAGTGCGGTGGTGCGCGTCGAATACTTCTGCGGGCATGAAGACGGCGACACCGAAAACCCGGTGCCGCAGGCCATCAAGCAGGCGATCATGCTGCTGGTGCGGCACTGGTTCGATAATCCGAACGCCGTGGTCGTGGGCGTGACGGTGGCAAAGCTGCCGTTCGCGGTCGAGGCGCTGCTGTGGCCGTACAGGAGAATCCGGTTCTGATGCAGCGCCGCTATGACCGCCAGATCATCATCCAGCGCGCGACGGTGACCCAGTCGGGCTCCGGCGAGCCGATCGAGACCTGGGCGGACATCGCCTACAAGTGCCTGGCGTTCGTGGCGCCGACCAAGGGCAGCGAGAAGTTCGCGGATCCCGAGAAAGTAGCCTCGCAGGAAGTCACGTTCACGATCCGGTTTCACACCATCCCGGCCGCGTTCCGACCCTTGGGACCGAAGGACCGCATCATCTACCCGGTCGACGGGGTTCCCGCCAACGCGCAAAGCCCGGCCTGGAACACGGTCTACGACATCGTCTCGCCGGATGAAGTAGGGCGAGAGGTCGATCTGTCGATCAAGACGCTGCGGCGTGCCGACGTGACGACGTAACAGGAGAGGTCGGCAATGGCACGTGACTTCATCAAGATCGACACCACGACGACGACTGCAACGCAGGCGCAGCTGCTCAAAAGCTATGTTTCGACGCTTCGTCAGGCCTATGAACTCGGCACTCGTGTGAAGTCGATCATGATTCATAACAACGACAACTCGAATTTTTCAGACATTGAAGCGCTGTTCGGCCTTCCTGTCGGCCAAGGACAGGTTGTGTTCGATCTGGTCAATGGCTCACTCGGGTCGATGGAGGGGTTATTCCAAGTCGATGACGCCAAAGAAATCACCGAGCGGCTCGGCTGATGCTTTGGCAACCGACAAGAGGCATTCTGCAGCCCAACCAGCACTGGCGCCGGCCGCAAGGTGGATCGACCTACGCTAATGCCGAAGCTGCCGCGGTAGCGGCTGCGTTTACGACGCCCCCCGATGGGGCGCATGCATCGGCTATCGACACTCTTGTCGGCGCTTTAAAGAGCGCCGGCACATGGACAAAAATGGACGTGCTCTATCTGCTTGCGGCAGCAGATAGTCAGGCGGCCCGGATCAATTGGAAGAATCCCGGCACCAACACGCTGACCGTCAGCGGTTCGCCGACGTTCGCCGCAGACAGTGGTTACTCCAGTGACGGATCGACCGGCTATCTCGACGTAGGAGGGGCCTACGGGGGATTCGCGCAGTTAGTTCAGGATAGCGCACATCTTGGGGCGTACACTGGCGGCACGTTGGCGGGTAGCGGCTTCTGGTTTCCTTGGGGCCGATCGAGCGGATCGGGCCGGTATATTCTCGGCAGCAGTGTCGGTTCAACGTCCTTAACCGCACGTCTGTCGACCAACACGCTGCAAACTTTATCGACTTCGATTTCAGCCGCGAACGCACATTTCGTCGCGACTCGAACGTCATCTTCTGCATCGGAAGGTTATCAAAACGGCTCGTCAGTCGGAACGAATGCAAGTGTGTCGACTGACATTGGAAGTGGCAACGCTTGGATTTTGAATAGTAACGGCACCTTCTCCGATAGCGGTTTTATCGTTCGCTGCGTTCATTTCGGCTCGCAGTTGAGCGCTACAGAGGTTTCCGACACCTACAACGCGATCCACACTTACATGCAGGTGATCGCTGGTGTCGCTTAGTGTCGTCGCATCCACTTGTCGACTATATGCCCCGCCATGTTGCCCGCGCAGCGTTCAACATTCTCGATCGTTGGCGACAAAATCAATTGTTGCTCGATCAAAAGTACGTTCGCCAAACATAGGGCTTCGGCTGCATCGGCCGGTGTTGGAAGTGTTTTTAGTAACGCGAAGATTTGTTGCGAAATCTGCTCGGGGTTGCTCATGGGCGGGTCTCCTTATCCTAAATACTACCCCACTTCGGACCTGTGAAACTAGAGGTAAGGCCTTGGGGCCTCTATGCAGGAATGGATTAAATGGCATCAACCGACGCGCGCCCGATCCCGATCAAGAATTCGGCCTATCGGGTGACATTTCCGATCCTTGACGCGGACGGCGACCTTGTCACGGGCGCGGCGGGGCTGGACAGCGAAGTCTCAAAGGATGCCGGCACGTTTGCCGATTGCACCAATGAGGCGACCGAGATCGCGACCAATTCGGGGATGTATTACCTCGATCTGACGTCCACCGAAATGAACGCCGATTGCGTGGCGGTCATCGTCAAGACGGCGACGGCGGACGCCAAGACGGTGCCGATCGTGCTCTATCCGCAAGAGGCCGGGGACATCAAGGTGGACCTGCAGTCGATCCTCGGAACCGTCCTGACGGAAACGGCGGGTCAGATCGCGGGCGGCTTCAAAAAACTGTTCGACGTCGCGTCGCCCGTGTTCGATCTTTTGGGTGTCAAGCAGACCGGCGACGCTTATGCGCGGCTCGGTGCGCCGGCCGGCGCGAGCGTCTCGGCTGACGTCGCTGCGATCAAGGCCGTGCTGCCGGCCTCGCTGGTCAGCGGGCGGATCGACTGCTCGGTCGGTGCGATGGCGGCCAATGTGCTGACGGCAACCGCGATTGCCGCGGATGCGATCACCGATGCCAAGGTCGCCAGCGATGTGACGATCGCGAGCGTCACGGGCGCGGTCGGCTCGGTCACCGGTAATGTCGGCGGCAATGTTACCGGCACTGTGGGCGGCCTTGCGACTGCGGCCAAGACCGACGTCGAGAATGCGGTCTGGAATACGGTTCTTTCCGGACACCTCACCGCCGGCACGACCGGCAACGCCTTGAACGCCGCGGGATCTGCCGGCGACCCATGGTCGACGACATTGCCGGGAGCCTATGGGGCGGGCTCGGCCGGCAAGATCATAGGCGACAATCTCAACGCGACGGTTTCGTCGCGCATGGCGACTTTCAGCTACACCGCGCCGGACAATTCCAGCATTACGGCCATCAAGGCGAAGACGGACAACCTGCCGACGGATCCGGCGGACCAGTCGCTGATTATTTCCGCCACCGACGCGCTCGCGACGCTGATTGGCGATGTGCCGACCAATGCGGAACTGGCGACAGCGCTGGGAACCGCTGATGACGCCGTGCTGACGCAGGTCGCATTGGTCAAGGCCAAGACGGACAGCCTGACGTTCACCGTGGCCGGCAACGTCGATGCGAATATTCAATACGTCAATGACGTTCAGGTCACCGGCAACGGCCAGACCGGCACCGAGTGGGGCCCGGCCTGATGGCGTCCGCATGGGGAAATTCCTGGCTGACTGCCTGGGCCAGTCACTGGAGCAGCAGCACCGCGGCGCCGTTCGTCAGGTCAGCAAATGTGATGCAGGCGGCGCCGCAGGCCCGTGTGGTCTATTCGGAGCCGCAGCTCCGCGTCGTCTATTCAGAAACGCAATCGGCAAGGTGAGCGATGCTGGTATGGTCTCCGAAGGATCCTGACGACGTCGATGATCGTGATCACGACTGGACGATGCGGCTCTATGACGAGGATGAGCTCGCCCAATACAACGACGCGATCGCGGCTGATCCCTCGAAGGCCGACGATGTGCCGTCGACCGTGGTGATTCCATCCGACACTATTTCGACGTCGTCCTTCATCCTACCGAGCCAGGTCGGTTCGGCGAATCCACTGGTGGCCGATTCGACCAGCAATTCGACCACGCGCAGCAAGATCTGGCTGTCGGGCGGCGTCGACGGGGAGCGGTACGAGATCGTCAACCGCATCGTGACCGCGGGCGGTCGCGAACTCGACCAGACGATCCGGCTGAAGGTCAAGACCAGGTAGTGTTTCGATGGACTGCTTCGAGGCGCTGATCGCTGTCGCGCATCGGCGCTTGAGGCTGCGGCGGCTATTGATGGCGATCGAGAAAAACCCGCACCTTTTGGGAGACGACATGGCACTGAAGATCAAGAAGCCGATCGAACTTGTCGGTTTGAAAAGCCGGATGATCCGCGCCGAAGGCCAGGAGAAGGCCATTGCAGGCATCGGGGTGCGCTACGACAAGGTGCAGGACGGCATCGACGAACTCACCGCCGCCCATTCCGAGCATGTCGGCGAGCTGGAGCATTACGAGAGCGACCTGCGCCGCAAGATCGAGGGGATGGTCGGGAGTAACGGCGGCGACCCTTTGCAGGATGGCCAAGGTGGCCAAGAATCCGGCAAAGAGTCCGCCGGTCAGGTCATCTCTTCCGAAACGCCCAAACCTTAACCCCACACAGCGAAAAGGAACCTTACCATGGCTGACATCTCCATCACTGCCGCGAACGTCGTCGCCTCCGGAACCGGCCAGGGCCGCACGTCCGGTACGGCAGGTGAAACCATCGGGGCCGGCAAGAATGTCTATCTCGATCCGACCTTGCACAAATGGATGTTGGCCGACAGCAACTCCGCTACCGCGGCGGCGCGTCATGCTGGCGGCGTCGCGGCAAACAGCGCCTCGCTGAACCAGCCGCTCAATGTGTTTACCTCCGGCCCGGTGACGATCGGCGGCACGTTGACCGCAAACATTCCATATTTTCTTTCCGACACGCCCGGGGGTCTGTGCCCGATCGCGGACGTCGGTACCGGTGAATATCTTTGTCAGATCGGTCTCGCCATTTCGACGACCGTTCTCAATATCGACATTCAGTTCACCGGTGTGGCGAACTAATCAATGCCGATGTATCGCGGCGCACGGCTGGCCGAGAGCATCGCGTTCGAAAAGCGGCTCCTTGTTTTCGACGATTTGGGAAACGTGGAAGGCGCTTTCGAAACGCAGTTCGTCGCCTCGGCCTCAATCGTCGCCAAGTTCGGCGGCGAGGCGGTCACGGCGGCGCGGCTGTCGGGCCAGCAGCCGGTCATCATCACGGTGCGGCAATGGTCGCAGACCCGTCTGGTGACGACCGACTGGCGCATCCGCGATACCCGGGCCGGCACGCTCTACAACATCCGCTCGATCGCGGATCCGTATGGCGATCGCCTCTGGTTCGAGATGCTGTGCCAATCCGGGGTGGCGACGTGAAAACCGTGCGCGTCGATCGCGACTATCCCTATCGCGCCAGGCGCAACGTCGTCGTGCAGTACCTCGCCGGCAATGTCTATCGCCGCGTCCCTGAGGCCGCGGTGCGCGCGATCCTCGGCGCCGGAGCCGGATCGATCGTCGAGGATGACCAGACGTCATGAGCGATCCGAGTTATGAGCTGCAGAAATCTCTCGTTGCGGGGTTGCGCGCGCCGGGAATTTTGCCCGGTGGCGTCAGCGTATTCGACGATATGCCGGCCGATGCTGCGTTTCCCTATGTCACGCTCGGCGACGGCCAGGTGCT